>Ga0137409_10007577_pt1 | contig 11140 bp, 12 predicted proteins | sample CZODoug1_16funga_FD_122059 | JGI IMG/M metagenome (GOLD analysis project Ga0137409, IMG submission 122059) | Vadose zone soil fungal communities from Angelo Coast Range Reserve, California, USA - CZODoug1_16fungal (Hybrid Assembly) | ecosystem: Environmental > Terrestrial > Soil > Vadose zone... | reverse complement strand
GACGAAGGCGAAGCCCGGGACCATGAGGATGTAGACCTCGGGGTGACCGAAGAACCAGAAGAAGTGCTGCCACATGACCGCCGATCCGCCGGCCTGCGTGTCGAAGAAGTGAGCGCCAAAAAAGCGGTCCAGGAGCAGCATGATCTGGGCGGCCGACAGCGGCGGAAGGGCAATGACCGTCATGCCGGAGACGACGAGCATCATCCAGACGTAGACTGGCATGCGACCCAGGGTCATCCCGGGGCCGCGCATCGCGAGGGTCGTGACGATCAGGTTGATGGAAGTCGCGACCGTCCCGAACCCCATCACGAGAATGGAGAGGTTCCAGTAATCAGTGCTGTTACCCGGGGAGAATGCTCGCCCGGTGAGCGGCGCGTAGGCGAACCAACCGACGTCGGGAGCGGAGCCCCCGCCGTACAGCCCCTCTCCCCCGAGGACGCTGAAATAGAGCAAGAGCCCGCCGAACAGGAACGCCCAGAACCCGAAGGCGTTCAGGCGAGGGAAGGCCAGGTCGCGGGCTCCGATCATCAGCGGCACCAGGTAGTTGGCGAATCCGAACACGATGGGGATTCCCACCAGGAACACCATGGTGGTCCCGTGCATGGTGAAGAGCTGGTTGAACGTCCTCGGCGGCACGACGTGGAGGCCGGACGAGGCGAGCTGCAAGCGCATCGCCGACGCCTCGAGGCCGGCAACGACCAGGAACACGAGCCCGCTGATCACGTACATGATCCCGAGTCGCTTGTGGTCGACCGTGACCACCCAGTCGTGGAGCACCGCCAGCAATGGGCGGCGCGTTCCCGCGCCGCGCCTCGACGCCATCGTGTCTGCCAGCACGCTCATGAGCTCTCTTCCCTCACCGCAAGGCCAAGAGGTAAGCCGTCACTTTGTCCAGGTCGTCGCGCGAGAGCTTCATGGCCGGCATGAGCGCGCCCGGCTTCAGGGATGCCGGATCGTCGATCCAGGATCGAATATTCTTCGGCGTGTTCTGGATCACTCCGGCGCCGATGGTCCGCCGGCTCATCAGATGAGTCAGGTCGGGCCCGAAGAGGCCGTTGGCCGCCGTCCCGCGAACCGCGTGACAGTTGATGCACGACAGCGACGAGAACAGCTCTCGCCCCGCCTGCACCTCGGCATCGTTCCGAGCCGGCGCGCGCTGCTGGGCCGCCCACTTTGCGAAGTCTTCCTTGGACTGGACGGCCACGATGAGCAGCATCCCCGCGTGCTGGAGACCACAGAACTCGGCGCACTGGCCGACGTACCCGCCCGGCTTCTGCGGGTCGATCCATATCCGGTTGGTCTTGTTCGGGATGACGTCCATCTTCCCGGCGAGCTGGGGAATCCAGAAGCTGTGAATGACATCGGCGGACTGGAGCGTGATGAAGGTCGGGGTCGGGTGCGCCGGGTCGCTGACCGGCACGTGGAGCTCGTTGGCGGTGACGATGCCAAGCTTCGGGTAGCGGATCTCCCACCACCACTGGTGCCCGACGATCGTGACTTCGAGAGCCTCTGGAACCGGCGGGCGCCCCTCGATCGCGAAGATGTACCGGGTCGTCACCAGGAACAGGACGACGACGATCAGGATCGGGACAACTGTCCAGGCCAGCTCGATCTGCAGGCTCCCGTACACCTGGGGAGGCTCTCGTCCGTCATCGCCCCGGCGGCGTCGAAAGCGCATGATGGCGTAGACGGTCAGTCCGGCCACGACGAGGAAGATGGTGCCGGTTATGACGAACACGATCCATATCAGCTCGCGAGTGGCATAGGCCGGGGTGGAGACCGGCGCGAAGATACTCGGCGTCTGGACCACTCCGTTGCCACCCGCCGTCGCAGCCGAGATCGTGAATATGGTCACCGTGGTTGCGAGCAGAAGTAGCCGAATCAGCACGGTAGTCGCTCCGCGAGTGGCAGAAGCCCCCCCGGCGTCACCGCGTTCTCTTCCCCCCGTCGCCCCCGCAGCTTTTGACCGGCCGCATTGAGGGTGATCCGGTAGAGCCAGGACCGGAACGCAGCGGTCCCTCGGAATCTGTCAATCTTCCGAGTCGCCGACCAGAGCGCGTCCTGCATGACCTCCTCGGCATCCGAGCTGTTGCCAGTGAGGCGGATCGCCAGCCGATGGACGCGATCCCCGTGAGCGACCACCAGCGCCGTCACCGCCGCCTCCTCCCGGCGGCGCAGCCGCTGCACCAGAGCCGCGTCCGGATCGATCGGCTTCCGATCGCGGAGGAGCACCCCGTCAGCATCGCGGTTATGACGGTTCCGCTCTATCAACGGTTCCTTGCGACCCACCCCGGCTCCTTTCTCTCCGCAGGGACTTGTCTCTTTCCCGCCCAGCTGAGCCAAAGGCAATCGCCATGCCGGGGATCAGGAGTCGTCTGACGCTTCGCAAATAGCGGTAGTGGAAGACGCCCGAAGGAAGGACAAACCCCAAATCGAGCCACCCGCCCACAGTCGAACTGCTAATCGGCTACCGACTGCCGGCCGGTTGGCACACACGCGGCGCTCTGATGCCGGCGCGCGGCCCCACTAACGTGGTCACGCGGCGGTTTAGCGAGAGCGTTTCGGATCCTTGGGCGCGCGACAGAGCCCGCTCGGCGTCGAACCGACCTGCCCGCCCGGCTTCTCCGCCCAATGTGAACGGGATCGCGGCCTAGCCCTGCGTGAACGGGTCGACCGGATACCCGCGCCGGCGCCAGCCGTGCAGGCCACCTGCCAACGGCCGCACGCTGCGGACCCCCGCGCGTCGCAGATGGAGGGCCGCCCGCGCGTACAAAGCAGCCCGCGCCGTTCTCGCCTGCCGGGAGCCGCCGCCGTATACCACCACCTCGGCAGTCCGCGGAATTCCGCGACAGTGCCGGCTGAGCTCATCCGGTCGGATCCATCGGGCACCGGGAAGCGTATAGGGAGCAGCCTTCACATCCTCACTCGATCTCACGTCGAGGATCGTGATGGGCCGGCTCGCCTCGAGCAGCGCCCGCAGCTCGTCAGGCCTCATTCCCGAGCGCCGAAGGATGCGCAGAATGCGGTGCCGCCTGGCACGGCGCAGAGGCACGTACAAGAGGAGCGAGATAAGGACAACGAGCATGACTCGGAGGCCGAGATGCAACGCGGCCTCGGCGACTGCCTGGCCCACCAGGTATCCGAGACCCACCCACGTCCCGGCCCAGAGCGCCGCGCTGATCGCGCCGTAGACAAGAAGGCGCGGGATACCTTCGCCGGCCGCCCCGGCAAGGCCTGCCGCGATCGGACCCAGTTCGGGCAGGAACCTGGCCCCCAACCGAAATGCTCCTTCGTGATCACGGAAGAGAGACTGACCCCGCTGGAGGCTCCCCCGGGCCGTCGGCGAGAAGCGCGCGATTAGCGCAAGGGTCCTGGTTCCCCGCCAGCGCGCGAGGCTGTACCATACAAGGTCTGCGCAGAGCGTTGCCCCGACCGCGACCACCATCGTCGTCACAACGCTGAGTCGGCCGCTCGCAATCAGCGCGCCGACTCCAAACAAGGCCGGAACCACCGGCACCGGGAATCCCCCCTGATTGGCCAGGATCCACGCAAATAGGACCCACTCCGCGTTCCCAACAATGACGGGAACATGCTGGGTCATCGCTGACGCCGCAAACTCACATTGGCCGGCATGATGCCGTTGATGACTCCCTTCATCTCGTCACCGCTGACATCGAGGGTTCCGGACAGGTAGGGTACTTTCAGGATGACCGAACTCCCGCTGACGGTGCCCTCGAAGTAGGTGGGTTCGGCCGGCGTCGGGCCGGTCACCCTGAGATCGCCGGTCGCGTCGGCACCACTCTGCTTGAGATTCATGAACACGTCTCCGGACCCCATGGTCGGGTTGTGAAACGACCAGGTCCCGGCCCACTTTCCGCTGACGTCGACACTTGGAGGAACCGTGTTGCCGCCGACCGCCGCGCACCCGGACAGCACCAGCACGAGTGCTGCGACGAGACACTTCGATCCCTGGCTCATACGCTCTCCTTCCTGTCAGTCGAGGAGAGGCAATCCACATGCCGAGTGCTCAGGGACGTGACGTCGCCCCGCAAGTATTCGAGCAGAAAAGAAAGGTGGAGTAGGAGAAGCGACACATAACATCCGTCTGCCAACCTCATGGCGCTCAGCCGCCATCGATTGCCAGCGGATTGGCACTCGCGGTCTGCGAGCCTCCGCGCCAGCGACGCCGCAGGCCGAGGGCCGATACCCGAACGAGGGTGGAGCGTGAGGTCGACCACGCTCGGCGCGCGTTGAGCGCCGCCCTGGTCGGGCGCCTAACCTTCACGCCCCACACCGAGTGGCAACGAGCCTGACAGCGGCGCAACCTACCGCTCGGCCGAGCGCGGCGGGGAGGCGGCCCGTCGCCGGCTCACCCTCTTCTCTTGTCTCTTGCCAGTGGATGGTTGCAGGGCTGGATTTGCAGAATCCTACACACAAGCAGATACGTAAGCCTTCGAGATCTAAGGGAGGAGCCATTTGTCGTGCCTCCGCGCACGGCGGCTACCCGCGTGTACGATCGCGTTCTGTCTGCGTGCCACACGGCCGGAGTCACATTGAAGGTCGTGCAGGAAGTAAAGAGTTACACAACGATGCTGAGCCTGGTTGCCGGAGGGATCGGGCTCTCTTTCGTCACCGAGTCGGCAGAGAGAACGAAGCCCAACGGCGTAATCTTGAGAGACGTCGGAGATCTGCGGGTCACGGCCGAGCTCTTTGCCATCTGGAGGAAGGACAACAAGGCTCCTGTCTTACAGAAGTTCGTTGAGATGATTCGGAGTCAATTCGCCGAGGTCGCGCGACATTGAGGCTCGAGCTGGAAGATCGTCCAAAACGCTGGAAGTGACTTCCCCCTGCACCCGCGCCTTGACCGCGAGCCCGCGGCGGCGCCGGATCACTGGGGGCCAGCGGACGCGGTTGACGCCGACCCTCACCTTCACCCCTCGAACGCGCCGTTTCAGACCCGCCGCCGGGCCCACGGGGGAGGCCGGACGGCCCCGACGCCGGTCGCCCCCGCGCAGCTGGCGTTAATCGTTCCTATGCGCCTCCACGCGCTTCCGCCACTGCGATCCCGCGGCACCTTGCGCGCCCTTGCGGAAACTCCACTGACCTGAGGCGGCGCCCGACGCCCTTCCCTCGAAAACGTACACGGACAGGAGATCGGGCGATCCGCCTCACTAGGGAGGACACCATGGTACCGAACCGTGGAGTCATAGCCGCCGCATGCCTGGTCGGGATAGCGCTCGCCGTCGCCTTCCCCGGCGCGGGCCTGGAGGCAGCCGGAGCCGGGAGCGAGGCTGAGCCCTGCGCGCTCGTGCCACCGGCCACCAGTCCGGCGCAGACGGGCCGTTTCATCCACGTAGAGTGCGGCGCCGCCGTCGCCGCCCGGGGTCAGTCCCGGATCCGCCACGTCCACAACGACTAGCAATCGCGTGCAGCTTTGCTGCAAGCACACCAATTCAGGCCCAAGAGGCCAAGCGAACTCTGCGCCGGCCAGTTTGGGCGGACACCCGCTCATCCTTTGGCAAGGCGCCCACCGACACATCCAAGCAGTACATCCAACAAAAGAATGGGGAGAAGGCTTATGAGTGACACGACTTCGCAGACAGCAACAAGGCCCGCAGAGGCCCGCTACACCGTGCCTCCTACCTCGACACACGTCGTCGACATTGCCGCTGCGATGAGAGAGTTTCTTGAGACGAACGCCACTAGGCGCCAGACCAGAGAAAGCACGGATTCGAGATGAATGCCTTTCCCAAAGACTCCGCGATCATCTTGGTGCATGGCGCATGGGCGGATGGCTCCTGTTGGAACAATGTCATTCTCCCCTTGCAACGGCACGGCCTTAAGGTCATCTGCGCTCCGATCCCCCTAACGTCGCTAACTGACGACATTGCCGCTTTGAGGCGTGCACTCGAACGAACGAGTGGCCCAGTGGTTCTAGCGGGGCACGCCTATGGAGGCGCTGTCATCGGAGCGGCGGACGAGACACGAGTCAAGTCGCTGGTGTTCGTCGCGGCGCTCGCGCCCGACGAGGGCGAAACCGTATCACAGGTGTTCTATCGCGGCGAACCGCATCCGGACGCCCCTAAGTTGATACCGGACCCGCATGGCCTGCTATGGATGCCCGAAGAGGGGTTTCGCCGAGCGGTTGCTCATAGAGCGTCGGCTGATCAAATAAGCATCATGGCTGCATTGCAACGACCTATTGCGCTTCAGTGCATCGACGAAGCGTCCCCGGTGCCAGCATGGAAAACGAAGCCATCATGGTTCTTGCTCGCAGAAGACGACCGCATGATTAACCCGAAGACCCAGAGTTTTATGGCCGATCGTATGGGTGCGAGTATCCGCTCGGAGCATGTGGACCATACTCCGATGTACGCAGAGCCGCACCTCGTGATCGAAGTGCTCTTGGAGGCGGCGCGTGAAACCCTCTCGCGATAGGCCTTATTCAGGGCAGCGGCCTAGCCTGCGGTAGAGAAGTCAATCGGAAGGAGGACGCCTTGTTGTCTACTCCTTCGTGAGTTGGAACTCCTGCGCCGGGCCCTGCGGCTCGCCCACGACCGCCAGCTTCTTCCCACGGTGGTCATGCTAAAGGAGGACAACGCTCGTCAGGGCTTCTTCGAGCGCCCCGACCTTGAAGCGGTGATCTTTCACCTGCCCGAGTACGTGCACGAGTGACCCGGTTCGCCTACTTCACCGGGTGGCGCAAGGGTGAGATTGAATCACTCCTGTGGTCGAAAGTCGATCGGGCAGCAATAGGACACGAAGACGCGAACCGGCATCCCAGTAATTCCTTCCGATTCGGGCCAATTTCGGGGTAAACGAAAGGGGCGGCGCTCGCCGCCCCTTTCAAGCCCTCGAATCGAATGCTTGCGGGGGCCCGCTTTGAATTGTGGACGCGACCACTGAAGTTCGACTTCCTAGTGACTTACTGAACGTCAGGTCGCTGCCACACGGCCTTCGCGGGTTCGAAACCCCCGGCGGGATTCGACACCTTTGGCCTGGTCGAAAGCCGGGGCATTGTCCGAGTTAGCTGCCGTCCGAGGCCTAGGATGCGCGATCGAGGGGCTGCCGAAGATGACGAGCTTGGTCGGCCGCATCACGCGCTTCACTTGGAGAGCCCGCTCGAGCCTCAAGAGAGTCTCCGATGCCACACCATACAGTGAGGATCAGCGATTCCAGTTCGGAGAGCGCCTTTATGCCGTGCAATACGAGGGCACCCAGCTCTTCTCCAGCATCTCGGCTGCGATGGAGCTGTAATCGAACGCCCTCCCGTCCCGGACCATTTGCTCGACGTCGAAGAGCAGTGGCGCCTCTGGTATGTCGCGGAAGAAGGCCCGATACATCAAGGGCACCATGTGCTGAGCCGCGCGCAGCCCGAGGGGGCCGAGGAAGTTGCGGCGCTGACCAACGTGGGCCAACTCGTCGGTCATGACTTCCCTCAGGAGCGCCCGGACGCGCTCACGGGCCTCGGGCTCGTCGGCGAGAATGTCATCCAGCACGCCGTCGATATGCTGGTATACGGTCAAGCCCATCAGTTCGCTCACGAAGGCTGGCGGGGCCAGCATCGCTTCGGGGAGCAGGGGGAAGAGACGGTACATGCGGTTCATCCACTTCCCGAGTGGAACCCACTCCACCTGGTCGAGGTGGAATATGCGGAAGATCTCCTGAAATAGGCGCATGTGACTGAATTCCTCGCAGAGGTGATAGAGCCCGATCCTCGCAATGATCGAGGTCGACTCGCCTATCGGCTCCGTCCGATCCCAGGCGGCAGAAATGCCGACGTATTCGTGGCGAGCGAACTTGTACAGGAAAGTCAGGAGCAGTGTCTTGCGGTCGAGGCTGCGGGGATCGTCATGCATGATCACGTTGTTGCGATAGAACCGCGTGGGGTCAGCGAGCGGCCGGCGCGACCGAACGGGATGCGCCTGGAAACCGGCTAGGGCGTGTCGCTTCTTTACGAGATCCTTCTGATCTTGGAGGATCTCCCCGTCGTGGCCAACAGAGTAGACCCAGTACGCGTCGAAATTGGCAATCCTTTCTCGCCGGGTCGCCGAGGTGAAGATGGATCGGTACCGCCGTTGGCCATCCGCGGTCCTCGCGGTCGTACGACTGATCACGGCCTTTCGAGGGCAGGACGCGCCAGTTGGAAGCACCGCCATCTCTTTTCCCACAAGAACCCGACACTGGGTAAAGTCACGCCTCGGGGCGCCATGCGAATAAGCCGGCCGAGGCCGACCGTCACGCCGTGCCCGCTCACGTGCATCGCCCGGCTTCGTCGGCGGGTCGCGGCCTTGCGAGTTCTTGCGGGAATCCCGAGTGAGGCGGCCGGCGAGAAATTGGTGTCGACCGCCCCACAAGAGCCTTTGTCCCCTGGCCGGCTTTTGCTTGTTGGGTCGCGGAAGAGTCGACGCGACTAAAACATGCAGCTGAAAAGCTCGTAGGACGGCACGCGCTGTCCCCAGATTCCGCCCCGTCGCCCCGAGAGCCGCCTCTCAGGCGGGCGGTGGCAACGACACCAGCACGGCCGCGAGCAGCAGTACCGCGACGAGCGCGGCGAGCTCTCGCTGCCACCAGCGCTCGGGCGCACCGATGCCCTTCCATCGGGCGGCCATCGCGAGGGTGAGTACCAGTATCAGCGTGGCGAGCTTCGCCACGATGAGGCGTCCGTACGAGGTGTCCGTGAGATCGCCCGTTCCCGTGAGGTGCTGAAATGTCAGCAGCGCGCCGCTTCCCGTCGCGACCAGGAGCGCAATGCTCGCGACGCGCCCCGCCCGTCGCGCGATGGCCGCGCGCAACTGGGTGACACCCGCGGCCTGCCACGCCACGAGTAGCGCGATCACCGTGCCCACCCACGTCCCCATCGCGGCTACGTGGAGGGCGTTCGTGACGAGGCCAGCGGCGAGGGGGCGAACGCTCACAGCGTGCACGGCTTGGCCATCGATCACCGCGAGCGCAATCCCGAGCGCGAGGCCGAGCTTCAGCGAAGTGCTCGAGCCGGTCTCGAGCGCGGCCAGCACCGCCCAGAGCGCGAGCGCGACACCGAGGCGCTGACCGGTCACCAGCCCTACGCGCGACTCCAGTACATCCGCCAGCACGTCGCCATCGCCCGAAATGCCCAGGCGCAACGCGTGGCCGAGCACGACGAGCGGCTCCGCGAGCACGAGCGCCACCACCCCAAATCGGGTGAGCCGCCACAGCACGCGATCGAACGCGGCGACGCGCGGGACGGCGAGCGGGCGAAGCACGAGCCAGCGGAACGCGAGACTGCCGAAGCCGAGGGCGTAGCCGAGGAAGTGCAGCGCACGTCCCACGACCGCGAGCACGAATCCGGAGCGCGAAGCCGTTCGCATGTCGTCCGGGAGTGCCGCGACGGTTGCCGTTGGCCGGCCCACGGTGAAGGTGAACCGCCCCCGCTCGGGCTGGGCGTCTCCGGACACGACACGCCAGTTCACCACGTAGGTCCCCTGCTCGGCTGCGTCCACATCCACGCTGACGCTCCGTCCCGTCGCGCGCGCGGGCCCGCGCTCCACACGTCGTCCGCTCGGCGCCACGACGCGGATGCCGCGCCCGATCGGTTGCACGGGCTCGTTGAACGTGAGGCGGATCACCGGCGGCGGTGCCGCCACCACGACCCCAGTGACACACCGGGAGTCGGCGGACGCGGGGACCCCGGCGCAGAGATCAGGCGGATCGGACCCGACGAGGCGGGCGTGTGCAAGTGCGCCGCGGGGGACGGCGAGCGCCGCGAACACCGCCGCCGCGAGCGCGAGCGATCTCCCTGCCCGGCGGCTCAGGCTCCGGCGGCCTCCACTACCCGCGTCGGCAGCGGGCGCGAAGCCTGGCCGATGCGGAGCACGAGGCCCGCCGCGATCAGGCAGACCAGGCCGGCGCTCATGAACGTCACCTGATAGTCGCCGAGCCAAGTATGTAACAGGCCGCCACCGTAAGCGGCCGTCGCTGCCCCGAGTTGGTGAGACGCGGCGATCCAGCCGAACATGATGCCCACGTTCTCGCGGCCGAACGTGTCCGCGGCCAGGCGCGCAGTCGGCGGCACCGTGGCCACCCAGTCGAGTCCATAGAAGATCACGAAGGCGGCGAGGCCGAGGTAGGCCGAGCCGAACGCGTAGGGCAGGAACAGTAGCGAGAGTCCCCGAAGGCCGTAATACCAGCAGAGCAGATAGCGGTTGTCCCAACGGTCCGAGAGCCAGCCCGAGACGGTGGTACCGATGATGTCCAGCAGACCGATTGAGGCGAGCAAGCTCGCCGCCATGACCTCGGGGATGCCGTGCTCCATCGAGGCGGGGATCAGATGCGTGCCGATGAGGCCGTTGGTGCTGAGGCCACAGATGAAGAAACTCCCCGCCAGCAACCAAAAGTCGCGCGAGCGTAGCCCGAGCGCAAGGCCGATCAGCGGAGCGGCGGCTGCGGCGCGCGGCGGCCGCGGCGTAGGGGGTGCGTTGGGGGGCTCGCCGAACGGGCGGAGGCCGATGTCCCGGGGGTGGTCACGCATCAGCAAGGCCACCAGCGGCAGCACGACGAGGGCGACGCCGGCCACCAGCAGCACGGCGCTTCGCCAGCCGAGGCGCACCACCATCGAGGCGAGCAGGGGCAGGAACAGGAGCTGGCCGGTGGCGGAGCTGGCCGTGAGCAGGCCCAGCACGACGCCGCGGCGTTCCGTGAACCAGCGGTTGGCGACCATGGCCCCGAGGACGGATGCCATGGTGCCGGTGCCGAGTCCGACCACCACGCCCCACAGCAACGCGAGCTGCCACGACGCGGTCATCAGGGTGGTCAGGGCGACGCCGGTGGCGACGAGCGCGAGCGACGTCACCATGACGCGCCGGATGCCGAGTCGGTCCATCAGTCCAGCGATGAACGGCCCGGACAGACCGTAGAGGAACAGGTTGATGGAGACCGCGAACGACACGGTCGCGCGCGTCCACCCGAACTCGCGCTCGAGCGGGATCATCAGCACACCAGGCGCGGACCGAATCCCCGCCGCGGCCAGGAGGGTCACGAAGGTCACCCCCACGACGATCCACCCATAATGCACGCGCCCCCGCATCCGTCTCTCGATCGACATCAGAGGCTTCCTCTTCGTGCGCGCCTTGGCCGGACACGGCTCTGGCCCCGAATCCGT
>Ga0137409_10007576_pt1 | contig 11140 bp, 9 predicted proteins | sample CZODoug1_16funga_FD_122059 | JGI IMG/M metagenome (GOLD analysis project Ga0137409, IMG submission 122059) | Vadose zone soil fungal communities from Angelo Coast Range Reserve, California, USA - CZODoug1_16fungal (Hybrid Assembly) | ecosystem: Environmental > Terrestrial > Soil > Vadose zone... | reverse complement strand
ATCGCCAGTGCCGTCTGGACGAGGGAAGTGACCGCCTCCTCGGACATCACACTGTCTGGAAAATCGCGCCGGAAACTTTGCAGTTGCTCGAGACTCTCTTCACTTTGTCCCAGGGCCACAGACGCTTGGGCTTGCCAATACTGCAAGTATTCACGCAACTCTTTGTCATCCACTGCTTTCCGCAACCAGCCGAGTGCGAGCTCAGGCTTATCCCGGGTGAGATCGTAATAACCCAGCGCCAGCGCGGCGTGCCAGCCGAGTTCGTTCTTCGCATTTTTCGCCGCAAAGGCGGACAACACCGCGTACGAAGTCGCATTGGGATGGTCGCGCAACGCGCGGGCAAGTTGCGCGAGCTGTTTTTCACCGGCAACCGCAGCCGGGGGAGCCACCACGTTTTTTTTAACTGATGCTGTGGAGCTCTTATGTGGCGCGCCGGCAGATGTTTTCGTTGAGGACTTCTTCGTACGCCTTGCCGGTGTTTGCGCGTGCATGGGGAATGCCGCGGCAATCACAAGCAGTGTCACAATGATCGAAATGGGGGTGATCGAAATGGCGCGGAAATGGAAGCAAGCGCCTTCCCCTGCGGCTGTCTTTGCGCTAATGGCGCAAAACCGGGGAGGGATAGGGATACGCACCCAGCGCTTCTGGATTGCCACCGGCCAAGATCTCCACCATCCAGTCATAGAAATAATCCACTGGATGGGATTGTATCGCCTGGAACCGGCGATCGTATTCTTTATGGGCCTTCTCAATGTCATCACGCAATCTGACGCACAAATCCCTATTCTCGCGCCCAGCCCGCACGTCCTCCGGGCGCAACAACTTTATATCTTGCATCGAAACCTTGGCTACGCGATAGGCGCGCCTATGCAATTCTTGCTCATCAGCGGGCAGCGAAGCCAGACTAAAACCGGACTCTGGTTCGGGCAGCTCGATTTCAAGTGGCGGCTCGACTGCAATCACCTGGTCCACCTGCGGTATCGATTCGTGAACAAAAACCGGCACCGGTTCTCCGCGTGGTGCTTCGACGGACGGCGGCATTTCAAATCGCGAGAGTTCGGGCAACTGAGGAGCTTCTATGGGCGGCGCGGCCCACAGACCTTCGTCCATCGGTTTCGGCAACCTGGGCTCAACGGGCGGGTCAGGTGCAGGAGGAGGTTCAGCCACCACGGCCGACGTGAGGCGCAACATTTCGTCTTCGAATGGAGAGCGCAAAGATGACTGTAGCGAGGTGGTCACAAATCGCGTTAAGGCTTCGAGCGCGGCGGAGAGAGACGCGGCGGATGTCTGCGCGCGGACCATCGGCGGCAGCGCGTTGGCCGCGCGGTTGCTTGCGCACGCGGATACCAAGTCACTGATCGCTTGATGCAGTTCCTCGGACATCCGCTGGATTCTTCCCAGGTTGTCACGCAGCGTCCGCGATACCGCTTGCTCGACTGCGTTTGGATCTGCCGCCATTGCCTGTTTGCCTCCGCTGGGCCGGCCCCAAACACAATTATCGGAACGCGCGGGAAGTATTGTCAACTCCGCATCGGGAGCACGTTTCGGCCCGCGCACGTGGCCAGCTGCGGGCGCCACGCAACTGAGATGTGTGAATTTAGAGTTGACAGTTAAGAGTTTAGAGTCAATAGCGCCTTGGCGGGTGGGCGCTGCTCTATTCCTTGCCTCCATGCTTCCCTGCCTCCTTGCCCCCTTTGCCTTCCAGCTCTAAACTCTCAACTTTCAATTCTGAACCGGCCCACGCGGTGTTAAAATATGGGGCAGGGGGCGACACGGTTTCGACGGAAGCTGTCGCGACCCGAAGGCATGCCGGGCGCCACCTGCCCGCAATCGGGTGGAAAACTAGAACTGCCAACCAACAGTTGGCTTTGGCTGCCTAGCTTAAACTAGCGTAGCTACGTCTCCCCGGGCTTCGCCTACGGGCCCGGCAAGAGGCGTCACACAGTAGGCTGGCCGTCAAGTTTCGGTCCGGAATGCGACGGTGAGAACCAATCGGGCTAGCCGGTCTCGTTTCTTGCTCATTCTGAGCGAGGCTGGCGAAACAAACGGAATAGAGCTAAGCATGTAGTCTTCGGGCCGTAGCGCTTTTCGGACGGGGGTTCAACTCCCCCCGCCTCCACCTGCCGTCGCGCGAAAGGCGCGCTATGGCAGGTGCCCGCTGTAGCACCAAATGTAAGGGCACAATTCATCCCTCGCCACCTTGCCCGTGTTACGATTCGCAAATTCCAGTCCGGCAAGCGAAGGCGGGCTGTACGTACGTTCCGCCGAAGACCGATAGGAGCGATGGCGGATGTTCTACGTCTATATCCTCCGAAGCGAAACCCATCCCAACCAAACCTAAATCGGCAGCACCAGCGATTTGCGGAAGCGCCTTTCCGAACACAACGCCGGAAAATCGACCCACACAAACAAATTCAAACCTTGGGACCTGGTGGCGTATGTTGCGTTGTCTGAAAAACACCTCGCGGAAGAATTCGAAAGATACCTAAAGAGCGGGTCAGGGCGCGCGTTCGCGAAGAGGCACTTGCTGAGACAAATTGGAACGGAATCTTAGAGCCCGATCCAGGCCCACCCTTGCTTCGCAAGGATGGGCAATCCCAGCCCGACAATTACCGAGTGGCCACAAAAGCCATCCTCTGCGCTATGGCTTTGGTTCACCGGGTCCGCCGTCGCCGGGTGTTCCACCGAAAATTCTGCGACCATCGGGCAGCGTCACCCTTCTGGCATCCGCCAGTTTAGAGCCGTCCCTCGCTGGGTAACCATCGACGATGACCTGATCGCCCACCTTCAAGGATTCTCGATTCCAGCCTTGCCGGCGGAGTGCCCCTGGGCTTGTAGTTTCGCAGCCCCAGTTTGTGCTGGCGCCTTTGTCGTCCTTAACATCAAGGTAGAAGTAGACGTGAGGATTGGCCCATTCAATTCTTGTGACAACGCCTTTAAGTTCGATCAGCTTACTCCCATCGAATTCCGCTGAAAAAGAATGGTGGGCGAGCCCAGGGCGCGCCACTGCCAGTCCAATAACCACAGCGAGCAAAACAAATGTATTCCTCATTCCAACACCTCAAGAAATCCAGATCGTGAGCAATCTCCTGCCCCACCATCGATGAAGTTAACCGATCGAATAGTGGCCATGAAATGAGATTGCCCTGCCAGTCACCAAAAGCCAGTCGGGCTACAGCAAAATGTAGTCTGGAGAAGCTCCACGAAACGCAATCTATAGCAGTGGAAGAGAGCGGTCAAGCTGGGTGGGCCGCCTTGACACCTCTGCGGGTCTCGGATAGTTTACGCTCATGAAGTTGGTCCTCCTCACGATCTGCTTTTGTTGCCTCATCCAATCTGCTTTGGCGCAGTCGACACCGCCCCCTGAAAATCCATACAGCGAGTTGAGTGGGGCATCAGGACCAATCAAGAGGCCGGCCGCGCCCCCAAACCCTGCTCCACGAACCCCGGACGGCAAGCCGGACCTATCTGGATTTTGGAAGGGACCGCTAATCATCGGTGGCATGTTCAAGAGCGTGGGTGGACCCCCATTTACCTCTGCCGGGGAGGAGGCCTACAAGTACAATCTGAGTCATTCCATCAATCCGGAAGCTCTTTGCCTGTTTGCCGGTATACCGCGGGCCAGTATTAGCGGCGTTCCATTCGAGATTATTCAAAACTCGAATCGCGTCGTGTTTCTCTATGAGTTGATGTGGACCTTTCGCTCTGTCCCCGTGGACGGCCGGGGACACCCGAAGGATTTAGAGCCTTCTTTCTTTGGTAATGGGATTGGTAAGTGGGAGGGAGACACGCTAGTCATCGATTCGGTCGGATTCAAGGACAAGCTGAGTTGGATTGACGACGATGCCCATCCGCATAGCGACGCCATGCACGTGGTCGAACGCTGGTCGCGCCCGGACGCGGACCATTTGGCGCACGAGGTAACTGTGGAAGATCCGAAGTTTTATACAAAAGCATGGACGTTTTCGAGAGTCTTCACGGCCATGCCCCAGGGCGAGGAGCTTTACGAATTTGCATGCGACGAAAACAACGTTGACCGGGACGGCGGACACCTTGGCTACGGCCCCATTGACTTGAAGCAATATCCGCTGAACCCCGTCGCGCCGAAAAAATAGCGCGGCCCAACGGCCGAGGCTCAGCCGCGCTGAATACTGCTTCCCAAGAATTCACTTGACTGAACAACTCGTCGCTGTCACATGTGGCCGTCATGAGATTTATTTTGACCCAGCGAAATGCTGGCGGGGCAGGACCTGCATGTGAGTAGTCAACTGTAACTGCGAAGACATCGCATTTCCCAGAGCCTGCCGAAGTAGCTGGCGCGCGGTTTTCTTGCTTTTTGAGCCGGCACCCTTCCCAGGAACCGTCGACAGGCCGCGGCACGTAGTTTCTTGCGCGTCAGCTTGTAATCGCGCGCGCTTATCAAGTTCCGAAGAACGTGGGAGGAAAACGAAAATGAATCATCAAAGCAGTTCGCGGTATCACTCCCTGCTCCTCGCGGCCACGGCGCTGATCCTTCTGCTTGCGGGTGTCGCGCATGCGCGCGGCCAGCAGACCTCCGCCAGTCCATCTGTCTCCGCAAGCGACAAACCTTACCTAGTCGAGTGGGTGTACAAGGTGAAGTGGGGCCACGCCGATGAATTCTGGCAAATCTTCAAGAAATATCAGATCCCCGTTCTCAACCGCGAGCGGGAGTTGGGCTACGTAACGTCCTACACCGTTTATAGACCAGGACTTCACACGGGCGAAGACACTCGATGGGAATACCGCATCGTGATCACGTACAAGAACCAAGCCTCCTCCGGCCATGGCGCCGAGGTTACCAAACAGCTTTTCCCGGACCAGGCCACCCTTAAACGCGAAGAGAATCGCCGCTGGGAATTGACGGAAGCGCACTACGATCTGCCGATTCGCGTAATTGACCCAACTGGGGACGGCGACGAATAGGGTAGAGGCGAGAACGGCGAGCGCGGCAGCAACCATAAATTACGTCTACACAGTGCCCAGGTCCCGCTGCAGATGGGCCAAAGACGCGAATCGAGTTCACAGGGACATGCCTGACTTCACCGGCGTGAAAGAAAGGTAGGATGCGTGCAGATCACATTCTTCGAGAGGGATTACTGAAATCGCAGAGAACTACCCACCCCGCAATTGTGTTGCGCGTCTCACTTATTGCGCTCCCCCTTGCCGCAGGTAGCCGCCGCGGTGGATCCAAATTCCAGTTGGCGGGCGCGCTTCGATGGGTTATCAAACGATGAGGGACCCGCACTTCCTCCGACTGACGCCAATCAAGCAGACGCAGCCTTGGCAAGGACTTGGACTTTCCTGGCCAATCCAACCTTCAATAGTCGGATTTCGAGTATGCCCCCGCTTACTGTCGCGTTTACTCGATCTGGGTCAATTTCAGAGGGCAACTCCAATACGCGAAAGATTTGATTGGAGCGCCGTTCGGAATACATGGCCCTCGCATGTTTTTGACCCGATACAACTTCTCGCTTGCCGGCAATGCACACGGAGCGAGGCGCAACTCGTACTTCTATGTCCTTCTCGCCGAACCCCGGCACGTCAGCCCGAATGGTGAGTTCGGTCTCCGTCTCCGCGACATCCACCGGAACGCTAAGGAGAATTTCCGATGCCGCCTGGAGCCAGTCTTCACGGTCATGGCCGTGCGCGAATCCCCTGGACTCAAACAACTCGAAGGCACGACGCGAGATCAGGCAATTGAGTTCCTGCGCAAGCTCAAAGAACGCGTCGCCCGGAAAGAGTTTAGGGGTTTCCGATGCGAAGATAAACTTCGAATCCGTTTCAGCTGTCATGGCTGTTTTCCCCCTTTTTCAGAACTTCTCTGAAATGTTGAATTCGATTTGGTTGGAGAACACATCTGGTCTCGATCACTGGACCACTAGAGGGCACGCTAGCGCAAATCAACTGTGAAAATCAAGCAACAAGGGAAGCTGGCACTGTCTCAGTTTGAATTTCGGCTTCCGACCCTAGCGAGCGTCCTGCGTATCAGGATTCTTTCAAGTCGAGCGACATGAACACACTGTTCGGGTCTGGCACATAGTCGGCGAATGGCGGGCACTCCACGAAGCCATGGCTCCTGTAAAGAGTCTGTGCAGGCCGAAAATATTCCCAGGAGCCCGTCTCGAGGCTGAGGCGTAACATGCCACTTACGCGTGCGGCCGCAATGATGTGGCGTAGCATCGCGCTTCCCGCTCCCCTTCTGCGCATGGACTGAGCGGTGTGCATCGACTTGACCTCCCCATGATCGGCAGAGAGCCGCTTCAGCGCGCCGACTCCCAAGAGCGTTTCGTCGTCCCAGATCGTCCAAACGCTGACATCGGGCGCTTGTAGCCCGGTGAGGTCCAAGGCGTGCGCGCTGCCGTGCGCCGTTTCCGCCCGGGCACTGGTCAGATGGATATGGAGGAGATCGACCACGCGCGGGTCGTTGAAGTCGCCCTGAATGATCCGCATCATGGCTGGCTTCTCCCAACCACCTCACGCCGTCTTCCGGTTAACGTAGCGCCGTGGGCGGACGACCGCCACGGTCCGCTTCGCACCCATAGCTGAAATTCAAACCGAGACACTACCGGGAAGCTGGCGGAAGTTGAGTTTCTGTCTGGACTGCGGCAATTATCGTTTCACGAGCAGACGGGGTTTGCCCACAGCGCGTCACCAGTTCTTTCCACCCAGGAATGCTCTGATTTTTGTGAAACGACTTTCCGTCGCGTGCCCCTCAGGGGCGCTCGTTATTTGCGACGTGTCATTTACTTTTCTCAACGTTCCAGGTGGCAGCGGGAGGCGGATCAACTGTCCGGCTTCAAGGTGATTGAGATCCTTCAGTTCGGGATTGAGGGCGCAGATCTCATTAAGCAATCCTGAATCGAAATGGCCCGCGTACAAGAGCCCGATTTCTTCAAGGGTTTGCTTAGGTCTGGCAATGACAGTCAGCACTTGACCTGAACCCGTATCCTCAGGCTCAGCAGCGTAGGTCCCCGGCATGATTTCAGAGGAATTAGTAGGGCCCAGCGGCGCGGAGGAATTTGGCGAACCTTGTCGTGGCTCCCCAGATCTCGGATGGAAACGAAACAAGGACAAGCCTCCCAGCAAAATAATGCCGAAGAGTACGACGGCGAAGGCCCAACGCCCCAAGTTGAACTGCGTCGAGGGTGTATAAGTAAGCTTCGGAGGAATCACAGGACGGAATTTGCATGCAGGCCGAGAATCAGAATCAGCTATGGTGTTTGCCGCACGACTAGCGATGGCAGACGATTGCGGGGCGATGGATTCGAGAATTAATTGTCCCACAACCCGTTGTACGATTTCGGGGGTCACCCTCGGGCATCCTCGGGTGTGGGCCATTGACAAAGAGTTGTGGCAGATATTATTGATGGCTCTTGGGGTACCCTGGCTTTGTTTTGCGATCAATTCGAGAGCGTCCGGTGCGAATAGTGGTTCTCCGCAATAGCCAGCCACTTTGAGCCTGTGTTCGACATAGCAAACTGTTTCCGCGGCGGTAAGCGGCGTCAGATAGCTTAGGGCCGCGATGCGCTGACGCAGTTGGGCCAGCCGGGGCTGTGCGAGCTTTCCACTTAATTGAGGCTGCCCGGCCAGTACGATTTGTAACAATTTTGTGTGCGGCGTCTCGAAGTTGGAAAGTAACCGTACTGTCTCGAGCACGGATTCGGTGAGGTTTTGCGCTTCGTCCACAACCAAAATGAATCGCTTCCCGGCAAGCATCTCATCAAACAAGATCTCGTTCAATTTATGGTGCATCGCGGCGAGACCCATTTGCTCCGCATCGATGCCCAACTCGCCGAGGACATAGCGGAAAAATTCACGGGAGTCACATTGGGTCTGGAACAAGAATACCGTGCGCGCTGAATTGCGCCATTCATCGAGCAGTTGGTACAAAAGGGTGGTCTTGCCCATTCCGGGCGCGGCAATAAGCGCCATAAATCCTCGGTCAGCCTTGAGGCCAGAGGAAAGTGATGCGAGAGCCTCCCGGTGAGTTTGGCTGGGGTAGAGGTAAGCCGGGTCTGGGGTGACACCAAATGGTTGTTCACGTAGATGATAGAAGTCCAGAAACGACACCGAGACCTCCCATTTTCTAATCTAGATGCCAAGCGGTCGAAATCGCAGAACGCGTGCCAAGAGTAAGCCAATCCGTGACGTCGACCCAAAACTCCTGCGTGCCGAGTAATTCCGATGCCTTTCAAGTGTGGTCCGTCTACACGAAAGAGCCCGACTTGGAGGGACGTAACCAGCGGGAATACAGGCGACCAATCAGTCGCACCGCGCCACGAAACGTATTCCAGCGTCGATTCTTTGTCAAGAGCACAATCAGGCGGAAGACAAATGCAGACCCAGGCGGCGTCCAGGAGGAATATGGCTTATCGGCGAGGATCACTCAAGAAAGTACGCCGCAAGGAAGGAGGGACCTGGGTGCTCATATACCGAGGTATGCGTGCGGAGGGAAGGCGGGTCGAACACACCACACCCGTGGGACTTGTGCGGAGGTTTCCAAGGGATGAGGACGCATGGCGCGAGGTGGGCCGACTCGGAGTCCTGATCCGTATCAACGACGACATCGCTTCCAGCCGCATCAGGTTCAGCTCCCTGGCGGAGCATTATCTCAAGGCCGATTTCGGTGCGCATGCTGTCCGTCCGAAGTCGGAAAACTCGACGAGCATCATGGAGCATATCGTCCGCCATTACCTCATTGCCCGCTGGGGCAATGAAATCGCGGACGATATCAAACCCCTCGATATTCAGCGCTGGCTTAAATCACTGAATACCGAATCAAGACTTGCATGGCCGACGATTGCGAGGATGCGGGGCGTCATGAGTCGCATCTACAAGGTCGGCGCACTGCACGAGCTGGTCACGAAGAATTCCGTGCTGTACTTTGAAACACGCTGCGAGACCAACTACCGGGCGATAATCATCAGCCCGGCCCGGACGTGCAACATTCTCAAATCCTTGACAAACAATCTTCATCACACGTTGGTGCTCACTTGCGCGGCGAGCGCACTCCGTTCATCGGAGATTCTGGCGCTGCGCTGGGCCGACATCTTGTGGCTAGAAGAACGAATCAGGGTTTCAAAACGCTGGGTGAAGGGAATGGACGGCGAAACCAAGACGGAAGCATCGAACGGTTACGTCCCCTTGCATCCTGTCCTGGCGCAGCATTTGCGGCAGTGGCACACGCGGACGCCCTACAAGAAGGACACAGATTTTGTTTTTCCTTCCTTCAAGGCGTGCGGCCGCGTTCCTCTGACCTCTTCCACATTCGTCGCTGACCATCTCCGACCGGCAGCGAAAGCGGCTGGAGTGCAGATTGAAGACGGCCAGAGGTTCGGACTTCACAATCCTCGGCACTCGCTTGCAACTGGCTTGCGAACAAGGCGAACGTCGAACCTAAGACGGTGCAGGACCTCCTGCGTCATTCGAGAATCCAGACGACGCTCGATCTCTACACCCGGGAAGACAGCGATAAAGCAAGGGGATCTCAGGGCGAGTCCCTGAAAGCAGTCGGAATGGATTCACGAATGACACAATAATGCTGTTGTGGGCTGAATTGTGGGTTGGAGATTTTTCGAGTCTTTCCTCTAACCCATTGAAAGATGTGGTAGGCCCGTGCGGACTCGAACCGCAGACATCTACCGTGTCAAATCTCGGGTTGGCCTTCGGGTTGAAAAGCGGCAGTCGGACAGGGTAGCACTCAAAGCTGAACCATAGAAGTGGTAGCCCCGAATGGACTCGAGTAATCAAGGAAGTCGCCTAAGGCTCCATACTGTGGGGGTCGGATTATGGGCTAGAAATAGTCTCGGTAGCGGCACCTGTCTAATTCCTCTTTAGCGCAAAAACCTGTTCGCGGTCTCGGTTAATACGAACCTCGCCAAAGTTTTCTTACATAACCGGGCCAGCCGGCCGAACGTTCGATCTGCCCCAGCACCCAGGCATAAGCTCTTCTCCGGTGCAACAGTGCCGGAGGAGGGAGAATGCGAGTCCGCTACCAGGGAGGATATCTGCGGCTTGGCCAAAGGAAGAAGGGACCTGATCGTTGGGAGTTCCTCTGGTGGGACTTTGAAGCCAACGGAACGCGCGTCCGGCGCAAAGCCATCATTGGCACAGTCCAGCAATATCCGAATTTGGAAAATGCTTGGCAGGCGAGTAACGGCCTCCGCGTATCGATCAACGAGACACGCAATCGTCAGCGTGAACAGACTATAACGGTTGCCGACCTTGTCGATCACTACATCGCGACCGAGCTAGCCTGTGCTCAAGTTGACGGCGGAAAGTCCCACGCTACGAAGACGATCTACAGAGATTTCCTCACGAGATGGGTGAGGCCCACATGGGGGAGTCTGAACATCCGTGACGTACGCACAGTCGCTGTCGAACTTTGGCTTCGTCGATTGCTGCGTGTTGACTCCTGTCCTTTGGCAAACCCGACAAAAGCGAAGATCCGTAACCTAATGAGCGTGCTTTTTAATCACGCCATCCGTCACGAGTGGTTGGAACAAGGAAGGAACCCGATCCTTCTCGTTCGCCAGAGTGCCAAACGACAACGAATACCCGAGTGGCTGGAACCTGAAGAACTAAGTGCACTTCTTTCACAGCTTAATCGGTGTTTTCGTGTGATGGTTTTCCTGGACGCCGCCACCGGGCTGAGGCGCAGTGAACTCCTTGCCCTGAAATGGGGAGACGTCGAGTTCGAGAACCTGCAAATCACGGTTCAGCGCTCGATTTATAGGAGCGTTGTTGGCAATTGCAAGACAGAAGCCTCGAAGAAACCTGTGCCCATGGATCCGATTCTCGCTGCCGAACTTTGGGCCTGGAAACAACACAGCTCTTATAATCAACCCTACGATTGGGTGTTCGCGAGCCCTCGTGCCAAGGGCAAGAACCCTTATTGGCCGGATATCATTCTATCTCGCATCGTGCGGCCTGCCGTAACGCGAGCCGGAATTCAAAAGCATGTCGGCTGGCACACGTTCCGGCACAGCTTTTCCACTTTGTTAATCGCGAACGGCGAAAACGTGAAAGTAGTGCAAGAACTTATGCGGCACTCGAACTGTCGGTGCACACTGGAAATCTATTCTCAGGCTCGAATTCAGGCAAAGCGGGACGCTCAACA
>Ga0137409_10007575_pt1 | contig 11141 bp, 6 predicted proteins | sample CZODoug1_16funga_FD_122059 | JGI IMG/M metagenome (GOLD analysis project Ga0137409, IMG submission 122059) | Vadose zone soil fungal communities from Angelo Coast Range Reserve, California, USA - CZODoug1_16fungal (Hybrid Assembly) | ecosystem: Environmental > Terrestrial > Soil > Vadose zone... | reverse complement strand
TGTAGCGCGCGATCGCCGCGCTGCGCTCGCGTTCGGGATCCGGTGTTGTTGTCGGCGGCGGGGCCGCGGGCGCAGGCGCTGGCGGCGGCGGCGCCGGAACCGGCGGCGCGGGAGGTGAAGGCGCCGGCGAAGGCGTCGGCGCGCCCGGCGGTGGCGCCTTGCCCGGCACCTTGATCTGCTGCCCGCCTTGCAACTGCCGCGGCACCTTGATGCCGTTGTAGCGCGCCAAGCCGTAGAACAAGTAGATGTCGCCCAGATAGCGCTGGGCAATTTTCGACAGCGTTTCGCCCGGCTGCACCCGGTAGACGTTCATGTAGCCGGCGAGAACCGAGATGTCTTCGCGCGAGAACTCGGCGAAGAATTGCGACCGGCCCACCAGGCCGAAAATCTCGTTGGCAATCGTAGCGCCCTTGCCAACCCGCCGCAGGTGCCGCAGATGGCCTTGCCCGGCCTCGTTTTCGACTGCCAACGCCATGTTGCCGCCCCGTCCCCTGTCAGATCCGGCCTTGTGTCACCGCACTATATACCGCGCACAAGCCGCCGGTCACTCGTCGCCCGTCTTTATTCTGCCTGCTGCGCCTTGACCCGCCGCTGACGTACGCCGTCCGCCAGGGCAGCGAGCACCTTGCGGCTGTCCTCCCATCCGATGCACCCGTCGGTGATGCTCATGCCGTAGACGAGTTCCTTGCCCGGGAGCAGGTCCTGCCGGCCTGCCTTGAGATGGCTTTCGGCCATGACGCCGAATATGCGGGTCTCGCCGCCGGCCATCTGTCCCGCCACGTCCTGCGCCACCTCCACCTGCTTCTCGGGCTTCTTGCTCGAATTGCCGTGACTGAAGTCGACCATCAGCCGCGCGGGCACGCCGGCCTCGGCCAGCGCCTTGCCGGCGGCATCCACGCTCGCCGCGTCGTAGTTCGGTTTGTGGCCGCCGCGCAAAATGATATGGCAGTCCTCGTTGCCGGCAGTCGACACGATCGCGCTGTGCCCGGCCTTGGTGACCGACAGGAAATGATGCGGTGCGCTGGCCGCCCGGATCGCATCCACCGCGATCTTGACGCTGCCATCGGTGCCGTTCTTGAAGCCGACGGGGCACGACAGACCGGACGCGAGCTCGCGATGGATCTGGGACTCGGTCGTGCGTGCGCCGATCGCGCCCCAGGCCACGAGGTCGGCGATGTATTGCGGCGTGATCATGTCCAGGTACTCGCATCCGACCGGCATGCCTAGCTCGTTCAGGTCGAGCAGCAGGCGGCGCGCAATGCGCAGCCCCTCGTTGATGCGAAAGCTGCCGTCGAGGTTGGGATCGTTAATCAGGCCTTTCCAGCCCACGGTCGTGCGCGGCTTCTCGAAATAGACGCGCATCACCACCAGCAGCTCGTCCGCGAGCTTTTCCTTCTCGCGCCTGAGCTTGCCGGCGTATTCCTTCGCCGCCTTCACGTCGTGGATCGAGCACGGCCCCATGATCACCAGCAGCCGGTCATCGGCCCCGTGCAGGATGCGGTGAATCGCCTGGCGCGTCTCGTACACCGTCTTTGCCGCCTTATCGGAAACAGGAAATTCCCGCAGCACGTGCGATGGCGGCACGAGCTCCTTGATTTCCTTGATCCGGGTGTCGTCGATGTGGTATTGCATCTTGCTAATCATTCGATAAATCAAAGCATTATAGCAGGCCGCCTGAACGGGAGGCGAAACGCACGCTGGAGGCGTGGGTCGTGGGTTGTGGATCGAGTATTGTCGACGGCGATTCGTTGGCACGAATCACGACCCACGAATCACGATCCACGGGTTTCTAGACAGTGCCGCCGACGGTGAGACCGTCGATGCGCATGGTGGGCTGCCCAACGCCAACCGGCACGCTCTGGCCTTCCTTGCCGCAGGTGCCCACGCCCGGGTCGAGCGCCATGTCGTTGCCGATCATGGCCACGCGTGTGAGCGCGTCCGGACCATTGCCGATAAGCGTTGCGCCCTTCACCGGATAGGTGACCTTGCCGTTCTCGATCACGTACGCCTCGGACGCGGAAAACACGAACTTGCCGCTGGTGATGTCCACCTGGCCGCCGCCGAAATTGACCGCGTAAAGGCCGTTTTTCACCGACGCGATGATCTCCTCGCGCGGCTTGTCGCCGTTCAGCATGTAGGTGTTGGTCATCCGCGGCATCGGGATATGCGCGTACGACTCGCGCCGGCCGTTGCCGGTAGGCGCGACCTTCATCAGGCGCGCGTTGAGATTGTCCTGCATGTAGCTCTTCAGCACGCCATTCTCGATCAGCACGTTGTGCTGCGTGGGATGGCCTTCGTCGTCCACGTTGAGCGACCCGCGCCGGCGCGCGATTGTGCCGTCGTCCACCACGGTGACGCCGGGCGCAGCCACCCGCTCGCCGATGCGCCCGCTGAACGCGGACGTGCCCTTGCGGTTAAAGTCGCCCTCCAGCCCATGGCCGATCGCTTCGTGCAGCAGCACGCCGGGCCAACCCGGACCGAGCACGACCGTCAGGGTGCCCGCCGGTGCCGGCCGCGCCTCGAGGTTGATGAGCGCCTGGTCCACCGCCTTCTTCGCATAGTCGCCGAGCACCTCGTCGGTGAAGTAGGCATAGTCGAAGCGCCCGCCCCCGCCCGCGCTACCCTGCTCGCGTCGCCCATCCTGTTCGACGATCACCTGCAGCGACAGCCGCACCAGCGGGCGCACGTCGGCCGCGAGCACGCCGTCCGAACGGGCGACCATTATGACTTCATACTCGCCGGCCAGCCAGGCCATGACTTGCGTAACGCGCGGATCGAGGGCGCGCGCGCGCCGCTCGATCCGCTCGAGCAGCGCGACCTTTGCCGGGGCCTGAAGGCTCGCGATCGGATCTTGCGGGACGTACAGGTTGTGGCCGGCTGTGCGCTTCGCTACCTGGGTGCGACCCGCTTGCCCCTGGCGCGCGATTGCACGCGTTGCCTGAGCTGCGGCTTCCAGCGCGGGCAGGCTGATGTCGTCGGAATAAGCGAACGCAGTCTTTTCACCGCTTACTGCCCGCACTCCGACGCCCTGATCGATGTTGAAGCTGCCGGACTTGACGATGCCTTCCTCCAGGCTCCATGACTCGCTGCGCGTGTACTGGAAGTAGAGATCGGCGTAGTCCACGCGGTGCGCGAGGATCTGGCCGAACACCGAATCCAGCTGGCCGGCATCGAGCGCGTACGGCGCAAGCAAAACGTCGTTGGCCGTGGCAAACGAGGTTTCCCTCTCTAGAATGCGGGTTTCCTGCCGGTTTTCAGGTTTCATAAGCGTTCAGTATAGATGGAGACTGGTGTGGCAAGTTCAAGCAAATATCAGCAGCGGTGCAGCGTCCGGTGAGTGAGCGCTGGCAGGCTATGCCGCAGGTTGCGCAGGTGCTGCAGGTTGACGCCCGCGACCACCACGCCCGAGCCGCGCGGCAGGCGGTCGAGCACCACGCCCCACGGGTCCACGATCATGCTGTCGCCGTGAGTCTCGCGCCCGCTCAGGTGATAACCGCCCTGCGCCGGCGCCAGCACGTAAGCGAGGTTCTCGATGGCACGCGCCCGGATCAGCGTCTCCCAGTGCGCCTTGCCGGTTGTTTCGGTAAATGCCGACGGCACCAGGATGATGTCCACCGGCTTCATCGCGCGGTACAACTCGGGAAATCGCAGGTCGTAGCAGATCGAAAGGCCGAGCCGGCCGAACGGCGTGTCCACCGTCACCACTTCCCGCCCCGGCTCGATGGTACGCTTTTCTTCGTAGCGCTCCTTGCCCATCTCAAAACCGAACAGGTGGATCTTGTCGTAACGTGCAGCCAGCTTGCCACCGGGGTCATAGACCAGGCTGCTGTTGCGCACCTTGTCCGGGCTTGAACACTCGAGCGGCACGGAACCCCCGACGAGCCAGATGCGATGCCGGCGCGCGGTCGTCGCCAGGAATTCCTGAATCGGGCCTGCGCCGGGCTTCTCGCGCGCCTTGACCTTGTCGTTGTCGCGCAAACCCATGATCGCGAAGTACTCGGGCAGCGCCACCAACTCCGCGCCTTGCGCCACCGCCATCTCGATCAGCCTGCCTGCTTCCTGGAGATTGCCTTTCACATTGGGCCCGGAGGCGAGCTGCACGGCGGCAATGCGGGTGATCGTGCCCTGCCCGTCGGACTTCGCGACGTGCGGCTTGGCCTTGCCGAAGGATGAACGAGAGGCATTCATAAGCGGGGAAATAGTAAATGGGAAATAGCGAATAGGTGCGTCATTGCAGTCCGCGACAACTTCCCATTTCCAATTACCTATTTCCTATTTGCCGCTCTCGACCTCGAGCCGCAGCGGTTCGGACGGCTTCAAATCGTTGCGCAATGAAACGCGCCCCGGCTCGATCGCCAGCGCCACGAGCCATGAGCGCAATTCCTCGGCAGCCAGCTGCGACTCCTGCCCGGCGCCATGACGGATCACCAGGCGCGCAGCCGGCTGGGCCAGGCAGGCGTTGACCGCCTGCCGCACCGCCGGCTGCTCGAGCACCGCGCGGCCGCTGCGCGGGCGGTCCCACAATTCGGGAGGCACCACGAAAGATTGAGCCGCAACACCGGACACCGCGGCACACAGCGCTACAGCTGCGGTCAATCTTATCATTCCGTCGTGGGCGGCTGCGTGTTCACCGGACGCTCGACGCGGGCAACGATGGGATCCGACCAGGTGCCGGCGACGTTGTACTCGTAGGAGATCGCCTGGTCGAGCGGGTCCTTCAGCATCTTCTGGGCGAGAAACGCTGCGACGCCGGCAATAGGTCCGCCTACCAGCGCGCCGGCAATGGACACGGTGTCGCTCACGTGCGGTGAAACACGTACCCGGAGCTTCTGCGTTTCCTTCGCGAGATCCACTTCGCCGCTCATCGTGATCCGTGCCGGCGGGCCCTGAATGCGAAAGTTCTCGGTGTTGGCGATGCCGCGGGTGATTTTCACCGCTCCGACAATCTCGTCGAATGAAAAGCCGTCGCTGAACACGTCGCGGAAATCGAGCGCGACGCGACGCGGTAGCGCCTGCAGGCTCATGATCCCGAGCAGCTTGCCGATGCCCGGCTCGAGCTTGACGAACTGTCCTTTGCCGGCCTCCAGCACCAGGTTGCCGGTGAGCGACGGGTAGTCGAGTTCGTAGGGCGCGCCGTTCCACGACAACGTGCCTTCCAGCTTGGTGGTGCCGCGACGCACACCCTCGGGATAGCCAAGGCGGGTGAGCAGCTTGCCGACGTCGGAAGCCTCCAGCTTCAGATTGACCTGCGTGCGCGGTGGCGCAAATCCGAGCTGCCAGACGCCGTCGAGCATGAACGTGCTCTCGGAGTTGACGATGCGCAGCTTCTCGATGCGCCATTCGCGGCCCTCGGATGCCGCGTTCAGCTCGAGCCGGCCAAGCTGCTTTTCCTTGTTGATGAATTGCTCGGCCGTGATGTCGAGCGCCGGCAGCTCCAGGTCCTTCCGGGTCTGCAGGGCGGTCTCCTCGGGCGCCGCCGTCCCGGGCGCAGCAAGTGGAATGGTTAGCGTCTTCATTCGGGCTACGACTCTGCCGCGCCCTTGTGGCTGCCAGGTCACGCCGCCCTCCAGTTCTTTTCCGGAAAGATTGCCGCGCCACTGCCCGCCGGCATAAGTGATATAGATCGCCAGGTCGCTGAAACGTCGGTGGAACACATCGAGCGCCCCCAGCTTGAGGTCCATGCCGCCCCATTCGATGCGGGTATCGCCACCGGCCGGGCCAAGGAATGCGAGCCAGCGGTCCACGTCGAGCGACTTCACCGCGCCGCTCACCCAAACGCCGTTGCGATCGGGCTCGGTCGCGGCGGCGCCGAAGCGCACAGCGCCCCGCGTGATCGTGGATTGACCGCCATCCGTCCGGCGCACCAGGTTCATGCTCACGACCTCGCCGAGCGACAGGCTCAACCGGTCCTGGTTCGCCGGAAGCAGCCGACGCTCGATCCGCAACGGCATTGTTTCTGCGGCAGCCTTGACGAAGGGTGCCGGCATGTCGACGGCGAGCCCCTGCAGGCTCGACTCGAACACGACCTCCGCATTGCGCTTGCGCGCATTGATCGTGGCACGCCAGTCGGCGGAACCGCGCAGGTGCTGAATCCACGGCGGGCCGCCGGCCCGACGCGCTGCGTCGACATTGATGCGCCCGTTCAGATTGATGCGCACTGCGGCATCGGGCGCGGTCGCCGCAGCAATGGTCACTGGCCCGCCGAGCGATAAGCCGCTGATGCTTTGTACACGCACGCTGGATTCCGTGAACTCGACCCGGCCGCCTGCCTGCTCCACAGCGGGTATCTCGGGTGCGATGACCGCGGAGTTCTGGGCAAACTGGTAAGCGCCCGCAATCTTGGGCTTGGCCGTGCCGCGCAAGGGAATCGAAAGCTTCAGCGACAGTTTGCCCTTGCCTTGCGTCTGCCAGCCCTCGGTGAAATGGTCGACCATGCCGAGCACCGGGCTCTTCTCGATGAAGGCCAGAAAATCGCTGGTTGGTCCCTCCGCTTCCCCCGTGACGTTCGCCGCGGATTCCGGGTGCGCAAGATCCGGGATCTCGACGTGCGTCTTGCCGATGCGCACTCCGAATATCGCCCCCTGCCGCGCATGGACGTCCATGCGCTTGCCACGGAAAACGAGATCGCCATTGATATTCTCGATGTCCGGCCAGCCGCTGGCGTAATGCAGCGCACCGCCCGTCACCTTGGCAGCAACCTGGAACACCCCGCTCTTACCGTCGGGAAAAGGAAATTCGTCGAGATTGCCCTTCAGGCGCAACGACACGTCGTTCGATTGCCCGGCGAGAAATGCCTTGTCCAGCCAGTCGCGAGCTCCCGGGCCGACCACCAGCGGTATGTAGCGGCTGACGAAACGCGCGTCCGCGCGCGAGAGGTTACCGGTAATGTCGATGCTGCCGCGTAGGGAGCCCGCGCTCCGGTAATTCCCGAACACCGTGCCGGCCAGGTGCGGGTTCGAGAACGAAATGTTGTTGAGCCGCAACTCGGTCTCACCGCCACTGCGCGTCCAGGTAGTGTGCGCGGTGAGCGAATCGAATTCGAGTTCATCCCGGAAGACGAGCGGCATACCCACGGTCGCATTGTGCGAGTTGAGCGACAGCGCACCGCCCTTTTCGCTGCTCTCCAGCGTGCCGCTGATGCCGTTGAACCCGGGTATCCTTCCCGCCCGGTTGAGCGCGACCTTCTCGAACCGTCCCTGGATATTGTGCGTCTGCGGAGCATCCCAGTCCCCGGTCCAGCGCACCGACAGGTCGAACAGGGTGCCCCTGGGCGAGTACTCCGCGAGCTGCTTGCGCGCGTTGCCGCCCAGCGGCAGATGTTCGGCCAGTGCCGCCAGCGGTGCCAGCTCGAGTGCGTTCGCCCGCATCTCCCCGCGCGCCGCGCGCCGCCCCTCGCCGGACGTGTGTCGCAAAAGAAAGTCTGCAGGCGGCAGCGTAAGGCCCGCCGTTGTGGTCAGCCCGAGCCTGGAGGTATTGAACTCGAAACCGGTGTCCGACTGCTTCCAGCCGATCCGTCCCGACAGATCCGCAAGGTCCAGCTCGGGCAGATTTTTCGCGAGCCGGGTGCGCACGTTGACGAGCTTCACGTCCGCGATCACGTCGACCAGTTGATGCCGCTTGAAGGACAGCCAGGCGCGCAGCGCGCCGGCGCCGCGGGGAAACTCGATCGGGAACGGGACCCACGCGCGCCACGCCGCGATGTCGGCGTAATCGAGCTGCAGGAACAACCGGCCATCCCAGTCCGCAAGCGCTTTTAGCGTGCTACCGGTCAGGTCCCCCCGCAGATCGACCGGCGAGGCCAGCTCGCCCGGTGGCACCGCGCGCAGCCCGAAGCGGTGCCGGTCACCACGGCTGTAAACGTGAAGAAAGACGTGCTTCAGCTCGATCTGGGGCGCCTGCCGCTGGTCGTCGTTCCAGATGAGTGTGGCGTCGTGCACCTCGATATCGCGCTGGCGCAGCAGCCAGTCGGCAAAGCCGGTGTCACCGCCGTCTCCCGCCAGCTCGATGCCGGCGATCGAGATCACGCCGCTCGCGTCGCGGCGGATGCTGAGGGTGGGTTGATAGATGTCGAGCGCGTGAAAGCGCAGCTCGAATGTGACGAGGGACAGCCACGACAGCGTCTGATCCATGCGCGAGAGCCTGAACGATGGCCGGCCCGCCGCGTCGTGCACCGTGACCTGCTGCAGGATCAGTTGTGGGCGCAGCCCGTCCCAGTTTGCATGGATTTTCTCAATCGTGACTTTCTGCCGCGCCCGCTCGCTGACGATGCGGGCGATATCCTCCCGGTAACCCTCGATATTGGGCAAAATCCAGTAGCGCAGCGTGATGACGAGCGCGGCGAACGCCAGCCCCGCGATCAGCACGCCCCAGGTCAGTACGCGGTATGCCCAGAGGGTGCTGATTCCGAGCCATCTGGACTTGTCCGCTGCCACCATCTTTTGCCTGAGTTTCTAAAAAATGCGATATTGAGTCAAGGGCTTACGTATTCTACCTGCAATTGAAGATGGAATCTCATAACGCCGGAGCGTTGCCGTCCGCCGACACGCTGATTGCGCGCGCTACGCGGCTCAGTCATTTCGCACGGCGCCTGGTCGAGGTCACGCCTCGCTCAAAGTTGGATGTCGTGCTTGAGCATCCGTTCAGTACCACCGAAATGCGCGCGGCGTTGACGGCCGACCCCGGCAACGACGAGGACGGTCTCCGGTGCGTGCTGCGCACCCTGCGGTCGCGGGTGATGCTGCGCTTGATCGCACGCGACCTGGGCGGACTCGCGCCGCTCGAGGAGGTGTTCGCCACCACCACGGCGCTCGCCGCCGCGACGGCCGGCCATGCGCTGTCGCGTCTCGACGAATGGCTCGCTGCGAAACACGGCAGGCCGATCGGCGCTGCCAGCGGACGCGAGCAGCAGCTGCATGTGCTCGGCATGGGCAAGGCCGGTGGCGGCGAACTCAACGTCTCCTCCGACCTGGACCTCATCTTCCTTTACCCTGAAGAAGGTGAAACGCGGGGGCCGCACGCGATCAGCAATCACGAGTACTTCACCCGCCTCGGGCGGCAGTTGATCGCCGCGCTCTCCGAGATCACGCCTGATGGCTACGTGTTCCGAGTGGACATGCGATTGCGGCCGTACGGCGACGGTGGCCCTCTCGTCGCCAGCTTCGACGCGCTGGAGAACTATTTCATCACCCAGGGCCGGGAATGGGAGCGCTACGCGTGGATCAAGGCACGCGCGCTCAGCGGCGACCGCGAATCCGAATTGATGGAACTCGTGCGGCCATTCGTCTTCCGTCGCCATCTCGATTACAACGCGATCGCGGCGCTGCGCGACCTGCACCGCCAGATCCGCCTCCAGGTCGAGCGGCGCGATCTCTTCGACAACATCAAGCTCGGGCCCGGCGGCATCCGTGAAATCGAATTCATCGCACAGGTGTTTCAGCTGATCCGCGGCGGGCGCGACCCCGACCTGAGGCAACAGCCCACCCTCACGGTCTTGCCGCTGCTCGAGAGCCGCAACCTCCTGCCGGCGGCGGCGGTGCTCGAGCTGACGGATGCTTATCGCTTCCTGCGCGACCTCGAGCACCGCCTGCAGTACCTCGACGACCAGCAGACGCACGTGTTGCCGCAATCGGACGTCGACCGCGCGCTCGTCGCGGAAGCCATGGGCTATGGTGATGAGGGCCGCGGCGATTACGCCGCGCTATCTGCAGAGCTCGAGCGCCATCGCCGCCAGGTGACGCGGCATTTCGGGGACATCTTCGCCGCGTCGTCCGGCGGCGAACATGCGCTGGCGCACCTGTGGCAGGACAACGCGGACGTTGAAAAATCGATTTCTGCGCTCTCCACGCTCGGCTTTCGCCAACCCCGGGAGATCGAGAGCCGGTTGCGGACCATGCGCTCGGGCAGCCGCTATCGCGAGATGCCCGCCGCCAGCGTGGCGCGGCTCGACCACCTGGTGCCGCTCGTGGTGGAGGCCGCCGCCGCCCAGAGCGACCCCGACGCGACGCTCGACCGCATGCTCGGCCTGCTCGACAGCGTGAGCCGCCGGGGCTCCTATCTCGCCCTGCTCATGGAATACCCGCAAGCCCTGTCCCGGCTGGCAGCAATGATGAGCGCAAGCCCCTGGGTCGCCCAGTACCTGACGAGCCGGCCAATCCTGCTCGATGAACTGCTCGACGCCCGCACGCTCTACGCCGCACCGCACTGGCTCGAGGCCGCGTGGCAGCTACGCGCCTAGTTGGTTGACGCCGCGGGGGACACCGAGAAGCAGATGGACATCCTCCGCCATTTCAAGCATGCCTACACCATGCGCTTCATCGCGCAAGACCTCTCGAACCAGCTGCCGCTCGAGAAGCTGAGCGACCACCTGAGCGATCTGGCGGGCGTGGTATTGGAAGAGGTCTTGCGCGTCACCTGGCCGCTGCGTCCGGCTCATTGCGCGACGCCCCGCTTCGCCGTGATCGCCTACGGCAAGCTCGGCGGCAAGGAGCTCGGTTATGCCTCCGATCTCGACCTCGTATTCCTGTACGACGACCCCGCGCCGGAGGCTGCGGAAAACTACGCGCGCTTCGCGCAGCGCATCAACAATTGGCTCACCAGCATCACCCCTGCCGGCGTGCTCTACGAGACCGATCTGCGACTGCGGCCCGATGGCGCGGGCGGTCTGCTGGTAAGCCCGTTCGAGAGCTTCCGCGAATACCAGAACCAGCACGCTCAGCTGTGGGAGCACCAGGCGCTCACCCGCGCGCGCTTCGTTGCGGGAGACCAGGATATCGGTGCTGGATTCGAGCGGCTGCGTGCGGATGTCCTGCGCAAGAAACGGGAACCCGCCTGGCTCCAACGGGAGATCGCCGCGATGCGGCAGAAGATGCTCGAAACCCATCCCAACCGCACGCCACTGTTCGACCTCAAGCACGACCGCGGTGGCCTCATCGACGTCGAGTTCGCCGTGCAGTGCCTGATTCTGGGACACGCCCACCAACATGCCGAACTGACCGGCAACATCGGCAACCTGGCGCTGCTCAAGCTGGCCGCGCGCCTCAGACTGCTCGCCGAGAGCCCGGCGCAGGCGGCGCACGATGCCTACCGCCGCTTCCGGCAATTGCAGCACAGCCTGCGCCTCCAGGGCGAGAAATACGCGCGTA
>Ga0137409_10007573_pt1 | contig 11141 bp, 6 predicted proteins | sample CZODoug1_16funga_FD_122059 | JGI IMG/M metagenome (GOLD analysis project Ga0137409, IMG submission 122059) | Vadose zone soil fungal communities from Angelo Coast Range Reserve, California, USA - CZODoug1_16fungal (Hybrid Assembly) | ecosystem: Environmental > Terrestrial > Soil > Vadose zone... | reverse complement strand
TGGAGGCGCGGGTGGGATTCGAACCCACGAATGGAGGTTTTGCAGACCTCTCCCTTGGGCCACTTGGGTACCGCGCCGAATCTCTAAGTATAGCAAATCTGCTTGATCTCTCCGGGCATCTCCGCGCAACGTTATTGCGCCGACGCCTACTTTTTCTCCGAGACCGTGGGAATCTTTGCTTCGCGCAAGAACCGCGCCGATTCTTCCGGAGGTGTTGGATTGATGTAGAAGCCCGTGCCCCATTCAAAGCCGGCCACTTTCGTCAGCTTCGGAATGATCTCGATATGCCAGTGATAGTGATCGTTGATTTCTTCACCGATCGGAGAGGTGTGAATCATGAAATTGAGGGCGGGCCGGTCCAGCACCTCGTCCAGCCGCATCAGGGTATCCTTCAGCATTCGCGCCAGGCTCGCATACATGGAGCTCTGGTTATTCTCGTACGAGGATCCGTGCACCTTTGGCAGCAGCCACATTTCGAACGGGAAGCGCGGCGCATAAGGCGCCAGCGTGATGAAGTGTTCGTTTTCGCCGATCACCCGCTCGCCGGTGTCCCGTTCCTGCCGGATGATGTCGCAGAAAATACATCGCTCTTTCTCGTCGTAGTAATGCCAGCAGTTGTCAACTTCTTCGCGCACGCGCCGCGGGACAATCGGCAGCGCGATCAACTGCGAATGCGGATGATCGACCGTCGCCCCGGCGGCTTCACCGTGATTCTTGAAGATCAGAATGTACCGGAAGCGCTTGTCATTTTTCAGGTCCAGCATGCGGTCCCGGTATCCCCAGAGCACGTCTTCCACCGCACGTTCCGGCAGCGTCGCGAGCGTGGCGGCATGGTCCGGTGACTCGACGATCACTTCATGAGCGCCGACTCCGTTCATCTTGTCGAAGAGGCCTTCTCCCTCGCGGTCCAGCCCGCCTTCGATGCCCAGTGCCGGGAATTTATTGGGCACCACACGAATGCTCCAACCGGTTGTGTTAGCACCGCCGCCGTTCCTGCCATAAACCAGAACCTCAGGCGGAGTCTTGGCCTCATTGCCCGCGCAGAAGGGGCAGTTCTTCGCGTCCTTAGCGACAACACTTTCGCGCAGGAAATCGTTCGGCCGCTTTCCTCGTTCGGTCGAAATGATCACCCAACGTCCCGTGATCGGATCTTTACGCAACTCCGGCAAAGCGGTCCTCCTCGATGATGATCGGGGTCACCCGCGCAGGGCGAGCAGCCCGGAGACTTTGAATTGTACCTCGTCTGGCGCCAACGTGAAGATCTTCCCGCCAGGCCCTCACATTTGAGGACTGAAAGCATCCTTGTGCAACCGTGCCACCGGCGGCTGCCCTGGGCAGTTATCAATTGCCATTACATCAAACGGCAGGGACATTCGCCAACGTGACGCTCCGCTATAAATCGCTGCGCCGTGCGAACCACCACGTGTTGCTTTTCCCTGGCAATACTAAGTTCCGGCAGCGCCGGCAAGTCCTCTCGGATGGTGCGCGTTCTAACTTCCACAAATGCAAGCGTATTGCCATCGTAACCGACGAGATCGATTTCACCCTTAATGCCGAGCGGAGTGTAATTCCGGGCTACGAATATGTACCCCTTCTTCCGCAAATACCAGTATGCCTAGGTTTCTCCTCGCACGCCGGTGCGCCGAGCTTCCTGCTTTTTCGCATCGCCGGAAAAACTCTCCTCTTCGCGCAGGCCGCGCCGCGCCGCCCAGTGCACGGCCCGAAACATCAGTTGTGAAAATATCGGCATGGTCCCTCCACCCGTTCCCCCAGCCTCCCGCGCAGTATAAACAAAAATCCCGTGGCTGCCATACTTCTTCGGCAGCAGCCACGGGACTCGGAGGTTTCCGTTTCTATTTTCTGATTTCCATTTTCACGTCTCGAATCACGCCTTCTTCTCCGCTTCACGGAAGCAATCTTCCAACGTCCGCACGGCAAAGTCCGCCTGTTCCTGATCGATCAGGAGCGGCGGCGACAAGCGAATGGTGTTCTCTCCTGCGCCGAGCACCAGCAGGCCCTTGTGAAATGCCAGATCGACGATCGCGTTGCGCAGATCCGCGGCCTTTTCCTTCGTCCGCTGATCCCGCACGATCTCAATACCGATCATCAAGCCGCGTCCTCGTACATCGCCCACGATCTTGAAATTCTTCGTCCAATCGGCCATTCGCCCGAAGAGGTAGTCGCCCATGCGGCGGGCGTTTTCCATGTACTCGCTCTCGATCAGGTCCATGGTGGCCAGTGCTGCCGCAATGCACACTGGATTCCCACCGAACGTCGTGCCGTGTGAGCCCGGCTTCCATCGCATCACGCTTTCCTTCGCGACGATCGCACCGAGCGGCATGCCGCTTGCGATGCCCTTCGCGGAACAAAGAATGTCCGGTTCGATCCCGGCGTGTTCGCTGGCCCACCACTTCCCGGTGCGTCCCATTCCCGACTGTACTTCGTCCACGATGAACATGATGCCGTGTTGCCGGCAGATCCGCTGCAATTCCTGCATGAAAAACTTCGGGGCGGGCACATATCCGCCTTCTCCTTGAATTGGCTCGATGATGATACCCGCGACATCCTCGGGATCGAACAAACGCTTGAAAATCTGCCCTTCGAGCTGTTCGAGAATTTCTGCGCCGCAGGTCTCCTCAGTGTGGCCGTGCACGCAGCGATAGGCATATGGATACGGGATGTGCTCGATTCCACTGAGTAGCGCGCCGAACCCTTTGCGCTGCGTCGATTTCGATGCCGTCAGCGAGAGCGCGCCCATCGACCGGCCGTGGAAGCAGCCGTAAAACGCGATGAGCTTGTCGCGCTTCGTGGCGTATCTCGCCAGTTTGATGGCGCCTTCGATCGCCTCGGTCCCCGAATTGGTGAAAAAGACCTTCTTGCTTTCCTTGCCTAGCATCGTTCGGCCCAGCCGCTCTGCCAGTTGCGGCATGCTTTCGTAATAGAAATCCGTGCCGGACATGTGAATCAGCTCGGCGGCCTGCTTCTGAATCGCAGCGACAACTTTCGGATGGCAATGGCCAGTCGAACACACGGCGATACCGGCCGCGAAATCGAGAAACGCGTTGCCGTCCACGTCTTCCACGATCGCACCGCGCCCGCGCTTGGCCACCAGCGGGTAATCGCGCGTATACGATGGCGACATGAATTTCGCGTCTTGCTCCAGTACTCGCTTGGCGTTCGGCCCGGGCAGCGCAGTCACGATCCGGGGTGTTTTCGCTTCCAAAGTCGTTGGCATGTCTTCCTCCATGGAAGAAATCAGAAGGTTGGAGTTGATCGAGAACTGCGGGGCAAAAGCAGGCGCCCGAACGGACGGATCCGGGAGTGGCCTGAGAGAGAGAGAAAGAGAACTTAGCTAGTCTACGCCGTAGAGTTCTGGCCGCTGGGCGGCCGGCGGACAGTTGCCCGGGAGGAAAGAAGGGCGAATTTGAAGGTTAAGGCTCACTTGCGTTTCCAGCGGACGCTGCCATCTTTAACGTCCTCAATGATTATACCACGATCTGCGAGCTCTTTGCGGATGCGATCGGCCGCGGCGAAATCACGTTTTTTCTTGGCGTCATTGCGTTCCGCGACCAACCGATCGATCTCTATGTCGCCCGGTCCACTCTCCGCGCTGCCATATCCGAGCGTGCGAAGTTTTTCGGCATCGTTGTCTTCCACGACGACGAAAACCCTGTCGAAAGTAGCCAGAAACTCCAGCACTGCGGCGACGTCACCCTGGCGGAATTCGCCTTTATCGACGGCGATATTCGCTTCGCGCACCAGCTCGAACGCTGCCGCCAGCGCCCGCGCCGTATTCAAGTCGTCCGCAAGCCCCGCGTCAAACTCTTCCGCTGCCTTGGCGATGCGCGCGGCCATGCCCTCTTGCTTGCCAGCGGGAAATTTTCCCCGCTTCAGCCGATCGGCGAAATTCCGCAGCCGTTCCACCGAGCTTGCCGCCTGCTGCAGACCATCGAACGTGAAATTGAGCTGCTTGCGGTAAGGAACACTGGCCAGAGCAAACCGCAGCGCCGAAGGTTTGTAACCCTTCGCAAACAAATCGCGGAGCGTGAAGAAATTCCCCTGCGACTTCGACATCTTCTCGCCTTCGACAAGCAGATGCTCGGCATGCAGCCAGTACCGCGAGAAAGGCTTGCCCGTCGCGCCCTCGCTCTGCGCAATTTCGTTTTCGTGATGCGGAAATGCCAGGTCGATTCCGCCGGTGTGAATATCCAGTGTCTCGCCGAGATATTTCATGGCCATCGCGGAACACTCAATGTGCCAGCCGGGGCGCCCGGGGCCGAGCGCCGTCTCCCAGAAATGTTCTCCCGGTTTCGGCGCTTTCCACAGCGCAAAATCCCGCGCGCTCTCTTTTTCGTAGCGATCGTTGTCGACGCGCGCACCCGCCTGAATGCCCGTCAGATCGATTCTCGAGAGCTTTCCGTACTCGGGGAATTTCGCGATGCGGTAATAAATCGAACCTTCGCCCGGATATGTGAATGATTTTTTCTGGAGCCGCTGGATCAGCTTCACCATATCTTCGATATGGTCGGTGGCACGAATCCAGTGCTCCGGTTCTTCGATGCTAATCGTTTTGAAATCGTCGAAAAACGCCTGCACAAATTTCGCGGTGTAGTCGCGGATACTCACGCCCGCCGCAGCAGCATTCGCAATGATGCGATCGTCCACATCCGTCAGGTTCATCACGTGGTTCAGCTTGAATCCGCGCAGCTTCAGGAAACGCCGCAAAATATCCTGGAACACAAACGTGCGGTAATTCCCGATATGCGCGTAGTCATAGACCGTCGGCCCGCAGGTGTACATGCGCACTTCGCCCGCTTTTTGTGGAACGAATTTCTCGATTTTCCCGGTCAGCGTGTTGTGCAGCTGAATATCGGCCATGGGCTCTAAATGGTCTCTTTCCGCAAACGAATAAGCGCTCGATTGTAGCCGAGCCGTTTGAAACCTAGCAATGTCGAAGCTACGCGATGTTGCGTGGAACGGGCGCAATGCGACCTGTTTAGTCCTAATTGACGCGCGCCGCTGACGCGGTTACAGTCCTCTTTCTCATCTGGTGAAGGAGTCGCCGATGAATCGCTTTCTTTCGGCTGGGGCACTATTTGTTCTCTCGACTTTCGCGACGCCCATCCTCGGACAGGACCCGCCCAAGGCCAGTGCGCCCAAGCCGTTGACTCCCGAAGATTCTTTAAACCTGCGCAGTATTTCCGACCTGCAATTTTCCCCGGACGGCAACCGTCTGGCGTTCGTGGTTACGGATCCCGCGAAGGGAGAGCGCCGCGCGCGCCACATTTGGATTTACGAGAAGCAATCCGGTTCGCTCCGGCAGTTCACTTACTCCGCAAAGTCCGATTTCTGGCCGCGCTGGTCGCCCGATGGCAAACAGCTTGCTTTCCTTTCCGACCGAGACGAACAGCAGCAGATCTACGCCATGCACGCAAACGGCGGCGAAGCCAGCGCCCTGACCAAAGGAAAGCGCGGCGTGCAAAATTTTGGCTGGTCTCCCGACAGCAAGCAGATCGCCTTTCTTGCCCCCGACGCAAAGACGGAAGCGGAAGAAAAGAAGGAAAAAGACAAAGACGACGCTCACGTGGCTGACAAAGATGATAAACACGCCCGCCTGTGGCTGCTCACTATCGACACTGGAGAAGCCAAAGCCCTCACCGAACCCAAATGGAAAATCAGCCAAGCTGTGTGGCATCCTTCCGGCTCCGGTCTGATGCTCAGCGCCACGGACCACCCCGAGTCGGATCAGAACACCGAGCGCATTTTTTTCTTTCGTCTCTGGGACACGGTTAACGGTGACCGCAAGGCGGTCAACTCGATGACCCAGGTCCTCGCCCCTCGCGGGCCCTTCGTTAATATTCGCATCGCTGCGGATGGCCTGAGGATGGCGTTTGTTGGCTGCCGCGAAGACGGCCCTACACCGCACGACCTCATGCTCGCCCATCACGGCGACAAAAGCGTGCAGAACCTCACCGGCGCGAGCGTTGACCGGCCAGTCTTTGACTACCGCTGGTCCAAGGACGGGGGGCTGCTCGCCGTTGTGGGCGATGGCTTCCACACGAAGTTCATCGCTTTCACTGCGGAAGGCGCGCTCAAGGATGTCGCGGCGATACCGGCCAATCCAAATGCCTTCGGCGTATCCGATTCCGGTGAGGTCGCTTTTGCCGGACAAACCGCGACGACTCCCCAGGAACTATGGCTTGGGGATCAGAAGAGCGCACCAAGGCAAGTCTCTCACTTGAATGATTCCTGGAAGCAATACACGCTCAGCGCGCCGGAGTTCTACAAGTACAAATCCTTCGACGGCCTAGCAATCGAAGCGGCTCTTCTGAAACCGATTGGCTACGACGGCAAATCGAAGCTGCCGCTCATCGCTGTGATCCACGGCGGCCCCACTGGCGCATGGCAAGACTCCATCGAAACATGGGGGCAGCTGCTTGCGGCACGCGGCTACGCCGTCTTTTATCCCAATATTCGTGGATCGAGCGGTTATGGCGAGAAATTCATTGAGATGAATCGTGGCGACTGGGGCGGCGGCGATTACCGGGACGTCATGGCCGGTGTCGATGACCTCATCGCGAAGGGAATCGCCGATCCCGAAAAGCTGGCCATCGGCGGCTGGTCTTACGGCGGGTACATGTCTGAATGGGCGATTACGCAGACCACGCGTTTCAAAGCTGCTGTCTCCGGCGCGGGCCTCTCTAACCTAATTTCCGAATACGGCACCGAGGAGGGCCCCTCCTACGATGAGTGGTTCTACGGCGCACCGTATGAGCCAGAAAAGATTGCTGGATTCCTGAACAGTTCGCCCTTCGTCCATCTCAAGAACGTGAAAACACCGACGTTAATCCTCCAGGGAGACGCCGACTCGGTCGATCCCCCCGGCCAAAGCCAGGAGCTCTACCGCGGTCTGAAGCGCTACGGCGTGGAGACCGAGCTGGTCGTCTACCCTCGCGAGCCACACGGCTTTCACGAGGAAAAACACTTACTGGATCGCCTGAACCGCATCCTCGCCTGGTACGACAAGCACCTAAAAGAAGGATCGCCGGCCACCCGATAGGCTCAAGCCAACGCATCGGGCATTCAAAAAACGCTAGTGGCGTTGGCAAAGCGGCCACAAGTTGTAGCGCAGGGCTTTACACGCGGTGCGCATCGTGTTAGTGTTTTTTCCCGTACCGCCATCCTTGCGCCAGGCGGCTGGGCCTCTGACTGAGAACCTGCCAAACGTCTTGGCAGGCAACCCGAGAAGGGTTGGCCTGTCGCTCCAAAGACCCTCCCCTCGAGGAACGAAACGTCGTCTCTCTTCACGTGTTTTTACGCCAGCCCTAGGGAATGGCTGGATTTCGCGGTTATTGGGTTGTATTCGAGTTTCATGCCGGCAGCCGCGGAGAAGTTGACGACCAAAAAGGGGATATCTTGCTGAAGCTGCGAAAAGTGGAAATCGTTGGTTTTAAGTCGTTTTGCGAGCGCACCGTAGTTACGTTCAGCGGGTCCGGCACGACCTGCATCGTCGGGCCAAACGGCTGCGGCAAATCCAACGTCGTGGATGCCATTTCCTGGGTTCTCGGCGAACAAAGCCACAAATCGCTCCGCGCCGAGCGCATGGCCGATTGCATTTTTAATGGCACCACCAAGCGCCCTCCCCTAGGACTCGCCGAAGTCACCATCACCATGGAAGATCCCGAGCTGGCCGATGCCGCCCGCTTCGTGATGGAAAGCGCGGCGTCAGACTCTGCGACGGATTCTACGACCCTTGTCACCGAAAACAGTGAAGACTCTGGCTTGACGGATGTGACCGAAATTCTCTCGCTCGACCCCGCGCAGGCCCCCGAAACGCAAGAAGCTGCCGCTGACGGTTCAGCTCCATCCCCGGCGGAATCCGGCGGCAAGTTCAAACGCAAGAAAAGGACGGCAGACAAGCCGGTGCTGGCTATGAAGCCGGGCGAAGTCGTCGTTAGCCGGCGGCTCTATCGCTCCGGCCAAAGCGAATATTTGATCAACGGCCGCGTGGGAAGGCTCCGCGACATTCAGGAAATGTTCATGGGCGTCGGCCTGGGCCCGGACTCCTATGCCATCATCGAGCAGGGCCGCATCGGCTTGATTCTCTCGACCAAGCCCATGGAGCGCCGCGCCATCATCGAAGAAGCCGCCGGCGTCACCAAATTCAAGACCAAAAAGCGCCTCGCGGAAGCCAAGCTAGAATCCTCCAAGCTCAATCTCTCGCGCGTCAACGACATCGTGGTGGAAGTCGAAAAGCAGCTTGGCTCGTTGAAGCGCCAGGCCGCTAAGGCGCGCCGCTATTCCGAAATCCGCGACCAAATGCGCGGCATCGTTCGCCAAATGTTGGCAGGCAAAGCGCGAGAACTGGACGCCGAAGCCGAGCGCACCAGCAAACTACTTGAAGAACTGACCGCCGCCGAATTGCAGCGCGCCACCGCCATCCAGCAGCAGGAAGGCGAGCAGGACCGGCTGAACCAGCGGATTTACGAACTGGATGCGGAGATCCGGCAGAACCAGAATGTTTTGAATCTCACGGCGCTCGAAGCGGACCGCAGCGAAAATCGCATCGCATTCAACCGCCAGCGCGCCGCGGAACTCGCCGGGCGTCACGCCCAGGTTGATGTGGAGCTAGGGCAAGCCACCGCGCAGGCCGTTGAATGGGAATCGCGAAGTGCTTCGCAGATTCAGGCGGTTACTTTGTTGCGCGAAGAATCGGGCGTTTTGACCGCTCGCGTGGAGGAGCTTGCGAAACGCGCCGAGTCCCGCGCTGCCCAGATTGCCGAATCCGAAGCGCGGCTAGAAGCGCTGCGCCGGTCCTCGTCGGAAGCCGGCGAAAGCTTGCTGCGCCTGCATGGCGAACAGAAACAAGCCGAAGAGGCGCTCGTGCATCAGGCCGGAGCGCTACGGAAGCTCGAGGCCAACGAGCACGACTTGCTGGAAACTTCGATGCGCGCGCGCGATGATGCCGAGCGCGCTGCTTTCGATCACGAATCCGCTACCGCTCAACTCAATGCGCTGAAACAAAGCGCCGCGGAGCTTCATGCCAAGGTCACCGGACTCCGCGAGCAACGTGACGCCTTGTCGAAAGAGGGCGCCACGCTCCGCGATTCGTTGGCGGGGGTTCGCGCGCGGCATTCGACACTTACCCAAATCCTGAACGATCGCTCTTACACGGCGGACGCAGTGCAGAAACTTTTTGCCGCCAACGAGCGCGGTGGCGGGCAGGATTTTCATGCCGTCGGTGTGCTGGCCGATTACGCCGAAGTCGAGGAACAACACGAATCCGCCATCGAGCAGTACCTGCGCGACGAGCTGGAATACGTAGTTGTCGAAACCTACGACCACGCGCGTGCCGGCGTTTCCATGCTCCGCGATGAAGTGGGTGGCCGGGCGACATTCTTTGTGGATTCGCTCCGGAACCTGCGTCTCTCCTCCGAATATGAGCCGATCGTGAATTTCCGGGCGGAAGACGGAGTCATCTCACGGCTCGATAAGCTCGTGGAGTTCCGCGATCCGCTTGGTGCGGCGGCAAAACAATTCTTGCCCCGGCTGCGCTCTGCGTATTTGACGAACAGTACCGCTGCGGCGGAAAAATTGTCGCGGGAAAATTCGCAGTACGCCTTCGTTACGCCTGACGGCACCTGCTATCAGGGCCGCATGGTCACAGGCGGCCGCCCGGACGAAGTTGGTCCGCTGGGCATGAAGCGCGAATTGCGGGCCCTGGACGCCGAAGCGATGCAGCGAGAGCGTCAAATGAACGAAAAGCAGGCTGCGCTCGAAGCTGTCGTTGCCGAATTGCGGTCGACGGAACAGGCGCTCGCCGAAATCGATGAGAAGCAGCGCGCAGCGGAACGCGAAGCCATCTCCGCCATGCACCGCCACGGCCAAATGCAGAGTGAACTGGCCCGCCTCGGGCTGGAACTCGCCGTCTGCCAGAACGAACTCGCGCGCATCCGCCTGGACGTGGAAAGCGCGCAGCAGCGTGCCGAGCGCGCGAAGAACCAGCATGCCGCCGCCGCGCTGAGCCGCGCCGAAGCCGATGCCGAAAGCGTGCGGCTTGCCGAGTCGCTCGTCCAACTTCGCGGGTCCATCCAATCGGAACAGAATGAACTCGCCACCGGCCGCGCCGCATTTGCCGCGATGAATGAGCGGCTGATGGCCGCGGAAGCACTCGCCGCTCGACTGAACGAAGAGCGCGCCGAACTCGGACGCCGCGAAACCGCCCTTCAGCAGCAAGTGACTTCCATCGGCGACGAAACAATCGCCCTCACTAGGCAAAGCGAAGAGCTCGCCCTGCAGCTCGAAGGCTTGCGCGGCGAAAAGCTGCGCCTGGAAAACCGCCAGCGGGAACTCGAGCAAGAATGGGACGTCGCGCGCACGCGCGTGACGCAGACGGAAGATCACCTGCGCATGGGCCGCCAGTCGTTGCAGGAACTTCGCGAACAACGCAGCCACGTGGAAGTCGCTCGGGCCAAGAATGACTCGGACCGTGAGCATCTGCGCGAAACGTGCATGAGCGAAGTGAACGCGCAGCCCGAGGATCTGATCGCCACGGAAGCGGCTTTCATGTCCGGCGAAGAACTGGCCATCGCGGAAACCAACTATCGTGAAATGAAGCAGCGCATCGAATCGATGGGCCCGGTCAACATGATGGCGCTCGAAGAGTTCAACGAGTGCGAGCAGCGATTCACGTTCCTGACGCGCGAACGCGACGACCTGTTGCAGTCGATTGCGGATACCCAGCAGGCCATCGCCGAACTCGACCTCGCCACCAAGGAAAAGTTTGAGCACGCCTTCCACGCCATCAACAAGAGCTTCTCCGAAGCCTTCCACACCATTTTCGGCGGCGGCATGGCGGAGATGCGCTTGACGGAGCCGGACAGCTCCGGCGACGCAGGGATCGACATCGTCGCATCACCTCCGGGCAAGCGCTTGCAAAACGTGCTGCTGCTCTCCGGCGGCGAAAAGGCCATGACTGCTCTGGCGCTGCTCATCGCCATCTTCCGCTACCAGCCAAGCCCCTTCTGCATTCTGGACGAAGTCGACGCGCCGCTCGATGAAGCCAACGTCGGGCGCTTCACGCGCCTGATCGGCGAGATGAGCGGCCAGACGCAGTTCATCATCGTCACCCACAACCGCAA
>Ga0137409_10007572_pt1 | contig 11142 bp, 7 predicted proteins | sample CZODoug1_16funga_FD_122059 | JGI IMG/M metagenome (GOLD analysis project Ga0137409, IMG submission 122059) | Vadose zone soil fungal communities from Angelo Coast Range Reserve, California, USA - CZODoug1_16fungal (Hybrid Assembly) | ecosystem: Environmental > Terrestrial > Soil > Vadose zone... | reverse complement strand
CGACCTCGACCTCTTCGTCGCCAATTACATCGACCTCGACCTCAAGACCGCGCCCACGCCCGAGACCGGACCGTGTCTGTATAAAGGCGTGATGGTCGCCTGCGGCCCGCCGGGGCTGGAAGGCGGCAAGAACATTCTCTACAGAAACAATTCTGAAAAAGGGGGCGACGTCACGTTCACGGACGTTTCGGACAAGGCTGGTATTCTGAAGACCTACGGCGCATACGGACTCGGAGTCGTCGCGGCGGATTTCGACAACGACTCGTGGCCTGACATTTACGTCGCGAACGATTCGGCTCCCGCCGCGCTCTACCACAACAACAAAGACGGGACGTTCACCGACATCGGCGTCGAGGCCGGCGCGGCCTACAGCAGCGACGGCAAGCCGCAGGCCGGAATGGGCGTGAGCGTAGGCGATTACGATGGCGACGGGCTGCTGGACATCTTCAAGACCAACTTCTCCGGCGACACCTCGACGCTCTATCACAACCTGGGAGTGAAGTCGGGATTGCTGAGCTTCGACGACGTGACTTTCATCGCCGGGATCGGAGTCAACACGCGCTACCTGGGCTGGGGCTGCGGCTTCGTGGATTTCGACAACGACGGCTGGCTCGACATCTTCCTGGTCAACGGCCATGTCTACCCCGAAGTCGAGAAGTTGACCACCGAGGCCGGTTACCCTCAACGCAAAGTCCTCTATCAAAACCAGCGCAACGGCTCGTTCAAAGACGTCGCCGAGAAGATCGGCGGGCCGCTCGTAGAGCCGACGGCGAGCCGCGGGTGCGCGTTCGGCGATTTTGACAACGACGGCGACGTCGACGTCGTAATCAACATGGTCAATGATCTGCCGGTCCTGTTGCGGACGGATTCGGCGGCGAATAACAACTGGATTTCGATCAAGCTCATCGGCGCGAAGTCGAACCGCGACGGCGTGGGCGCGCGAATAAAAGTTGACGCCGGCGGCAGGACGCAGATCGGCGAGGTTCGCAGCGGCGGCAGCTACTATTCACAAAACGACCTGCGCGCCCATTTCGGTCTGGGCAAGGCGACTAAAGCGCGGACGATCGAAGCGCGATGGCCGAGCGGCGTGGTTGACACTTTGAATGACGTGGCGGCCGGCCAGGTCGTCTTCATCAAAGAAGGCGCCGGGCAGATTAAGCCCGCGGCCCAAAACGCGGCCAGGCAATAAACACGCGAACTCACGCCCTGCCAGCAGCGTAAAAGCGGGAAAGCATTCCACACTTCCGGCGGAGGAAATAGAAATATGTTTTGCCCTTCTTGTGGTTTCCAGTACACGCAGAAAACGAATTATTGCAAACGCTGCGGCGAGAGTCTGAACATGACGAGCGCCGTTGACTCTCCCAAAATGGAGCGTCCGAAATTGGCCGCAATGTTCTGCGCCGTTGCGGCGTTCGGCCTGGCGGGTATGCTTACGGTCTTCATGATATTTGAAGACCTGGTGAAGAGAGGGTTACGCGGAGATGAACTCATCGTCCCGCTCGTGATGGGCTTGATGTTCACCGGCTCCATTACAGGACTGCTCATCTGGCAATTAGCTCGCCTTATCACGGGTTATCAGAAGACGGGGCGGAACGTGATTGTGGAGAAGCATTTCATCCGTGATGCTCCGCCGGCCCAACTAGGCGCGCCGGCCGGCGAGATTCAACAGACCGTCGAGCCTCCGAGCGTCGTCGAGCACACGACGCGCCAGTTCGCCGATAAATAAAAATACCACTCGATCCGGAGGAGATTATGTTCTGTCCGTCATGCGGCGCCGCAAGCGCGCAAAAAACCAACTTCTGCAAAAAGTGCGGAGCGAATATGAACCCGGCGGCCAACACGGTCGAGGTTCACTTGCCGCGCGCCGGAGTCTCCGGGATGGTTTGGGCGATCGCCGGGTTTAGCCTCATCGGCTTGATAGCCTCGTTGATCATGCTAGGCTCGATGTATCACCCAGGAGTCTCTGACGAGATTGTCTTCGCCTTTGTCGCATGCCTGATGTTTATCTTCTCCGTCGCGGGATTGCTGACCTGGCAACTGGCGCGATTGATCAACACCTATCGGGATACCGTCAGACAAACGATCAACAAAGCTCAGTTCGAGGTTTCGCCGCCGCCGCCGCAACCGCAACCTCAACCGGTTTACATCCCGGCCGCGCAGTCGCAGGCGCCGAGCGTTGTCGAGCACACGACGCGGCAGATGGCGGGTACATACGGAGAGCCGCAGGCGCGCGAGTAGCTCCGACTCTTGACTTTGATTGAGAGCGGAACAACAATCAGCCGCCATGGTTGAACAAATCAAACAAGTCTTGGAGGAATTCCTCTCGCCGCATCTCGAAGCGATGCGCGGCGAGATCAAGGATCTCACCACCCAGGTCATCGCGCAGGACGCCAAAATCGAAGCGCTGCGCCGCGGCATGGAGCTGGCGCGCCGCGAAGCCGAATTGACGCGCCGCGAGTTCCTCACGGAGCTCAAGCGCATTGAAGATAAACTCACCGCTGAACTGCATGCGACTTCCGCCGAGGTACAGGTGGTCGCCGCCGAACTCAGACGGGTGAATGACGCGATCGGCTCTGAACTTAGACGTGTCGATGAGAAATTCGCCGCGGAAACCCGCGCCAATTCCGCCGAAATCCGCCGCGCCGAGGAGGCGCTCTCGACGGACTTCACGAGGTTCGAAGGGATAGTGGACATGCGTCTGGTCGCGATGAATGAGAAGCTCGAATTCACTCGCCGCGAACTCCTGGCCGAGATGAAAGTCGCGGAGAAGATGGATACGGTGGCTTGAGTTTTTCCCAAGTGATAAAGAATTGACCGCGACGGCGCCGCTCCCTTCCCGCCGCCTCACACATCCCCCCAACCATACAATTTCAAACAAGGAGAACTCTATGGTCAAACTGAGAACGCTACGGTTCACTCTGCTGATTGCCGCCCTGGCGATAGTCGTCAGTATGGCGCTGTCCGAGGTGACTTTCGCCAAACACGATCGCGGTCGCGGGCGCTTCACTGGCAGGAAGACGGGAAAATTCATCAACAGGCATGACGGCCACGACGGCCGATTCGACGGACGCGGGCGCTTCAACGACAAGAGGGCGGAAAAGTTCATTAACGGGCATGACGCCCGTGACGGCCGATTTGACGGCCGCGGGCCGGGGCACAGATTTGATGACAGGCGCGGCCACGGCAGAATACCGCGTTGGAGGCGATGATATAGGGCCTATAGGGCCTATAGGACCTATAAGTCCTATAGGCCCTATAGGCCCTATTTAAGGCCGATCACGCTGGAGACCACGATGGCCAGTTCGAGAGGCTCGACCGGTTTAGCGACGTGCATGCGAAATCCGGCCGCGAGCGCGCGCAACCGATCCTCGCTACGTCCGAAAGCCGTCAAGGCGATGGCGGGTATCTGCTCCGACTGCGGGATGCCTTGCTCAGCCTCCCACTCTCTGACTTTGTGAAGCACCGCATAACCGTCTTCTTCCGGCATGGCGATATCGAGAATCAGGGCGTCTGGGCGAATGCCGCCCGGCGGGTCTGAGAGGACCGCCAGCGCCTCCACTCCCGACGAGACCGCCATCGCCTGAGCGCCGCATTCTTCGAGCGCCATCCTGAGCAGCGCTCGCGCCTCTTCCTGATCATCCACGATCAAGACCAGGGCTCCGTCCAGCGACGGAGCCGCGTCGAGCGGGATGGCGTTGTCGGTCTGCACTTCGCTAATCGCGAGCGCCGGCGATTGTGGCGTCGCGGAGGGCGCCGCCTGCATGGCCAATCGCGGCAGCGTGATGGTGAAGGTCGCCCCGCGTCCGGAGCCCTCGCTCGCGGCCCTGATCGTTCCGCCGTGCAACTCGGTCAACTGTTTGACCAGCGACAGCCCCAGCCCCAGGCCGCCGAAGCGCCGCGTCACCGAAGTGTCGGCCTGCCGGAAGCGGTCGAAGACGTAAGGCAGAAATTCCGGCTCGATGCCCTCGCCATTGTCGCCGACAATGATGCGGACGCGCTCGACGTCGCTCTCCATGCGCAACTCGACGCGCCCGCCTTCGGGCGTGAATTTGACGGCGTTCGAGAGCAGGTTCCAGACGATCTGTTGCAAGCGATCCGCGTCGCCCAGCACAATTTCAGGCTGCGCGCCGAAATGTGCGATCAGCTCGACTCCTTTCGACTCGACCGCCGGAAGTATGGCGCCGAGCACAGCTTCGATCGCGGGCCTGAGGTCGGTCGGCTGCGCTTCGAGGCGCAACCTGCCGGTGATGACGCGCGCCGAATCGAGCAGGTCTTCGACGATCTGGAGCTGCGCCTTCGCGTTGCGTTCGATGATGGTTGCGGCCTGCGCGACGAACTCGCCGTCGTCCGGGCTGGAACGCATCAGTCGTGTGTAGCCGAGGACGATGTTCAACGGCGAGCGCAATTCGTGCGAGACCATGGTCAGAAATTCGTCTTTGGAGCGGTTGGCGGCTTCCGCCACGGCGCGCATGCGCTCGGCTTCCGCGCGCGCGGCCCTCTCCTGTTCATAAAGCCGTTCGCGTTCGATCTCGGCCCGCTTGCGGTCGGTGATGTCCGTGACGCTCACCAGCGCATGGGCGATGTTCTCGGCCGGCGGCGGGTAGCTGATGGTAATGATGGCGTTCAGCCGGTCTCCGCGGAGCGTCTGGAAGACCGTCTCCGAGGTGAAGGAGCGGCGGCCTTCGGCGAAGGCGACCAGGTTGTCGGTGAAGACCTCCATCGACTCCGGCGCGAAGGTTTGGCCGAACGAAGAGATCAGTTCGTCCTTGTCGCGCGCGCGGAACATTCGCAAAGTCTCGTCATTGATGTCTATGACCTTTATCGTCCCGAGGGCCTGCCTCACAAACTCGGGGTGATCGGCGAAGTGGCGGCGGAAGTCGCTCACGCCTTGCGCGCGCAACTCGTCGAGCGCGGCCTTGAGGAGTGAGCAATCCTCCTCCCAGATGGAAACTCCGGCGGTCTCGAAGATGTAAGAGTAGCGCGCCTCACTCTCGCGCAGCCTCTCTTCGGCCAGTTTGCGGTCGGTGATGTCTTCCACGGCTCCGTAAATCCGCGTCACGCGGCCCGCAGCCTCATCCAACACCGCGCGCCCGTAATCGCGCAGCCAACGCGTCTCGCCGTCGCGGGTGACGATCCGATACTCGCTCACGTCTTCTTCTCCGGCGAGCAGGCGCTGCAGCCGCCGCTGCGCCACGGGCTGGTCTTCCGAGAAAACGTGACTTTTCCATCCGCCTCGGTCCCGGGACTCTTCGGGAGAGAATCCGGTGATGCGGGTAAAAGCGGCGGTCACTTCTTCCAGAGTCAACTGCCCGTTCGTCGTGACACTGTATTCATAAACGTAATCGGAGGTCAGCTCGGAGACGGCCCGGTAACGTTCTTCCGAACCGCGGAGCGCTACTTCCGCCCGCGACCGCGTGACGTCCAGGCGCGAGATGTCGCGCATGGCCTGCCAGACGAGGGCTGTCATGATGGCGATTCCGGTGACGATCAGCAGCGCCTTCTGGGCCTGCGGCTGCAAGATCGAGGCCCGCTCGCCCCACTCCGTCAGGAATCCGACCGCGACCAGCGTCACTCCGCCTCCGAGCGCCAGTCGCCGCGCGAGAATGCCTTCGGGCCCGCGACTGACGAAACTCGCGATCATTCCGCCCCCCTCCTGCGTCGCCAGCGCCGCCACGTTGAGCGCGAGTATCGCCAGGGCGGAATACGTCGCGGCGTGAGTGAAGGAGAAGAACCCGATGGAGTCGGGCGCGCCGTACAAAGAGCCGATGATGGTCGTCATCGCGCCGAAGCCCGAAGTGAGGGGGAGCAATTGCGCGATCCTGTTCTTGCGCTCCGTCTCGTTCCGCAGCCCCATCAGACCGAAACCGGTAAAGGTGAAGCAGACCGCGTTATTGAACGACATCCGAGTCAGATACAGCGGCGAACCCGCCTCGTCGCGGAAGAGCCACAGTGTCATGGGAATGTCCCAGGCGCCGAGATACTGGCTGAGCGTCAGCAGGCCGGCGAGCGCGACGAGCGCCCCACAGAATCGCGCCGCGCGGCGCTTTGACGCCGATTTCCGCGAAGTCCACCACAGCGATATGGAGGAGAGCGCCAGCGCAAAGCAGAATAGGGTCGCCAGAGGGATCGCCGCGAGACTCTTCAGCAATTCGAGGCCGGTGGCCCAGGTCGTCAGCGCGAAGCAGCCAAGGAAGGCAGGGCTGATCAGGGCGCAGGAGGATGGGGCGACGATCGCGCCGGGGCGCGCATCGGCCATGGATTTCGAGAAAAAGAATTCAACCACAAATGAACTTTAACCTCGGTCTAGTCGGTAAACTCGCACAGCGTTCTCGTAAAACAATTTTCGCTGGTTCTCGGCGCCGGCGTCTTGCGTCAGGAGCGACAACGCTTCCACCCATTGCTTGAAACTCGCCGCCAGAACGCAGACCGGCCAGTCGCTGCCGAACATCACGCGATCCCACCCGAAACAGGCGATCACATGGTCTACGGCCGGCCGCAGGGTCTCAGCGGTCCATTTCGTAGGGCCTGTCAGATCGGTGTTGACCACGATGCCTGAAATCTTACATACGATGTTCGGGAGGCCGGAGATCTCCCGCAAATGTTCGCGCCACTCGTCGACCTCTCCTCCTCCGGCGTCGGAACGCAGATTCGGATTGCCGCAATGATCGAGGATGAATTCGACCTTCGGGCATCGTTTGACGAGATTGATCGCCTGCGGCAATTGGCGCGCCAGAACGCAGACGTCGAATGTCAGGCCGTAATCTTCGAGGGATCTGACGTTTTCGACGAAAGTGGTCGCCGCTGAGAGATGGTCCGGTTCAGTGTGGAGTATGCGGCGCACGCCTTTCAACAGCCGATGCCCCGCGATCCGTTCTATGTATTCGCGGAAACCGTCGTATTCAGGGCGGGCCGCCGCGACGACGCCCGCAATCGGATTGTCGTCGCTCCTGGCCAATGATAGGACGTGAAGGGTCTCCTCGAGGATGAAATTCTCGTCAACGTCGGCCTCGACGTGAACCGATTTGGCGATCGTCAGGTCGCGCGTCGCCTCGTCATAGTCGCCCGGCCTGAAACTGCGGTTGAGCGCGGGCCGGCCTGGAGTCCAGGAGTAGGGAAATTGATCGAGGTCCCAGAGGTGTTGATGCGTGTCAATGATTTCCATAGTCTCATGGTGGTGGTTAGTGGTTGGCGGTTGGTTTGGGCGCCCATTTCAACTGATACCAACCACCAATCGCCAACCATCAATCACCGCGTTAAAAAGAAAAGGCGGCTGACATGATCAGCCGCCTTTGTTCGATTGTCGAGTCTTTAGCCGAAAATTATTTCTGGTTAGATCTGTTGATCGGACCGAGCTTGGTATTCGCGGTGTTTTGACGCCACGCGCGCCGGGTCAATTCGGCGGCGTTGGGCATCTCGGACACAGCCCGCTGCAGTTGGACGTCCAGGTCGGCCAGACCCTGATCCGCCTTGTCCGCGCCGTAGGCCGCAGTCAGAACTTCATAGCGGATCCGGGCGCGGAGCCAGACAATGTTATCTTCGATCATGGCCGGCGTTACGCCGTAATCGGGATTGTCTTTATAAAACTTCGTGGCGAATTCGCGGAACGAGTTCAAAACGCTGTCGGTGACCATAAATTCGTTCGGCCCCAGTTTGTGGTCGTATTCGATGCCGTTGGTTTTGAACTCCGGATGCGCCGCGATTTGCCCGTTGACCAGTTCGCGCACGAACAGGAAGACGCCGGAGAATAGCCGGACCTGCGTTGGAGTGAAGTACTCCGGCGTGAGGAATTCCACCGGCTCGACCTTGATGTCCGGATCGATGCCGCCGCCTCCGTAAACCGTGCGCCCGAGGTCGGTCTTCTTCTCGTCGGAGGTGTTCTTCGGCGGCGTGACGTCGCCGCCGTTGCGGCGGAAGTAGTATTCAAACAGCGATCCGTTCGAGTAATCGCGCTGGATCAGCCGCCCGCTCGGCGTGTAGTAATGGGCGATGGTCAATGTCAACGCGCCGCCGTTCGACGCGATTGGGAAGATGCGCTGAACCAGTCCTTTGCCGAAGGTGGGTTCGCCGATGATCAATCCGCGGTCGTGATCCTGAATCGCCCCGGACACGATCTCGGAAGCCGAAGCGGTCCGGCGGTCGGTCAAGACCACGAGCGGGAAATTCTCGGACGCGCCCATCTCGGCGATCGCGTCCTGATCGAAGCCTCGGCCCGGACGCCCGCGCACGGAGACGATCGTCTGTCCGCGTTGCAACAGCCTGTCAGCCACGCGGATGGCCTGGTCGAGATAGCCGCCGCCGTTGCCGCGCAGGTCGAGGATGAAGCTTTCGGCGCCTTTCTCACGCAGCGACGCCATCGCCGCGGTCAATTCGTCGTTGGTCGTCCTTTGAAAGTTGCGCGTCAGGCCGATGTATCCGACGCCGGGTTTGACAATGTAATAACTCGGGATAGAAGGGTACGAAATGGCGTCGCGAGTGATGGTCGTGGTGATCGGTTCGGCGACTCCGGGCCGTTTCACCGTGACTGTGACCTCCGTGCCGCGCGGGCCCACCAGCAGGTTCCGCACGCGGTCCGAAGTCCAGGAACTGGTGTCCTCGCCGTTGACCGCGACGATGTGGTCGCCGTAACGCAGGCCGGCGCGCGCCGCGGGGCTGCGCTTGAACGGCTCCAGCACGTATGTGACGCGGTTGCGGACGCCGATTTGCGCGCCGATGCCGTAATACTCGCTGCTCTGCTTCTCGTTGAACTCCTGGAACGTCTTCCGGTCCATGTAATCCGAGTGTGGGTCGAGGCTCTTGAGCATGCCCTGGATGGCGGCTTTGGTGAGGGCCTCATTATCGAGTTCGACTACGTAATTCTGGCGAACGATCTCCATCGCTTTCTGGTAATCGTTCGACAGCTTTGCCTGCCCCTGGTCTTGCGCCGAAACGAAAGGCGCTAAGGCGATTCCGCCGAGCGCGATCAACGCCGCGAAGACGAAGACCAAAACTTTTTGTTGCCCTTTTTTCACTACTTGCTCCTCTCCCACACGCCGTCTCGGCATGCCGGTTGTGAATTTACGCCCCCTCATCAAACCCTCATCCAAAAGAGGATCAGGAGCGCGTTTTTTGCGAACAATCGCGCACGATCATCTCATAGTAGCTACGAGTCGCCGATAGTCAAGTGGCGGGTGTGAGAGAGCGGGAATTTTTGTTGGCGCATCTGAAGTTTGGGGTTTTCTTTTGGGGCTGGTATGTGTAAAACTGCGTTCCCCGCCCTGAATTGTCGCGCCGTGAGACAAGCGCGACACTTATCTGCAAAGAAAGTTCGACAAGCCGCCCCATTTTAATAATTTTGAATCGCTTGAGAATGCGGAATAGTTACCTTCGATTCATCACAACCGCGCTGGTAATTCTGTCGCTAGCCTGGGCCGCTCCGGCCCGGGCCGTTCAAGAATCGGCGCAAAAGACCCTGCCGACATCCGATCCGGCGGCCGTCGGGATGTCGCCGTCCGCCCTAGCCCATTTGGACGAAATCATCGATGCGGAAATCGCGAAGAATCAATTGCCAGGCGCCGTCGTTGTCGTCGGCCGCAAGGGCAAAGTCGTCTGGCGGCGGGCATACGGCAATCGCGCCGTCGAGCCGGCGCCGGAACAGATGACCGTTGACACGATTTTCGACCTGGCCTCGCTCACCAAAGTCGTCGCCACGGCGACCTCGATGATGATTCTGGTCGAGCGCGGGCTGGTTCGACTCGGCGACCCGGTCTCGCGTTACATCCCCGAATTTGGCGAGATGGGCAAGAAGAACATCACCGTCGAACAACTGCTCATCCACCGGTCGGGATTGATGCCTGACAACGACATCCAGGATTACGAGCAAGGGCCTGAGGAGGCGATGCGGAACATCTGGAAACTCGCGCCCCTGGCCGAAGCCGGATCGAAATTCATTTACTCCGACGTCAACTACATCGTTCTGGCCGAATTGGTAAAGCGCGTGAGCGGCAAACCCATCGACCAATTCGCGGCCGAGAACATCTTCCGCCCGCTCGGGATGAAAGAAACCGGCTACAAACCCGACGCGAGCTTAACCTCGCGCATCGCTCCAACTGAAAAACGGGCTGAAAACCGCGGCGAAAAATTGATGCGCGGCGAGGTTCACGACCCGCGAGCTTACCTGCTCGGCGGAGTCGCGGGGCACGCCGGATTGTTTTCGACCGCGGACGACCTGGCCGTCTATTGCCAGATGATTTTGAATCTGGGCGAGTATCACGGGGCCCGTATATTGAGTCCGATGGGAGTGGAACGAATGACCGAGGCGCGGCCCAGTGGCGGAAACGCGGTTGACGGCGCGGCGCGCGGCATCGGCTGGGACATCTACACCGGCTATTCGGCCAATCGCGGCGACCTGTTTCCAATCGGCAGCTTCGGCCACACCGGATTTACGGGCACGGGATTGTGGCTCGACCCGTCGAGCGAGACCTTCGTCGTTTTTCTGAGCAATCGCGTCCATCCGAAGCTCGACCCGAAGAAGCCTGCGGACGTCAATTCGCTGCGCGGGCGAGTGGCGTCGGTCGTCGCCGCTTCGGTCATCGCTCCGCCTTTTGCGAGGAGCATGGGCGACGGGGCGACCTTAAGTCCTCCCATCGCCCCGTCGCCCCGTCACCCCGTCGCCCCGTCGCATTCCCTCAACGGCATCGATATCCTCAAGCGCGACGGCTTCGCGTTGCTCAAAGACAAGCGCGTCGGCCTGATCACCAATCACACGGGCCGCGACTGCGAAGGGAACAGCACGATCGACCTGCTTCACAAGGCGCCCGACGTGAAACTGGTGGCGCTCTTTTCGCCCGAACACGGCATTCGCGGCGCGCTCGATCAGCCTGATATCACGAATTCGACCGACGAAAAGACGGGCCTGCCGATCTACAGCCTTTACGGCGAGGCGAAAGCGCCGACGGCCGAAGAGCTCAAGGATATTGACACGCTCGTCTTCGACATCCAGGACGTGGGGACGAGGTTTTACACCTACATTTCCACTTTAGGTTTGGCGCTGGATGCGGCGGCGAAGAACAAGAAGTCCTTCGTCGTGCTAGACCGCGTCAATCCGATCAACGGCCAGAGCGTGGAAGGCCCGCTGGCCGACCCCGACAAGCTCTCCTTCATAGC
>Ga0137409_10007570_pt1 | contig 11142 bp, 12 predicted proteins | sample CZODoug1_16funga_FD_122059 | JGI IMG/M metagenome (GOLD analysis project Ga0137409, IMG submission 122059) | Vadose zone soil fungal communities from Angelo Coast Range Reserve, California, USA - CZODoug1_16fungal (Hybrid Assembly) | ecosystem: Environmental > Terrestrial > Soil > Vadose zone... | reverse complement strand
TGATCATGGAAGCGATGATCGAGCGCGCGTGCGCCGGCGTCGAAGTGCGGCTCACGCTCGACGCGGTCGGCAGCTTCCGCATCGGATTCAGCGCGGCGCTGCGCCGCCTGCGCGAGGCCGGCTGCAAGGTGCAGTTCTACCAGCGGATGACGTGGTACCGGTTCCACCGCCTGAACAATCGCACGCACCGCGAGTTGCTGGTCGTCGACGGCCGGGTGGCATTCACAGGAGGCGCCGGCGTAGCCGATCAGTGGCTGAAGCCGGATGGGCACCGGCCGGCGTGGCGCGACACGATGGCGCGCATCGAAGGCCCGATCGTCGCCGCGCTGCAGGGCGTCTTCGCCGAGAACTGGCTCGAGTGCTGCGGCGAGATCCTGACGGCCCCGCGCCACTGGCCGGCGTTGAAGGATGCCGACGGCGCCGAAGCGATGTTGGTCAAGAGCTCGCCATCCGATCGGTCCACCTCGTCGCGAGTCGTCTTTCAACTGCTCATCGACGGCGCGGCGAGCTGCATCGATATCCAGACCCCCTATTTTTTGCCGGACAAATCACTGCGGCGCGCGCTGCTGCGAGCCGCGCAACGGGGCGTGCGCGTGCGCGTCATCGTGCCGGGGAAACACACGGATCAATTACTGGTACGGCTGGCCAGCCGGCGGATGTATCGCGAGCTGCTCACAGGCGGCGTCCGCCTGTTCGAGTACCGCCCCTCGATGACGCACGTGAAGGCGTTGATGGTGGACGACGCCTGGGCGGTCATCGGCACCACAAATGTGGACAACCGTTCCTTCGAGCATAACGACGAAGTGAACGTCGCGGTACGTGACACGGCGTTCGCTCGCCGTCTCCGTCAGGACTTCGAGTGCGATCTTGCCGCGAGCGACGCCATTACGATTGACGAATGGCGGACACGTCCGTTGATCGAGCGTCTCGTGGGGCCGATTTGCTGGATCCTCGAACGTCAACAATAGCCTGAGGCGCGCTGACGTGTGCACCCCGGCGCATCACATGTGGGTGCGCACGTAACAGTTCAGGTCTCTGACACGCCGATTCGACGCACCACGCCGTTTCTCCCCACCCGCGGCGGGTCAGACGCGTGCTGCACGTGACTCTTTCGCAGCTCTCGTCTGGCACTGCCGTTGCAGAGCGACGCACCCAGACAGGAGCACCACGTGAACCTTCGCACGCTTCGCATCATCACTGGAATCGTCGCCATTATTGCCACCCTTTGCATCATCGGCGCAGCATCTGTCCCCGCGAAAGAGATCGTCGCGATCCGAATGCCGGGACGGTACTACAGCGAACCGGCCACCGTCCGCATCATGATCGCGGTGGAGCCGAATTCGGCCAATCGCCGGCTCACCGTCGAAGCCGACGGCGATTCGTTCTTCCGATCGAGCGAATACACGCTGGACGGTGAGAGGGGACAGCGTCTCCACACCGTGGAGTTCAAGAATCTTCCGGCCGGCCAGTACGTCGTCCGCGCGGCGGTGTGGTCCAACGCCGACGTTCGCGGATCGGCGCAACAAGTGCTCACCGTTGGCGTCCCGGGAGAGTTGCAGCACTGAGGCTGTCCGCGGGAGGCCTTCTCGCAGGGCGGGCGTCCCGCTGCCTCGCCCGGCACACGCATCGATGTCCATCCCGCGCGAAGTCGTCGTCGTCACCGGCGCATCGGCGGGCGTAGGACGCGCGCTCGTTCGCGAATTCGCCCGGCGCGGCGCGTGGATCGGGCTGCTCGCGCGCGGTCCTGATGGACTCGACGCCGCGAAAACCGAGGTCGAGCACGCCGGCGGCCGCGCGCTCGTGCTGCCGACCGACGTCGCCCATCCGGACGCGGTCGAAGCCGCGGCGTCGGCCGTGGAACGGACCCTCGGTCCGATCGACATCTGGATCAACAACGCGATGGTCTCCGTGTTCTCGCCGGTTCGCGAGATGACGGCCGCCGAGTTCCGGCGTGTGACGGAGGTGACCTACCTCGGCATCGTTCACGGGACCCTCGCCGCGCTCCGCCGGATGCTGCCGCGCGACCGCGGAACCATCGTGCAGGTCGGCTCCGCGCTCGCCTACCGCGGCATTCCGCTCCAGTCCGCGTACTGTGGCGCGAAGCACGCGGTGCAGGGCTTCACCGAATCACTCCGCTCGGAGTTGCTGCACGACGGCAGCCGCGTACGCGTGACGATGGTGCAACTGCCGGCGCTGAACACGCCGCAGTTCTCCTGGGTCAAGAGCCGGCTCCCCCGCGAACCGCAGCCCGTCCCGCCAATCTTCCAACCTGAAGTTGCCGCTCGCGCGATCTACTGGTCCGCGCATCACGAGCGTCGGGAACTCAGCATCGGGCTGCCGACCGTCGCGGCCATATGGGGTAACGCGAACGCCCCCGGCGCGGGCGATTGGTACCTCCCGCGCCACGGATACGAGGCACAACAGACGGACGAGCCGGCGCGCGCCGACCGTCGTGACAACCTGTGGGCGCCGGTTCCCGGCGATCACGGCGCGCACGGCCGGTTCGACGATCGCGCCAAGCCCTTCAGCCCACACGGTTGGATGAATCGACATCGATGGATTGCCGCGGCGGGAATTGCCCTTGTTGCGTTCGGAAGCGCCGCGTGCGCCAGCGCGGGTCTCAAGACGCGCAGACAGTGAACTATACCGGAGCTCACGTGAGCTCCGGGATTAGTCCGACTTCAGTCCGACTTATCGATCGCGGCCGTCCACTCCGCGACCTGCTGGGGGGTCATGCCTCCCCGCGGCACCAGACGCGCGTCCTCGTAGCCCCACTCGTCGATGTCCACGAGGTACTGCGCCCGGGAGAGCAGCGTTCCCTGGCAGAGCTTGCTGTCGCGCGTCGGCACGTCCAGCTCCGCCAGCAGCCGATTCACCAGCTCGCGCATGATGCTCGACGGCACGAGCGAACGCTCGCCGGGGTAGATGAACCCGAAAAGAATCAGATGGCTGAGGAGCACGCGCCAGCTCGCGCCGAAGCGCCGCAGCAGCCGATCCCAGTTCACCATCCCGCTGCAGTGCCGCAGCAGGTGGGCGACGTCGGCGCCATCGTAGCGCTCGCGTTCCATGATGACCGACTTCGACCAGATCATCTCCTCGGCCGGGCACAGCTTGACGGGAACGCCGAGTACCGATTCGTCTACGGCGTGCTCGAACCACTCGTCATCGACTTCGAGGACCCCGTTGCCCGAGTTGAAGATCACATCGATGAAGCGGTCGCCGACGAACGCCTTGGCGAGCCAATGCGAAAAGGCAATCTCGGTCTTGAATCCCATGCGCGCGAGCACGTCGAGAATGCGGTGCAGGTCGCGGGGGCGCACGAAAATGTCCACGTCCTTCGTCGGTCGGGCAATGCCCGCGTAGTAATGGAAAGCATACGTGCCGCCCACGAGATACGGCACGCCGCTCCAATTGAGCGCCTCGAGAGTGTTCCGGTACAGCTCCGCCTTGGCCGGCGTGGTCAGGAGGGGGATTTCGTGCATGACGTGACGCGTGCAGGAAGCGCACCAGCTCAGGCCGTTTTGACGAGCGGCGGTGCGGTCGTGGTGGCCGGCGGGACCGGCGTCTCGTGTCCTTCACCTTCCAGCGGAAGCTCGAAAACGAGAAACGGCGGCCTGTCGGGATTCCTGCGCGCGAGCAGCGGCATCGCGACGTTGAAGACGGGCACACCGGCGGTGGTGCGTCCCTCCGGTGCGCCACGGTGGGCGTGACCGTCAGGCAGGCGAGAGTGACGTCCCCGGTATAGCTGGCGATCGGGGTCACGGTTACGGTCGTAGTCGCCGAGGCGCCGGCTTTCACTGGGCTGGGAGTCGCAGTAGTTGGCGATACCGAGAGCGTGTAGTCCTGGGTGACATTCACTACGTTCAGGCTCAGGGTGACGGTTTGCGAAGTGGAGCCATTGTCACCAGTCACGGTGATCGTATACAGCCCCGGAGGCGTGGCGCCTGTGGTGGTAACGGTCAGCGAGGGCTTGGCAGGTGGAGTCGCGGGGTCGGGGCTGACCAAACACTGCGGGGTGCCGGCGGTTTGCACGGGGGTCACGGTGCAGGGAATCGTGCTAAAGGACACGGGGCTGCTTGATCCGTTGGGTTCGACGTCGAGGGTTGCGATCGAAGAGCCGCCGGGGTCGATTGCCGACGGAGAAAGTTGCGAGGATACGCTAAGGGTGAACTGTCCGTAAGCCGCGGAAACGGACGCTGCGGAAAATACCGCCAGCAGCAAACCAAAGACGAGAGGACGCACGACCTGCCTGGGATTCACCATGAATGGTTCGGAACTCACTACCTTCGATTCCTCCAACGGCGCAAAAGCTGCCCGAGCCGGCCCGAAAGAATGCCGCCTGTTCATCAGCCTTGATGGAAATGTAATGCGACCGGCCACTCGCAGAATACGCCAGAGAGAATCTTAGACTAAGTTCCGGATAGTGCCAAACGGCCGTGGACTCGGCCAGGAAAAAATTGGGGCCGCCTCCAGTGAGAGGCGGCCCCGATCTCTGTGTCTGGGCTAGTTAACCGTTAGGATGACCTGAGCAGTCTGCATCGTTGCGCTTGCATCGGTGCCAGTTCCGGTGACAGTGACCGTGTACGAGCCTGCGGGCGTGCCCCCACCGCCACCCCCTCCCACATTGCTCGACGGCCCGCACCACGCGTTGTTGTCCTGGAGGCCCCCACACAGCATGTACGGCGTGTTATTGTCGGCCGCCACCATGTAGAACTGCCCGATCGGCAGGTTGTTCAAGAACCGCCAGCTCTTCGCGCCGTTCTCCGTGAGGTACACGCCGCCGTCGTTGCCCTGGATCATGCGGTCCGGGTTCTGTGGGTCGATCCACAGTGCGTGATGGTCCACGTGCACGCCGCGGTCGATCGGCGTGGTCGTCTTACCGCCGTCGTCAGAGCGAAGCAGCAGGTACGACGAGAAAAACAGCTTGCGGTCGTCCACGGGCGACACGTGCATCAGGGAAAAGTAGAACGGCCGCGCGGAGAGCCCGTGAAAGTCGGAGACCTTGGCCCAGTGATCACCCTGGTCTTTCGAGTCCCACAGCATACCGTCGGTCGTTTCGATGAGGGCGTAGATGTGGCTCGGATTCGTCGGGCCCACGGCCACGGCGATGTTGCCGGTCAGGCCCGCCGGCAGGCCTTGCTTGAGCCGCTCCCATGTCAGGCCGCCGTCCTTGGAGCGGTAGACGCCGCTTCCCGCTCCTCCGGACACGAGCTCCCAGGGGCGGCGCACGAACTGCCACATTCCGGCGAACAGCATGCGGGGGTTGCCCGGTACCATCACCAAATGCGCAGCACCGGTCGAGTCGTTCACGAACAGGACCTTCTGCCAAGTCTTGCCGCCGTCGGCCGAGCGGTACACGCCGCGCTCGGGATTGGGCGCCCACACGTGGCCGAGGGCGGCCACGAAGACGATGTCCGGATTGGCGGGATCGATCACGATCTGGGAAACCTGGCCCACGTCGCCCAGTCCCATGAACGCCCAGCTCTTGCCCGCATCGGGCGACATGAAGACTCCGCGGCCATCCACCACGTCGTTCCGCGGGTTCGATTCGCCGGTCCCCACCCACACGACGTTGGGGTTCGAAGGCGCGAGCGCCAGGGCGCCGATCGACGACGTCGGCTGGTCCTTGAACACCGCCTCCCACGATTCGCCGCCGTCCGTGGTCTTCCACACCCCGCCCGCCGCCGCGCCGACGTAGTACACGTTGCGGTCTCCCGGCACGCCCACGACGGCGGCCACACGGCCGCCGGCCACCGAGGGGCCGAGGTTGCGGAACTTGAGATTGTTGAGCGAATCAGCGCCGCCGACTGGAGACGCGTCGGTCGCCCGTTTCACGGGCCGGCGACCCTGCGCCGGGGCGGGGGTCGGGGCCGGCAGGGCGAGTGCGGAAGACAAGAGCAGGGAGACAGCGGCTTGACGGAGAGCCATGCAGCACATCGGACGAGCTCCTCAGGGTGGTTCCTGGAGGGATACGGGAACGGGCTACGACGCGTTGGATCCCGCGGGCTGATTTACCGGCGAGCCCAACGCGCGTCAAGCGTGTAAGATTTTCCTCATGACTCGATCTCTCCTGCTCCTCGGAGCCTCGGTTGCGGCTGTGGCTGCGACGCCACACCTCGCGGCCCAAAGTCTCGGCAAATCGCGCCAAACGGCCATCGTCACCGCGGCCAGCCGGCTCGCCCCGGCGGTAGTGAGCGTCAACGTCCTGCGGCGCGAGCGGCGGCTGCCTCAGGACCCCTTCGAGCAGTTCTTCACACCGCGCGGCGCCGAGCAGCTGGTGGAGGGCTACGGGTCCGGATTCGTCATCTCCGCGGACGGTGTGGTCATCACGAACCAGCATGTCACGCAAGGGGCCGAGCAGATCGTGGTCACCACGCGCGACGGCCGGGACTTCCCCGCGAAAATCCTGGGCGAGGACCCGCTCACCGACATCGCGGTGCTGAAGCTGGACGCGACGGGCCTGCCGACCGCTCCGCTTGGTAAGAGCACCGACCTGATGATCGGGGAGTGGGTCGTGGCGGTGGGCAACCCCTTCGCCTACCTGCTCGGCAACACGGAGCCCACCGTGACCGCGGGAGTGGTGAGTGCCGTCGGGCGCAACCTGCTTCCCTCGGAGGGTCAGTCGGGGATCTATGTCGGCATGATACAAACCGACGCGCCCATCAACCCCGGCAACTCGGGTGGACCGCTGGCGAACGCCGTGGGGGACGTGGTGGGCGTGAACAGCTCGATCTTCACGAGCTCGGGCGGCTCAGTGGGGATCGGTTTTGCGATCCCGATCGAGCGGGCCCTCCGGGTGGCGGACGAGCTGCGACGGTTCGGGAAAGTGCGGCGCGCCTGGGTGGGGCTCGACGTCGCGGGTGCCGAGGACCTGCGGGGATGGAAGAAGGCGGGCGGCCTGCGCGTGATCCAGGTGGCGTCGGGCGGGCCCGCAGGCCGGGCCGGCGTGGCGGCAGGCGACGTGCTCGTGAGCGCCCGCGGCCGGCGGTTGCGCACCTTCCTCGACTGGGAGGCGGTCATGCTCGACACGGGCCCCGGCGATACGCTCGTCGTGAGCTACCGCCATGCGGGCGAGGGCCGCAGCGCCCGGCTGGCGGTCACGGATTTCCCGACCACGCTCGCGGAGAAGGTAGCGGTGCTGGGCGGCATGAAGGTCGTGACGGTGACCCCGGCGGTGCGAGCCGAGCGCGACATTCAGAGCGACCATGGCGCGCTGATCTACGATCTACCCGAAGACATGGGAGAGGCCACCGGTCTGCGCTCGGGAGACGTGATTCTCCAGATCAACCGGGTGCGGGTGTCGAGTGCCGAGGATCTGCGCCGGGCGTTCGCGGCCACGGCTGGTGCCGGGGCGGTAACGGTATGGTTCGAGCGCTCCGGGAGGCTCGAGCGGACGGGGTTCTACGTGAGGTAGGGCGAGTCCTGGCGGCCGGCCGGACGGCGGGCCATTGTCAAGCACAAGACCACATCGGGAGACCGCCATGGCCGACACGATCCGCAGGGTGAGCTACTACTACACGACCATATCCGACAAGCCCGGCGAGGGCGCCCGTCTGCTCGAGACCCTGAGGAGTGCCGGCGTGAACCTGCTGGCTGTCCACGCCTTCCCGAGCGCGCGCAAGGCGCAGGTGGACTTCGTGCCGTCGGACGCCGTGTTGTTCACCGCGGCCGCGAAGGGGGCGAAGATCAAGTTGTCGAAGCCGAAGACGGCCTTCCTGATCGACGGGGACGACCGGGTCGGCGCGCTGGCCAACATCCTGTCGCGCCTCGGTGCGGCGAAGATCAACGTCACGGCCGTCACCGGCGTGTGCGCGGGGATGGGGCGGTATGGAGCCCTGCTCTGGGTGAAGCAGGGGGCGGTGAACAAGGCCGCGGCTGCGCTCGGAGCTATGTAGCTAGCGCTGGGCCCCGCCCCGGCCGAGCGCGTCCGGACCGAATTTCTCGCGCACCTCGTCGATCATGCGCGAGATGACCCGGTCCCGCTCGGTCTCCACCGTGCTGCCGCCGGACTCGAGCAGGGATAACTGACCCTCACCGCCCTGCTCGACGAGTTGCGACAGGGCGACGCCGATCAGGCGGGCGGGCACTCGGCGAGCGGCGCGGAGCCGTGACAACAGGCCGCGCGCCACGGCGTACACCGCGCGGTCAGACTGGACCGCGTCGGCCAGCGTGCGGCTGGCCTGGCGCGTGGTGAAGTCCGCATCGCGCAGCTTCACGGTGACGGTCCGGGCCACGAGCCCTTGCTCCCGGATGTCGGCGCTGGCCCGGTCGACCAGAGTGAGCAGCCTGGCGGCGAGCGCCTCGTCGCTGTCCAAATCCGTGGAGAAGGTCTCGTCGCGGCTCACCGACTTGGTCTCGCGATCGGCCTCGACGGGCGCCCGATCGATGCCGCGCGTCCGCTCGTGCAGCCAGCCGCCCTCGCGCTCTCCCAACCAGCCCACCAGCGTCTCTCGCTCGTGCCGGACCACGTCACGCACGGTGCGCAGACCAAACCGAGCCAGGCGCTCCTGGAACTTGGGTCCGATCAGGGGGATGTCCGCGAGGGCGAACCGCAGCATGAACTCGGCGTCCGTTCCGGGGGCCACGACGCACACGCCGTCGGCCCCCCCGCCGGGACGCGGCTTGGCGACGCCGGCGGCGAGCTTCGCGACAAACTTCGAAGTGCCACCCCCAATGGACAGAGAGAGCGAGGTCTGGGCGAGCACGGCGTCGCGTACCCGGTGGGCCGTCACCGCGAGCGGCTCGCCGCCGTACAACTGCTCGGTGCCTGAGAGATCGAGGTAGAACTCGTCGCTCGAGGCCTGTTCCACGACGGGCGTAAAGCGCCGCAGCACCGCGCCGATCTCGCCGCTCTTGCGTGCGCAGGCATCCCACGGCACCGGGACGACGGTCGCTCCGGGACAGAGGCGCACCGCCCGGGCCATGGGCATCGCGGAATGCACGCCGTAGGCCCGCGCTTCGTACGAAGCGGACGTCACGACGCCGCGCTGCTCCGGCGAGCCGCCGACGATGAGGAACCGGGCCTTGCCCGCGCCCTCCGGATCCGCCAGGCGCGCCACCGCCACATAGAACGCGTCGGCGTCGGCGAGCAGGATGCGTCGAGCGGAGCTCACCGTGGCCTAGGGGGACGGCGCGGGCGGATGGTCCTTGAAGATCTGTGCGAGGATCTGGCGACGCTCGGCGAGGTCGTACAGGGTGAGCCGGAAGGCTTCGTCATCCGCGCCGCCCAGCACACCGCCGTAGCGGTTGGGCTCGTTGGTCTGGCGCCGCTCGGCCTTCCGCACGAGGCGCAACTCGTCCACCTGAGTGATGGGGAAACGGAACGTCGAGTCGCCCTGCTGTACGGCGAGCGTGTCGCCACGGAACCGGACGAGATGCAGGTCCCAGAGGATCCGCCCGTCGTTGAGCGTCATCTGCCAGCGGTCGTCACGCTGCGCCGCGACCGGCGCGGCGACAAGCAGGACGATTCCGGCGACCCAGAGCGCTCTCACTGCCCTTCCACCTTCGCCGCCTTCGCCGCCTCGGCGGCCTTCTTCTTCAGTTTCTTCTTCTTGGGGCGAGTGACGCCATATGTACCGCGGCGGATCTTGCCACGCCTGCTGCGAATGTCGCCTTTGCCCATGAAGCCTCCATTATTTAGCGCCGCCGAGTTTGAGGATGCGTTTGAACTGATCCGCCGATGCCGGCATGACCGATAGTCGACCGATCCGCACCAGCGCCAAGTCGGCGAATGCGCGGTCCTTCTTAATCTCGGCGAGTGGCACCGCCCGCGGCAGTCTCTCCACTGCCCGGAGATCCACCACGGCCAGCTTGGGATCCTTCTGCTTGGGGTCCGGATAGGCCTCCGATGTCACCTCGGCCACACCCACGACGGCCTTCTCGTCTCCCGTGTGATAGACCAGCACCGGGTCGCCGGGCTTCATTTGCCGCAGGTACTTCAGGGCAAGGTTGTTCTTGACCCCATCCCAGACAGCGGTCTTCTGGCGGGCCAGCTCGTCGTAGCTGTAGGTGGACGGCTCGGTTTTGACAATCCAATAGTTGGGCATAAAGCAGGTTGTGGAGGTTGGTGGAGGTTAGTGGAGGTTGGGGGAGGTTGGGAGTACCTCAACAAGGCTCCCCGCCCAGTCGGCAATCCTCCCCACCAGTTCGCCCATCACCTCGGTATCCGTCCTACCCGATCGCTTGAGCACGTGAAACGAGTGATCCCCGCCTTCCACGTGGTGCAGGATCGCCCGATCGCCGAGCCGTTTGACCAGGGGCTTCAAGAGCTTCAGGTCGGCGAAGTCGTCCCGGTCCCCCTGCAGGAACAGCATCGGTATCCGGACTTGGGCCAAATGCTCCGCGCGTAAATCGCCTGGTCGTCCGGGAGGATGCAGCGGAAAGCCGAGGAACACGAGCCCCCGCACGCCCGGAAGCGGCGCCTCCGCCTGCGCCGTCGACGTCATCCGCCCGCCAAACGACTTGCCGCCCGCTACCAGCGGCAGTCCCGGCGCGACGCGGGCCGCCTCCATCACCGCCGCCCGCACCGTTGTGGCGGCCACGGCCGGCGGATCGGGCCGGCGGGCCCGCTGCTCCATGTAGGGAAACTGATACCGCAGAGTCGCGATACTCCGCTCCGCCAGGCGCTGGGAGATTGACTCTAGGAACGGATGCCGCATCCCGGCTCCCGCGCCGTGCGCGAGCACGTAGAGCAGCCGCGCCCCGTCCGGCCGGAGCAGCAACCCGGACACCTCACCCGCCCGCTCGCCGGCGGCGAACCGCAGCTCAGCCGAGTCGGTCATGGAGCTGCTCGAGCGCGTGGACCAAATCGGGCTTGTGCTCGAGCACCGCGCGCAGCGGATCGTCTCCGAGCTTTTTCATTCGGGCGGGAGCGGTCTTGATCGTGAACTTCTTGATGTCGAGCTTGGGCGTCACCTCGGTCCATTTCAGCGGCATGGACACGGGCGCGCCCGGCAAGGGCCGCGCGCTGAACGGTGCCACCAACAGTCGCCCGTGGCCGTTCTGGACGTAATCGAGGTACACCTTGCCGCCCCGCTTTTGGACCTGGCGGGTGACCGTGGCGATCTCGGGCAGCTCGGCCGCGATGACCCGCGCCAGCAGCCCCCCGAGGGTGCGCGATTGCTCGTAGGTGCACTGGCGGCC
>Ga0137409_10007569_pt1 | contig 11144 bp, 14 predicted proteins | sample CZODoug1_16funga_FD_122059 | JGI IMG/M metagenome (GOLD analysis project Ga0137409, IMG submission 122059) | Vadose zone soil fungal communities from Angelo Coast Range Reserve, California, USA - CZODoug1_16fungal (Hybrid Assembly) | ecosystem: Environmental > Terrestrial > Soil > Vadose zone... | reverse complement strand
CCAATTTAACTAGCTCACCGGCAGTGAACGCTTGGACCGCTTGGAACGTTACCGTGGACCCGACACCGGCCCATGATGTAATGGTCGTTTGAGTCGTCGTTGTCGGCGAAGTCACCTGGAACGTCGGTGGAGCTCCGGGGCCGACTTGTGAGATACGATCCAGCGTGTACGCCCCGCTAACGCTCGTCTGAGGCTGCGGATTATACTGTCTCGGGATATCGGTTCCCTGAGTCAGATCCGAGAAACAGATATATTCGAAGTCCGACTGGGTCGTGCTGAACGCATAGCTCCCCGCCTCGACTGTGGGGAACAACGGGATCAGAACGTTCGAATTATCAATTACGTTCTCGGACCAGAGTTGACCCGACGTGTCGAGCGCAATAGTGAATAACCCCTGATCGCTCAGCGGGCAAGACTTAATGTAATTGAAATTCGCTGTGATATTGGCGCCGCCCCAATTAGCTCCCCAATCGAAGCCCCATCCCTCTCCTACTGAATAGACGGAGACTAGTCCAGCGCGTGTAAAAACGCTGCCTGTGATGAAATCGACATCCCAGCAAAGTGGGGATGCGCCCTCGGGCAAACTTTCTGGGCCTGCATTTGAGATCAGACCCAGAAATTGATCGAGAACCGCGCTCTGTTGCGCCTGTGGATTCGCCAAGGGAAGCCCTCCCGAGGCTAGTTATTCCGGTAGAAATAAGCTGTGAACTGGATCGTATCACCGACCACAGTACCCGGCAATGGTCCACCAAATTCAATGAGTGGGCCAGATGCGGACGATGAGCCGTTCGCTGATTCAAAAATGTGCAGATTGCCGTTCACGCTGTCCCAAACGTAGATGAAGCCGGAAGGTCCGGACCCGGCATTTGTAGACACATAAGCGGTCGACTTCACGTCCATATCGAACGGTTTCGGTCCGCCGGTAGACGAAGGAGTCGAAGCTGCGATAGGAATCGATTCGATCGTCGATCCGTTAGAATTCGATAGACCGGACCAAGTGAGCGGGTATCCGCCTAAGGGATAAGTCCCAGCCGAGATCGCGATCGTACCGCGAACAATCTGATTACGTTGCGTGTTATCAAAGCCTCTAGGGTAGGGGAAAATAGTGATTGTTGCGGTCGATGCCATCTAATCGCCTCCTCAGCGAGTTGTTGAGTTGACGGGCTCCTCGCCCGTTTCTATAACTATCTGAAAAGGGAGCTAAATCCAGTCGCTACTCGCTCCGTAGAACCCAGTGCTTGACCCGACCTGAGCGTCGTACGACTGACGGGAGTACGAAACGGTTTGTTGCCGCCTGACGACAGCGTTCCTCAGGTCCTGCATCGCCTCGTCCGACTCGCTTTTGAGCATCGTTACGCCGGGGGTGATCCCTGAGAGAGCTGCTGCGATGATATAAGCACACCGGTAAGCTATAGCTTCCTCGGCGTCGATAATTGGGACGTAAGCGGTCGCGTAATCAGCTGAGGTTAGCGAGACGAACCGCACGAGAGTCGCCATGTACCGCATCCGGACCGTAATTGGCACTAGAGTGCCGACGAAGAAGATTCCAGCCGGGGCGTTCACGGTACCGGGAGTCGGTGTAAGCCCGGAGTTCGTCGTTGGAGCCTCGCGCCATTCCCATTCGCCGAGAGCGAATGTCTGGTTCCTACTGGCGAGCCCGAACTGGGGCTGAGTCATCTGGACGAACGGTAAGCTATTGCCCGTCTGTTGCTCCCAGAGTTCAATAGGATAGAGCATGTCAGCCGGGAGAACAGGCGTAGGTTGGAGCGCGAGCCCATCGAAATATCCGTTATATGTCAGATACGTCTGGACCGTCGGTCCCGTGAGACCATTTGTAGGGATCGCTACCTGAACATTGTCTCGGATGAGTCTCGGATCACCGACATTACGGAGCTTACGGTAGACCCACCGGATCGACGACATCAACGCTGTCAATGTCTGCGGCGACACTGTCGAATCGTCGGTCGTTATAATCCCAGCCCCGGATTGCTGCCAATCCTTCAAAAAAACCCGGGTCAGGTTCATGATATCCTGAAGACTCGCCGGTCCGCCCGTTGACATCACGATCGCCATTTATGACCTCTATGATCGGGGATTCAACGAAGACGAGACCGCAGTGTTCGCAGGCCGATCGTTCCCACGGCTCACCGCATCGAGGACAAGTGCTATTATTCATTGGAAAGTTAGGAGGTTCTCTCCCTCCAGTCACACCACTTGAGGCCTATAGTCCTCTCGGGTAGGTGTCACCCATTACCGGTGGGCTAGCCGATCCGGTAAGATTACATCCGGAGCTAGAGCGCTCCCTCGCGGGGAGTCTCGGGTCCACGGTTAGTAGCACCCCTCACTCCGGAAGCTTATTTGGACTCAGGCTTCGCTTTCTCAGCCTTTTTCCAGACATAATCCTCAGGCACGTCTTCGTACTTCTTCGCGCCGGAGTTCACCGCTGCTTTCCATGCTTCCTGCGACTGTTCGACACACAGGAACAGACCGCCTGAAGCGGGATGAAACAATCTTCCAGCTGGCTTCTGCTCACCACAATTAGGACATTCAACGGAGCGTTGCGGAGCTCGGTGCCAATTGACCGGCTTACCGAAGAACGTTGCTGCGTACGCGTAATCCGCGTTCGCCGAGAGCTCGCGGGCCAGACCAGCTTTATCCGCGACCTCAAGGGTCTGAGCCTTCTCGTGGAGCATCGAGTAATATTTCGTTAGCCGTTTATACGCATCTTGGACATCGGTCTCGAACGGGGGATTCGCTAGCGAGAAGAATACGCCTTTCTGGGAGAGATCGACTCCTTCGGAAGCCTGACCCGGAGCGTTCCCGGCACCAAGGGTACGACCCAGATTGTTAGGATTAATTAGGTCGACTACGTACCGGATCGCATCCTGTTCGTAGCTCGTCAGCTCGTTCCCTTCTTCGTTTAACTTAGGAATCAGGATCGGCTGAGGGAACGATGTAACGAATCGGTACCGTTGGTTCGGATCACCCGGCTTCGTCTTCTTTGGCTTCCCGGTCGCGAGATCAACAAGCTTGCCGAGCTGCCGAGTATTTTCCGGCGGAGCGCCCTCGGCGACTTCCGTAGGATCGTCGGGACGGACACCGGGGATCGTTAGCCGGATAGATCCGACACGAGTGTCCGGGACCGTAGTTACGTCGTTAGACGCCTCCCACGAGCGGGCAGAAATGTTATAAATATAGACGTGAAAATCCGGCTCACGCTCACCGCGCCATGCGACTCCCTGGTACGGGATACCAGAAGCGTTCGTCTTAGTGTTACCTGGAATACTGTAGATTGCCATAGAGACTCCTTAGGGCTAAGCCCTGTCTCTATGTGGAAAGGCTATTTTAATTGTAAAAGCCGAATTGCATCAAGGGGATCGATCGCCCCGAAAAAATTCGTTTCTTCATCATGAAAATGTAAGATATATCGACCGTTCTCGCGAGAAAAAGTGAATTTTTCAGGATTAGCTTCGGCAAACATAGTAAGCAGCTTAACTTCATTTTCTGTCATCTCGTCGATATCCCCTTTGGTAACGCTGCCGCTGCCTTAGCTAACTGATTCCACGCCCGCTGCATCTCGATCATTCGTCGATCGATCTCGGTCGATCTGATTCCCTGACGAGTGAACGATACTTGAGACCCGCCGAACTCTGGAGCGTTCTCTTTGAGATGACGCTCGATCATCTGGGTCTTCTCGCCTTCTTCTCGCCTGCGGAGCTCCTCAGCCGCTGCTTTCGTCTTCTCCCACGAGATCCCTCGGGCCATAAGCATGATCGGTAGGATCCGGTCAATGAGTACATTATTGAGATGCATCGTATGCATCGTTAATCGGTTATCAACCATCTCGTGCCATCTGAGGTTATACAGTACTTCGTACCGTCCGGAATAAGGAAACTCACCCAGGATCTGGAGCCCAGATTGATCGTCGTAATTCTGAACATAGTAGCTTTCGGGGCATCCGTATTCGATGGCTTCGTGGAACTGGAGGACGGTCCAGCAGGGCTCTCCGGAACCGAGAAGTAATCTGCGATATCCTTTAAAGTACGACTCATCGACACTCCATTCTCCGCCCGCTACGTACGTCTCGTACTGCGCCCAAACGAGCTTGAAGTTAGGTTGATCGAAACGATTAAGACCGCCCACGTGAGTAATGCGGTCCTGATAGTACTGAGGGCAGACGTTGATCTCCTTGCGTTTCACTATTTCTCGCGCCCATTGCTGACCAAAGTTGCGGTGATTAACATGATCCCAGCTACGCTCGCCGCCGACTCCAGAGCGACTCGAACGACTCGTAACGGATCAAGCACGCCCATCTCAATCATATCGCCGAAAGCATCAGTCCGGGCGTTCCAGCCTACGTTCTCTCTGCGGACCCGTTCGATAATATAGTCCGCCGACTTACCGGAGTTCTGAGCCAGTGTCGCGATCGGCGCTACGCAGGCTCGCCGAACGATAGCCGCACCAGTCTCTAGATCGGGCTCTAAGCCTACGAGACTATCTGCTGCACGGAGCAAAGCTATGCCTCCGCCGGGGAGAACACCTTCCGCAGTAGCGCAACGGGTCGCGTGCATCGCGTCCTCTAAACGATCTTTCTTTTCAAGCATCTCCAATTCAGTATTGGCGCCCACACGAATAACAGCGACGCCGCCCACGAGACGAGCGAGACGGCCCTGTAGACGTAATCTAGCACCTTCATCCACTGCTTCTTTAACCTGTGTTCTCAACTCACTAAGACGCCGTGTTAACGCATCATTCTCACCAGAATCAGCGATAATTGTAGTATAGTTGGACTTAACCACCACCCTCTTAGCACGTCCCAACATCCCAATTTTAACATCTTGTAGTTTGACATCGAGAGACTCCGTGAACACTGTGCCATTAGTGAGAGCTCCGATGTCATTCAACAGATCGGTACCGCCCGGGTTCCGGATCGCACAGAACCGGACGCCCCGGACCGCGTTCGCTGCCATGATCCCGAGTGCTTCGTCGGTCACGTCCTCAGCGATGATGAGGAATGATTTCCCATCCTTCACGAGCCCGTCTAACCATGCCTTAGCCGCTTTGATCTGCGGAAGCTTCTTTTCCCACAACAGAATATACGGCGCCTCAAGGACGCATTCGTTCTTATCTTTATTGGTAACGAACTCTGGCACGATGAACCCTGACGCCAGTTGCATCCCGTCCATGATCACGAGTTCGGACTCAGGCTTCCGGGAGATCTCAACGGTGACCACACCATCATCCCCCGCCGCTTTCATAGCGTCAGCGATCAGTCCTCCGAGGAATTCGTCGTTGTTGGCTGAAATAGTGGCCACCTGTCGGACCATGTCTCCTGATACTGGGCGTGCCATTGATTTGAGAGAGTCCGTAACTGCCACCGTAGCTCGTTCAATTCCTCGTTTAAGAGCGACAGGGTTTGCGCCAACTGTGATTGCCTTGACGCCTTCCGCAAATATTGCTTGCGCAAGGAGAGTAGCTGTCGTCGTTCCATCTCCTGATTGGTCAACCGCCTCACGAGCCACCCCTTTCAATGTTTCAACCGCAATGTTTTCGAACGGATCCTCAGCTTCAATCTGCTGAGCGATCGTTACACCATCACGAGTCGAGATCGGCTGATTACTCTGAAGTCGCTCATAAACACAATTCCGGCCATTTGGACCGAGGCTGGCTTTCACAGGGTCAGCAATAAGATTAACACCGGAGAGAAGCTTTCCTAGAACATCTTTGCCCGATAGAATTTTCTTACTCACGCACTAACTCCTCGCAAGTGCGGCAGTCTTGGATACGGACGACAAAGATCGTGGCTATCGTCGGATCAGTATGATCATAAGCTTCCGCTGTAAACTCCCCGTACACCACGCGATCTCCAATGTTAACGAAGTCCGTTAATGGCAGGAACTGATTCCCGAGGACAACGCCTTGACCGACCGCGATAATCTCTCCGGTCCGAGATTTCTCGCGGAATTTCTCAGAGATCATCAATCCGTCGTCTTCAGCTTTGTTGATCCGACGGACGAGGATCCGGTCGAGTAACGGCTTAGGTGTTTCGTAGGAACGGGAACGATCGGGGCGAAGATCGGTGATCACAGGCGCTGACATTATTTGTCCTCCTCAAAGGCGATCATAACTGGAGATGTACTAGAATCCTCCCCTGGAAGAGGAGCAAAACGATATCCAGGTACAAACTCAAGAAGACGATAGCCAAATTTTTTAGCTGTTTCGTTGAACGCTGATTCCATGTTTTGGCGTACGTCTAATGGAAGAGTGAACCAGTTTATTAGTTGCATTTATTCGACCTCAAAGACATCATGAACCGATTCCCATCGGGATCCACGGAACATAGAATCGTGCTCAACGAGCACGCGCTTAACGACCCCATCCTGCTTAGCGTACGCAAGGATGATCCCTCGGTAAGTATACTTATGAGTAATCACTACGACCTCGGCACATTTACTGGGAGCAAGGGGAAGAGGGAAGAGATCGAATGAACGCTCTTTGACTGCGGGCGCAGTAAGGTCAGGCTTCTTTTTAATCATCGAGACTCCTCGGGCAAATTACGACAGATTAATTTTACATTACCGGAGCGAATGCGTCAAGTGTTTCGAGCCAGATTCTCTTACTGCGCTTCGCATACTTCACTAAGTTACGTCGATTGAACAGGTTAGCGAAGAACGCGCCATCCAAGAGATCCGCGATTCGCTCCCGAATAGCTTTCGTGTCGGTCGTCGGTACAATGCTCCTCCGGTCGGCCCACGGGACCTGATCCGAGCACACAAGTGGAGTCTTCACTGCGACCGCGTCGGCGGCAACGATACAGAACGTCTCAGAGAAGCTTACGCACATAGCGAGATCCATCTTGCTCATCAGCTTCAGGAACTCTTTATGCTCTAGCCACGGATGCAGAACTAGCTCATGTGAAGAATTGTCAAATAATGCTCGAATATTCTTAAGCGCGGCGGTCCCACCCTGCTCCTGTCGGGTACCGTTCATATGGAACTGTAGTCTCCGGCCCGCTCGGTCCGCGTACTCAATCGCTGCTACAGCTTGAATTAATTGATTCTTAAGTGGCCGGATCGCACCGAAGCATCCGATATGGAGATCATCGTCGTCGAACGATCCGAAACGGACATGATTGATCTTATAGTAGTTCGGAAGGAACAGAATGTATGGTGAGTTGCCAGTCAGTGCTGATAAGTCTCGGGCCGTTCGTTCCTTATTGACAGCGACGAACACGTCACGCTGAATATAACCGTTGATCCAAGTGAAAGCTATTCCGTCAGAGGCGAGGAACGGGAGATCGCTATGTAACCGGACAATCCAAGTAACGTTAGGATGCAACACTTTGAGGATATCGAACTTCTCTGGAACGACCCACAGAGCTTCGATAACTACTACATCGGCCTGATAATTCGTGACCTCGCGATCGATATCATTATTATCAACGACTACAGCGATCTTCGCATGAATCCCTTCATGTCGGAGTATATCAACGATGAACCGGCAAGAGTTCAGCAGACCACCTGCCCCATCCCCGACTCCCTCATAACCATAATTATTCTTTTTAAGAATGAAGAGAACGCGCATTTCACTCCTGGGCCAGAAAAGTTGTCTGACTTTGAGTGAAAAGTCGTTCTCTACTTTTTGTATTTATTCAGGTAGATGAGTGCCTTGTACTCCCAAGAGTCTTCGCATAAAGAAATCGTTGTGCTATTCTCAACAAATTTTTCAAAATAGCCTAGACGTGGATTACACATACTGCATAGAAGACCGCGAGAACATTCGCAACCAATTCTAGGATTATGTTTACGGGTATGCTGCAGATTCTCGCAATCATGTCTATGATCAACGCACATTGCATCCATTCGCGCCTCAATTTCTTGGCAAATGGCGCAAAGACCGCGCTGCTCCGAAAATTTTTCTTTGTACCAAGGAGTATGCTTATTATGACATTCAATACAACGGCTCGTTCGTCGCCCGTCTTTGTTCATTCGAAAAGAAACATTCGCCTCAAACTGTTGATGATGGGAACACCATGACATATTTTTATCGCGAGCCTCTAATATTTGAGTCTCCGTAATTCCATATTTAACAAGTTTTGCTACTGACATTGCCACGCCCGCCGACTCCGGCATCTTCTCACCATTATTCCACGTCTTATGCCCCGGCTTCCAGCGAGTAGGATGGATCGCTTTTTTACCAGATTCAGACTGTTTTCGACGAGTCTCTTCAGACAGTGCAGGACGACCCGGAGTCCAGCCTAAATCGCGGTATTTGTCAATCTCTTCGGCACGGATACGTAGCGTCTCGCCGCTCTTCTGCATCCACTTAGAACCCGTGAAAGTATCCTTACAGAAGTTTGGCTTATGATTGCTGTGCTTCCCAAATTGATTACCCTTTTTAAATGGCATGCAGAAAGAATATGCCAAGTTGTCAAATATGTCAAGAATTAATTTTAAGCAAAAAGAAAGGCCCGAAACCTTTCGGAATCGGGCCAAGTGAGTTAAGTCCTTTGTTATCTATCAGATGGTCGGCTGAGTCGCTCCTGTGATGTATATACCGCTCTTTGGAGCCGAATCAATTAAATTGAAACAAGTCACATAACTAAACATATGACTCGCCAAATACGTGTTATTCCCCGTAGGACTCGACGGAATATCCGGCACCGGGGCAACGACCTGCCCGCCACCGAAATCGTAAAGTTCCAACGGTTCCAGTTCACCGATGTACCAGTTATCCAGGACTAGTCCATCGATTCGACCGGGCAGCGCGTTCCACGAGATGTGGTTCGAGCGTCCGCCGAACGTGTCCTGGAAGAGTTTGTAAGCCATGTCTTCGGGCTTATCGCCCTTGACAGCGGACTTATATTCGATCTGGACGTTGTATTGCAGGTTCGCCATCGCGTACGCTTGGTCGGGCGGAAGGTGCCAGACCATCGACTTGATAGCGGCTGCGTCGGGACCCAAGGCGCGACCCAGGAGCACGAGTGCTCTCTGGCTCAGCCCAGGAGTGACAGCAGCATTTAACGCGATCACCGGAGTCGACAGGCGTCCCGGATAGGAAGCTCTGTTCAACCCACCGATCGTGCCAGTGTTACTATTGACCTGCCACGCACGGATGCCCTGGATCGAGCTCGCTGCGGCAGCTTGAGTCGTTCCAGCGCCACCGACAACGGTGCCATTAAAAACGAACAGGTAATCGCTTGTTGCAGTTGCGCCACCCGTCGAAGGCAAAGCCTGCGAGGAGTAGATCGTCTGGGAGACCGGGTCGACATAGCTAATTGTGAAGCTGCCACGCGGAGAGGCGGAAGTCTCGGTCGGATAGACCGTGACGTTCTGCTGATCCGTGAACGCAGCTGCGATGTTCATTCCGACGATCGATGAGAATCCAGGGCCAGCGGAGCCGGTACCGGAGTTCACTGTAGCGGTCGAAGGAATCTGATCGAGCATGCCGGAGCCATCAGCATTGATCAATGCTTCAAGACCCTGCATTGCCTGATCCAAAGAGTTCTTCATTTCCTGGGCCTTAACCTCGAACAGGCCCTTCTCTTTGCCATCAGTGGACTGCTGAGCTAACCAGCTAATTTCGCATACGTTGTACACGAACACTGGCGAGACAGCGAACGACGCCCACTGGGAGCCGCTCCCACGGTACAGCGAGTCGCCATTGCCCGTACCTTGGGCGATAGCCGCACCTGCTTGAACGCGGAACGGAATACGGAATGAGGGACGGGCGGTTCCACCGGCAGAGGTCTCATTGGAGACTTTCTGGGTGTGCGCCTTCTGTTTGAAGAGAGAGTAAGTCGTGGTCCCGTGATAAACGAGATCAGGAATCTTCTCTGCAAACGCTTCTACTTCGATGCTTTCGACCGCTGCTTCGAGCAACGGATTAGGACTAGCAATAGCCATAGTAATATTCCTTTAAACGTAATTTAGGCTAGGCACTTATCGCCGAGACGCGATCAGCCCCGCAAGGAGACTCCGAAGATTTTGAGCACATATAGCGGCTGCGATACTCGTATTTAGGCCAAGGCCTTGGCACGAGGGGGCCACCTGTTTTTAGCGGGCGCGGTCCCGAAGCCGACTATTTTGCTTCTGTTAGTACAGTGGAAAGGCTAATCGAATGATTACAGGTAGGGCAACGACGACCAAAAGCGCGTTTTACAACTTTAGCGGCCAATGATTCTTGTTTACGCCGCTCGCGTTCTTCGTCAGACATCTTTTTTCGAACTTTGTATTCTGCAACATCTTCGTCAAGGTTCGAGAATGCATTAAATGCGGCGTCGATAACTTCATTAGAGGGAAAAATGCGAGTATCAGCGGGTATCGTTTCGTAAACTAACTTCTTGATCTCTTTTGGGTTAAACTGGAACCATTCTCCGTTTATTCTCTGGACTGAGAACATTTCATGAAGTGTCTGTTCGAGGAGGGTGTGATTCTTAGCTTGCCAAACTGCGAATATTTCAACTTTGAACGGAAGTAGAATGCCGATATCCTGCACGCGAAGAACGGGCTTCTTCGATTTTCCAATTTTATACCATTGGAAATTTGTAGATCCAATAAGATATACGAATCCGCTCACCTACTGATTATACCACGAAAGTTTTTTCCCATTCATCCCGATTCATCGGAACGGGCATCCCGTTCTCCGTAAGAAAAGCTTCCCGATTAGGATGATTCTTGATCGTCTCGGTCATCTGCTCGCATGCTTGGAGGTATTCTTCGTAGGTCATCGTTTATCCTTTGGATTCCACGAGACATAGGTACCAGATTTAAGCTTAGCCCGTCCCGTAATGTATGCAGCTTGACGAGGATCTTCAGTGAAATCGATCTCCGACCAATCCGGCTTCGTCTGCTGGTACCGGAACTGGATCTTTCCGTTCTGCGTAGATTGAGCCGTGGGCGAAGCGGCCCGTTTAGGGACTGGTGCCACACCTTTCGCCATCTGGCCGGGGTACCGTCTATTGAGAATATCCTTGACGATCCGGGGAGCCATCGCGTCGACTTTCTGCTGATGGAACTTTTTAATAGCTTCTTTATTAGGCGATTTCTGCGAGAAGAAAGCGTCCATCTGGGTCTGATAACTCTTATCGGCTGTGAGTTCAGCGAGAAGCTGTTGCTTCAATCCTGAGCCGAGGTCCACGAGGG
>Ga0137409_10007568_pt1 | contig 11144 bp, 8 predicted proteins | sample CZODoug1_16funga_FD_122059 | JGI IMG/M metagenome (GOLD analysis project Ga0137409, IMG submission 122059) | Vadose zone soil fungal communities from Angelo Coast Range Reserve, California, USA - CZODoug1_16fungal (Hybrid Assembly) | ecosystem: Environmental > Terrestrial > Soil > Vadose zone... | reverse complement strand
TCGAACCTCCTATACCGAGGCCGACTTACGGCGATGGGCAGGCGTCCCAGGAATTTATTGGCACGGCGCCACAGATGATGTGGCGCGCGTCCATCGCGAGCATCACATCGCCATGTTGCTGTCGCTGCGGGAAGGGCTCCCGAAGTGCCTGGTGGAGGCGGCCGCGGCCGGCCGGCCGATCATCGCGACCGACGTCCCGGGGTGCCGGGAGATCGTTCGTCAGGGGTGCGAAGGCTACCTGGTGCCATTCGGCGATATCGAGCGGCATGCGGAAGATTGTTGGTGATTGTTTCTGCGTGACGCGCAGCGTCAATTCTTTTGCCGTTTCGTTCCAATTCCATGACGCATCGTAGATCGGGTAACCCGGCTCGAAAATCCACTGCTTGAAGAACCAGTCGAGCGGCTGGCCGTAGTGGAATTCCATCACCATACGGAAGTCGTCTGTGAGTGCGTTGCGGTCGCGATAGGTTTCGTAATAATCCCGAATGCCCGCAAAAAAAGCTTCGTCGCCCATCAGGTGGCGGAGCATGTGCAGCACCCATCCACCTTTTTCGTAATTGTTCTTGTTGAGCAGTTTCATCAAATCCGTGATGCCGGGATCGTAGATCGGACGAGGATCGCTCGAGTAGTCTTTCAGGTAGGCCTCTTTATCCTTTGACAGCAGCGTGACGAACCTGTCGCGGCCGTCGGCTCGCTCGAAAAACAGATGACCGAAGTAGGTCGCAAAGCCCTCACTTAGCCAAAGATGATGCCAGTCGGATTCCGTGACCGAATCGCCGAACCATTGGTGGGCGACTTCATGGGCGTTGGTATCTTCGCTGAACCCGTTTTGGGCCAGAAAGATGTTGCTGGAATTCTCCATCCCGCCGTAGCGCGTTGACGATTGGACCAGCGCCAACTTCTCGTAAGGAAACGGCCCGACCAGGTCCGAGAAAAATTCAGTGATCTGTTTCAGCCGCCCATAATCTTTCAATCCTCTTTCACGATCTTTCGGAAACAGGTAATAAGAAAGCTCAACGTTATCGCCGTAGCGCTCGGCGGCGCCAACGTTGATGATCGAAAACTCAGTCGCGCCGATGACCATGCAGTAAGTCGGAATCGGTTTCGCCTCGCTCCAATGACTCAGTTCATTCCCGTTTTGCAGGTTTGTCTTTTCGATCAGCTTTCCGTTTGCAATAACTCCCCAATGGGTGGGAGCTGTGACAAAGAATTCCACGGTCGCTTTGTCGTAAGGGTGGTCAATCGAAGGGAACCAGTAATGCGCGCGGTTGGGCCAGTTGTCGGCGAAAACCGAAGAGTCGCCAAACTTGTTTTTGCCCATGATCAAACCGTCGGACGGCCGCCCGTGATATTCGATTTCCAGCCAGCAACGTTCGCCACGCCGGTAATCGCCACTGAGCGCGATTGTCAGTTTGCCATCCGTACGCGTAAATGTTGTTTCGCGCTTATTTTCGGTGATCCGATCGACGGACAGCCCCGCCAGATCGAGTGGGATCGTCTTCACGCCGTCGCTTTTGAACTCGAACAGGATTTCGGCCCGGGCTTGAATTTCTTCGCTCGAATCGTTGATCGTCAGATGAAGTCTGTAGTGGATCGCGTCAATCGCGGGGTTGCGCGGGTAATCGTCTGCGGACGACCAGGCGGCGAATGACAGAGAGAAGAAAAAGGCGAGCACGGAGCGACGCATTGCTGTTTACGCCATGGCGTCGGCAGGAGCAGATTCCGGAACGCCGAGGCCAAAGATACGGTGGGCATTGCCGTAAAAGAGCTTATCCAGATCCGCGTCCGGCAAGCCGATCTCCTGAATCAACGCGAGCGCCGTTGCCGGATCCCAGCATGGATAGTCGGAGCCATACATCACGTGATCGATGCCGTAATATTCGATGGCGAATTTCATCCCCATACTGTGAGGAGAGACCGTGTCCGTGTACATACTCTTGATGTAAGTACTCGGGGGCCTGGGGAGCCTGGCATTCTTGCCGTTCTTGTCCATGCGGCCGGATTGGTAAGGCAGCGCCCCGCCGGTGTGCGACATCACGACCTTGAGATCCGGGTGCCGCTCCATGAGTCCGGAGAAAACCAGCCGGGAGGCCGCTACGCTGACCTCAATGACGCGGCCAAGACTGAGATGCAGTGCACCGCCATAGCCTTCCAGATCCTCGCCGAATACCGCATCGGTGGGATGAAGGATGAGCGGTATGCCGAGTTGTTCGATGCGAGCATAAAAGGGCGCCAGACGCTCGGCATCGATCCTTGTGTCGCGGCCGATGCTTCCGGGGAGATTCACACCGATCAATCCAAGTTTAGTGATCGCGTGGTCGAGAACCTCGATAGCGACCTTCGTATCCGTCAACGGAACCGCCGCGCTGGCCCACACCCGGCCGGGATATTTGCGCTGCGCACCCGCCATCTTCTCGTTCCACATCATTGCGGCGTCACGACCTTCCTCCGGAAGCAGATCCGAGAAATAGATCGAGAAGGGCCCAAGCGAGCAGACGACGCTAACCTCATGGCCAAGGCCATCCATATGTTCGAGCTGCCGATCGAGATCGAACCACTCGGTCCAGGAATTGAGCGACGGGCGTCCCTCGTGTCCCACATAATTGTATCCGCCGCGGCTGTTGCGTTCGGCGCGAGGATACCCGCTGCGCTTGCAAAGCTCCTCGAAGATCTCTCTCGGCCACCAGTGGAAATGGGAATCGATGATCCGCATGATGTTTTTCCGTTTCCAGAGCATAGTACACCGGTCGAGGCAATTCCTTGAAGGCCATCGAGGCATCAATATTTTCGTGATCGCGGCTAAAGCCAGACGGTCATTTTGCCGATAAGGTTCTGGGGACACGCGTATTCGGTGCGCCTGTGCCAAAAGAACTCACGATGAAGAAAAGGGAAAGAAAGTGAACATCTACGAAGCGATTGGAGTCGCTTACACCATCCTTGCCACGTCCCTGTTTACCGTTGAAGTCATCTATTTCTGTGTGAGGGCATTGGGGCACCTTCGGCGTTTGATTGCGCGCGGCCACGCAGAAGAAAGCATGGATCTGGAACGATCCGACAGTCTGAAGAAGGAATTGTTGAAGGTACCTTAAGAAGACAGCGATCCTATTACCGAATGTAGAACGGCTTCTTTGCGGAATGCAAGACCAACCCAAAAAGGACGTTATGTACGCCGTGGCCTTGACACATTGAAATACGGTCTTGTACCGTCGCGGGCCATGACCGGCCATGTCAGTGCGGACCGCGTGTCAAAGGTCGCGGGAGGTATAGACCTTCTGACGGCACAAGAACTGGTGCACGTGGAATTTTGTTCAGATTGCCTGGATGCGATCGCCGAATTGATTCGGGAGCGCATCACTCAGGAAGGAAAGGAACGCTCCTCTTGAAGGAACCCTCGTTGCGGCACCGCGCGACAGACACGGAGAACGACGGCCGTACGTTTCCTGGGAACAACGGACCTTCAGCTACTGCTGTGGCGGCCTGCCACGCTGGATCGGTCCGCCGCCTCCTGGAGGAGCACCTTGCGGCCCACCTGTCGCCGGAGGAGCGCCCGCGCCGCGTCCGCCGCGTCCACCGAGGCGTGCATCTGGCAGCCGGTTGAAGTAGTACGTCCGATAGCGAATCGAATTTCCTTCTGCATCCAGGAACTCCGGCGACTGCTGAAAAATCAGCGGCGGCGGCATGCCTTTGGCAACGGTCGCGTCGAAGATATACAGCCGGTTTTCGTGCAGATAAATGCCAACGTAGGTCCGCGATTGATCGGGATTGGTGAGCTGCAGCTCGTGTCCCGTCACGAGGTTGATGTAATGGAAGGCGTCAAATGTCACTTTCACGCCGGGTTTCTGGCGGTATTGCGTGGCGGCGTACTGGACAGATCCGAGGATATCGATCTGCCAGTACATTGGAGCTTGAAAGTCCGCGCTGTGCTGATTTGCCGTGTAGATGGCTTCCGAATCTGAGTAGTCGACGACAGTCGCCGTGTAGCGATTGGGCCCCTGCTGCCAACGATAGGTTGTTGCAGGAAAGAGAGAATCGTATTCGGATTTCCACTTTATCTTCTCAATCGTTGGCTGCCCAGGTGCGCTGACCGCAAAGCGATCGTCGAGGTTCTGGTAACGGATCCACTCCTGCGCGAAAAGCGGCCGTCCAACGAGCAGCACGCAGGCTGCAGCAACAATTCTCATGACGTGCATGAACAGCTCCTTCCGCCCGCTGATCCGACGAGCACAAGAATAATGGCAGAAAAGTGCGGTTGGAACAATCTGCCGCAAAGGGGACTCGTGTTGTGCTGTTGACGCTGATTGATCCAACCAGCTATCGGAACGACTAGGAATAAAAATGGATCCAGAGCCGCTCGCATCGCGCCAGCCTATCATGCCGAGCTGTTCTACTTTTCGTTACGAATGAATCGGGTTTTTGGATATGACGGGATGTTGGGTTCGTCTGAAGACTTAGGTGCCTCTGTTAGCCGAGGGGCTGAGGGACCTCCGCTTGACACCTGCCGGTATGTGACAGAGAATATATGCCGTCACCCCGGACAAGACCAAGTTCCAGTGACGAATGCTCAAGTGTGACGGCGTCAGAGGCCCAGGTGGCCGGTAGCGTAGCCGCCGGCAGGAGCAGAGATCACAGTGTGGGGGGCGGAATGGCTGAACGCCGGACACTGCGCACGCAACCGGCCATGAAAGAGGGCGACAGCAGGGGCCTCAAATCGAGCGGCTCCCTGGATGCCGAGACCATTATTGCCCACGCCCCGGACCCCGTGTTTGTCTCCGACCTCGAAGGCAAGATCCTGCAGGCCAACGATGCGGTTTCCCAGTTGCTCGGGTTCCGCCAAGATGAGGTCCTCGAGCAGTCGCTCTCACGCTTCATCACCCCCGATGAAACGCGGGAGTTCACGGTGGCACTGCGCGAAGTGGTCGAACGGGGTGTCATGCGGAACGTGGTCTTGAACCCTCGCAGTGCGAGCGGCGAGATCATCCCCACGAGCCTGAACGCTTCTGCCCTGCGCAATCCCGACGGTCAGCCGATCGGCGTGGTCGGCATCCTGCGTGACATGCGGGAGCTGAACAAGGCCCGAGCTTACGCCGAGAGCTTGATCAAGAACGCGCCGGACCCGGTGTTCGTTTCCGACCTTGAGGGGAAGATCCTGCAGGCCAACGACGCCGTCTTCGCGCTCCTTGGCTTCCGTCCGGACGAGCTGATCGAGCAGTCGCTCTCGCACATCATCTCGCCCGCTGAAACTCGGGAGTTCCTGGCCGCCCTTCGGGAGGTCGTGGAGCGGGGCGTGACCCGCAACGCCCGGCTCAACCCGCGGAGCGCGAGCGGGGAAGTCATTCCCGCGACCCTCAACGCCTCAGCGCTGCGTAACCCGGACGGGAAGGTCATCGGCGCCATCGGCATCCTGCGCGACATGCGGGAGCTGGACAAGGCCCGAGCCTACGCCGAGAGCTTGATCAAGAACGCGCCGGACCCGGTGTTCGTTTCCGACCTCGACGGGAAGATCCTGCAGGCCAACGACGCGGTCTCCGCGCTCCTCGGCTTCCGTCCGGACGAGCTCCTTGAGCAGTCGCTCTCACGCTTCATCAGCCCCGAGGAGACGCGGGAGTTCACAGCGGCGCTGCGGGAGGTCGTGGAGCGGGGCGTGACCCGCAACGCCCGGCTCAACCCGCGGAGCGCGAGCGGGGAAGTCATCCCCACGACCCTCAACGCCTCGGCGCTGCGTAACCCGGACGGCAAGGTCATCGGCGCTATCGGCATCCTGCGTGATATGCGCGAGTACGAGCAGGTGGTTCGCGACCTGGAAAAGTCCAAGAGCGAGCTGCAGGAGAAGATTTTGGATCTCGAGAAATTCGAGGAAGTGGTCGTTGGCCGCGAGCTGAAGATGATCGCCCTCGAGAAGGAGCTGGAGAGCCTACGGAACAAGCCGAAACGCTGAGGGCGGGAGGGGCTGATGACGATGCGGGAGAGCGCGATAGCGGATTGTCAGCCGGGGGCCAGTGGGCCCGGAGCGGCTGCGACGACCGAGAGTGGACTCCTTGCGCAAGTGGAGACGCTAGACCGTCGGCTGCGGAAGGTCGACCAGCAGCGCCACGCGATGCTCCACATCATGGGCGACCTGAACGAATCCAACAAGCGCCTCACCAGCCATCGGAAGGCGATGCTTCACATCCTGGCCGATTATGAGCAGGACCGACGACGACTGGCCCGCCAGACCGAGCGGCTCGACAATTCGAGGCGGGCCTTGCTGCACCTCTTGCAGGACTCGCACCAGGACAAGCTGCGTCTGGAGGTCAGCCGCAAGGCCATGATTCACATCATGGGGGACCTGCGGGATACGACGACCGAGATCCAGCGACGCGAACAGGAACTACGTGACAAACAGGAGCAGCTCGTCCAAGCGGGAAAGCTCGCCACGCTCGGGGAGCTCACCACCGGCGTCGCCCATGAGCTCAACAACCCCCTCAACAACATCGGCCTGTTCGTGGGCAACGCTATCGATCTCTTGGAATTCGGCATGGGGAACAAGGAGCAGATAGTCGGGGAGCTGCGCCGCGCCGCGCAGCAGGTGCGCAAGGCCACGGAGATCATCTCGCATCTGCGCACGTTCGGACGAGCGGCCACCGTCAGCCGCGACCCGATCTCCCTAAGGCAAGTGATCGATCAGGCGCTTTCCCTGATGCAGGAGCAGCTCCGGCTACGCAAGATCGAGGTCACTGTCGACCTGGGCCCAGAGGAGCCCGTGGTCGTCGGGAATCCGATTCAGCTGGAGCAGGTCTTCATCAACCTGTTGACGAACGCGCGCGACGCTATGGCCGACTCGCCACGCAAGGCGATTCGCATCTCGGGCTCGGTGGGCTCCGCTGTGGTGGAGGTCGCATTCGCCGATACCGGGCACGGGATTCCGCACGGGCTCGAGCGGCGGGTCTTCGATCCGTTCTTCACCACCAAGGAGGTCGGGAAAGGCACAGGCCTGGGCCTGTCCATCACCTATGGGATCGTCAAAGAGCATGGCGGCACGATCTCGGTCGTAAGCCGGCCCGACGAAGGCACCACATTCCTCATCCGCCTACCCTTGGCCCCCGCCGATATAGAGGGGACCTCCCCGCCATGAGGGCGTCGCACATCCGTGGAAACGAACCGTTCTGTGGAGGCGCTTCCCCGGGCCCTCCCACCCCCAGCGTCTTGGACGGTCTTGCGCTCTTGGACGAGAGCCGCCCGTTTCGGCCTCGCACGCCCATCCTCATGATCACGGACCGCGATCAGTACGACTTCGGTTCGCGCCTTACGCGGCGGCGCCCTGGATTTCATCCCGAAGCCGGTCGATGGAATTTACTTCGTCACCTCGTTGTCTCACGTTCGATTCGAGCCAGCGAACTGCGAATGAAGGACGACAGTTAGCGTCAGTAAACTGGAGCGATTATGGAACGAGCTCGCCCGAGAACTCCGCCCCAAGCCGGTGGGGGGAGAGCGATGGACCAGCCTCGCGTGCTCGTTGTCGACGACGACCCTGCCCTGCTGCAGGCGCTTCCCGAGGCCCTCCGGCTCCGAATGGGGAGTGTGACGGTCGACACAGCCGACTCAGGGGAGGGCGCTCTCAACCTAATTGCCGCCAGGGACTACGACGTGATCGTCACCGACATCAAGTTGCCGGGGACGGACGGCCTCGGGCTGCTGGCCGAGATCCGGACGCGCCGGCCCGACACGCCCACCATAATGATCACCGGACACGGCGAGCATGCGCTAGCGATTGATGCCCTCCGCGGAGGAGCCTACGATTTCATCCAGAAGCCGATCGACCGGGATTACCTTGTTGCGTCATTGCGCCGGGCGATTCAGGTGAGCGAGCTGAGTCGCCGGGTCAAGGAGCAGCAGCTGGCACTGGAGCGCCGCGCCAACGAACTGGAGCGAACCGTCGAGGAGCGCACGCGCGAACTGCGGTAGGTAGCCGGGGTCATCGAGAGCCCTTTGAAGTGGTTGATGGGCCCGAGTCGGCAAATGCAGAAGGTTGTCCAGCAGATCAGGCAGGTGGCCGACTCCCCGCTCACCATCCTCGTCGAAGGCGAGACCGGCACTGGTAAGGAACTCGTGGCTCGGGCGATCCATCAGCTGAGTGCCCGACGCAAGAAGCCGTTTGTCGCCGTCGACTGCGGCGCTATCCCGGACACCCTGATCGAGTCGGAGCTCTTCGGCTATGAGAAGGGCGCGTTCACTGGGGCAGATCAGCGAAGAGAGGGGCGATTCCGGCTTGCAGAGGGCGGAAGCCTTTTTCTGGACGAGATCGTCAATCTTCCTCTCCCCACCCAGGTGAAGCTCTTGCGCGTGTTGCAGGAACGACAGGTGCAGCCGCTCGGCAGCAAGCAGCCGCTCCAAGTGAACGTGCGGATCATCGCCGCCTCAAATGTCCCCTCCGAGCGAGAGGTGCGGACGGGCCGGTTTCGGCAGGATCTTTATTACCGCCTGAACGAATTCCTCATCACCATGCCGCCCCTCAGGGAGCGAGATGATATCCTTGACTTGGCGAACGGGTTTCTCGCAGAAGCCAGCATGGAGTTCGGCCGCCCCGCCCGCGAGATCTCAAAAGCGGCAGCCGCGATTCTTCTGCGCTACCATTGGCCGGGGAACGTCCGGGAGCTGCGGAATGTCATTCGCCGGGCCGTCGTCCTCGCTTCAGACGTGATTGAGGAGGAGCACTTCTCGTTCCTCGCTGCTGACGCGCCGCCGGTGACTGCGCTCCGGCGCGAGCCAGCGCCGCTCGGCCCCTCTCTGAAGGAGATTGCTGAGGGGGCCGCGGCGGATGCAGAGCGGCAAGCGATCCGTCAGGCCCTCCAGGCCACCGGGGGAAACAGGAGCGAGGCGGCGCGACACCTCCGAACCGACTACAAAACCCTGTACCTCAAGATGAAGCAGTACGGCATACCCGCAGCGCAGTTCAGAAAGTCCCGAACGTCTCCCGCGTAGGGAGTTTGGCTATCTGCTCTGGTTGATTCAGTCAACTGGGTCTGCTGCTGCGGCGTAACTCTGGTCTTCTCGCAGGGTGCCCGTCATACCTCCCAGCCTCTGTGCCAGACCCGGGCGGCTTCTTCTCGGTCATAAATGACCGCGCCAAGGGGCTCGACTCCTCCGCGTGGACTACAAGACTCTGCACCGCAAGTATGAAGGACTACGGGCAGCGGAGGCCGGAGAACTCTGGTCTGGGCCTCATGACGTGACCTGGGCCGCGGAAGATCCCGGCAAAGGGAGCTGGAGATCTCCCGTCTTTATCGGCCGATTCTGGCGGCCGCGCCATGGTCTTCGCACCATAGTTTTGGCTAACCGGACTTCTCGGGCAGTCGAACCTCTCGCTCGTCCGGGAGACAGTCCCTTCATCCTGACGAGCTACGGGGTACGGTTTCTCTCGACAGCATCGCAACTTCGTCAGCCTGCCGAAGGCTTCTCCGTCCACTCGTGTTCAGACCATAGCCGGATCTACGCCAGGCGCCTGCATTTGGCACATGCTTTGCGCAAAGGTCATGGGTTTCACACCGAGGCTATCGCGGTTCAGCCCGCGGGGGCGCGGCATGTGGAGACCGTGTCGAAGGTAATCTGTGGCGACAAAGCTGGATACACGGACAGAAGGAGGATCGCCACTAACCCTTTGCGAACCGTTCGTTACCTTTCCCACGTGGGGCTTTGAGGGTAGCTTTCGCGCTGCCAACGAACCATGAGTAATCGAAGCCGGCTCCTGTGCATTGTATGCAAACTGAAACCAATTGAGGTATGGAAAGGAGAATACTCATGCCAAAGAATAACTTGGAAAACTCCCAGGATGGAGAGTGCTGATGATTCACAATAATGACCCCAAGGGGCCCTCGCCACACGACGATACCAAAGTAGGCCCGAGGCTTTCATCCATCCGTCTTCGAGTGGGTCTGACTCAGTCCGATATTGCAAGAACGGTCGCAGTCAGCCGACAACACATTTCGAATATCGAAACAGGAATGACGAGCCCGACAGTGCAGGTACTGCAAGACTATCTGCAAGCCTGCGGTACGGACCTGGCTGAGTTTTTTTATGGGCCTCTTCCAATCAACCAAACGCGACGACAGCGGGAGTACCACAGCAAGCTTCAGGCTCTGCTGGAAAACGACACGACATCTCCAACCGTCACAAAGGTTCTCGATGCTTTCATGACATCCATGCAGTCTTCGCTGACAGCGCTCGTACAACCGATTCGTGTGCAAGCGCGGCACGCACGACATAAGCGGGAAGACGGGAGCCTTGATCAGGCCTCCTAACTGCGCAAGGGCTGCGCCTTGACGTCCCAACTTGAAGATGCGGCTGCGCAGCCCGGGCGTTTTGAGGTTCTGGGTCATGGGTTAATGAGTTCGGAGCGCTACGTCCGTGCAACGATTCCGGAGCAACTTTCTGGATCAGGTTGTAGATGCGTTCTTGTCAGGATTGGTCATTTGTATGCTATGCACGTGACGGGGAACGCAGGGCAGTGCCGCAGAACGGTGAGACCAGCCAGAAATGTGGAGTTTATAAAAGCGATTGCTGTTGGGCAGAGATTGTCATCAACGTAGGTTCGATCTTCCCTGATTGTCCAAACCATCCAAAATTCACAACGATGTGCAAGCCAGTCGTAGACGGGAAGATCAGCCGAGTGAGCGGAAAGAAATCGGAGTCCGATCCACAGCGCACATTGAGAATCGCCGTCTCTTCGACTCGGCGTTTGGACGGCTCAAACTGGAGGAATGGGAACAAAGCCATCTTCATAGATGTGAAGATGTGCCAGGGCGTTCGCTACGTTTTGGTCCACAGCCGCTCGGTGCTGTACCTGGAAGCCCTGAGAAACCAGACGCGGCGTAACGCCCATTCTTTTCGGTGGAGCTTACACTGTCGATCCTAGGATCATCCCACGTAGGACGCGGAATTCTACACGCCAGGCCCGGCGTTAGAGAATGCGTCATGCAATGTTTCAAACCAAACGACGTCGTCTTCATTCTTCCCAGGTATGCCCCTCTTTACCCTGGTCATTCAGCCGTAGTCACCGGCGTGACTGCTCATCCATTTCGCCCAATGTTTAATGAGTACGCTCTCGAATTTCCGGATCGCTCAAGTGCCAACCTGTTCGAGTTCCAAATCATCGAAGATGTGCGCAATTA
>Ga0137409_10007566_pt1 | contig 11149 bp, 9 predicted proteins | sample CZODoug1_16funga_FD_122059 | JGI IMG/M metagenome (GOLD analysis project Ga0137409, IMG submission 122059) | Vadose zone soil fungal communities from Angelo Coast Range Reserve, California, USA - CZODoug1_16fungal (Hybrid Assembly) | ecosystem: Environmental > Terrestrial > Soil > Vadose zone... | reverse complement strand
CAGGGGCGCCGGGGCTGGGCATATCCGGTATGGACCTAACCTCTGCCTATCCCCGCGGGGTTTGGGGAAAGCTGAATAAGTTTTCTACATTTATGTGGAGCAACCAAGAGCCCATTCGTACTGGACCCGGGAGAGCCCACCAGGGAATTAGACCTCCCCAATTCGGGGGTATCCTATTACAAAAGCGGGACATTAGGGTAAGAAAAGTCAAGTTTCGAAGCGCAGCGCAAGTTGGAATGTCACATAACCACCCAGGCCTGCAGGATGGGGATTCTTATTCAATCGCGCGAAGAAATTCCAATCCAAAGAGGCGCATTTCCCCGGCAGTATCCTGGCGAAGCACCTTGGCTGTGATGGGCGGGGTTTCGCTCGGAACAAGGCTCGAAGAGGCGGGAGATGGCGCAGGAATGGTTAAATGTACGATTTGATCTGGCCGAATAATGTGCGCAGATGTAATACATGCCCCTGTAGCGCTGATATTGAGAGTCTTGGTGAGCTCAATGAATTCGGCCCCGGATACGTCGGTGCCACGGACGAATACAGGCACCTGTAAACGAATGCGTGGCGAGCGGCGAGTTGAAGGCGATTCCACGATCTGCCCTTTTTTCAGAGTGTCCCGCTCCACGAATCCTCACTTGGTACTAACGAACTAGTACGGATGCAAGCATCTCGAATGCCAGTCAAACTTTCCCGCCCGACCCAATAAGGTCACTTGTATGAATGAGATGAACGTAAACCGTAGGTAAGACAAATTGGAGTGACAAGTCTTTTGCTCGGGATATCCACTTTCCTTCCTCAAATGTGCAAATGGAACTCTTTTGCCATTGACACTTGGGAGCCCCTTTGCAAGGATAAAAAGCTCACCTGGGAAAACTTTTGCCACTTTGCCCCGAGAGGCGGATTTATTGATGTCTGGACGGATTGTGGTGCCCCCCCTAGCGGAAGAGCGGAATCGCGCAGTTCTTCCGATGGCCTATGTCAGTGGGCTGCTCGACAAGGTCGAGAAGGCGCTGCTTGTGGCCGAGAGGAACGGCGATTTAGTCTTGGTGAACTCCCGGGCGAAGCAGTTGCTGGAATCCTACGGGTTGCGTGAGACTCCCGCCCTGAATCTCTTTGCTGATGTGCTGCTGGCAGAACCCAAACAGATATTTGCTCAAATTGACAGTGGCGCGCAGGAAGTGGAGCTGCACATCGAACGGAGAGGAATAAAGTCCACAGCGCAGATCCAGTGGATGCCCGAGCCTGACTGGCTTGTTGTAGAGCTTGAGAACAAGTCTCAAGCACAACAAGCTCAAGATCCTGCCACGCAACTGACGATTCAAGAATTACTGCAGGAACGGGAGATCACCTATCGAAATCTTTTGGCGGCGTACCTGAAATTGCAGGAGGTAAACCGCCAGAAAACAGTGTTCCTTGCGTCCGCGGCTCACGAGTTGAAGACCCCACTCGCGGTGATCAAAGGTTACTACGACCTTCTGCTGGCCGGCTCGCTTGGACGATTGACGGACAAGCAACAAGACATTTTAGAGGAGTCGAAGGACAGCTGCGAACGGCTGGTGCGGCTAGTCTCGATGTTTCTGAATTATTCGGCGCTGGAGAGCGGCAAGCTGGTGTTGCAATTGCGTGAAAACGACTTGCGAGATTGCCTTGAGGAGCTTTCGAAAAGATGGACGGAAGCGTTTCAACGCAAGGGAGTCAAACTGGAGGTCAATATTGATCCGTCAATACCGACGTTCCGGTTCGATTACCAAAAGGTGCAGCAGGCGGCGGCCAACCTTTTGGACAATTCATTGAAACACACGCCGGCTGGAGGCAGCGTGACGCTGCGCGCAGTGCCGCATTTCTGGGAACGGCGCGTGGCGGCGATGGCTCCCGCGGAAGAGCGACGGAGATTTCGCTTGCCGCGACCGAACAGCGCGGAAGTGAGTGTGGCGGACTCCGGGCCGGGAATCGCGGCGGAGCATCATCAGGAGATATTCGAAGATTTTGTACGAGTAGACCGGAACACTTCGGGGATGGGTTTGGGGCTGGCGATAGCGAAGCGGCTTATCCAAGCGCATCGCGGGAAAATCTGGGTGGAGACCAATTCGCCAAGCGGGAGCAGGTTCACATTCCTGCTGCCGATGGATCAGGGGTAGGGCAGACAGTTCTTTTCGACAGAGAGGGAGCAGTCCATGGGCACAAAAGAAAAGATTCTCGTTGTGGATGACGAACCGAGCATAAGGAAATACCTCCAGACGCTGCTGGAAGTGGATGGATTTGAAGTGGAGACCGTGAGCTCAGGGAGAGAGGCGCTCACGATGGTCAGCGGGGGCGTTCGCCCGGACTTCATCATTCTGGATGTATTGATGCCGGAACTGAACGGCATCGAGACTCTGAAAGAGCTGATGCAGATCGACCGCAGCCTCAACGTCCTCATGCTTTCCTGTTCGAACGAGGTAGGCACGGTCGTCGAAGCCATCCGCATCGGGGCGCACGACTATCTGACGAAGCCTTTTGAAAAGTCAGAACTGGATGCGGCGATGCTGAAATCGCGGCAGAAAAAAGAGCTCAAGACGGAAAATCAGGCACTGCGCGACTACTGCGACCAAGTAACCGAAGATTTGAGTTTCCTCGCTGCCAGCCCGCAAATGGTCCGAATCCGGCAGCAGATCCTGCAGATCGCCCCCGTGGATGTACCCGTTTTCATTTGCGGGGAAAGCGGCGTGGGGAAAGAAGTTGTGGCGCGCATGATTCACCTGCGCTCAAAGCGCCGGAACCAGGCCTTTGTGAAGGTGAATTGCGCGGCGCTGCCGGGAGAACTGCTGGAGTCCGAACTCTTCGGTTTCGAGCAGGGCGCTTTCACCGGCGCCGTGCGCAGCAAGCCGGGGAAATTCGAGATGGCCAACAAGGGCACGATCTTCCTGGATGAAATCGCAGAAATGAGCACGCATCTGCAGGCCAAGCTGCTGCACGTCCTGCAGGATCATCAATACTCGCGACTGGGCGGGCGGCACCTTGTGGAGACGGACGTTCGGGTGCTTGCAGCAACGAACGTGGATGTGCAAGAAGCCATGAAGACCGGGAAGTTTCGGGAAGATCTCTACTATCGCTTGAACGTGCTGTCCATCAATGTGCCGCCGCTGCGGGAACGGACCGCGGAGATTCCGCTTCTTTTCCGGCATTTCCTTGAGAAATACAGCGAGAAGTTCGGGAAGACGCCTCCAGGACCCTCGAAGTACCTCCTGGATGCAGCCGTGAATTATCCCTGGCCTGGTAACTTGCGTGAACTGGAAAATTTCGTAAAGCGCTATGTGATTCTTGAAGACGACGAAGGCAGCTTGCGCGAATTGGTTGAGATGTCCTCGACGCGTCAGCGGACGTCGCCGCGTGAAGAACCAATGGTGCCTCGCGAACAGGGGCTGAAAGCACTTGTTCGGGGTTTGAAGGACGAAGCCGAAACCGAGGCGATTGCTGACGCGCTGGAAAAGACGCGTTGGTGCCGGAAGGACGCTGCGAAGATGCTGGGTATCAGCTACAAGGCCTTGCTCTACAAGATGCGACAGTTCAATCTGGATACGCCGCGGACGCGGAAATCGCCTTCGGCAGTGGGAGTTGAAGAGCCGGCGATCGCGAATGGAACACGCCGAGATTAACGTCATCTATTTCCTGAATTCTCCATTCGGGCACCGAATACGCAAATGTGTGTTAAATGTAATGCCCGGACGCGACAGTTTCGCTATTTCGAGGCGTGACAGGGCGAGACCTGCTGGATTCAGGATCAATTCCGAAGTAACAGATGTCGCAGCGGGATGCCCGTTAGTTGCATGTGCAATTATAAGAACTGAACTATAGTTGAGGCAGCTCAACAATATTTCGCCGGGGGTAAGACTCACAACGTGGCATAGGGATCGTTCAAGCGGCTCTGGGCGCTCGAGCCAGTTCGAGCTGATCTGGGTTGGGCTCGCATCGATTCACCAAGTTAGGGTGGGCGAATGGCAAGGCTTGGGATTGAATTGGTTTAACTTAGAGAAGGGGCGCGGGAAAGTGAGAATATCCGCGGCGCGGACTGGAAGATGGCCGAAATGACGGAACGTCGCACAGCTCGACGCTACGACTTGTCTCTACCGATTATCATCCGGATCCCAACTGAACAGGCAGTGGATTCGCAGCAAGGCAAGACCCGCGACATTTCCACGCGCGGGCTATATTTTGTTATAGATCAAAACCTTGAAGCCGACTCAGAGCTCGACATCACTCTGACCCTCCCGGCCGAGGTAACTCATGGCACAGAAGTTCTCGTCCGGGCGCTGGGCAAAGTTGTGCGAGTGGAACGCCGCATAGAAGATAGCAATACGCGTACGGGTGTGGCTGCGGTAATAGGACGGTACGATATTATCCGCGGGGAAGCCGCCAGAGCATGATCCGGCTCTCCAGAGCACTCCTTAATAAATGCCGGATTGGATTAGTCCCAATTGAATTTTCCTATTCAGTTTCTGCTTCTCCCACTGGGAGTGTAGGCCGGTGTTTCGTCTTGCAATCCAGGCTGGGTTGGGCCTACCATCCCGTCTGATCGTCCCTGGAGGGTCCCATGAAAGTGTCGGATCTAATCGGGTCGCGCAAGGATATTTTTTCGATAACAGAAGAGACGAGTGTTCACCAGGCGGCGCAATACCTCCGCGAAAAACAAGTGCGCGCAGTGGGTGTCGTGAACGCCGAGGGCAGGCTTTCAGGTGTGATCTCACAGAGCGACGTGTCCGACAAAGTCGCAGCAGAAAACAAGTGTCCGGCGTGGATGAAGGCGTCGGACATTATGACGCGCGAGCTCGTGACGGTAACACGAGAGATGACGCTCGATGACTGTTTGCGTTTAATGGAACAAAACAGTATCTACCACCTCATCGTGCTCGGTGAGAAACAAGAGTTCCTGGGCATGCTTTCCATCAGCGACCTCTTGAGAGTGGTTGCATCGGATGAGAAGGCCCGGGCCGACCTGCTGGAAGCACTGATTTTTCCGCAACGGTAAATAGCACTATTTTATGGATAGTGGAGGGATGGCCGTTTGTGAATGGGCCAATCCTTCCGGAAAGACATTGCAGGAGCATTCCGTATCGAGGCGGGTGCTGCGGGTACTCTCTCTTTTATTCCATCCAAAGTAGTTTCTCTGTGGTGTGCGCAACCAAGCCCAAGGTATGTCAATAAATTGTTGACTGGGCGAGCCGGACGATTCTAGGTAATTCATTTCCATTGCACTGCACCTAATTTCATAAGCCCGCACCAATGAGACGAACGAGACCTTCAGGTCTTAGCGTCTTGCTTCCCAAGTGGTGGGCTGGCCATAGGGAGGGTGCCATCTCGCAAGTGAATGAAAACAAGCGTCGTAGTGCATATCCTCTAAAACTATTTTCTGACTCAACAAGGTTTGTCGTCTTTCCCCATTTGGAGACTCGGATGCAACGCCATTATTGGAATGCCTAGAAACGGCTCACCTGATATGCGTCCTGCCGCGAATCAGTACGTTGTGCCCCCCGACGAGGTTGTCTTCGGCGGCGCTGCTTCCATGTTGGCGGTTCGCCATCAGCTTGAAAAGGTTTGCGGCACTAATCTTCCCGTGCTCATCCAGGGTGATGGCGGCAGCGGCAAAGAGATCCTCGCCCGGTGGGTGCACCATCATTCACCCTGGAGCTCGGGACCGTTTATCAAAGTCAACTTTGCGGCGGTTCCCGGCAGCCTTCTGGAGAGCGAATTATTTGGATATAAGGCGGGAGCTTTCACAGGCGCGAACTCCACCCGAATTGGACTTGTCGAGATGGCTCAAGGAGGGACGCTCTTCCTTGATCAGATCACGGATTTAGAGCCCACATTCCAGGCCAAGCTATTGCAAGTGCTGCAGGATGGTGTGTTCACCCGCCTGGGTGATCAGGAGGAGAGAAGACTGGAGGCCCGGATAATATACGCCAGCACTCACCGACTCCATGAAGCAGTTATGAAAGGGCACTTTCGTCAGGATCTCTACTACCGTATAAACGTCTTTGAAGTTGAATTGCCTCCCCTCTCGTCGCGTCGGGGAGACATTCCGACAATCGCAAATTACTTACTGAGGCAACTGAACGCGCGTTTTGGCCGTAAAGCCTCGATGCTTGATGCGAGCAAGCTCCGCCTCTTACAAAACCGCGAATGGCGCGGGAACATCCGGGAATTGGAAAACTGGATTTCGCGCTACGTTCTTCTTGGAGAAGAAGAGCTGTTGGAAGAATTGATCGGCATGAAGCATCAATATCCTGAGAGAACAGACGAACTGCCAGAGGGTAGCATCCCGCTCAAACGAATCGCCCGGCAGGCGGGTCGAGCGATGAGTCGCGAATTGATTCTGAAGGCTTTGCAGGCGAATCACTGGAACCGCAGAAGAGCAGCAAAAGACCTCAAGATCAGTTACCGGACGCTTCTATACGAGATCCGAGAGATAGGATTGCCTTCAAAGAGACTCCAGAAACGGCCTTCGAAGCCAATTCTAGAAGCAAATTCTCCACCACCTTGCGCGGATTGACCGCTAATCTGTATCTCCGACCCTGACATAGTATGCTTTGGAATGAAGAGGATCCCCTTGAGCGATACACTGAGTTGCGCTGCACGATGAATGCTCATTTTGGAGTGAGTAACGGCTTATCCTCGCGCAGACAATCTTGCCAGTCTGAGATTGTCCTCCTGTTCACCCCCGGGCAGTTACTCCCCCGGCAACACCAATGATGGTAGCGGCCTGAAATTCGCCCGAAATTTGACTAGGCGACGCCAAACTCTCCTGACTCACGCAGTACGACGAATGCGCCGCTGAGCGCCCGATTGCACTTGTTCGTGAGATGATTTTAAGCCTACCGTGAGAGATAATAGGCCGCGATTGAGGCGCACGTGAGAAGGAGAAGAATCTTGGTGGTAACCGCTGGCGTGCTTCCGTTGATAGCGATCCTGCTTGCCTACAGCGGTGCCTTGGCGGCTCGAGTAACCGTAAGCTGGTCCTTTGAAGGGCCTAAGGTACAGTATTAACACCTGTACTTAATTTAGACTTCCAATGAGCTTCTTTCGAGATCCTAAGGAGCTAACATTGTGTCCAGGCAAAAATCTGAGGGGCTTGGACGATGAGACTTGACCAAAACGAAAATCGGTTCGGCGGCATTCGCTCGCAGAAGGTCGATTCGCGGGCGCGGCACGCTTTCCTGGTAGTGGCGTTATTGGCGCCGATGGCGCTCCTCTGGGGCTGCTCTGGTGTCGTGGGCGGACAAAGTACCCCACCGCCGCCCCAAACATTCAGCATATCAGGGACGATCAGTCCGGTAGCGGGGGGGAGTGGTGCGACCGTGACGTTAAGCGGAGCCGCAGGCGCCACGACGACCGCCAACAGCTCAGGCAATTTCAGCTTTAGTGGATTAGCCAACGGAACGTATACGATTACTCCAAGCCTTGCGGGTTACACCTTTAGCCCCACCAGCCTGAGCGTAACCGTCAGCGGAGCCAATATCACAACGGGATTGAATTTCACCGCCACAGTTCAAGGTGGCACGCATAGCATCTCGGGAACGATTAGTCCGGTAACGGGGGGTAGCGGTGCGACAGTGACGCTGAGTGGAGCAGCTAGCGCCACGACCGCCGCTACCAGCTCAGGCGCTTACACCTTCACAGGTTTGGCCAATGGGACGTACACAATCACTCCCAGCCATGCTGGTTTTACGTTCAATCCGATCAGGCAAAGCGTAGTTCTGAGCGGTGCGGACGTCTCGGGGGTGAACTTTAGCGCGACAGGACAGACTTACAGCATTTCCGGCACAATCAGCCCATCAGTGGGAGGTAGTGGTGCCACCGTAACGCTCAGCGGAACGGCTAACGCCACGACGACGGCCAACAGCTCGGGCAGCTACACTTTCAGCAGCTTGGCGAACGGAACTTATACGGTGACCCCCAGTCAGGCTGGGTATACCTTCAGCCCAGCAAGCCAGAATACTACCGTAAACGGTGCGAACGTGACGGGAGTGAACTTCTCAGCGAATGGTGTGCCAGTGGCGCCAACGATCACCACGCAACCGGCGAATCAGGCGGTAGTGGTGGGACAGATGGCGACGTTCACGGTGATGGCGGCAGGGACGGCGCCGTTGAGTTACCAATGGCAGAAGAACGGAGCGAGCCTCGCGGGGGCGACCGCAAGCAGCTACACGACGCCGGCGACAGCGACGACGGACAACGGGTCGACGTTTGATGTGGTCGTAAGCAACACGGCGGGGACGGTGACGAGCAATGCGGCCACGTTGACAGTGAACCCGGCCTCGGTGGTTCCGAGCATCACGAGTCTGAATCCGACTTCAGGTCCAGTGGGAACCTCGGTGACGATCACCGGGACAAACTTTGGCGCGTCGCAAGGCCCGAGCACGGTTAAATTCAATGGCACCAGCGCAGTTCCGACGAGTTGGAGCGCGACCAGTATCGTGGCGCCAGTGCCGGTGGGAGCGACGACGGGCAACGTGGTGGTGACAGTAGGAGGAGTGGCGAGCAATGGTGCGGCATTCACCGTAACGGTTCCGGTGCCGAGCATTACGAATCTGAATCCAGTGACGGGGTTGGTAGGAACGCCGGTGACGATCAGTGGAACGAACTTTGGAGCAGCGCAGGGAACGAGCACGGTGAAGTTCAACGGGATAGTCGCGACGGTGACGAGCTGGAGTGCGGGGAGTATTGTAGCCCCAGTACCAGCAGGAGCGACGACAGGGAACGTGGTGGTGATGGTAGGGGGAGCGGCGAGCAACGGGGTTAGCTTCACGGTGCCGGTTCCGGCGCCGAGCATCACGAGTCTAAATCCGGCGTCCGGGGTGGTAGGCGCATCGGTGACGATCTCCGGCGCGAACTTTGGAGCGGCACAAGGAACGAACACGGTGAAGTTCAATGGAACCACGGCGACGCCGACGAGTTGGGGCGCGACGAGCATCGTAGCGCCGGTGCCAGCGGGAGCAACGACCGGAAACGTGGTGGTGACGGTTGGCGGTGTGGCCAGCAACGGTGTGAGCTTTACGGTGCAGGCGGACACGACGCCGCCGGTGGTAACGATTACGACCCCGGCGAACAACTCGACCGCTTCGGGCACGATCACTCTCACAGCCACAGCGACGGATCCGGACAGTCCGGTTTCTTTTGTGCAATTTTTGGTTGACGGCGCGAACAGGGGTGCGCAGTTGACGACAGCCCCGTATTCGCTTTCGCTAGACACAACCACTCTTTCCAATGCAACGCACTCATTGACGGCCGTGGCTCAGGATCCGAGCGGAAACGTGGGCACGAGCGGGGCCGTGACGATCACCGTTTTGAATGCGACCGCGGGTCTTCCCACACTGATTTACAGCACGGCTGTACCGCTCGCCGTTCCGAGTGGTAGCGCGTGGAATGGTCCCGGTACTTGCACCACGTCCGCACATTGTTATCGAATCCCGGTCGACCCGAACGTCGTCACTGCCGGTTCTACGATGGTCATGGCTTTCGGCTATAACAGCGCTGGAGCCAACCAAGTGTTCGCTGTCACGGACGACAAATCGGATACTTGGGTTCTTGACGCGACTTCCTCGGCGAGCAATAACAAGACCTTGCGAATATACCGCGCGGCTAACGTGACCGCCGGAGTCTCATACATTCAAGTTCAGCTTACGGGCGGCACGGATAACCGTTATTGGCAGGCGCAAGTGGCCGTGTTTTACAACGTCGGCGCGCTCGACGTTTCGTCCTGCAACGCGGGCAGTTCGGCGACGATCCAGGCGGGGTCTTTGACTCCAACGGTGAGCGGCGACCTTATCTTTCAAGCGAAGTTTTCGGCTAACACGCTTTCCGGCTCGTCCCCCTACGGACTTCCTTTACAAGCAGCTTCCTTTACACCCGGTTTGCAACCAAACATCACTTGGTCTTTAGCCTCGCAAATGTTGGGAGACGGAGCCGCTGACCAGTACGGCGTTTACAATTCCACGGTGGCTATGAATCCTACTTTTACTCAGGCAGCCTCGGACAGTTACATTAGTTGCGCCGTGGCGCTTCAGGCCGCATCCGCAGGCGCAGCTGCGACGGCGATCCCGCGAGTCGTTCACCAAGAGCATGACGCCATGCCCAAAAACGCACCAAACCCCTGGCATGTCGGGTTAGTCGTGGATGTGCCCAACTCGGCTGTCTATCTATCTTATGTTGGGAATGACTCGATATCGAGCGTCAGCTCCAGTCCCGCGCCGAACGTAGGATGGACGGCCAGCGGAGTGGACTTCAATGGTACAAATGGGCACAATCATGTCAATTTTTACTGTGCCCAATGGACCACACCGCCAGGCGCCGTGAACCTAAGCATCAATCGTTCGGCAACCCCAAACGACTCCATCAATATGATTTACGTCGTGCAGAATGGGACCTGCAACCTCGATGTGGATTCTGGAGGACAGGCTGGATATCAGAGCTCCGCCGCGTCAGTCCTGACAACTTGCAGCGGCTGTGTCACGCCAACCAAAAAGAATGACTTCATCATGGCGAACGGAGGACAGGCCTATTGCACGGCTACGAGTCTGAACGCTCCAAGTGGCCCAAGTGGCGTTTTCGACTCAGCGTGGTTCACTGGAAACACGATTGATGGCCCGACGCAGACAGACGAGAATAATTTCTGGATGCACTTTTATAATGGCAGCAGTCTAAGCCCGATAAGCGTAGCTTGGGGCGAATCCTGCAACAATGCTCAACAGAATTGGGCGAGCCGCGTCGCAGCTTATCAGTCGAATTGAGAGAATCATTCAGCTGCAGCAGAACGGGATCTACGCCATCGTGGAACTGTCCGATGGGCTTGGCCTGACAAACAGTCGCTGTTCGGACGCCGGCTATCCGTTGACGGGAGGATACAACGTGAACGGGTGGATGACGGCGGCGGGACGAATTCCATGACGATGTCCGCTCCCAATGCCATCACCAAGACGCTTGTGTGCGGAAGGTTATCGATAGTGTGAATTGACTGTTTAAGTTAATGTGCTCTTGACCTGCCCCCCTAGCTCCGCGCATGGGATCATACGACGCCAAACTCTCCTGACTCACGCAGCACGACGAATGCGCCGCTGAGCGCCCGATTGCACTTGTTCGTGAGATGATTTTAAGCCTACCGTGAGAGATAATAGGC
>Ga0137409_10007565_pt1 | contig 11153 bp, 7 predicted proteins | sample CZODoug1_16funga_FD_122059 | JGI IMG/M metagenome (GOLD analysis project Ga0137409, IMG submission 122059) | Vadose zone soil fungal communities from Angelo Coast Range Reserve, California, USA - CZODoug1_16fungal (Hybrid Assembly) | ecosystem: Environmental > Terrestrial > Soil > Vadose zone... | reverse complement strand
GTTTCCGGTAGTTCGGAATGGACGATTTTGACGAATTCCCGGGCGTCGCTCGCGACCATTTCGGGCGTCTTGGGCGATCCCGCCGCCAGGTCATTGTCGCCCTCATATGCCACGACTGCCCGCGGCCGGTAGGCAATCACGATCCTCTTCGCGTATTGGTTCAGGTCAGTGTATTGGGAGCCCCCAAACCCGCGATTGATGACATCAAGCGGTTTCATTTCCGCAACGAGCGTTTCCCAGAGCCGTATGCTTGAAGCGCCAGTAAAGACGATGCCTCCGGGATTTGGCGGATTCGCTTTGTCATCGTCTTCAAACTTACGAATCGATGATTCCCAGTTCTGGGACTGCGCCACTGCCGTTGATACCAAGCAATCGTGGACACCCAAGCCTAGAAGAAATACAAAAATGAGGCTAACACCCACACGATCTCTTCGCATGAGGTAGCTGATTAACTGGTTCATGACGCGCAGCCTACACCGGGTGGCGCGAAACAGCAACACACGTCCTTGCGCCCTACATGATTTGCCCGCGCCAATGACTCGGAGTTAGAACAAAAAAAGGAAGGAGTAAGCAAGCTATGCCTCCTCCTCCAACCTTCCAAGAAAATGAGTACCAGCTTAGCTGAGTGGCGTGCTGGACGCGGTGGCGGCGGCAGCACGATCAGCGCGGATCACACTGCTCGCGTCCGTGAAGAAGCTGCGTTGCCCGCTAACGCCCTGAGTCACGGCTTTGCGGTGATCGTGTACGATCCGACGACTCCGCTAGCCACAGTACCTATGTAAGCGATCTTGTATCCGCTATAGTGCGCCGCAGTCGGTGGGTTTGGAAGTGGCCATGGGGGCGCTCTCGCCGACGATTTTCAGGAAGCGTTACGCGAACCGCATTGCCTCACTTGATAATCACATGACTCGGCGGTTGCTCAGCTTGAGCGAGCCGATAAGAAATTGGCTCTCCATCGTAAATTGAAGGGCAATTAGAAATCCAACATTTACGATGCTCTTGGCCCGCGGTTGAAAGGACGGATTCAGTCGTTGCGCTCGCTAAGTGCGCCTTGCATCGCACGCCTCTTCTTGACGGGGTGTTATACGAGCACGCTAAAAGTACCCCACGCCCAAAAAGCGTACGATTTCCGTTTTAGCCTCCAACAACCCCGCGCCCATACACCCATGTTCCTTGGATTACCAATTCACCTTGATGGCGAACTGGATTTCCCTCGCCGGTTGCTGACCGTTCGCAAACAGAGTGATCTGACCTGCCCCCGTTGGCGATCCGTCGGAGTTAAAAAGCGCAGCGTTGCCGTCGCCGCTGCCCGGCTGCGGCGGCACGAAGTTGTCGTGGTTGGTGATGTCGAAAAACTCCGCCCGGAACTGGATGTTGAACGCTTCCGAGAGGCTCTTGACCGGAAAATTCTTGAGAATCGAGAAATCCAGGTTCACGAATCTCGGGCCGTATAGGCTGTTGCGGCCGACGTTACCCAGCAGATTCGCGCAATAGACCATCCCACTGGGAAGGGCCGGCGGAGCGTGTGATGCCTGGGAAAAATCACCGCACTGGGGGGCCAGCGGCGAAGACGCCGACACCATCGGGAGAGTGAAGCAATTCGGGTTGATCCAATTTGGCGACCCAGGCGCGCTTCCTGCGTAGCCGTGGAGGATCGGATCGCAGCCGGGAACGCGGTTCGGAAGGCTGAACTGGTCGGTGCCGCTGTTTCCCAGACCCAGGGGATCACCCCCGATAATCGGAGTGGTAGGAACCCCGCTGTTGATCGCGAAGATGCTGCCCAGCTCCCATCCGCCCAGCGCCGTCCTTGCAAACCCTCCGAGGGACTTGGGCGTGGGGATATCCCACAGGCCGTTGATGGACATCGTGTGGGTAACGTTGAAGTCAGAGGGGCCGCGGAACACTTTCGGCAGGAACCAGAACGGCGCGTTGAGACCATTGCCGAAGGTATCGCCGGCGATCGTCTGCGAGCTGTCATCAAGCGACTTAGCAAACGAATAGGCGACCTGGAACTGGACGCCGTGGGAGAGCGTCTTCTGAAGATTCACGTTCAGTGCGTGGTAGTTGGAGTCGCTGTTCCAATAGATGTACCGAATAACGCCTAAAGCCTGGTTGACCTGCGCATTTGCACCCCCGCCTGGGGGTGTGGTTGCGGTGCCGTTGACACCTCCAGTGAATCCCGGGGTGCAACTCGTCGGACCATTTGGTGCACCAGCTATTGTGGGGTAACCGCACGGGAAAAGGTATCCCGCGGAGGTGAGCTGGACCGAAGGGGTGCCAGCGAGCCCCGTCCCCGTCATATTGCCGTCGTCTCCGCGGAACAGCAGGTGAACGGCGTGCGACCCTACATATCCGAGCGTGAGCGTTAGATCTGGAACGATCTGGCGCTGGATGTTGAAGTTCCACTGCATCACGTAGCTTCGGTGGGGATTGGTCTCGATCGTCGAGGCGGACAGGGGGGCTAATGCCGCTGGATTTAGCAGCAAATTCTGTCCGTTGCCGGCGGCAAACTTTCCTGAGACCGCCTTGGTGCTCTTGAATATCATGAACGGCGCGGCCTGGTTTGCCTGCAGGATAAAGTAGCCCGGCAGCGGCTGCACGTCGTAGATTCCGAATCCGCCGCGGACCGACGTCTTGCCGTTCCGGAACGGGTCCCAGGCAAATCCAATGCGGGGCTCAAAGTTACGAAGCGTTGGGTTTGAATAGTAAGGGCCAACGCTGTCGCAGGTTGTGCCCGGCTGCGGAGGGACCCCATAAGTTGCTGCCGCGTCGAATTGGGTCCCGCACCGGAGGTTCGCATTGGCGGTCGTAGTGAAGCTCGGTTCGGCAATACTCACCAGGCTGGCGAACTTGCCCAAACCGTCCTTCAGCACCGTGGTCATTTCGTACCGCAGGCCGAGGTTGAGCGTTAGGTTGGAGCGGAAGCGCCAGTCATCCTGGAGGTATCCTCCGACCAGGGTCTGCCGGAATTCCCTCGGGGTGATAGCCTGCGGCAAGCCCGCCTCGTAAGAATCCCCTATGCCTTGAAGGAAGTTTGACAGGCTGCCAAACCTCCACTGCCCGCCTGGGTTCTGGAAACTCTCGAGGTTGTAGCGCATCCACTCGACGCCCACGCCGAACTTTATGGAATGGGTTCCATGGGTCCAGAAAGCATCGTCATAGGCCTGGTAGGAATTCCAGGCGTGGATACCGTGAGTGGCCGAGTTTACGCCGCCGAAGAATCCACTAATTCCGTTAACGGCCACCCGGGGGGCGGTTTGCCCCGGCATGGTGCCCAGGTTCGTGTCGGCGGCGGCTGGATTGATCGCCGAGGGGGTAAATACGTTGAGAACGTGGTTGCGGTTGTAACCGATCCGTGCGGCATTCACGAAGCTGGAACTGAACGTGTGGCTCTCTTCAATCGCGACGGTCTGCCGCGTAGTGTGCGAGTTGACGAGGACATCATTCATTTTGTCGGGCTGAGTGTAGTCCGTATCGTCATGCAGATACGTCCCGAACAGGGTGTCGTTTGCGCCGATCCTGTGATCCACCCGGGCGGTGTAGAAATTCTCGGGCACAATTTGCAGCCCTGAGAAGACGAACCTCCCTACATTCGGATCCGATGTGGGACCAGTGGCGTGCGGATACAGCGCCAGCAGCGACACGGTGTAAGCGTTCGTTGCTGCAGCCCGAGCAGCGTCGGATGGAACCGTGATCGAAGACGGAATCCCCTTCGCCTGACGCAACCCTTCGTAATCGCCGAAGATGAAAGTCTTGTCCTTAATGATGGGTCCGCCCGCCGAGCCGCCAAACTGGTTGCGGCGGAACGGCGGCCTCGGATGGCCAGCGGCCCTGTCAAAGTAATCGTTCGAGTCGAGAGAGCTATTCCTGAGGAACTCGTAGACGTCCCCGTGGAAGGAGTTGGTGCCCGATTTGCTGATTGCGTTCACGACCCCGGAGGAAGCACGTCCATACTCGGCCGAAAAGCCGCCCGTTAAGACGGAAAACTCCTGAATCGCGTCCACACCCAAGGTGCCGCCGATTACGCTCCCTGGAGTGGCGTTGGCGTAATCGACGACGCTAATCCCGTCGATCCGGTAGTTAGCGAAAGTCGACCTGCCACCCGAGATGGTGAGCTCCGCCCCAAAGCCGCGGGTACCGCGCCCGGCGTCATCGTAGCTTACCTGGGTCTCGATCCTGGCGACGCCGGGCTGAAGGGCGGCAAGCTGAGTCCAGTCGCGCCCGTTCAAGGGCAACTCGCGCACCGTCGCCGACGCGACCTCGCCGCTGAGCGCGGACGAGGTGAGTTGTACCTGCGGCGCCTGCGTAGTCACCTCGATCGTCTGAGACGTTTGCCCGACCTTCATGGAGAAGTTGAGCAGTTGCTGGGCGCCTACGCCAAGGACGACGTTCGGTTGGACGGCCGTGCTGAATCCCTTGGCCGACACCCTGACCTCATAGGTTCCCGCGGTTATGTTGGGGGCCGTATAAAAACCGGCGGAATCCGTCGTGAAGTCCCGGGTGACCCCGGTAGCTGCATTCCTGACGGAGACTTGCGCGCCGGGTATGGCCGCGCCGGAAGCATCCGTGACGGTGCCCGAGAGAGTTGCTCCAGTAACTTGACAGTAAGCGGAAACAGCCACAAACAGAGTGAAACCCAGTGTGATCAGTACGGTGAGACTTCTGGTGAGAAATCTCTGATCTCCGACAGCCATAGGTCACCCCCGATGATCGTCAGCCGATTATCCCTGCCGAGATTTTTTGTACTCGAACCCCCCTGATACCCCTGAACTTCTGAAATTCGCATTAGATTCCGAGGAGCGTTCTCGTGTCAAGGAGTCTTTCGGGGAGGTCGGCTGTCCTGCGAGGCTGATCAGCCTTATGACCGATGCAGATGCGATCGGAAACAGCGTTAGTTTACTTCCGCTCCTGATATCATTCCCGCAGGTCAACGTGGACCGCAAGCTTCAGCGAGCCGATAGTCCGAGCAATCGCGCCGGATTCTCCTTAAACATCACATCGAGCTCGTGGTCAGTAAAGCCGCGAGCATGCATGGCCTCTACGAATTGCCCCACGCCATCCAGCCGGGCATAAACTCGGGGTGAGCTATGAGTCCAAAATTCCGAGATAAGACACCGTTCTGGCCCTATCTTGCGGATCGTGTCTGCTCGCACACCGCCCTCATCCAATACATTTCTGAAGTCGAATTCGATAATGGCCCCGGTCTTTGCAGCTTCCATCATTTGGTCCAAATTCATCTTCCCCGCCAAATCCATAGCATGTGTGGCAATCATGTTGTCCACTCTGACTCTGCGGCCCTCGCGAAACACCATCAACGCCTCCTCCGGAGCAATGTGGCCTGATGCGAGGATCAAGTTATGCCGGGCAATAGCCGATATCACATCCTTTACCTCGGGGAGCAGTTCGCCGTCGCGCGAAACGGCCACGAACGGCTTCGTTGGGTAGGGTGGGGTCGATTCGATCTCAGAATCGCCGGCTGGCATCCAGACCACCTTCCCGGGCGCTCCATAGATCTTCGTCGCCATATATTCCACCGCAGCGACGTTCATTCCGCCATTTGAACGATTCATCACGACGCCGCCGAACAAATTGATATTGGGTATCTCCAGGCGAAGATGATATGCCAAGGTGGAAGTGGGTTCGGAGTGACTTTTGATCACGAGCGCGCGCATTGCTCGCGAACGCGCCACCCTAATTGTTTCAATTACAGCTTCATCGTGAGCGCCGTCAGCGAGGGGTGGATCCATGTGAAAGTGCATATCGATAGCCCCTTGGAGCAGCCGGGCGCCCTCAGCTTCCCGATTGGATTGGCCGTGGCTCGGACCCAACACCACCGCAAGGCAGACAAACAGCGCTATGGCTTCGACGCCTAAAGGCAGCAACTTTCTTCTGATTCTTTCCATCATACGGTCCTCTCTAATGTCCTGAGCCGTAATACAAATCGGAATTTCCGCTTTAGCCTCCAACAACCCCGCACTATACATCCATTTTGACCCCCTGCTGCACTACTAGCTTTTCCGCCCGGACTGTGGAAGAAGATCCGGACGACAAACGTGCTGGAGAGAACCTTCCGCGAGTTCCTCCCACCGCTTCGGACTAATGCATTTCAACTTCGCTAGGGGGATACGATGTGAGTAGGCTCTCCCAGCCCACGCCTCTTCTTGACCGCATCCGCCGCGTCTACTACACTACACATTTTGAATCGGTCCGGTTCTCGGGGCTGAGGGGGAGATTTCTTTGCCGAAACGCACGTTTCAACCGAAAGTGCGCCGCCGTCATAAAACGCACGGCTTTCGCACGCGCATGAAGACCGCAGGGGGCCGGAAGGTACTGGCGGCGCGCCGCAAAAAAGGACGTCATCGTCTTACGCCTATCTAGAAATACGAATGGCCCGCGGCAGGGTTTTCCTCGTGCTGTGCGCCTGTTGCGACGCGCTGATTTCGAAGCTGTATATGGCGCTGGCCAACGCCGGTCGAGCCCTCAGTTTGCAGTTTTCTTCCGCGCGCAGCAAACGATTCAGTGCGAGCCTTCCGGGCGAGAGCCGGCGGTGAGCCACGTCAAGGCCAAGGCGACTGTGAATGACATCCGCGGGCCGAGATCCATCAGCCGGTTCGGCATCAGCGTCAAGAAAGCCCTGGGTGGCGCAGTGCAGCGGAATCGCATTCGCCGCCGCATCAGAGAAATCCTGCGGCGCAATAGGACGGAGATTCCATCGGGATGGGACATCGTGATTCATCCACGGCGCTCAGTGGCGCAGGCGCCCTTCGCGCCGCTGGAGGCGGAACTCGTCCGCCTGCTGCGCAGCATCAGTCCGCGAGTCTGACCTTGGCCGCGCGCGGGTTGCTGGTGGGCATCCGGGTGTATCAGGTGTTTTTTTCCGCCTGGATGCCAAGCGCCTGCAAGTTCTACCCTTCCTGTTCAGAGTACGCCGCGATTGCTGTACAGCTCCACGGTGCGCGCCGAGGGTCATGGCTCGCCATGCGCCGCCTTGCGCGGTGCCATCCATTCACTCGCGGGGGCGTGGATCTGGTTCCCGATGCCACGGATTGTCCGTGCGAAGGGAATGCCGCCGCCCATACGCCGATTTTCAAGAATGCGGGGGATCCGGATGCGGGAAATACGCGCCGTCGCCATAGCGCAGTCTCTGGTCCTTCGGCTACTTGTAATCCGTCAGAATACGAGGTCCATTCGTGAGCGAGGGCAAGGAACTATCAACCGAAACTCGCTCGCTGATTGCGGCAGTGCTGTGCCTGCTGGTGATCGCCGGTTGGTCGCTGATTTACAAACCGCCTCAGCCCACGCCCACCAAGCCTAATCCTGTAACTCCGGCCCCAGCTTCCGTGCCACCGGCCGGACCTTTGCCGGCGCCTTCGCGGGCCTCAACAAAAACGGAGCCGGTCGTAGCCATGCACTCCGCCGGCGAGGAACGCTCGGTTGTGATTGAGAGCGATCTCTACCGCGTTCAGATATCCAATCGCGGCGCGACTGTTCGGAGCTGGCAACTCACCAAGTTCACCGACGATCATACGCCGCCGCGAACACTCGACCTGGTTCACGCCGACGTTGCACAACAAGAGGGTGGCTGGCCGCTTTCGCTGGCGCTCGATGACACGCAACAAGAAACAGCCATAAACAACGCGCTGTTTGAAATCAAATCATCGGGAAGCGTGCCCCAGGCCGGCGACGTCCTGCACCCGCCAGCGGATGTCACCTTCACCTGGAGCGACGGGCGCCTCGAAGTCACCAAGCGTTTGAAATTCAATGAAAGCTACATCGTTGACGTCCAGACCTCGGTAAGTCTGGATGGCAAGCCGCTGCAGTATGGCCTCGCGTGGCGTGGAGGTTTCGGCGACGCCACCGCGTATCGCGCCGCCTTGCAAACGCAAGTGTTTACCAGCGCTGCCGGAAACTTGAACACCCTGGCGGCGAAGAATCTCGGCAAGTCCGGCCAGCCCGCACTGCGGGCAACCGTCCCCGGACCATTTGATTTCGTTGGGATCGAGGACCAATATTTCGCCGCGGCGTTCTTGCCGGCGGCGCCGTCACCTCCTGCGCCTCTGCAACCGGAATTCGCACTCACGGGTTGGACATTTCAGCACGAAACCGTTGCCGCGGACGGAAAGATCGAGACCGAAATGGTCCCTGAAATCGCCGCGGCCTTAGCCACTCCGGGACCGCTGGACGCCCGCCTGTACGTTGGCCCAAAGAGTATCGATGTGCTCAAAGCCGTCCGCCCACCGCTCAATAGTCTGGTGCAATTCGGCTGGTGGGGTTTCATCGCCGAGCCCTTGTTTTACGCGCTGCGCTGGATGTACCACTACGTTCCGAACTACGGCTGGGCAATTATACTGATCACTATAGCTATCAACATGGTAATGTTCCCGCTCAAGGTGAAAAGCATGCGCGCGATGCAGAAAATGCAGAAAGTCGCGCCGGAAATCAAGTCGATCCAGGAAAAGTACAAGAAATATTCGATGCGCGATCCGAAGAAGGCCGAGATGAACAAGGAAGTCATGGCCGTCTATTCGCGCGAGGGCATCAACCCGCTCGGTAGCTGCTGGCCCATGTTGATCCAGATGCCCATCTGGTTTGGCTTGTACCGCATGCTTGCGAATACGATCGAACTGCGCCACGCGCCGTGGATCGGCTGGGTCCACGACCTCTCCGCGCGCGACCCGTATTACATCTTGCCAATCGTGGTGGCCGCCACTATGTTCCTGGTGCAAAAGATGACGCCTACTCCGGGCATGGACCCCGCGCAGGCGAAGATGATGGGCTTGATGCCGTTGATGATGGGCGGTATGTTCGCCCTTTCGCCTAGCGGCCTGACGTTGTATATACTCGCAAGCAATTTGGTCGCGATGGTGCAGCAGTGGTATCTCTCCCGGACTATGCCGCCTCCGCCGAAACCGTCGCGGGGACCGGGAAAGAAAAAATAGCGGTACTCACGGACAAAAGGAGTGCTTCGTTGATGCCTGCCTCGCGTCCCAACCTAATTGTTGACGGCAAGCTTGATCACACTGCGACCACCGCGGAGCTGCGCCACTGCATCGACACGCTGGTCCGCAATGGACGTTTCGAGCTTGCCTACGAAATCCGCACTACCGGGCCGGCCGCCGCGGCGGAACTCGAAAATCCGGAAATCCTTGTCCTGTTCCGCGGCCGCGATCAGGATCTGTTGCTCGAGCGCAATGCTGAATTGCTCAAGGCGCTCGAACACATCGCGCTGCGTTGGCTATGGCTGGATCCCCAATTCTATGGCCGCATCCGTTTCGACGCAGGCGGTTATCGCGCCATTCGCATCGAGGAGTTGAAGCTCTCCGCCCGCGTTGCCGCCGACCGCGTACGCGAAACTCATTCCCCTTTCCGATTCAATGCCATGGCCGCGCGTGAACGGCGCATCCTGCATCTGGTTTTGAAGGCGGAACCTGGCGTCCGAACCTCCAGCGAAGGAGTCGGCGAGGACCGTCAGGTCGTCGTTTTCCCCGCGGACAAATAGATTGCTTCTGAGTTTTCGCTGCTTATCACTCTGGCCTTTTGAAACCGTGGGAAATAACGTGTCCTAGGGAATCGAACACAACTTCGAATGTGAATCCCGCGGCGTTGGCGCGCATTCCCGAGCCGCGTCGCAGTTGTTTTGGATCGTCGCTTCCATCGCTGCCCTGTCCCCGGAAGAATCTCACGTCTGTGACTTCTGCCACGGTTCGTCCCTCGCTTTGCGTTACATGCCAGATCGGAAACCGCGCGAACCACAAATAGATTTGGACATCTCGCAGTTGTTCCGCCTCGGCTACATAATGGTCGGATCCAGCGTCTGCATAAAGCTGCGTCCCCTCGAGAGTGCCGCCAGGGACATGAAATGTAGTCCGCCACACGCCTTCGGGCGTGGTAATCACGCCAGTCCAATGTGTCAACGTCGGCGGCAGCGGGAGCGCCGCGAGAGTTTCCACGCGCAGATGGTGCACCGCCGCGAAATTTTCTGTGTATGCGAGCGCCTTTCGGTGCGCCGCCGCGGCAAATGCCATGTAGACGCACAGCACAGCTATTCCCGCACGGCACCAACTCGCCCTTCTCCAGCGAAAACCCATGCCTCTCAACGCCGGCAAAAAAAGCACCGCGCCCATCAATGCGCTTGCCGCACCCACGACCCAGGCCGGGAATCCAAACCCCGCGGTGTTCGCGGCCGCGTAAGCCGCGAATGCGCCCCCCGTGAGCGCAACCCAAACGATGCCGGCACGCCAAGAGAACTTCGCCGGCTCGCGGTAGCACCATGCCGCAAATTGCGGTAGGAGCGCCATCCCGGAAAAACCCAAATCGAGAATGAACAGCCAATCCCACGCCACCCGCGAATAGCTCAATGGACTCCATATCATTGTCCCAAAGTTGGTGACTACATCCAGGAACACATGACTGCCGAGCCCAAACGCATAGATACCTACGAGCATTGCGAACGACGGCGGCTTCCATCCGACCCACCGCGCAAGCGGCAACGACACAGCCGCCAGCAGCAGCGCCCACAGCGGGAGCATCACTAGCGAATGCGTGATGTTGCGGTGCCACTCTATGATGGCAAGTGGATTCCGGGCGATCGGCCCGGCGAATATATCGATGTCAGGAAACATTGCGCCCAGCGTGCAAGCCGTAATGGCCGCGCGTGCCGCCGGAGCGCTCTCGGAATGGGGCCGGGCGTACTCCGCGGAGCCTGCCGGCATGTCTTGACCGGCAAAGAACGCTCTTCCCGCCAGAGCGCCCACAATTCCGTGCGTGATCGTGTCCATGGAGTTGCGATGCGTCCTATCTGGAATGAATCATAATCGAGAATAGCTTAAATTGTCTTACGGTGGGGTCCTGAATGGACTTTGCGATTCCAAAAAATTTACATTACCTCTGCTGAACTTCAAACGCCGGCCATCCTTAACTTAATCCCTAATTCGGTCAATCCTTCATTATTCGTGAGCCGCACGAATCGGGATGGTCAGCGGCTTGGTGGATTCCGAGGCCGCCAGCATATGACACCGTCCATCGAAAATCCCCCCCGGCTCGATCACCAGACACGGCGTGTGGATCTCTCCGGTGACGACTCCCTTGGCCTGAATCTCCACTCTGCCCTTCGCAAATATCACGCCGTCAAATTTGCCCGCGATCACCACGTG
>Ga0137409_10007564_pt1 | contig 11154 bp, 10 predicted proteins | sample CZODoug1_16funga_FD_122059 | JGI IMG/M metagenome (GOLD analysis project Ga0137409, IMG submission 122059) | Vadose zone soil fungal communities from Angelo Coast Range Reserve, California, USA - CZODoug1_16fungal (Hybrid Assembly) | ecosystem: Environmental > Terrestrial > Soil > Vadose zone... | reverse complement strand
GCGTGGAGCACCATGAGACGCTACATCTACACCTTCCGGCCTCGACGGTCAGTGCTGCGCTGGACGACTTGCGTGAATCAAGACCAGGGCTCAAGGCGTTTCCGGCAAGCCTCTCGAGTCCCGATCCACTGGTCGCGGCGACCGTGGTGTCGCTTGCGCGCGCCGTACATGATGGTGTCCCAGACCTGTACGCGGAAAGTGCGGCGCACTTCCTTGCGCGGCATTTGCTCACCCGTCACGCGACAGACACGCGACGCAGTCCGTACAGCGGCGAGCAAGCGCGACTCGGCCGGGTTGAGGATTACCTTCGGGCCCACCTATCAGGTCGCGTGTCGCTCAGCGAACTTGCAGTAATAGCTGGCTGCAGTACATTTCAGCTGATTCGGTTCTGTAAATCACACTGGGGCGAGACCCCGTTCCGCCGGCTGACGCGCCTTCGGATGGAGCGGGCGCGCGACCTGCTTCGACATTCAGACGCAAGCATCATCGCCATCTCGCTCGAGTGTGGTTACGGTAACGCAACACACTTCGCCACCGCGTTTCGTCGCAGCGTAGGCATGTCCCCGTCGGACTATCGCGCTGACTGAAGCAAGGGCGATGTCCACCGGCTCGACCATGAGTCGGCGGAACAGCTAGCTGCTGCCGTCACGAACCCGTCTCGGGCTTCAAGGCCATTCGCCCTCGCGTGCGCAACGCCGCGAATGAGGCCGTCAATTCCGCGTAAGACACGTCAAGACTTCGGAGACTACAGTCATTTTGTGACGTGTGACGATCGCGCCTTTGGGGAGTGTCCTGCTCTCGCCGGCGTCCGCAAAGGCATTGACAACGTCGCGTGGAGATTACGGTGGGAGACAAACCCGTCGCCCTTGTGACCGGAGCAAACAAGGGAATCGGCCTTCAAATTGCGAAGGAACTCGTGGCGCACGGCTTGACCGTGCTCGTCGGCTCACGCGACCTCCGGCACGGCGAGACGGCCGCGAAGAGCCTAGGAGCGAATGCCGGGGCGATCCAGCTCGACGTCACAGATAAGGCCTCAATCGCGGCCGCAGCCGACCGCATCCGGGAGGAATACGGCCGCCTCGACGTGCTCGTGAACAACGCGGGCGTCTCGCACTCTGGAACGCCAGGGAAGCCGCTCCAGGAGATCGCGGAGGCGGGCCGAATGAGCGTCGTGTCTCTCGACGAGGTGCGAGCGGTATTCGAGACGAACGTGTTTGGCGTCATCGCGGTGACGCAAGCGATGCTTCCGCTGCTCCGTGAAGCGCCGGCCGGACGCATCGTCAACGTGTCGAGTACGAGCGGTTCGCTCACGTGGAACTCGGATCCGGCGAATCCGCATCGCAAGATGTTCGGCACCTATTCCGCGTCGAAGACGGCGCTCAACGCGATCACGCTCGCATTCGCCGCCGACCTCGAGTCCACACGCATCAAGGTCAACGCTGCGTGCCCAGGCTTCACCGCTACGGACCTGAACAACTTCCAGGGTACCCGCACCGTCGAAGAGGCCGCGCGTGAGCCCGTACGGCTCGCACTCCTAGGCCAGGACGGCCCGACAGGAACATTCTCAGACGAGAACGGCCCGGTCCCGTGGTGATGTAAGAGGCCTCAGTTCTTTGGGAGTCGACAGGTGATGGAGTTGACTGGTCACCTGCCCATCCTTCCTGAGGATCTCTTCTCCAGAGACCATCGCTTTGTCCAGGCAGGCGGTTATGGGGAAGAGAAAGATGTCAGCGACAAAAAGCAAGGTTGTCGCGATCACCGGCGCAAGCAGCGGTATCGGTGAGGCGACCGCGCTCCTGCTGGCCGAACGTGGCGCGAAGGTCGTACTTGGCGCGCGCGGATCGGAAAGGCTTGCGGCGCTGGTCGGCCGCATCGTGGGATCTGGTGGCGACGCAGCCCACGCACCGACGGACGTTAGAAGCCGTGAGGACCTCTCCGCCCTCGTCGCGCTCGCTCGCGAGCGGTACGGCAAGCTCCGGGACGTCTACAAGTATCGGAAGCTGGATGCGTCGGGCGCGTTCGATCGCCCGACCCGCAAGCTCGAGCTGACGCGCGGAGACTTCGTCGTCCGCAACGTGCCGTTCTCGATCACCAGCCGGATCACCGCGCCCAGGAAGGCGATGTCCGCGCCGGGCCGGATGCGCGCGAACACGTCGGCGATGTTGGAAGTGCGGTTGTAGCGCGGGTCGACGTGGATGATCTTCGCGCCCTTCTCCTGCGCCTTGCGGATCCACTTCATCGCCATCGGGTGGTTCTCGGCGGCGTTCGAGCCCTCGATCAGGAACACCTTCGCGTTCTCGAGGTCCGCCCAGTGGTTGGTCATCGCGCCGCGGCCGAAGGAGGCCCCCAGACTGGGGACCGTGGGGCTGTGTCAAAGCCGCGCTTGATGCTCCACGAAGTTGGTGCCGAGGAGCCGCCCCATCTTGTTCCAGAGGTAGCATTCCTCGTTGGTGTTCTGGGCGCCGCCCAGCAGCGCGAAGGAGTCGCTGCGGTTGACGGGGTACTCGATCTCGCCATCCTTCTCAGTGGCCACCCAGGTCGCGTCGCGCGTCGCCTTGATCTTCTTCGCCAGCTTGTCGAGCGCCTCGTCCCAGGAGATGTCCACCCAGCGGTCCGAGCCGGGCGCGCGGTACTTCGGCGTGGTCAGGCGCTGCTTGGAGTCGTGCGTCGCGAACGCCGCCGCGCCCTTCGCGCAGAGCGATCCTTCGTTCACCACGCCGTCCGGGTCGCCCTCCAGGTTGACCAGCTTGCCGTCGATGACGTGGCCGACCATCGCGCAGCCGCAGGAACAGAAGTTGCAAACGGTGGTGAACTCCTTCGCGCCCAGGAGCCTCATCTCCGCGGCCCGGGAGGGCTGCGGCGCAAGCAAGCTGTCCAGCGCGACGCCCGCGCCGCCGGTCGCGATTACCTTGAACAAATCCCTTCGGCTGACGCTCATCTGGACCCCCTTGCCCACCAGCAGCATCGAGGGAAACGAGCCTCCTGAATATGGGCCGAAGTGCCTACGGCGATGGCGATTTCATGGCTAGTACGTCGCCTTTTTGTCGAGCGTGATCGCCACGGCGGTGACGTAGGTCGCGACCAGGCGATCCCCCACCGTCAGCTTCTCGATCGCGAGCTTCGGGCCGGCCTTCACCTGGTATTTGTTGCCGTCCGGATCCTGGAACTGGACGATCCGGGTCTTGGTGTCGATGGAGGTGATCGTCACCGTGGACTGGATGGCGCCCGCCACGCCGGCGCCGGGCGGCTGGTCGGAGCCGGTGCGGGCTCCGGTGACCGCCGCCGCGGGCGGCACGAACGCGCTGCCCGGCGGCTGGTACTCGAACAGGATTCCTTCCTGCACCTGGACCACGACGTTGTCGCCGACGGCGATCTCGTTGAAGCGCTTCACCTCGGGCGGGCAGCTGATCATCTCCGTGTGCCCATCCTCGGCCTGCAGAGTGACCCTGCGCGAAGCGGTGTCCACCGCAAGCACCTTGGCGGTGATCTTCTGCGAGCGGGTCGCGGCGGCCTCGCCGGGCACGCCCGTGGAGTAGACCTCGAGTGGCGTCGGGCCGGACTCCTTCGACGACGAGCACGCGGCGAGCAGGAGCAGGGCGGAGGAGGACACGAGCAGCGTACGCATCGGCTTTCCTTTCAGTTTGCCGCCGGCATCAGCGCCGACAGCGTGTCGTCGAACTTGTCCGGGTTCTCGTCGAACGCGAGACCGGTGTGGCAGAAGTCGCAGGACTGGCTGAGCTTCTTCTTGCGGCCGTCGGCGAGCGTCGCCACGCGCTGGTTGTCGTGGCAGCGGAAGCAGCCTGCGTTCGAATCGCCTTCGACCTTGTGCACCAGGTTCGAGCGGTACTGGTTCCAGCCCAGGTTCATGGCCGGATAGACGTTGCGCCGGTAGAGGACCGCCAGCGTCTTTGCCGCCTTCTCCAGCGCCGCCGGATCCGCCTTCACGTCCGGATGGTCCTTCTGATAGGCGGCGGCAATCGCGGTCTTGAAGTGCTCGTCGGCCTGCTCCCGCGGGACCGCTGCCTTGGTGAGCAGGCCGACCGAGACCTCCGCGATGAACGGCATCGCCCGGTCGAGCGCGCCGAGGAAGATGGCGCGGTCGACGGCGTTCTTCGGTGTGCCGTCGAACACGTGGGTGGGCCGGTTGTGGCAGTCGATGCAGTCCATGGTGCGCACGCCGAGCGGCTTCTGCGGCTCGCCGGGAGGCAGGTACTCCGCGACCACCTGGCCCTTGGTCAGGAGGGTGATCTTCCCGATCTTCCGGCGGTGCGGGTCGAGGTACTCGAACTTCACCTGGTTGTCGGGGTTCGCGTGCCAGTGGATTCCCTCGTACTTCTCCGTCCGGCGGTTCAGGCCGCCGGTGCGCAGCAGCATCGCGTTGAACTTGGGCGTGTTGTCCTTGTCGAGATCGTAGTGAGCGAACAGCCTGAGGTGGTCGGACTTGAACCGCTGCGGCGAATGGCATTGCTCGCAGGTGACGTTCGCGGGGGGCAAGGAGTCGGCCATCGCGGTGATCGGGCGATCGTACTTCGAGGTCACGACGCCGACGAGCTGGTGGATGCCGTTCCACTTGGCCTTGATCTCACCGCTGGCGCCCGGGCCGATGTGGCAGTCGACGCAGGCGACGTTCGAGTGCGGCGAGCGGTTCCAAGCGTCCCATTCGGGCTGCATCGGCGTGTGGCACTGGGTCCCGCAGAATTGTGGCGAGTTCATGTGCGCAAGCGTCTTCTGCCCCGCGAATGCGAAGAGCGCGATGTTCGCGACGGTGGCGATCGCGACGAAGATGATCCGGTTGCGCGCGGAGCGTTCGGCGAAGGCCGCGTCGAACGCGAGCTGCAGCGCGTCCTTGGGCCTGTCGGGGGAACGCCGGCGCTCGACGTAGAGCCCGATGGGAATGAGCACGAGGCCGATGACCAGGAACACCGGCAGTGCGATCAGGACGTAGAGCTGGTAGGGGTTGGTGGTCGGGGAGGCGAGCGCGACGACCAGCAGCAAGAGCAAGGCGAAGCCGGAGACGGTGGTGATGACCGAGCCGAGCAGCGTGATCCAGTTCGCCCAGAGACGGGACAGGATGGACGCAAAGCGCAAGCGGCACCTCGTTTTCGCGGTCATTTCACTACCGCTTGCGGAACAGGCGCGGACATTGGCCTTTTCGACTATGGCGCTCGCCGGAGGCGATTTTGTGACTCCCCACGGCTAACTTGCCAGGGTTTGCTTGCCCCGGTTCACCAGCCAGATGGCCAGGATGGCCAAGGCCATCGAGAGGACGATGGAAGGGGTGAGCTTCTCTCCCGCGAACGCCCATCCCAGCAGCACGGCGACGATGGGATTCACGTACGTGTGCGTCGCCACCAGCGTTGGCTCGTAGTGCTTGAGCAACCACGCGTAGGCGGTGAACGCGGTCAGCGAGCCGAAGAAGATCAGGAACAGCAGGCCGAGCAGCGACGGCGTCGAGACCTGGCTGAGGTGGAATCCATGATGCTCGCCCCTGAGCAGCGCACCCACCAGCAGCATGAGCGAGCCGCAGACCAGCGGGAGCGCCGCATTGAGCGTGGACCCGTTCGCGGGCTGCAGCTTGCGCGCGTACACGATGCCCAGCGACCAGGCGATGGCGCTGATCAGCACCGCGACCAGCCCGACCAGCACGGCCCGATCCGCGGACACTTCCGGCCGGAAGAGCAGCGCGACGCTCGCCGCGCCCAACGCCAGGCCGGCCCAGGTCACGCCGCGCGGCCGAGGCCCCAGTTTCAGGAGCGGCAGGAGCAGCGCCACGATCGCCGGCTCGACGGCGATCACCAGGGCGGCCACGCCCGAGGGGACCCCCAGCTCCGCCCAGTGCAGCAGCCCATGGCTGACGAAGAAGAAGAGGAAGCCCAGGATGAGCCCGGCGCGCCAGCCCTGGCGCGTGGGCCGCTCGCCTTTGAAGAGGGCCCAGCCGAGGAGGATGGAGCCCGCGATCAGATGCCGGGTCGCGGCGGTGAAGAGCGGCGGGATCGACTCGACCGCGACGCGGATGGCGAGGAAGGTCGAGCCCCAGATGATGTAGATGGCGAGGAAGGCGGCGATCGCCTCCAGGCGGGCTGGCCGGGGAGCAGGCAAGGCGGTGGTGTCGGCCACGCCGGAGTGGATGCCGGGCGGGCCGCGCGGATCCGGCACAGTTCCTGGCTCACTTCGCGGGCTTCTTGTGCTCTGCTCGGCGACTGCCTTGAGTCCGCCGCCTTCTCACGGCGTGGCCGACATCGAGCCCGAGCGCGACGGGAACGGAGACCATCGGACGAGCCGTCCGCCGAATCGGCGCAGCCCGCGCCAGAAGGCGCCCTTCTGCGAGCGCGCCGTCCAGGCCATCAGCGACTCCATGAACTCCTCGGGCCTCTCGAGCTGCGGCGCGTGGCCCACGCCGGGCCATGCCAGCAGCTCGCCGGAGGGCATCAGCCGGGCCATGCGCTCGAGATCCTCCGTGGCGACCAGCGCGTCGTTCCCGCCCGCGAAGATCAGCGTGGGAACCTCCAGGCGCTGCAGGTCCTGCTCGACGTTCCAGTCGTCCAGCGCCTGCAGGAAGCCGACCACCGTCTCCGGCCGGATTCGCGCGGCGTCGTCGAGCAGCGCCTCGAACTGCGGCGGATCGATCGCGCCCGTCGGCATCATGTTGGCGAGAGCCCGGCGGAGCATCACGCGGTTCGTCCCGAGCATGCTGTGGACGCGGTACCCTTCGCGCAGCGCGAACATGGAGGCCGCGCTGCCCGGATCGACGGCGCGCAGCATTCTCGCGTAGGGAGAGTGGCCCTTCCGCATCGCCGTCAGGCCGTCTGCCGGCGCGGGCGCCACCAGGGTCAGGCTGCGTACGCGCTCCGGACGCCCAAGCGCGAGCTGCAGGGCGACGGCGCCGCCCAGCGAATGACCGACCAGATGGAATGCGGGAAGATCGAGCCGATCGACGAATCCCGCGAGGTCGTCGGCCAGGCGCGGAATCGCAAACTCGGACGGGACGTCGCTCGAGGACGACTCGGTCCGGCCGCATCCGCGCAGATCGGGCGCGTATGCGCGCCATCCCGCGGGCAGCGAGTCCAGCACGGGCTTCCACCAGCGCGACGACGCGAAGTTGCCGTGCACGAGCACGAGCGCGTCCCGGCCGGAGCCGGCCTGCTCGTAGTGGACGCGCAGCGTCTGTAGCTCGACGAAGGGCATGGGCGGGGGGATTGCTGCTTGCATCGATCGATGCTGCATCGAGGCGATGGATGCGCGTCAAGCAGCCTTGTGTAGCCAAGTGGACGCGAACGTATGTGACGATCAAAGCCGGGAGAGGTGGTGAAGCTGATTTCGTGAAGCGGCTTGCCCGACCCCAGAGGTCCGTGGTTCATGAACGCATGCCCCGCTGTGCCCGCGCTCTCCTTTTGCTCCTCACCGCCTGCGCGGTCGTGCACGAGGAACCTGCCGTCCGCGGCATGCCGCTCGACGACCGCCGCGCGTCGCTCTCCGCGGTATGGGTGGGGCATGCCACGGTGCTCCTGCGGATCGGGCGACGGAACGTGATCGCCGACCCGAACCTGGGGGGCGCCATCGTCGTGCTGCCGCGCGAGACTCCGGCGTCATTGCAGACCTGGGAGCTTCCGCCCATCGACGTCGCGCTGCTCAGCCACATGCACCTCGATCACTTCGACGCGAAGACGCTACGGCAGCTCGGACGGCGTCCGGCGGTGCTCTACCCGAAGGGCGGCGAGGCGTACGATGACGAGATCTTCCAGACTCGCAAGCGTGCCCTCTCCCCCTGGGAGTCGATCGAGGTCGCCGGGCTGACGATCACCGCCGTCCCGGTGCGGCACCAGGGCGGCCGGTACGGTCTCGACTCGCTCTGGAATCACGCCTACACCGGGTATGTGATCGAGGGAGCCGGGCGGCGGGTGTTCTTCGCCGGCGACACGGGATACGACCCGCACAAGTTCCGGGAGATCGGCGAGCGATTCCCCGGGATCGACCTGGCCTTCATTCCCATCGCCCCCGGACGCAAGGAGGGTCAGAAGGACCGCTGGGGGCACGTCGGCCCACGCCAGGCGCTCGACATCTTTGCCGAGGTGGGCGCGCGCTACATGGTGCCGATCCACTTCGAGTCATACTACCGGGTGGGCGGCGCCGACCGCAGCGCTCCACGGCGGGAGCTGACCGAAGAGGTCCGGCGCCGCCGGCTGGACGGACGGGTCTTCGCGCTCCGGACGGGTGAGCGGATCGTGGTTCCCGAGGGCGAGCCGTTCGTCGTGCGCGACACCTCTCTCGACTCTGTCCGCGTGGTGGCGCAGCCCTAGCGCGCTCACCTCGACGCCACTGGGACCGACACCTCTGAAGGGACGCGGGCACCGTCCGCCTGGTCAGCTGGCAGCGTCAGGAAGAAAGCCGCACCTCGCGGCGAGTTGGGGGCAGCCCACAGGCGTCCGCCGTGGGACTGAACGATGGAGCGGCAGACCGCCAGTCCCATTCCCACGCCCTGCGGCTTGGTGGTGAAGAAAGCCTCGAAGATCTGGTTCGCCTTTTCTGCCGGAATCCCCACCCCGGTATCGAGGACGGAGATCGAGACCTGGCCGTCCTGCCCTTGCTGCGATCGAACGGACAGCTCCCGGTTCCCGTCCACGCCGTCCATCGCGTCGATCGCGTTGACCATCAGGTTCATCACCACCTGCTGCAGTTGTACCCGATCTCCCCGGACGGGGGGAAGCTTCGCCGCCAGATCCGTCCGCAGCAGGACGCCATTGCGCGTCGCCTCGCCCTGCAGGAGGTCGATGGTGTCCCGGATCACCGCGTTGGCGTCGACCGATTCGCGGTGCGTCGTCCCCTTCGAGAACAGCAGCCGGATCCGGCTGACGATATTCGCGGCGCGCGTCCCGTCGCCGACGATCCGCTTCACCGCCGCGCGAGCCTCGTCGAGATTCGGGGGCTGGCCGGCGAGCCAGCGCAAGGAGGCCTGGGCATTGGTGACCGCGCTCGCGATCGGCTGATTCACTTCGTGCGCCAGCGCGGCGGTGAGCTCGCCCAGGGTGGTGATACGGTTCACCCGCGCGAGGTCCGATTGTGTTTTCCGCAGCCTCTCCGAGGTGACGGCAAGCTGCGCGATCTTCTGCTTGAGCTCTTCGTTGGCGGCGGTCAGCTCCTTGGTCCGTTCCGCGACCCGGGCTTCGAGATCGTGCCGTGCCCGCGCGACCCAGACCATCAGCGCCGCGAAGACGATGAAGGTAACGGCATAGATCGCGCGAGACAAAGCGCCCACCTGGGGCTCGAAGACGGAGGTGCGAAGCAGCAACGCGAGCAGGGCGGCGACGATGCCGGGCCCGACACCCGCACGCCAGAACGTAATGGCGATGGCGGAAAGCGCGAACGCGGTAAAGGCCTGGGGCAGATGAAAGTGCTGAAAAGCCTGCGCGAGCGCGAACGCGGCGGCAACCGAAAGGAGGGCCAGGCCGTACCGCGCGCCGGCAGCCAAAAGGGCCCACCGTGCCGTCCTCTCCGCTTTCGCCGGATCGCTCATCGCGCGAGCTTCCCCCGCGCTCTCGCCGCGCCCTGGAGGGGTCCGGGCCTATAACACGCGGCCGCGCGCCTGCCACGTACGCCGATCCAGGCCTGGTTGATCAAAAGTTGCACAACGCGCTGTCCTCCTTCGACAACCGGAACGGCCCACGCCTGCGGCCGTGGGGCCCTTCGGTTGGCCCGAAGGCTGCAAGGATCCCGGCAATGATAGTGTCGATCCGCCTGCTCGCCTGCGCAGCTTCCTTGGTTTCCGGAGCCGCGCTGGGGGCCGAGGTCCGCACCCCTGTCGTGCGCGAGGCGCCCGGCATCCTGCGCCAGCTGAACGGCGCGCTGGCGCAACTCGCCGGCCGCGTCTCTCCCGCGGTGGTGCAGATCCTGGTCTCCGGCTACGGGCCGGTGTCCGCGGACGAAGGCCGTGCTGCCGCCGTGATCGCGCACCAGCGGGTGGTCGGGTCGGGCGTGATCGTCGATCCCGGCGGATATATCGTCACCAACGCGCACGTGGTCCAGGGCGCGGAGCGCATCACGGTGGTGCCGCCCGCTTCCCGCGCCGGCTGGCCGCGCGAGCCGAACGCCTCCCGCAGACCGAACTATCCCGCCCGCCTGGTCGGGATGCATCCGGAGTCGGACCTGGCCGTCCTGAAGATCGAGGCCAAGGACCTGCCGGCGCTTCCGCTGCGTGGGGCGTCCTCCGTCACGCAGGGCGAGCTGGTGTTCGCCGTGGGCGCGCCGCAAGGGCTGGCCAGCAGCATCACCATGGGCATCGTCAGCTCCGCCGCGCGGCAGATCGATCTCGACTCGCCCTTCGTGTTCATCCAGACCGACGCGCCCATCAACCCGGGCAACAGCGGTGGCCCGCTGGTGAACGCGGAGGGCGAAGTGGTCGGCATCAACACCTTCATCCTCACCGGCTCGGGCGGCAGCGAAGGCCTGGGCTTCGCCGTGCCCGCGCCCGTGGCCCGCTTCATCTACGACGGGCTGCGGAAGCGCGGTTACGTGCGGCGGCTGGAGCTCGGGATCTCCGCGCAAGGCATCACGCCCGAGCTCGCCGCCGGGCTCGGGCTGCCGCGGGAGTCGGGCGTCGTGGTCTCGGACGTGGAGCCCGGCGGACCCGCGGACAAGGCCGGCCTGCACGGCGGCGATGTGATCGATGCGGTCGGCGGCCGGAAGATCGAGATCCTGCCAGATCTCATGTCCGCCCTCTACCGGACGAGGAATGCGCGCCTGCGGGTGCGTGTGGTTCGCGACGGCAGGCCGCTCGAGGTCCAGGTGACCGGGGTGGAGGACGACCATTTCCTGGAAGACATGGCCGACGTCGCCAATCCCGAGAAGCACCTCGTCCGCCCGCTTGGGATCGTCGCGCTCGACGTCGACGACCGGGTGCAGCGGAAGGTCCACCTGCGCGAGCCAAGCGGCGTGATCGTGGTGGCGCGCACGCTCGACGGTGCGAGCGCGAGCAGCACGCTCTTGCCCGGCGACGCCATCCACGCGCTCAACCACGACCGCATTGCATCGGTGGCTGGATTGCGGCGCGCCCTCGACGAGCGGAAGCGCGGCGACGCGGTGGTGTTGCAGATCGAGCGCAGCGGACGGTTCCAGTACCTGGCCTTGGATCTGGACCCGTAACCCGCCCGGTGCGGGATC
>Ga0137409_10007563_pt1 | contig 11154 bp, 9 predicted proteins | sample CZODoug1_16funga_FD_122059 | JGI IMG/M metagenome (GOLD analysis project Ga0137409, IMG submission 122059) | Vadose zone soil fungal communities from Angelo Coast Range Reserve, California, USA - CZODoug1_16fungal (Hybrid Assembly) | ecosystem: Environmental > Terrestrial > Soil > Vadose zone... | reverse complement strand
ATTGGCGCGACTCGCCGCCACATCGCAGCACAGTTTCTTATTGAGAGTGCGTCCATGGGTGTCGTGGGGGGACTGCTCGGATCCAGCGTCGGCGTGCTGATCGTAGTGGGTGTCTCGGCGTATCAGGTCTGGACTCCGGTGCTCGACCCGCTCGCTCCCTTGCTTGCGCCGGCCGTCGGTGGCGTGATCGGTCTGCTGTCGGGAGTCTACCCCGCCTCACGCGCCGCCGCGCTCGAGCCGGCCGAAGCGTTCCGGCACTAGACGCTCCGGATCCGGCTGCGTGATCCAATTTCATCATGTCTCTCACGTTCTATTGAGGTGTTTCCCGAACTACGCCGGCGTTGCGGCGCGCATGATTTACCCTCGACGCGTTTGATCAATGACTTCATTACCAACGCATCGTGGCTTTCAGGGAAGTCGTGGCTTTCAGGGAATTGGTATTGTCTTTTCAGCAAACCGAACGGGTGCAGGTCCGCGTCGGCGAACCATCCATCATCGGCGTCGGTTGCGGTGGCGTCCCGCTGCCACCGAACAATTGAAATGCAGCGCAGGTGCCGGGTGATTACAAATTATGCAGCTCGAACTAAAAGGCAGCAAATGTCACCGTCGAGCTCAGTCGAATAGGGCAGCAGCATTGTCGCGATTGGAGTGTGCCGCGACAATGCGCTGCATCATGTCGACGAATGCAACCTGTTCCCGTTCACTTAAATCATCGAGCGTGGCGCGGTGCGCAGCCCGTGCCGATGCCTCGATTTTTGCCAGAAGTGCGGCTCCCGCCCGGGTCAATTTGCAGAGCCGCGCGCGGCGGTCTTCACCGTTTACGGCTCTCTCGACAAACTTGCGGGCGGCCAGTCGCTTCAACGCCCCGGTTGTCGTCGTCCTGTCCAACGCGATATCGGCCGCCAATGTGGTCTGATCAGCGGTTTTCCGCGCCGCAAGCGCGGAAAGCAGGCTATATTGAAGTGGCGTGACCTCGAATTCGCCGCATGCTTCCTGGAACAGGGCGACATGGATCTGATGCAGCCGGCGGATCAGAAATCCCGGTCGTTGTGACAGAGGCCACGGGCGGTGCTCGGTCTCGCCGCGACGCTTTTTTGCCTTCCGCACCGCACTCTCCAAAGCTTCGGAACCCGGCCGCGACTAGCCCGATTCGAGCGCCCACACCACAAATAGATCATGGCACGAGCTTTGCTTTTGTAAAATACGAAGTATGCTTCGTATCTCGGCAAGAGCGGGAATTAACTCCGCCGAAAGAAAACAGAGGAGATCGCTATGTCTATCAGCGCCACCTTCGACCAGCTTCTCCGCGGGGGCCGGGTGATCTGCCCGGCGTCGGGCATCGACGGGATCAGGGACGTCGCAATCCGCAACGGCAAGATCGCGGCCGTGCAATCCGACATCCTGCCAACCAGCGCCAGGGAGGTGATCGACGTGACCGGCAAGCTGGTATTGCCGGGGCTCATCGATACGCACGCACATGTCTACCAGTATGTCAGCGGCCGGTTCGGCATGAATGCCGACATGGTGGGCGTCCAGTCCGGCGTGACCACTGTGGTCGATCAAGGCGGTCCGTCTTGCATGACACTGCCGGGCTTCCGGCACTTCATTGCCGAGCCTGCGAAGACGCGCGTTTACGCGTTCCTGTCGGCTTACCTGGTCGGCGGGCTCGAGGGGCATTACTATCCCAATCTCTACAGCCCGGAAGGCGTTGATATCGATGCTACCGTGAAGTCGGCCACGTCCAATCTCGATCTCGTTCGCGGCATCAAGGCCCATGCGGAGATCGGAGGTTTTGCGCGCTGGGGTATTCGGGTCATCGAAATGGCGGCCGAAATTGGACGCCGCGCAGATCTGCCGGTTTACGTGCACTTCGGTCAGCTGTGGGGACTGCCGGAGAGCGGCACCAACGGCGAAGATGTCGACACGATTCTCGAGCGCGTGATCCCTCTGCTGCGTGAGGGCGACATTTTGGCGCATCCGTTCACGCGGCATCCCGGAGGGTTCGTTAACCGTGAGGGTGAAGTGCATCCGGTGATTCAGGCCGCGCTCGATCGCGGGCTGAAGGTCGACGTCGGTCATGGCAGCCATTTCTCCTATCGTCTCGCGAAGAAGGCCATCGCCGCCGGCATTATTCCCACCACACTCGGCGCCGACATTCATGGTTACAACACGCACGTGCCTGCGCCTGCCGGCACGCCCGACCAACATGAGGACGACGAGAATCATCCCTTCGCCGGCCAGGCCAAGTTCAGCCTTGTTCAGGCGATGAGTTCGATGATGGCGCTCGGCCTCACACTTGAGCAGGTCGTGCCGATGGTCACGTCGAATCCGGCCAGGATGCTTGGTCGTGCTGACGAAATCGGAGCTCTCAAGGTTGGCATGGAGGCCGATGTCTCGGTGATCGCAGAACAAACCGGACGATTTGCCCTTCGCGACAATGATAACAACCAAGTCATTGCCGAATGTCTTCTCCAGCCCGCGTTCTGTCTCCGTGCCGGTACCCGATACGATGCAGTCGCGTCGATTCTGCCGCAGGCAGTGGCGGCGTAACGAGGTCGGCGTCAGTTCGATCGAGGAGAACGCAATAGTGCGCAATGAGCGCGATTTTCCCTCCGCGGGCGGAGCGGGTGCCGCACAGGGCGTTGGCGCTCGGCTGCCGCGCAAGGAAGACGATCGCCTGATGCGTGGTCGCGGACAGTTCGTGGCTGACATCCGGCTCGCCGGGCTTCAGGAGGTTGCTTTTGTACGCAGTCCTCTGGCGCATGCGCTGATCCGCGAAATACATGTGCCGCATCGCCATCGTGCCAGCGTCTTCACGGCAGCGGATCTGGCCGGCGTCAAACCGATCCGCGCCGTGTCAGGGCTGCCGGGCTTCAAGATCTCCGAGCAGCCGGTGCTCGCCACCGGTAAAGTGCGTCAGGTCGGCGAACTGGTCGCGATGTGCGTAGCGCCGACGCGTGCCGGAGCGGAGGACATCGCTGCGGCCGTCACACTCGATCTGGAGGACCTTCCCGCCGTCTATGACATGCGGAAGGCGCGGGAACCGGGCTCGGCCTTGGTGCACGAGCATTGGGGCGACAACGTCTTTCTAGAAACCAATTTCGAGGTCGACATTTCGTCGGCTCTCGACGCGCCGATCAGGGTGTCGCGCGAGATATCGACCGCGCGGCAGTGCATGTCGCCGCTCGAGGGCCGTGGCGTCGTTGCGACATTCGACCACCGGCTCGATCAACTTACGCTCTATTCCGGCGCGCAGATGCCCCACATCACCCGTAACGGTCTTTCCGACTGTCTGGGCATGGAGCAGGGCAGAATTCGTATCATTTCGCCTGACGTCGGCGGCGGCTTTGGCCACAAGGGCATTTTGCTGCCGGAAGAGGTCTGCCTCTCGTGGCTGACGATGCGGCGCGGTCACCCGGTGCGCTGGACCGAAGACCGCCGCGAGCATCTCACCGCCAGCTCGAACTGCCGCGAGCATCATTACAATATCACTGTCTATGCCGATCGCGACGGCCGGCTGCGGGGCATCGATTGCGAAGCCACCGTCGATTCCGGTGCTTACTCTTCTTATCCGTTCTCGGCGTGCCTGGAAGCCGCCCAGGTCGCCAGCATTCTGCCTGGACCCTATTTGATGCCGGCCTATCGCTGCCGGACGTTCTCCGTCGCCACCAACAAATGCCCGATCCTGCCTTATCGCGGGGTCGCGCGCACCGGCGTCTGCTTCGCGCTGGAGCTGATGCTTGATCTGGTCGCGGCGGAAGCCGGACTTGAGCCTGGTGAAGTGCGCCTGCGCAACCTGGTACGGCCGGAGCAGATGCCGTTCGACAACATCACCAACAAGCACTTCGACAGCGGCGACTATCCCGAGGCGATGCGACGAGCCCTGACCGCCGTCGACGTCGAGAGCGTGCGTGCGCGTCAGCGCAAGGGCGAAGCGGATGGACGGCGGATCGGCGTCGGCATCTCGATCTATTGCGAGCAGGGCGCGCACGGGACATCAGTATATTCCGGCTGGGGCATTCCGATGGTGCCGGGCCACGAACAGGCGTCCGCGCGTCTGACACCGGACGGCGGCCTCGAGCTCCGGGTCGGTGTTCATTCCCATGGCCAGGGCATGGAAACCACGCTCGCCCAGGTCGCGCACGAGGTGTTGGGCGTCGACGTCGCCAGGGTGCACCTCATACTCGGCGACACGGCGATGACGCCGTATTCCACGGGCACCTGGGGCTCGCGTTCGATGGTGATGGCGGGCGGCGCGGTCGCAACCGCGTGCCGCGAACTAGGGGAACGCGCCAAACGCATCGGTGCCAAGCTGTTGCAGCACGATCCGGCCTCGGTGGTGCTGCAGAACGGAGAGGTTCGAGGCGTCAACGGCAGCGTTACCTTGAAGGAAATCGCCTACACTTGGTATCGCCGTCCGCAGGATTTGCCGGCCGATGTCGATCCAGGCGGGCTTGAGGTGACGTCGGGCTACAAGCCGCAGCGCGATTCCGGAACCTTCAGCTATGCCGCGCACGCTGTGGTCGTCGCCGTCGATCCCGATCTGGGGGATGTCGAGATCCTCGATTACGTCATCGTTGAGGACGGCGGCGTACTCGTCAATCCGATGGTCGTGGACGGCCAGATCTATGGTGGTCTGGCCCAGGGCATCGGCACCGCGCTGTACGAAGAGATGCCGTTCGATGCCGCCGGCCAGCCGCTCGCGACGACCCTTGCCGACTATCTGCTGCCTGGTCCGACCGAGGTGCCGATGCCGCGTCTCGATCATATGGAGACGCCGTCGCCCTATACGCAGTTCGGTGTGAAGGGTATCGGCGAGGGGGGCGCGATCGCTCCGCCCGCCGCGATCGCCAACGCCGTCAACGACGCATTGCGGCCGCTCGGTGTCGAACTGATGCAGTCGCCGATTACGCCATACCGTGTCGTCGAGGCGATCCTGGCTGCCCGCGATGCAGAAAGGCCGGCGGCATGAAACCCGCTCCTTTCGGCTACGAACGGCCACGCGATTTGCAGGCGGCGCTTGCCGTACTGGCCGAGGCCGACGCCTCCGCCAAGATCATCGCCGGCGGCCAATCGCTGGGCCCCATGCTCAACCTGCGGCTTGTCGAGCCGCAGCTGATTGTCGACATCACGGGGCTTGCCGAGCTCAAGCAGGTCGAGCGTCGCGGCGACGAGCTCGTCCTCGGCGCCTGTGTTACGCACGCCGATATCGAGGACGGACGGATTCCGGACGTCACGCACGGCGCCATGCGGGACGTCGCCGGCAACATCGCCTATCGCGCCGTTCGCAATCGCGGCACGGTGGGCGGATCGCTGAGCCATGCCGACCCTTCGGCTGACTGGGTATCCGCGCTCTCGGCGCTGGATGCGAAACTGACGCTGCGAAGCCTCGCGGGCCCGCGCACGGTCACGATGCAGGATTTCATCGTCGGTGCGCTCGAATCTGCGTTGCGGGCCGGCGAGATCGTCGAATCGATACATGTCCCGGCCATGCCGGCGTCGGCGCACTGGGGCTATGTCAAGGCTTGCCGCAAGACAGGCGAGTTCGCGCACGCGATCGGCGCGATCATGATCGACCCGAGTGCCGCAACGGCCCGCGTTGTGATCGGCGCGATCGATTCCGCGCCGATCGTCATCACGAATGCCGCAGAACTGTTCGGGGGACGCGTTGCCGGCAACTACAAGGAGCGTTTCGACGAGCGAGTAGCCGACGCCATCCTGGCAAAGGCCGGCGTCGCAAACGCAGTTCATCGTCATATCCATGTGAACGTGCTGAAGCATGCGGTCCGAGAGGCTGCCGCATGGGCATGATTGCACTCACGGTGAACCAGCGCGCGGTGCAGGCGTCAGTGGAGCCGCGCACCAACCTCGCCGATTTTGTTCGCGACAAGCTTGACCTCACCGGTACGCATCTTGGTTGCGAACACGGCGTCTGTGGCGCGTGTACGGTGTTGCTCGACGGCGCTCCGGCGCGTTCCTGCATTACCTATGCCGTTGCATGCGAAGGCGCGGAAGTCACCACGATCGAAGGTCTCGATGTGGACGAGGTCATCGTCGAACTTCGTTCCGCCTTCACGCGCGAGCATGCGTTGCAATGCGGTTATTGCACGCCCGGAATGCTGGTCTCCGCGCGGGATCTGGTACTGCGTCTGCCGGAAGCCGACGAGCGTCAGATCCGCGTCGGATTGAGCGGCAATCTGTGCCGCTGCACCGGCTATGTCGGCATTGTCCGGGCGGTTCAATCGGTGATCGATCAGCGGCGCGCGCGCAATATCGCGCCGGAACCGGACGGAGGACGGAAGATCCTGGGACCCGTCGGCTCGGGCCGAAGCGTGCATGACGGCGTTGATCGGGCCGAACGCATACGGCTGGTAGAAAACGATCCAACGTCGCCGGAGGCGGCCCGTTCGGTCGATTCGATTCCGGACTTCACCCCTGCCACCGTTCTGAACCAGCACTTCAGCGTCGCGCACCCGCCCGAACAGGTCTTTGCGATGTTCGACGACATCGCAAGTGTCGCGGCCTGCCTTCCCGGCGCGTCGCTCACGGCGCCGCCGAGCCCGCAGCGCGTCGAAGGTGCCATCCGCATCAGGATTGGACCGATTGCCGCGACATTCGTAGGTAGCGCCCGCCTCGAACGGAGTCCGGCCGATCTGTCCGGCCGCATCGTCGGCATCGGCAACGACCGCCGCAGCCGGTCTTCGACCCAGGGTGAAATTCGCTATCGGCTGGTGCCGATCGAGCAGGGCGCGGCAACGCGCGTTGATCTTTCCATTGGCTATACGCTCACGGGAATGCTGGCGCAGGTGGGACGGCCGGGTTTGGTGCGCGATCTCGCAGCACGGCTGATCGCTGAATTTGCCGGCAATCTCGACCGCCGCCTGTCGGGGACATCACCGGACGCCGCCGTTGCGGCGGACCTGAACGGAGTGTCGCTGGTTTTAGGTCTCTTGCGCGCGCGGGTCGCGCGTTGGTTTGGTCGTTTCTCGTCCGATAAAGACGGAGCGGCGTGATGGTTCGACGTTCCGCGCAATGCGGAGCGGCGTTTGGACTGCGAATGATTAACAGCGTGAGATTGGAGAACCAAATGACACGGACTTTCAGAATTGTTCCGGCGATCGCGCTGGCGATCGCCTTTCTGGGCGGCGCGGCGGAAGCTCAAACCATCAAGATCGGCGTGAATGAGCCCCTCACGGGCGCATTCGCCGCTTCGGGTACCTATGTCGTCAACGGAGCCAAGATCGCTGCTGATGAAATCAATGCCAAGGGCGGGATCCTCGGCAAGAAGATCGAGCTGATCATCGAGGACAACAAGAGCAATCCGACCGAGGCGGCCGCGGTCGCCGAAAAACTGATCACCAGCGACAAGACGCCGGTCATGATGGGCGCGTGGGGCTCGAGCCTGACGCTCGCCGTGATGCCGAAACTCATCGAGTACGAGACGCCGATGGTGGTCGAGACCTCCTCGTCCGGCAAGATCACGACGACCGGCAATCCATACATCTTCCGCATTTCGCCGCCGTCGGCTGTCGAAGCCGCGGCCTTCAAGGGGATCGTCGACAAGCTCGAGCTGAAGAAAGTGGATTTCCTCGTCATCAACAATGATTGGGGTCGCGGTACCGCCGAAGACTTCAGCAAGATGATGAAGGAAAAAGGGATCACTGTCGGCGCCGTCGAGACGATGGATCAGGGTGCGCAGGACATGAGCGCACAGCTTTCCAAGCTCAAGGCCACTGATTCCGAGACCATCATCGTGACCACCGCGGTGGACCAGCTCACGCTGATCTTCAAGCAAGCGGCAGCGCTCGGCATGAAGAAGCGCATCATCACCACCGGCGGCTCGCAGAATCCGGACCAGATCATCGCGCAAGCAGGTGCGGCCGCCAACGGCACCATGCATCTGACGACCTTCCTGCCATGGTTCCCCGACAAGACGCCGAACCCTGAGGCAACCAACTACTTCATCGCCGAATGGAAGAAGCGCGGCTTCGACTTCGCCGGATGTACCGAGAGCTTCCGCGGCTACGACGGTATCCGCACGGTAGCAGCCGCCATAGAGAAGGCGGGCAAGGCGGAGCCGGCGGCGATCAAGGCCGCATTGTGGGACATCAAAGTGAAAGGCCTGAACGGCGATATCGTGTTCCGCAAGTCCGGTCCCGAAGGCAAGGAAAGCGGTCAGAGCCAGCCCAATGTCTATCTGATTGAAATCAGCGACGGCAAGGTCGGCATGAAGACGCTTTGACGTCGCTTTCCTGAGACGTCGCTTTCCTGATTGGAGAGGGCCCGCGCCATCGCCGCGGGCCCTCTCTGACCTCCCACATCTGGTAACGCCGTTGAGCGAGTTTCTGCAACATCTGATCAACATGCTGGTTCTCGGCGGCACCTATGCCCTGCTGGGGATCGGGCTGACATTGATCTTCGGCATCATGAACGTCGTGAACTTCACGCACGGCGTGCTCTACACCTTCGGCGCTTACGTCATGTTCATGGTGGTGCAGCACCTGGGCGTGAATTTCTTCCTGGCGTTGCCGCTGGCCGTCGTCGCCGGCTGGCTGCTTGGGGCGGTGATCGAGCTTGCGTTGCTGCGCCCGCTGCGCGGTTCCGACATCGACACCACCATGCTTGTGATGATCGGCGCCTGGATCGCGATGCAGTCCGGCGCACTGTGGATCTGGGGCGGCGTTGCGAAATCGATCGCGACGCCGTTTCCCGAGGCGCCGCTGGTGCTCGGACCGGTCTCGGTGTCCTGGCTGCGACTGTTTGTGCTGGCAGCGGCGGCCTTGCTGATCGTAATCACCTACCTCTTGATCAACCGCACCAGGCTCGGCTGCGCGATGCGGGCCACATTTCAGGACCAGGACACCGCCTCGCTGATGGGCGTCAACGTCGATCTCATCTACACATCGACCTTCGCGATTGGTTCGAGCCTTGCCGCAGCGGCGGGGGCGTTGCTCGGACCTGTCTACGTGGTTTTCCCGCAGATGGGCGATCTTGCCGCGGTGAAGGCATTCGCGATCGTGATCCTCGGAGGGCTGGGTAACATCACTGGAGCGGTCGTTGGCGGTTTCGTCCTTGCGTTGGCGGAAGAACTGGGCGCCGGTTACGTGTCGTCGGGATACCGCGACGCGATGGGCTTTCTGATCATCATTGCGGTCCTGATCTTCAAGCCGACCGGGTTGTTTGCGCGTGCGGAGCGCGTCGGATGAAGCTCGTTGTCCCGTTTCTGACCATACTGGTATTTGCCTCGGTGCCGCTCTGGCTGCGTGATCCCTATCTCCTGAACGCCCTGATCACGACCGGCATCTTCATCATCGGGGCGATGAGCCTCAATTTGCTGCTCGGCTTCACCGGTCAGCTCAGTCTTGGTCATATCGCGTTCTTCGGCATCGGGGCCTACGTCAGCGCATTGACGTCGCTTGGGTTCGATGTGGGCTTGCCCGGCGGCGTCCATATTGTTCACGATCCCTGGCCGCCGATCGCAGGCTTTGCGCTGGCGATCCTGATTGCGGGATTGTGCGGTTATTTCGTCGGACGGCTTTCGTTCCGCGTGCGTGGCGCTTATTTCGTGATCGTGACGATTTCGTTTGCCGAGGTCGTCCGGCTGGTCGCCCTCAACTGGGTTGAGCTCACGCAAGGTCCGCTGGCGCTAACCAACATCCCCTCGATTTCGATAGGGCTGCCGGCCGTCGGCAGTTTGGTCCTGCGCACAAAGTTGCAGAACTACTACCTCGTGCTGGTGGTGGCGGTGGCGGCCTATGTCCTGATTGCACGCCTCGTCCATTCGCATTTCGGCCGCGCCATGCGCGGGCTCATGGAGAACGAAACGCTGGCAATTTCGGTCGGCATTGACGTGACGAAGACACTCACTTTGGCGGCGGTGATCTCGGCCGCGATTGCCGGCGCGGCCGGCAGCCTCTATGCGCACTACATCCGCATCATTGATCCTGAGGTATTCGCCTTCATCAACACCGTGACCATGGTGATCATGGTCATCAGCGGCGGCAAAGGTTCGCTGGCCGGGCCAATCGTCGGCGGCGTGATCTTCGGGTTGATGCCGGTGTTCTTGCGCCCGATCATGGCGCCGGAAGCGCAATGGATTGCCTATGGCGGCGTGCTGATCGCCATTCTGTTCGTATTGCCGCGCGGCATCGTGCCGTCGCTTGCACAGCGGCTGGCGCAGCGCTCGAGCAAGGCAGGCGTGGCTGAACCGGTCGTTTTTCCCGAGCGTAGCGCCAAGGAGCCTGCGTAATGGCGTCAATCGCGACCGCATTGATTGTCGAACAGGTCGCCGTGCATTTCGGCGGTGTCGTCGCGCTGTCGGACATGACGTTCACGGTGGGGGAGGGCGAGATCGTCAGCCTCATCGGACCCAATGGAGCGGGAAAGACGACGGCTTTCAACGTCGTGACCGGATTTCTGGATCCGACCCACGGTGCCGTGAGCTATCGCGGAACCGCCCTGAATGGATTGAAGCCGCATCAGATCGCGGACCTTGGACTGATCCGTACCTTCCAGCGTACCAGCGTTTTTCCAAACGACACGGTTTACAACAATGTGCTGATCGGGCTGCACCGGCAGGGCAGGGTCGGGCTTGTCGAGGCCATTCTGGGGCTCCCGCGTGCAAGGGCGGCGGAGCGCAAGCTGCGGGAACGCGCCGGTGAACTGATCGAGTGGGTCGGACTCGAACGTCGCGTCCATGACGCCGCGGGTTCGCTGTCCTATGGCGAGCAACGGCTCGTTGGCGTGGCGCTGGCACTTGCGGCAGAACCGTCGATGCTGCTGCTGGATGAGCCGGTGTCCGGGATGAATGCCTCCGAGACACACACCTTCGTGCAGCTGATCCGCAACATCCGCGATCGCAACGTCACCATCCTGCTTGTCGAGCACGACATGCCGATGGTGATGAGCGTCTCGGACCGGATCGTGGTGCTGAACTACGGTCGCATCATTGCTGAAGGTTCGCCGGATGTGATCCGGAGCGATCCGGCCGTCATTGAAGCCTATCTCGGGCAGGGAGCAACACGTGCTTGAGATCCGCGATATGGTATGCGGCTATGGCGGGGTGACGGCGCTGCGCGGCATTTCGCTGGAGGTCAAGGCCGGGCAGCTCGTAGCCTTGATCGGCGCCAACGGCGCCGGCAAGAGCACCACGCT
>Ga0137409_10007561_pt1 | contig 11156 bp, 8 predicted proteins | sample CZODoug1_16funga_FD_122059 | JGI IMG/M metagenome (GOLD analysis project Ga0137409, IMG submission 122059) | Vadose zone soil fungal communities from Angelo Coast Range Reserve, California, USA - CZODoug1_16fungal (Hybrid Assembly) | ecosystem: Environmental > Terrestrial > Soil > Vadose zone... | reverse complement strand
CTTGGCCTGGGTGACATCCGCTGGCCGGATAATCTTGTTGGCCAGCATGAGATCAACTACGCCGACACCGGCGCCCTGGGCTTCATTTTTCAGCGAAGCCACCTGATCGGAACTGACAAACCCGAGGTCAATCAGGATATCTACCAAATAGTCGTCTTTTTCAGCCACAGCTCAAAATAAAAGCATTTCCACACGGGAATGTATGTGAAGAAAGTACTGCGGCACCTATGTTCCTGTCAATGCGGAGCAAAGCAAAAAGAAGGTGACACTGTATCTTGCGGTAATTAAGGACGTGTTTTCTGGTAAATCGGACGTGGATACTGGGATGAGGTAGGATTAAGGACCTGTTACGGGCAGTCGAAATGCACCCGTTGCTGGCTGATTCGAGGTCAATCTTAGGTGATGACGCGCTTCTCTTTGCTTCCGAGCCGCATTTCCGTTAAATTTGACGATTGTCTGTTTGCGGAAAACTGATTTGTGAGCAAAGGCTTTATTAAGATAGGCGGAGCGCGTGAGCATAATCTAAAGGATCTCACGCTGAATATCCCACGGGACAAGCTGGTTGTGATTACCGGCTTGAGCGGTTCAGGTAAGTCTTCGCTCGCTTTCGACACGATATATGCCGAAGGACAGCGAAAATATGTCGAGTCGCTCTCGGCTTACGCCCGGCATTTCCTGGATCAGATGCAAAAGCCGGATGTGGATTTTATTGAAGGGCTTTCTCCGGCCATTGCAATCGAACAACGCAGTTCTGGTTCGAGTCCTCGGTCGATCATCGCGACGACGACAGAGATTTACGACTATCTGCGATTGCTTTATGCGCATATCGGCCAGCCGTACTGCCCGGAAACGGGAGTGCCGATCGTGACGCAAACCACGAGTGATATTGTGGATAAAATCCTGGCATTGCCACCGCGGACGCGGGTGATGTTGCTGGCTCCGGTTGTGCGCGAGCAAAAGGGTGAGTTTCGGGATGTGGTCGAACGGCTCGGGCGAGAGGGCTTTGTCCGGGCGCGAATCGATGGGGAACTGGTCGAGCTAGCGAATGGTGTTCGGGTCAAATTGGAGCCCAAGGAGAAGCATACGATTGAAGCGGTCGTGGACCGGTTGGTAATTGATGAAAAGATCCGCGTGCGACTGAGCGATTCGGTCGAGACGGCGCTGAAATGGGGCGAGGGTGTTTTGTTGACGCTGCATCAAACGCCCGCCGAAGAGGGGCGAGGACCGGATGCGAGGAGCCATGCGGAAGGGCAGGGGATTAGGCCGGGAACCGGTTCACCGGTTTCGAATGGCTGGATGGAAACGTTGCATTCTAATCGGAATCTGAGTCCGGCAACTGGCAAGAGCTACGAGCCATTGACACCCAAACATTTTTCTTTCAATGCGCCTGCAGGTGCGTGCCCAGTTTGCCATGGGTTGGGACAGAAGATGGTTTTCGATGAGGGGTTGGTCGTTCCGGATCCGGACAAATCGCTGGAGCAAGGCGCAATTCTGCCGTGGCGTCGCGGCGGCAAGCGGATGGTGACGTATTACAAGGGGTTGCTGCGCGGTGTGGCCGCACATTACGAGCAAAACCAGGAGAAGCCTTACAAGGATTTGGCGGATGATTTCAAGCGCGCGTTGTTGTGGGGTTCCGGCGAGACGGAAATTGAATTTTCGTTCTGGCGGGCCGGAAAGATGAGCAAAGTGAAGCGGCCGTTCGAAGGGGTGATTCCAAATCTTGAGCGATTGTATCAGGAGAGCGAAAGCGAGTTCACGCGAAACCGCTTGAAGGCATTGAGGACCTCTGCCGACGATCGTGTGCTCACCGAGATTGTGCGTTTGACCGGCACTGATTTGCAGACGCTCAATTCGGAGCTGGAAAAACTCGCAGCCGGCGCAATCGAGACGCGCAGCATCACCATGCAAATGGTCGACGACCTGATTGGTCATTCGCGCGAACTGTCGAATTTTGAACTCGGGGACCAGTTGATTGCCGGTAATCGCCGCGACGCGCTGATGACGCTGCATCATTTGCTTGAAGACAACGTGGCGCCGGTAATGCTCATAGGTTTGATCGCGAGCAACTATCACCGGCTGGCACTGGCGAAGGAGTTAATGAAACAGGGCCGGAGAGATGAAGCCAGCAAGCTGGTTTACGGATCCTACGAGTCTTCGGAGGTCGTAACCAGTCGATTTCTTGGGGCTAGTTTGCAATCTTTGTCGCTCCTGACAATTCTCTCTCCAAGGTATCTACGGCTTCAGTTACCTTCTTGGCAAAGGCAGAGTCGGGGTTGTCTACTACGAAAACGGATCTGCTGAGGTTGTTGATGACGTCGAGCTGGAATTCGAATGCTTGGAGGAAATGTGATCTGAACAGCTGGGATAGTTCCTGGCCGACCTTTATGGCGTCCTTGATCCGGACACCGTGGTGCACCTCGTACCTTTCCTTCAGGCCGCGCAGGATGGCGATGGTGTCCTCGACGCTCGGCTCACCGACGACGACGGGCTGGAAGCGGCGCTCGAGCGCGGCGTCCTTCTCGATGTGCTTGCGGTACTCCGCGAGCGTGGTGGCGCCGATGCATCGCAGCTCGCCGCGCGCCAGGGCCGGCTTGAGCATGTTGGCGGCGTCCACGGCGCCTTCCGCGCCCCCCGCTCCCACGAGCGTATGCAGCTCGTCGATGAACAGGATGTAGCGTCCGTCGCTCTGCTCGATTTCCCGCAGCACCGCCTTCAGCCGGTCCTCGAACTCCCCACGGTACTTCGTTCCCGCCACGAGGGCGCCCAGATCCAGCGCCACGACTTCCTTGTTCTTGAGGCCCTCCGGAACGTCACTATCCACGATGCGGCGCGCCAGACCTTCGACGATGGCGGTCTTGCCGACCCCCGGGTCGCCGATCAGGACCGGATTGTTCTTGGTGCGCCGCGACAGGACCTGGACCACGCGGCGAATCTCTTCGTCCCGCCCGATGACTGGGTCGAGCTTTCCACGGCGGGCCAGGTCGGTGAGGTTGCGGGCATACTTCTCGATCGATTGGAAGGTGTCCTCCGGGTTCTGCGACGTCACCCGCTGACTGCCTCGGATGGCGCGCAGAGCCTCCAGGATCTTGCCGCCGGTCGCGCCCGATTCCTGGAGGAACGCCGTCGCCGATCCGCCCCCCTCGACGAGCGCGAGAAGAAGGTGCTCGACCGAGACGAAGTCGTCGTGGAAGTCAGCGGCCTTCGCCTCGGCCTTCTCCAGAAGGGAGCGCAGGCGTTCGTCGATTCGGGGAGAGGAGCCGCCGTGGGCGTTCGGGCGGGACGCCAGGACTTCTCGTACCCGAGCCTTCAGCCGCGGCACATCGACGCCGATTCGTTGAAGGAGGATCGGCGCCAGTCCGCCCTCCTGGTTCAGGAGCGACTGGAGAAGGTGCTCCGGAGCGATGTCGGGATGCCCCGAGGCGGCAGCAGATCGCTGGGCCTCCTGCAGCGCCTCCTGGGAACGGACAGTCAACTTGTCGAGGTTCATGCTCTGCCGCAATCTCCTTGAGTCATGATTAATTAGGATGCTTAGTATAAACATTGAGTGTCTCATTGTCAAATAATTTGATATACAATATATATTTTATTATCAACAACTTAACAAGTGTTCAGGCAGTTGCACGTCCGTCCTCTTGCAGGAACTCCCGGAACAGGTCCAGGCAGAGGCGTGTGTGGGTGAGGAACAGATGGTGTCCGGTCCCCCGCACCGTGCGCAGGCGCATGTGGGGGTAGAGATCCGGTAGGGGACGCACATGGTCGAGCGGTGCGACGGAGTCCTGCTCGCCATGGATCAGGAGCGTGGGCAGGGGAGCGACCTCGGGCAGGATCCGATCGACCTGGTAGCTCAAGAGACAATGTTCCAGAGTCGAGGTGAGCGACTTGAAGGTGAACTTGTGGCTGTCGATGACCACCGACCAGGGAAATCGCAGCATATACCTCAGCGTGAGCTCCAGGCCGGTGCGTTTCATCTGGGCAATCGTTTCCCCCAGAGAGTGTTCGTTGAGAAGGCGCCGGTAATGGGGCGAGCCGCGCCAGAAGAGGGCGTGCGCCGTCGCAGGCTCGCTGAAGCGTGGAAGGCTCAGCAGGATCATGCGCTTCACGTGCGACCCGTGGAGCGCGGCGTACTCCAGGGCGATCAGGCCGCCGAGGGAGTGACCGACGATGGTCAGCGGGTGTCCGGCGAGATCGATCTCCTCCACGAAACTGCGCACGCTGTCGCGGAACACAGGCAGGGTGTACTCGAGGTACGGCTTGGGAGAAAGGCCGAACCCGAGGAGATCGGGGATCACCAGGCGGTAATCCTGCTCGAGCGGCCGCACCTTTTTCTGCCAGTACCGCCTGGAGCCCGTGATGCCGTGCAGGAACAGCAGGACGGGCCCGCGGGGATTGCCGGTCGAGACGTAGTGGAGGGCGTTCGGCGGTCTCATGTCACGCAGCACGCGTCGGCACGTTCGACCGCGCGAGCGCGCGATCATATCATGTCGAAGCGACCGCGCTCCGCCTTGATCTCCTCGGGGGCCGTGGCCTATCATCAGCCGCCTGACGAACCGTTCCGCGCAGGACCTCCCCCTCATAGCCCCGGTGACGGCGGTCCGACGCTCCCGGATCTTCGTCCCCCGCCGCCGGAGGACGTGACAGGAAGGAGGACGTCATGCTGGAGTCCCTGCAGAAGACCGATCCCGAAGTGGCCCAGGCTCTCGCCGCCGAGGTCGCCCGGCAGGACGAGACCCTGGTCCTGATCGCCTCCGAAAACTTCGCCTCGCGCGCCGTGCTGGAAGCGATGGGGTCCGTGTTCACGAACAAGTATGCGGAGGGGTATCCTGGGCGCCGTTACTACGGTGGATGCGAGCACTCCGACACGGTCGAGCGGCTGGCCATCGACAGGGCCAGGGCGATTTTCGGCGCGGAGCACGCCAACGTCCAGCCGCATTCGGGTTCGCAGGCGAACATGGCGGTGTACCTCGCCATGCTCAAACCGGGCGACGTCATCCTGGGGATGGATCTCTCGCACGGCGGACATCTGACTCACGGCCATCCCCTGAACTTCTCCGGGCGATACTTCAAGATCGTCCCCTACGGTGTCAGCCGTGAGACGGAGCTACTGGACTACGACCAGATGGAGCGTCTGGCCCGGGAACACCGGCCCCGCCTGATCGTCGCGGGGGCGAGCGCCTACGCGCGGATCATCGACTACCCCCGCATCCGCCGCATTGCAGACGACACCGGGGCCCTTCTGATGGCCGACATCGCCCACGTGGCGGGTCTGGTCGCGGGGGGGGTGCATCCAAATCCGGTGCCCTACGCCGATTTCGTGACCACCACCACCCACAAGACCCTGCGCGGCCCGCGCGGGGCGATCATCCTCTGCCGCGAGCGCTACGCGAAGGAGATCGACAGCGCCGTGTTCCCGGGGACACAGGGTGGGCCCCTCGTGCACATGATCGCGGCCAAGGCGGTGGCGTTCAAGGAGGCGATGTCCGAGGAGTTCAAGCGTGATCAGAAGCGGACCGTGGAGAACGCCGTGAGACTGGCGGCGCTTCTCGCGGCCGGCGGCCTTCGAGTCGTCTCGGGCGGGACGGATACCCACCTGTTCCTCCTGGATCTGCGGACGAGGAAACTGACGGGACGCGCGGTCGAGCAGAGACTGGACAGGGTGGGCATCGCCCTCAACAAGAACACCATTCCGTTCGATCCGGAGAAGCCGCTGATCGGCAGCGGTGTGCGGATCGGCACGCCCGCCGCGACCACGCGGGGGATGGGACCGGCCCAGATGGATCAGATCGCCCGCCTGATCCTCGAAGCGCTCGAACGGGAACCGGACGCGCGCGACATCGAGGCCCTGCGCGGCCGCGTCGCGGGCCTCTGCCGATCCTTCCCCATCTATGGCTGGCTGCCGCGCCCTGCGGCCGAGCGCGGCGCCGACCGGGAGCGCCCGTCCTGACGTCCCGCCGCGCGATCCGGCCGCTCCCGATCCTCCTCGATCGGAGCGGCGTCCCGCGGAGAGTCGTGGGCGGGGGGATTCCTCCCGAGGCGGAGGAGGCCGCGACATGACGGATCGTCCCGATCCCGGGCGCTCCCTCTACCTCGTCGACGGAAGCAACAACCTGTACCGGGCGTTCTACGCCATACGAGGTCTGAGCACCAGCAAGGGTCTCCCGACCAACGCCATCTTCGGCTTCACGTCGATGCTGCGCAAACTCCTGCGCGAGCACGCGCCGCGACGCCTCGGGGTGGCCTTCGACCTTGCGGAGCCGACGTTCCGGCACAAGGCGTTCGCCGACTACAAGGCGAACCGCCCCGAGACACCCGCCGATCTCGTCGTGCAGATCCCGTACGTGAAGAAGGTGTGCCAGGTTCTGGGGGTCCCCGTGCTCGAGCTCTCCGGGTTCGAAGCGGACGACATCATCGCGACGCTCGCCGATCGCGGCCGCAAGGCCGGCCTCGAGGTCGTCATCGTGGCCACCGACAAGGACCTTCTGCAGCTCGTGGGAGACGGTGTCATGGTCTTCAATCCCGTGAGCGAACAGTTTCTCGACAGCGAGGGTGTCGCGCGCGTGTTCGGGGTTCGACCCGATCAGGTGCGGGACGTGCTGGCGCTCTGCGGCGATTCATCCGACAACATCCCGGGCGTTCCCGGCATCGGGGAGAAGGGGGCCAGGGATCTGATCCGCCAGTACGGCGATCTCGAATCCGTCCTGCTCGCGGCCCCGACCATCTCCCGGAAGACTTACCGGGAAGGCCTGCTGGCGAACGCCGACGTCGCCCGCTTGAGCCGCGACCTGGCCACTCTGCGTTACGACGCCCCGCTGTCGTTCGATCCCGATCGATTGAGAGTCGGCGCGCCCGACCAGGATGCGGCGCGACAGATCTTCCAGGATCTCGAGTTCGGAGCGCTCGCGCGGGAGTTTGCGGCTCCCGTGGTGACCCCGGAGACGCGTCACACGGTCGTCCGGGATGCCGCGGACCTGGAGCGGGCAGTGGAGCGATTGCGGGCGTCGGGGCGGTTCGCCTTCAATGTGGAGAGGGACCACGCCGAGCCGATGCGGGCCGGAATCGTGGGAATCGCCCTGGCCGGGGTCGGCGGTGAGAGCTTCTACGTTCCGGTGGCGCAACGCCACCTCGGCGATCCCCCCCCGCTCGACCAGGCGACCGTCCTGAATCGCCTGCGTCCCCTGTTCGAGAGGCGGGGTCCGCGGCGCGAGGCCCACAACGTCAAGAGCGATCTGATCCTGCTCCGGCGTTTGGGCTGGGATCCGCCGACCGTCGAGTTCGACACCATGCTGGCCAGCTACCTCCTCGACGCCTCGCGGCGCAGCCATGACCTCGAGGCGGTCGCCCGGGACGTCGCCGGGTTCGAGGTCCCCTCCTACGAATCGGTGCTCGGCTCGGGAGCCAGGAGCGTCCCGCTCGCCGATATCGGCGTGGAGCGGGCCGCGGCCCTGGTCTGCGGGCGCGTCGCCGCGGTGCTGGCCGTCCGCGACCGCCTGGAGACCGGCATGAGGGAGGAGGGGGTGCTGACGCTGTTCAACGACCTGGAGCTGCCCCTGGCCTACGTCCTGGCGGAGATGGAGGTCGCCGGCGTGCGCGTCGACACCGGCTTCCTCGCTTCGCTGTCGCGCGAGTGGGAGACCCAGCTGGCCCGCTTGACGTCCGAGATCCACGCTCTCGCGGGGAGGGAGTTCAACATCAACTCGCCCCGCCAGCTGGGGGAGATCCTGTTCGATGGTCTGAAACTGACCCCCGGGCGCAGGACCCAGAGGACGCGGTCGTTCTCCACCGGCGTGGAGGTCCTCGAGGAGCTGGCGGAGGAGCACGAGCTGCCGCGCCGGATCCTGGAATACAGGAGCCTGCAGAAGCTCAAGTCGACGTACGTCGACAGCCTGCCCGGCCTGATCAACGCGGACACGGGCCGCGTCCATACGTCCTTCAACCAGGCGGTCGCCGCCACCGGCCGTCTGAGCAGCAGCGATCCGAATCTTCAGAACATCCCGGTGCGCACGGAGCAGGGGCGGCAGATCCGCAGGGCCTTCGTCACGGATCGCGGTCATGTGCTCCTGTCCGCGGATTACTCGCAGATCGAGCTGCGTGTGCTCGCCCACCTGTGCGGCGATCCGGCCCTGGTGAACGCCTTTCGGACGAACGAGGACATTCACCGCCGCACGGCGGCGGAAGTCTTCGGCGTGATGCCCGATCTCGTGAGCGACGAGATGCGCCGGCGCGCCAAGGTCGTGAACTTCGGGATCATCTACGGCATGGGCGCCCAGCGTCTGGCGCGCGAGCAGGGGATACCGGTCAAGGAGGCGGAGGGCTTCATCGAGGCGTACTTCCAGCGCCTGCCCCGGGTCAAGGAGTACATCGACGCCACGATCGCCGCGGTGGAATCGGAGGGGCGCGTCAGGACCCTGCTCGGCCGGGTGCGCCACTTCCCGGAGGTCAAGGGCACGGATCGGAATGCCCGCCAGCAGGCACTCCGCGCCGCGGTGAACACGACCATCCAGGGCACGGCGGCGGATCTCATCAAGCTCGCGATGGTTGCGCTGGCCCGGCGCCTCAAGGAGGCGGGGAGCGGCGCGCGCATGACGCTTCAGGTGCATGACGAGCTGGTCCTGGAGGTGCCGGAGACCGAGGTGCCCTCCGTGCCCCGGATGGTGCGCGACGTGATGGAGGGCGTCCACGAGCTGCGCGTCCCTCTGGTCGCCGATCTCAAGATTGGGCCGAACTGGCTGGACATGACGAAGGTCGAATCCAAAGATTGAAATCGGCCCGGTGGCGGCGTCGCGCCGCCGCCGCGTCCATTGCGCCTCCCCATTTCGTAACCTACATTGCCGTTGCGGCGGCGACGTGTGGCCGTCGAAATCTCCGGAACGGACACATGCCCGAGGCGACCCACATCCTGATTGTCGATGACGACCGGACGATACGGGACCTGCTGAACGAAGGGCTGTCCGACAGCGGTTACCGCTGCGACACGGCCTGCGACGGACTCGAAGGCCTCAGGAAGGTCCAGACGAACGGATTCGAGCTGGTCGTGAGCGACATCGACATGCCGGAAATGGACGGGGTCCACCTGCTCCAGGAGATCAAGAAGATCCGCCCGGACACCGAGATCATCATGCTGACGGGCATCGTGGACGTCGAGACCGCCATCCAGTCGATGCGCCTGGGGGCCTGCGACTACCTGACCAAGCCCTTCAATCTCGCCGAAGTGCGGATCACGGTGGAGAGAGCCCTGGAGAAGCAGCGCCTGCTGCGAGAGAATCGGGAGTATCAGAGGACGCTCGAGATCAAGGTCGCGGCCCGCACGGCCGAGCTGCTCGGCAAGAAGCGGGAGGTGGAGGATCTCCTGTCGCGTCTGCAGTCCTCCTATCAGACGACCCTCGAGGCCCTGGCGTCGGCGCTCGACACACGCGACACGGAGACGCTGGGCCATTCCCTGCGGGTGGCCTCGTACACGGTGGCCGTGGCGCGCCGGATGGGCGTGGGGGAGCCGGACCTGACGGACATCTACCGCGGCGCGCTGCTGCACGACGTGGGGAAAATCGGCGTCCCGGACGCAATCCTCCGAAAGCCGGGCAAGCTGACCCCGGAGGAATGGGTCGAGATGCGCCGGCATCCGGAGATCGGTCATCGCATCCTGCAGGGGATCAAGTTCCTGGAAGGGGCGCGCGAGATCGTGCTGAGCCACCAGGAAACCTACGACGGGTCGGGCTACCCGCGGGGTCTGAAGGGCAAGGAAATTCCGCTCGGGGCCCGCATCTTCGCCGTGGTCGACACGCTGGACGCCATGACATCGGACCGCCCGTACCGCAAGGCCCTGCCGTACGAGGCGGCGCGCGCCGAGATCCTCAAGTATTCCGGCACGCAATTCGATCCGGACGTCGTGCAGGCCTTCCTGGACATTCGGGACGGGGAGTGGAACGAGATCCAGCGCCGGGTCATGCAGGACATCCTGGTCCGGGGGCAGTCCCGGCTGTAGGCCGGCGGGGGCGCGCCGCCTCCGGTTCTACGGGGCGACGCCGCGGCCTTCTGGACAAGAAGGGCGCAAGCATCCAGGCTGCCGCGCCAAAAGTCCTATTCACTGGTGGCAAGACTGCTCCCAAGGGGAGCCGACATCCCATCGAAGATCGGCCATCTGCATAGTCAGGGGACATCTTTTACAAAGCCCCGACCATGCTTCATCTCACGGATATCGTCGCGCATGTGTTCAAGCTCTGTCTTTTGAACAGCCACTTGCGTGAGGATCGTACCTAGTTTGGTAAACGCCTCGCCAAGGGTTTCTTGACGCTGCTTTGAGGTTTTGCATGTCGTGTCGAACCACACGAATATCTCCCTGGATACTGCGGATATCCCCCTGAGAGCCCCCTGTTGTCTTCCAAAAGATCGTAACCACACCCGCTATGATCAATGCCATCGTCAGCAGGTTGCCAACATTAATAGTCCAATCGATCATGATGGGCATTCCAAATCACTTCTTGCGCGTGAGCCAAGCAGACACGGCTGATGCTACGGTCTGTACCGGCATCACCAGGAAGAAGCTCTGCACAATAGCCCATTGATAGGTATCATAGGGCGGTGGCAGCTTTGGGATGCCCCAGCTTCCGAATGGCGGGATCAGTGTGTCTAAAAAGACCGCCGCAAAGTGCAGTGACGCTGGTATCCCCGCAATTAAGATGATCAGCTTGGCGCCCCACCAAGCATTCTGAGCCATCTTCATCCGGTTGGTCTCAACCTGAGCCTCCAGGTATGCCTTATACCCTGCCAGATCGACACCAGCGGCTGTTGTGAAGCCCTGTAGCTCCACATTGGCTTTGGCTGCCTGAAGATCGAAGAACTTCCCAGCTAAGCCTGGGATTGAGCTAATCAGGCTTAGGACAATGCCCCACATCAGAGCTTGCCCTTAACCCAATCGCGCAACATCGGCCATGTCACGGCTCCTGCGACATATGAAACAAGGATTACCGTCCCGTAGATGACTAGCTCGTTGATGATCATGATGGTGGCTGGTCCTTATCGCCCTTGTCGTCTTCGCTCAGATGCCGAATGAGAGCCTGAAGATCGAAACGCCCGCTGATCACAAGCCATAGCGCAACTGACGCCGCGAATAACAACGCGACAAATGCCGCTAAAGCCCACGGGTTAGTGAGCTTATCGAAGAA
>Ga0137409_10007560_pt1 | contig 11157 bp, 6 predicted proteins | sample CZODoug1_16funga_FD_122059 | JGI IMG/M metagenome (GOLD analysis project Ga0137409, IMG submission 122059) | Vadose zone soil fungal communities from Angelo Coast Range Reserve, California, USA - CZODoug1_16fungal (Hybrid Assembly) | ecosystem: Environmental > Terrestrial > Soil > Vadose zone... | reverse complement strand
CCGATTCGCGCGCGGGGGTTGACGGTCTTGAGGTCGTGGATGAGCTGCGCGAGGTCTTCGATCGAGTAGATGTCGTGATGCGGCGGCGGGGAGATCAGCTGCATGCCGGGCTGCGCGTGGCGCAGGCGCGCGATGAGGTTCGTCACCTTGATGCCGGGCAGCTGGCCGCCTTCTCCCGGCTTCGATCCCTGCGCGATCTTGATCTCCAGCTCGTCGGCGCGTTTCAGGTAGCGCGGCGTGACGCCAAAGCGCGCGGAGGCGACCTGCTTCACGCGGTTGTCGCGCCGCGTGCCGCCTTCGTCGTCATAGGTGTCCGGGTCCTCGCCGCCTTCGCCGGAGTTGGAGCGCGCGCCGATCATGTTCATCGCGATCGCGAGTGTCTCGTGCGCTTCGGGCGACAGCGCACCGAGCGACATCGCCGTGCTCACGAAGCGCTTGACGATCTCGCTCGCGGGCTCGACCTCATCGAGCGGTACGGGCTGCGCCGACTCCTTGATGTGGATGAGCTCGCGGAGCGTTTGGGGCCGGTCCATGCTCGAGAGCCGGCGCCACTCGCGATAGGCGTCCTGGTCACCAGTCTGGGCAGCTTTCTGCGCTGCCTTCACAGCGTGAGGGTTGTAGGCGTGGTGCTCACCGGCCTTGCGGAAGCGGACGCGTCCGTGGTCGGGCAGCGCGTCGGGTCGGGTGCGGGCGAGTCGCTCGAGGTCGGCGAGGTCAGCGCCACCGATGCGCGACGGAACGGCCGGGAAGCAGAGCTCCATCACCTCGGCGCCGAGGCCGAGCGCCTCGATCACCTCGCCGCCGCGATAGCTCATGACAGTCGAGATGCCCATCTTGGCCATGACCTTCAAGAGCCCGGCCTCGAGCGCTTTGCGGTAGCGGGGCGCGCCTTCGTGGCCGGCGGTGGCGAGCGCGAGGTATGGGTGCACGGCCGTCGCGCCGACGGTGATCAGGCAAGCGATGTCGTGGACGTCGACCACGTCGCCCGCGATGGCGACGATGTCCTTCGCCATCCTCTCGCCGGTAAGCAGCAGGTGCTCGTGGACCGCGCCGACCGCCAGCGCCATCGGCACGGGCAATCGCTCAGGTCCTGTCCTACGGTCGCTGAGGGCGAGGACTCCGTCGACCTCGCTTGCCTCGCGGCGGAGCCGCAGCAGCGCGTCGCGCAGCGACTCATCGGGCGCGTAGGTCGCGTCCAGCACCGTGGCCTGTTCCAGCACGCGCGCGAGCTCGGCGGCGCCAAGCACGGGCGAATCCAGCTCGAGCAAGGAGGCATTCGTCGGGACGGCGGGGTGGTGCTGGCGCCTCAGCTCGCGGTCGACTCCGCCCTCCGGCTCGAGCGTGCCGCGCCGCGGGCCGAGCAGGACGCGCAGCGACATGACGGCCTTCTCGCGAAGCGGGTCGATGGCCGGGTTCGTGACCTGCGCGAAACGCTGGCGCAGGTACCCATAGATGCGGCGCGGAGTGCGACCGAGCGAGGCGATGGGGATGTCGTCGCCCATCGAGTAGACGGGCTCGGCGCCGGTCTCGGCCATCGCCTCGACCACGAACTTCACGTCCTCGGCGCCCCAGCCGTGCAGGCGGTGCTGCGCCGCCATGTCCTCCGGCATCTCCAGGTCGACGTGGTGACGCTCGACCGGGACGAGGATGCGGTCGGCGAGCATCCCGTAGTCGTGGCGTGACGCGGCGCGCTCTTTCGCATCTGCATCTCGAAGCAGCGAGTTGTCGCGGGTGTCGACCAACAGCATTTGCCCGGGGCCAAGCCGCCCGCGTTCGACCACCGATTCGGGGGCCATCGTGACCACGCCGGCTTCCGAAGCCGCCGCCACCAATCCGTCGCGAGTCCGCTGCCAGCGCAGAGGCCGGAGGCCGTTGCGGTCGAGCGCTGCGCCGACCACGACCCCGTCGCTGAATGCAAGCGCGGCAGGGCCGTCCCACGGCTCGAAACGGATCGATTGGTAGCGGTAGAAGTCGCGCACGGGCGAGGCGAGGTCGCCGCGCCCCTCCCACGCGTTGGGGACCAGGCTCATCAGCGCCTCCGACACCTCCCAGCCGCGATGCACGAGCAGCTCGAGCGCGTTGTCGAGCGAGGCGGAGTCGGATCCCTCGGCCCAGATCGCGCCGCGCAGCTCGGGCTCGAGTTCGGCCTCACGCGCTCGCATCCAGGCGCGGTTGCCCGTGATGGTGTTGATCTCGCCGTTGTGCGCGAGCATGCGGAAGGGCTGCGCGAGCCGCCAGTCGGGCATGGTGTTGGTCGAGTAGCGCTGGTGGAAAACCGCGAGGCGGCTTTCGGTGTTGGGGTTCTGGAGGTCGAGGTAGAAGTCGGCGAGCCGCGTGCCCGCCATCAAGCCCTTGTAAACGAGTGTGCGGCTGGAACACGAGGACAGGTACATGCGCACCCCGTCCTGCTGGGCCTGCTTTTCCGCCCGCCGGCGGACGAGATAGAGGCGGTGCTCAAAATCATCGGAGTCGATGTCTGGCCGGGCAATCAGCCCGTGCCAGATCTCCGGCATGGTCGCGCGCGCCTTCTCGCCGAGGCTTTCAACATCGATCGGAACCGGGCGCCACTCGAGCAGCTCGAGGCCAGATGCAGCGGCGGAGTCGGCGACGACGGCCCTCGCCCGGTCGTCCCATGCGAAGAGGGCGGCGACGGCGAAATCGCCGCCGAGCAGGCGCTGCGGGACCTGGATCAGAAGCCCCGCGCCGTCGCCGCTCTTGCCGTCGGCGTCGAGCCCGCCGCGGTGTGAAAGTCGCGCGAGCGCCTGGACTCCGAGAGAAACAGCCTCGTGACCGAGCTCGGGGGAGGCGACGAAGCCCATTCCGCAGGCCGCGCGGCTGCTGGGGAGATCCCCCGGCCAGGCAAGGCGTGATCGGCGAAGCGCTGGGGGCACTGATGGGAAGCCTAGTGCCGAACCCGGGGTCGAGCTAGTTGGTCACCACCAAAAGAAGGCCCGAAACCTTGGTCGGACCTTACATACCCAGCAAGGCTTGCACCCGAAGCGCGACCGCCAGGTTGAGGCGGGTCTCGGGGTCTTCGAGGTCGACGCCGCTGATCTCGCGGATGCGGTCGAGCCGGTAGCGCAACGTGTTGGGGTGCACGCGCAGGCGCTGCGCCGCCTGCTGCTGCTCGCCCGTCTCGAGATAGGCTCGAAGCGTCGCGACGAGGTTGCCCTTGCGAGTGGCGTCGTGCTTGATCAACGGCCCGAGGTGCCGCCGGCTGTAGTCGACCAGCCGCTCGTCCGTCACTGCCGCGAGCAGCCCGGTGAGGCCGAGCTCGGGCACGGCAACGACCTGGCTCCAGCGCTTGAAGCGGGCCAGCGACTCCATCACCGAAGTCACCTCCCGCAGCGAGCCGGCAACACCAGCCGGGGCCTCGGCCGGGCCGCTGAAGCCGACCGAGACGGTGAAGCCAGGCTTCCAGTCGGCGATCGCCTGCTGGATCTGAACGCCAAGGGCGTGGACCCGAATCTGGTGATCGCCCGCCTCAGTGCCGAGCGGAAGCAGCGACACCACCTGGTCCGAGCGGCCCTGGACGAGGGCCCGCGCGTAGCTGGTTCGCACCACGCCGGTGACCCGGCGGAGGAAGTCGCGCTTGAGCGCCTGGATGGCGTCTTCGGAGATCTGCCGGGCTTTGTTGAAGCCGCGGAAGTCGTCGATGTCGACGAGCATCACGATGTGGCTGCCGGAGAGCGGATAGCCCAAATGCCGCGCTCGGCGCTGAGCCGCGGACTCATCGCCGTATGTCCCGTGAAGCAGGTCCTCGAGGAACTCGCCCCGGACCCGGCCCTCCACCTCGGATAGCTCGCGCTCCTTGGCCACCGCGAGCGCGAGCACGAGCGCGGCCTGCTCGATCGCCATGAACGCGAGCTCCTCGTTGTGGGGTGGGTGATCGAGGACTGAGATGTAGCCGAGCACCTGCCCGCCGGCCAGGATCGGAGCGATCAGGCGCTCGCGTGACATGCCGACGTGGGGGAAGGGCGGCACCTTCACCGGAGCCCTATTCGCCTCGACCTCCCGCAGCATCCGCTGGATCTGAGGATCGAAGAGCACCCGCTGCGGGGTGCCCTGGCGCTGGATCGTCTCCTTGCGATGAGGGTCGGCGCTGCTGCCCGCATGGGCCAGCAAGTGGAAGCTGGCGTCCTCGATCACGACCGAGCTCTCGAGCAGCTCGGCCAGCGTGCGGCAGATCTCAGTCACTCCCTTGCCGTCCAGAACGAGCTCGGTGAAGCGGCGGTGGATCTCGATCGACCGCTTGAGCCGCCAGTGCTCGGCGTTGATGATCCGCTCGAGCAATGGGGCCATCAGGTCGATGAACTGAACGTCCGCCGCGATCGTGAAGAGGGGCACATTCAGCCGGTCGGCCTCGCTGAGCATCTCGGGCGGCAGCTTCCGCAGATAGGGAAGCGGCCGAACCACAAGGCCGGCCCCACCCGAATCTGCGATCCGGCCAACCAGGCGAATCTGGGCAGCCATATCGTCCTTGATCGGGAACCCGCTCGTAAACATGAGGTCACCTGCCCTCGGCTGGACCTCAGGGGTCTCCATCAACCGCACCCATTCGATGGGGTGGTCGAGCCCGTCGGCGCCGGCTATGAGCTTGGCGTTCGCCAGAACCGAGCGCATTGCGTCGCGGACGGTCGGGCGGGGCTGAACCTCAGCTTCAGCGGCCTTCTTGGTCGCCATGGATCAAGACTTTAGGGTGTGGGCGGAGGACAAGCAACCCACGCTGGGCGTTGTGCAAGACGCACTAGGAACATTTGACCGTATGGCGTAGTTTCCCTGGCATGACCCACGAAGACGCGCCGGCTTGCGAGAGGCACGAATCGAAGGTGCCAATGAAGCTGCGCACGATGCACTCAGACTCAACTGAGCCTGGAGTGCTGGTCGGTCTATTCGAGTGCCCGGAGTGCGGGCACGAGCGAAGGCTCCCGATTAAGACCGAGGATGCGGCTGCTTAATCAGCTGGCATTCCTGATACAACAGTTGCGGAAGGACGGTCTACAGAACTCGTAATCGGACTGGCTACTATTGCCTGGCGACGTTCCACTTCGGGCGGACGCGGCAGTACTTCTTCGATTCGACCAAGTCCTCGGATAGGGATGCGCCTTTCTATCGTCCACAATATGGCCATAGATCCGCTAACGATTGTTGGGGCTTGTCCGGATCAGGATGGGTGCCTAAGCCGTAGCGCATCGCCCCCAAGGAATAGCCGCATTTGACGGTTTGCCAGATATCCGTCGACTTCAGCTCCAGAGGGGACCTAGCCGCCGGAGTTTTGCCCTACCCGATAAGCCCCCCTTTTCGACCGACGGAGCATTGACCAGTCGCGGCGAACAAATGTACGATACAGCTAATGTCGCCCCTTCACTGTCAGCGGGTGTGGTCTCCACCCAACGTGACTGCAAAGCGATTTGAGCTGTTCCGTACCTCGCGGCGAGGCCGTATTAAGAGGCTTGCTAGACAGCGGGTCCCACGCTCGAGTAGGGACAATGGTTCAAGTGACTGACACGACCGTCCCGCGACGACCCGACCCGGCGGTCGATGGAGTTTCCGCTCTAGATGCAGCGCTTGCTTTCGAGTCGGTGCTTGGAAGGTTGTATCAGGGTGACTGTCTCCAACTCTTTCCGGAGATCGATGCCGACTCGGTCGATCTTCTATTTGCCGATCCTCCGTTCAATCTTGGAAAAGACTATGGACTTGGAGTCAAAGACTCGTTAGGCGAAACGGACTATCTAACCTGGACGTCACATTGGATCACGCACGCGGCCCGTGTCCTTAAGCCGGGCGGGTCAATGTTCGTGTTCCACCTGCCCAAGTGGAACGTTGAGATAGGTCACCTGTTGAACGACCTCGCGATGGTTTTCCGACATTGGATCGCGGTCGATATCAAACTCAGTCTTCCGATCCAAGGGCGCCTATACCCGGCGCATTACAGCTTGCTGTACTACACCAAAGGCAAACCGCGTCGATTTCAAAATTTGCGCGTACCGATTCCAATCTGCCGTCATTGTGGAGGAGACATTAAGGACTACGGTGGACATCGCGGAAAACTTCACCCGCAGGGACTGAACCTTTCCGACGTGTGGCTGGATATTCCACCAGTCCGCCATCGATCAACTAAGCGACGGGCTGCTAATGAATTGTCCGAGAAATTGCTCCGGCGAGTACTGGAAATCGCTAGCGCGCCCGGGGATGTAGTCCTTGACCCATTCGGCGGTTCTGGAACAACATTCGCAGTAGCCGAACAGCTACATCGCCACTGGATCGGATTCGAACTAGGCGACTGTGAACCTATAGTCGGAAGGCTTCGCGGCGAGCAGCCGCGAGTTCCTCCAAAGAACCTTGGTGATGCTCGGAAGGGCATGAAGCGCCCGCGTTCGAGCACGGGCGCGAGGCTGGTAAATTTGTTTGATTAGAGGGCGCGCATGGCGTTGCCGTCGCTTCCCTTGGGTATCGGCTCGACAGTGGGATCGAGGTCATCGTGTTCGACTTCAATAATCGCCAGCAACGATGCACCTAATGGGAGCTTTCGCCACAATCGAAAATAGGGGGTGAGCTCCCTAAAATTCCCGATGCGGTCTGTCAAATGGGGGTAGAGGCTACGGCTCGGAACCACTAAATAGCCCGCAATGGCATGTCCTTCCATGATCGCGCGAGTCATCCGATTGATAGATCGATGACTTGACGATATGTTTCCCGTTTCCCACTCGGCGATGGCCGCCGCCATTCGGCCGAGATCGAGCCAGACGTCGAAGGCTCCAGGGAGCACCTCCAGAGCGGTGTCGTCCGACGCTTTTGGAAACTTTTCCTGGCCACGCCATCCTTGCTCGATAAGTTTTGCAACAAACCCATTCTTAATTGGGACGACACCATTGAGGTGCTTTCCTGGAGGGATTCGGAATGACTTTGAACCGGGCGGCCAAACAACTGCGTTGATAGCCTCACCGAGATCCCTCTCGACTCGGCGTCGCACCTCGCTGGATTTGTAGGGCTCCGTCGCCACGATTTCGGTCATTTGAACCAGCTTCAACACGCGCAAGGGTACCGCTCAAGGGCGCCGGGCGACGGTTACTGCCGCGTTGCATTGTGGCGATCGCCACCAGGTGACCAGGAGCCTTTGCACGCTCAAACCCTTACGCAAGGCGGTCACCGCAAGATCGAGCTCAAACACGGCGCCCTATGTTCTGGAAGGGATATGAGTCATCCACTGAGCCGGAGCATCTGGAGATGGATGGCGTCATGAAGTTGTGGCCGTGCCGATTGGCAAAGCCTCCAAGGCCGTCTACGGATCAGGGGATCGGGTTACTCATCAACTCTTCTGACCCATGTCGGATGCAGAGGCAAGCCTTGGCGACGTATGCGCGACCCGCCACAACGGGCGCTGTTTACCAAGCCAGTTGACGAAGATTGGCCTCGATTGCGCTGAGAATAGGGCTCGCTCCAGGCGGTCGGTTATCGCGCGACCAATACTGGCTTCCAATCGACGATGTCGCGCTGCGCTGCAGCCCAAAGGGGTCCAAATGGATGTGCCAAGCCGGTCGATATTTGCTGCCGAGACCGCTCGACCCCGTGAAATAACCTGGTGTCTGCTGTGCGCGTCGAGGATTAACTCACGAAACTCATCTAAGCGGTCCGACCAACGAGCCGATATACCTCCGCATCTTGGGGAATATAGGTCGATGTGATGTTTGGTCCGCGCCGGCCCCAGTCAAAGAACCGATGAATTACCGTGCGGCCATTGCGCTCGACCGGGCGGAGTTTTCGCCCGAGCAGTTGTCCGAATCGATCGTCGTGAGTCGAGATCAGTAGTTGGCGCTGTTGTTTCGTCCGGCGAAGAAGGTCGATGAGTCCGAGCAAGTTGACATCGTCAAGGCTTTGGAGCGGATCGTCGAGCATGACCGCGTCTAATGGACGCGTTGGCAGCCCTAGATTGAGTGCGAGGAAAATCGCGACTGCGAGCGCGTTGGTTTGAGAGCTCGACAGCAGCATCGCTGGCGAAGATGACTTCACGTCCGTGACCAGATCAGCTACCTCTGCAGAGAGGCGACCTCGACCAGCCCGCATCCAAGTTATAAGACGTACTGACTTGAAAACGGGGTGCGGGTCTATGCGCCCATACACACGTTGAACGAGTGGCTCCAATGCGGTTAGTTGGGTCGTCACTAGGTCTGATGTAGATTCTCGCAGAGCATCAATTAGTTTCGTGGCGGTCCTCCCCGTTTCATCGCGTCGGGCTAGTTCCGTGTCAGCTTCCTGTAGGCGCTGCCGTGAGTCGTCACGGTCGTGGAGCAGTTCTCGCCGCCGAGCCTGGTCGGCGATCGCGCCAATGCGCACAGCAATGGACTCAGCCGCAGCTTGCAGTTCTCGCAACTGGAGGATCCGCTGCTCGGACTTACGAAGCTGTGCCTGGATGGCTAGCTGGGCGATGCCCTCACTTGGCACCCCAAGTTCGGACGCTCGCTGAAGAACACGCCCTTGCTGCTCCTTTGCAACTTGAACTGCGATTTCAGCCGCCCGCATCTCCGCAGTGGACGAAGTAAGCAAAGCCTGCGCTGCCGAAAGTTGATCGCTCAGGAGGGACACTGCATGGCCAGTATCGTCCGCTGCCTTTTGTACTGAGACATCGCCGCCAGCCGCGATTTCGGACAGGCGGTGGATAGTCGCGTCATGGTCGAACGCTTGGCCGCAGACTGGGCATGTCTCCCCCAAGTGTCGCAGCGCCAGCTGAGCAAGCGTCCGCAACTCCTCGCGTTGACTGGCGACTTCCAATCTAAGGCGGCGCGCCTCGGCCAACTGCTTCTGCGCGTCGTTGAGCGCAGCCCGTAGACGGGCGACGTCGGCGGCTGCCGCGGAGGCCTTAGCGATCGAAGCATCAACCTCCGCCGCAGGCGGAAGCGAAGCCGCCGCCGCGATGTCGAGAAGCAATCGATTCAAGCCATCGCGGCGGCGCGCTTCAGTTACTGCCAGCGCATCCGCTTCCCTGCTCAGGCGGTCAATCGCACTGGCCGAAGCATCCGAATCTTTGCGCGATGCGCGTAAGCCCATTTCCGCGGCTTGGGAAGCTAGTTGTCGCCACTCGTCACGTACCTTGGCTGCGTCAGGGGCCTCCGTGGGAAGGGCGGCCAACCGGGTCTCAGTACTGCTAAGCCGTTTGGCAAGTTCGTCACGGTCGGATTTTGCAACGTTCGTGACCCTCGTCCATGCTGACCTCGCTCGGTCCAGTTGCATTTGTAGCTCGGTAACTCGCCCGACGCCTAGAAGATCGCTCATGGCCAGGAATCGGTCTTGATCGGAAACGGCCTCGACAAATTCCCTGACGCGGTCCTGTTGGAGGTAGACGCATCTCTCCAACGCGTCTGACAGGGCGCTGGACGGGTCATCTGTCAGCCTTGCGTCTTCCCATAACATCTGAATGATTCGGTCGTTCGCAGATCCATCTCGATATTCGTCACCCGCGACCAGTCGTACACGTTGGGACTCGCCATCCGTCGTTCGGGTAATTACCACCTTCCCGTTAACATCATCGGTGAGGGCAAGGGTCACAGTGGCTTCACCGGTTTCGGACCACCTTGAGACAACGTTGGCATTCCCTCCGATTCGGGGCACCCGCCCACATAGAGCCCAATAGACTGCGTCAAAAACCGACGTCTTTCCAGTCCCGTTGTCGCCAACGAGAAGGACAGCCTGCCCGTTGAGATCGAGGGAATGCCTGCCAGAGAATGCGCGAAACCCTGACACATCGAGGCTTAATAACCTCATTGGCTGATGATCTCATGCAGTCCTTCGAGAAGTGGGCGCTGTTCCTCAAAGGCCTTCATCACGGCGGCCGTTGCCTCAGCAGGTATCCCTTTACGCGAAAGGACGTCGGGCAGAAGATCAAGCACCGAGGCGCCTGAATCTTGAACGCGAAGCTCGGGTCCGATCGGCAGGAGCGGCAATAACACTCTCTCGACATCGCTCGGCTCTAATAACTCGGTCCCGGTAGCCACAAGCTTACGAAGCCTGACGGTGTCAGAGCGTATCGCCTCCGCATCCACTTCTGAATCACGGTCAGGAATCCCGGGAGTAAGCAACACAAGATATCCATCCCAGGCTTTGGCGTCACCCTGGACCAAAGATCGCGACATCAAATCCACCATGAAGCCCTGTACTTCGGGCCAGGTGTGACGGAGCTCCGTGAACGTATCGAATACACCAATTCCCACGATTGCGTATGGATCTTCGAATAAGCGAACGCTGCCGGGCACTTCAGTTGACGCTTCTCGCGAGACGGCACGGTAGCCGGCGGCCTCAAGGACTGCCGAACTTCCGGCGATGAGATCGGTAACAGTCAGTGGAGTCGACTCAGACATCAACTGACCAACCGCATGGCGAGAGGGTCCTCATTACGAACAGCGTCCACATCTAGGAGCTCCAAGACGTCCGGACCGGACACCACGCTCTCATGCTCGAAACTGCCAACAATATCGATCGGAGGAGCAATGTTAGCTTGCGATCCCTGAACTCCCGCAACCACTGCAAAGCGAGGTTTCGGTGCACCCGGTGCCACAAATGGAGCGTTGGCGTATCGGTGGCGCAAAGTCGCCTCGACCGTCGCCCAGCGATGGATTCCACCCCCAGTCGCAAGAACAACAGGGGCAGTGCCTGTTTGGGTCACAAAGTAAACAACGCCGCTTGGCGATAGTGTTGCGCGCGACACTGTGCGTCGCTCAACCGAAGCAACAAGACAAATAAGGTCCGCAAGCAACCTCTGTCCCAATCGCCGAACGAAGGATCTCACCCGCTGCATCCGACAAGCACTCCGTAATGCTCTGGACGCTGGCTGAATCGAAACCCAGGAGGGACTCTACTTCGGCGCGACGTTGATGGGCCACGCCCGAGCGTCGGGCGCCGCGCTGTTCATCTGGGTGTGGTTGATCGCATCCATCCTCAACGGCGCGGTCGGCGTGTTCCGCGCCGGCATTCCGGTCATCAGCGAGGTCGGCGCGTTCATCCCGATCTTCGGCATACCGGCCGCCATCGCGTGGTATCTCGCCTATCGGCACGGCGGATGACTCGCTTCAAGGCGGTTCGTACCGACCGCGATCTCGAATGCCCGGACATCGACGCGGGGCTGCGCGCGGCGGCCTGCGAGCTCGTCCTGCTGCCGGAGGGCAT
>Ga0137409_10007559_pt1 | contig 11157 bp, 14 predicted proteins | sample CZODoug1_16funga_FD_122059 | JGI IMG/M metagenome (GOLD analysis project Ga0137409, IMG submission 122059) | Vadose zone soil fungal communities from Angelo Coast Range Reserve, California, USA - CZODoug1_16fungal (Hybrid Assembly) | ecosystem: Environmental > Terrestrial > Soil > Vadose zone... | reverse complement strand
GCGGTTATCTTTGCCGACGTAGAGGTCCCAGGTATCGCCGGGCGTGTAACCGCCTTCCGAGGGATACTTCACCACGACCAACTCGGCCGAGCCGTTGCCCAGCGGCAATTGTTGCATGCCTTGATCGGTGACCGTGGCGCTCCGGTCCCAGTAAGCATGGAAGGGGAACAGAAGCCAATAGTTATCGTTGACGAAAGCCGGATCGACTTCGTTTTTTACGGTGTCGGGTTGGCTGCTGAGCTCGGACCGCAGATAGGAAACCTTGACCGGCTTGCCGTCTTTATCCTTCCCCTCGTAAGAGACCTTGTTGGTCTTGGGCTCCCAAACCCACGAATGGGAGAGATTCACTCCGGGGAACTGTGCGTTCCACGTATAACGAATTGCTTCAATTTGCCCGAACGAATCAAGGCCATAGGTCTTGGCAATCTGTTCGGCATTTGTCGTGGCGGTCTTTTCGGGGACGGCCGAACGTTTCTGCGAGCAAGAGTTTGCAGTAAAGATCAGCATCCCAAAGGCCAGGAAACAGATCGTCTTTGAACGGCCCAATGTTGTCATGGAGTCCTCCTCTGCTAAATGAAACGTAGAAACTGCTTGCTGATTTACACCGCCTCATGCTGCGAATAGTTTTAGGCGCGCTCTTTGTCAGCGTGTTTCTTGAGAGGCCGAGCGCGAATTGCCCCTAGTTTGTCGTTTGCCTTCTTAGCTTGCGACATCATCACGGGATGATCTTTACCAGAGCGGAATTCCTGGATATCTCTTGGCGAGTTTGGCGTCGATGCCCCACTTTCGGCCGGCGCCGCCCACCATTATGCTGAACGCGGCAATCATCGGCACCAGCAACTCCCAAATCCAGGCCGTGCCCCACTCAGATACCCACAGGGAGGTTAAAAAGAGAAATGCTGCCAGCGCAACTGGCCGTGTCAGCAATCCTAGCAACAGAAAGACTCCAAAGCTGATCTCAGTAACGGCCTGCAAAGGCCCCGCAACTGTTGCGTGGGCGGCGGCTAAACTCATTATGCTCTTCCAGAAGCCGGGGGCATGGCCCTTTTCAACGTAATAATTGATGAGACCAGCGTAACCATCTTTGCCGTAAAGACCCTTCCTTAGATTCTCGAAGAACACATAGAGAAACATCACGCCGAGACCCACGCGCATGATTGCCAGTCCTGTCGTAGCAGACGTGCTCGCAGTCGTGTTAGAAGAATTGTTTTTGGTCGAATCGTCATTCGGCACAGGAAGGACTCCTTTCGATTCTTTCAAGTCACCAACTTAAAACAAAGGGAAATGAATCATTTCAACCTATCAAGCGCAGCGCGTATTTCTTCATTGGTTGGACGTTGCTTGTAATCGGACTCGATCCTCGCCCAAGTAACCTTCCCCTGCTTGTCGATCACATACACTGCCGGGTGCGGAATGCCGTAAACCTTCTGACCTTCGTAGGCGGGATCACGCAGTCCGTAGGCGTCAATCGTTTGATGCTCGGGGTCCGAGAGAATTGGAAAACTGATTGCACCTTTGCCGTCCGCGGCAAGTTTCGCGGCAAAGTTCATGCTTACATCCGGTGGGTCTATACTGATCGCTAACAGTTTTACATTCTCATCCTTCTTCAAAAGAGTTCTGAGTCCGGCTAACTGCCGGGCGCAGAACGGTCACCAATAACCACGATAGAAAACGAGTACAACAGGGCGTTTGCCTCGCGCGTCGGAGAGCTTGACCTGATTATTATTCTGATCCTGGAGGGTAAAGTCTGGCGCCAAGTCTCCGATTCCAATTGGCGACCCGCGCATTGAGTCGGTCGGCGATTGTGAATTCCCCTTCACTATCAGGGAAAACAGGACCATTAGCATGAATACTGCTGACATTTTCAAGAGCGTGTCCTCCTAAGAATGAAGTCGGCGATAATCTTCGTACGAATGATACTTGAATTCGCGCGTGAGCCTAGTGTTTGTGCTCGCTCTTAGTAGGCAACCCTGCATCAATCCAGTCCTGCTTGCCTCCGGCATAGTCGCGCACGTTCGTGTAGCCCAGCGCCGCCAGTTCACGGGCGGCGTTCTCAGAAGCATTTCAAGTAGGACTGGCGCAATAAACCACGATGTCCACTTTCTTGTTCGGCAAGAGTGTCGGCGCAAGTTGCGTCACTTGGTCGGGCGGCAAGTTGATCGCGCCGGGCAAATGCGCGTGATGATAAGTAGCCGCAGGCAGAGTCTCGACCAGTTGAAACGCTTCTCCGCGATCAATCTTTAGTTTCAGTTCATCTCGTGAAATTGTTGCGATCATTATCCCTTCCATTTCCCACTGGATTCTAGCCGATCCGTCGATCACACTGTGGCAAACAGCCGGCAGTCGCTTAATAAACCTTCGAAGCTCCAGGAGCCTCTGTTGCTGAAAACTATTTCTGAGCCGGACACCAAGTCCGTCACCGTATTCGTTAGCACCACCTCTCCTGCTGCTGCCCGATCTGCGACTCGCTTACTAATTTCTACAGCTACGCCGGCCGCGTGATCTCCTCTCATCTCGCACAGCCCTGTATGCAATCCTGCTCTCGTTTGAATATCAAGCTCAAGGGCTGAATCGCGTATTGCTCTGGCACACCGTATCGCTCTAATGGGACCGTCGAAAATGGCACAGAGCTCATTGTCGTTCGCTTCACTGACTCGTCCCTTAAACCATTCAACTTCGCGCTTGGCCAGCACAATGAAACGGCGAGTATCTGATCCTTTCTCTTTCGTCTTCGACGTGGCAGCTATGTACAGGACGGTGGCAAGCACGCTGTCGACATCGGCAGCGCGTCCGCTGTTGCTAATAAAACTTTCAACCTCCCGCAAAACCGCGTCCTGGTCGCCAACGAACAAAAGATGATCCTCTCCCGGCAGCTCAACGAACTTCGCCCCAGGAATGTGCGATGCGATGTAGCGTCCTTCCTCTATATTTGAATCGCGATCTCCTATGCGATGTAGTACGAGTGTCGGCACTCTAATCGCAGCCAGAACATGGCGCACGTCTATCGATGTGTTCAACTTTGCCCAGAGTCAATGCCGCGCGCGGGCTGGCGCTGCGTCTTTGATAGCTCGCCCACCAATTACGAAAGCGCTCGTCGTTCGCCATACTCGGCGCTAAGTCTTCCACGCCCAGCGGGCCGCCCCACTCGTGTTCGATAGCATCGTAGAAGTTTTGCCTCTCTTCAGGAGTCGGCGCCCAAGGGTATTCGGGGTCGTAAATTCGCTTGGCGAATACTCCGAAGGTAATTAAGGCAATGGTTCGCTCTGGATACGTGGCGGCGAACAGCATGGCCATGTTGCCGCCTTCAGACATGCCAAATACGACCGCGCGTTCTGAGCCGACCGCCTGCATGACGGCACGGACATCGTCCATTCGTTGTTCGAGGGTCGGCAGGTTGGTACTTTGATCGGAGAGTCCCGTTCCTCTCTTATCGAATAGTATCAAGCGGGAAAAGGATGCAAGCTTCCGATAGAAACGAGCTAATGACGGTTCTTCCCATCCGTACTCCAAGTGCGTAACCCATCCCGGCACATAAATCAGATCCACTGGGCCACTTCCGAGCACTTGATAGGCGATATTGATGTCGCCACTTTTCGCATATCTCGTTTCAGGTTTTAGATCAGCAGTAATTCTTTGACGCGGAGTCTCTGTTGACAGAGGCTCAGCCATGCGAATCGTTTGCGCACTCGGAGGGGATTGGATCGCAGAATCAAAACGCTGGGTGAGAATGTCCGTAGGAAGAGTTTCCAAAGGTTCAAGAATCGCTCCGTCTGAGCGGCAGAACTTCATTGACTCTTCAGTGTATGTTTGATGGCAGACCGGACAATGTTTCATGAAGACGAAGCCTCTCTCTAATGACTGCGCTGCCAGCACTCACAGACGCGATAAGACTGCTTTGAAGTCTACAACGAGCGTTTATGATACCGCCTCACAGGCAGACAGCGAAGGCGGACAAAAGACAATGGCTGAGTGGTGCATTGTTAGGCTTTGTAACCTTCAGATAAAGCAGCTCCCGTTTGCGAATGAGGATCGATGAGGGACTTTCCGCGACCACTAGCGCCGCGACTTCCTCAGCAATTTGAAGAAAAACGAGGTGCACAACGGACTTTACTCCGTTGCAAAAATTTACACTCAAATGATGAGCATTTGTAAGTTATTGAAATAATTGGTGCCGGGGGCGGGAGTCGAACCCGCACGACCTTGCGGTCAACGGATTTTAAGTCCGTAGCGTCTGCCATTCCGCCACCCCGGCACGTGCGCCCAAAATACCACGAGCGATGCGGCCCGAACAATCTTCACCGGCCCGCGGGGTGCTGATGCAGTTTAGAGTTCAAACTTTAGTTTGCGTGACCAAAACGGCAGCCTAAAGGCTGAACTCTGAACTATTGGCCTCAAACTGCACCAGTACCTGCCGCGGCATGCCCAAGTCTTCACAGTGATCGATTCGGAGTGTAGAATCTTTCTGAGCATCGCGAAGTGAGAGCATTGACAAGCGGACGCCCAGACCATGACTGAAGAGCAGGAAGTTTTTCTCAAACACATCCAGAAGAAGGGACTCAAGCGCACGTCCCAGCGCGACCTCATTCTCGAAATTTTTCTGCGAACTGAAGCGCACCTCTCCAGCGAGGATCTCTACCGTCTCGCCAAGCAGGAAGATCCGAGCATCGGACAAACCACCGTCTATCGCACGCTGAAGCTGCTCTCCGAAGCTGGGCTCGCGCGCGAAGTTCGCTTTGGCGATGGTATTACTCACTACGAACATAACTACAAACATCAACATCACGACCACATGATCTGTTCCGAGTGTGGCCGGATCATCGAATTCTTTTCGGCAGAGCTGGAAGCGATACAAGACGCGATGGCGGCCAAGCACCGGTTTCAGGTGACACAACACCTGCTGCGGATCATTGGCGTCTGCGCGGAATGTCGCCGGGCCATGAAAGACACCGGCAAAGAAGGAACTGCTACTCGCGTCAGGGAACGGCAGGCGACCGTACGCGCACGCTAATCACCATAACTACAGTTTCAACTATTCGGCCGTTAGCCGTTTAGACGGCGGATTTGTCCGCCGGCGTCGTGGGACAAGTCCCAACTCTAAACGGAAGCGATACCCGGCGCAGACGGCAAATCTAAAGTTTGGACGTTGAACTTTGCGATTTTGCGTTTTGCCTCGATTACGGTGTAACTTGCCTTTGATGTCGAAGCGTAAGTCAGATCGTTTCATCTTTCGTGTTCGCCTGAACAGCTTAGCGATCGCTTTGTTTCTCATTGCCGTCTCGTTTGTCTTCATCGGCTGTCCTAAGGACGACGCGCCGCCCAACGCACGCGTTTCAACTTCCGGACGCTCGGAAAGTGCAAACCCGGCAGTAGTGCCCGGCGCGGTGGCCTTCAATGGCGAGCGCGCGATGGAGCATGTAAAGAAGCAGATGGAAATTGGCCCGCGTATTCCCGGCTCGCCGGAGCTGGCAAAGACACGCGATTACATCGTTAGATCGCTCAAGGTTTCCGGTCTTACTGTTAAGAGTGACGAGTTCAACGCCACGACGCCGTTCGGCGAAAAGAAAATGGTGAACCTTACCGCCGAGATTCCGGGTGAGTCGAAAGACGTGATCATGATTGCCAGTCACTACGACTCGAAGTTTTACAAGGACATGCTTTTCGTGGGCGCGAACGATCCAGGAACTTCTGTCGGTGCGCTGCTCGAGTTGGGAAGAGTGTTAGCTGCGAGCCAGCAGAAACCGAAACTAACCTACTGGCTGGTGTTCTTCGACGGCGAAGAATCTTTGTGCGAAGATTGGGAGCAGTGTCACAATCCCAATCCGGCCGATCCCCAAACTCCTTTGCCCGATAACACCTACGGCAGTCGTCATTACGTTTCCCGGCTTCGCGAGAAGAAAGAATTAGGCCGCGTGCGGGCGCTGATATTGCTGGATCTGATCGGCGCGAAAAATCTTGAGCTGGGCCGCGACACGCTGAGCGCCAAATGGTTGCAGGACATTGTTTGGCGCACCGCGCGTGAGGTGGGATACGCAAAATATTTTGTGGAGCGGGCTGAGAACGTGGGCGGCGATGACCACGAGCCTTTTCTTAGAGCCGGGATAGACTCGCTGGATTTAATTCAACTCAACAGCTATCCGTATTGGCATAAAGCAAACGACACGATCGACAAAGTATCTGCTGAAAGCATGAAAGTTGTCGGCGATGTGGTGTTGGCGAGTTTGCCGAAGATTGCAGAACGAGTTGCAGGCAGGCTGGCGATACCAACTGGGCCAACGGCGACGCCGACGCCGGCGATCCCACAATAAACTACGCGGAACCCTTAATGACTCCTGCTAAAACTAAAATCGCTGTTATTCCCGGAGATGGGATTGGTCCGGAAGTCGTTCGCGAGGCTGTTCGCGTACTCGAGCGCGTGCGCGAGACGCACGGCGTTGAGTTGGAGTTAACTCATTTTGACTGGGGCGCGGAGAAGTTTCTACGCGAAGGCGTTTCGCTACCGGCTGGCGCGTTGGGGATGCTAGCCAACGAATTCAACGCGATTCTCGCCGGCGCATTCGGCGACCCACGCGTACCTTCCAATCAACATGCTGAAGATATTTTGTTGGGCATGCGTCGCGGTCTCGATCTCTACATTAATCTTCGTCCGGTTCGCCTGCTTGATGAACGATTGACCCCCTTGCGCAACCGCAAGCGCCAGGACATCGACTTCGTAGTCTTTCGTGAAAACACGGAAGGCGCCTACTGCGGCGCCGGTGGTTTTCTGAAGAAGGGAACTGCCGACGAGATCGCTACGCAAGAAGAGCTCAACACGCGCCGCGGCGTTGAAAGAATTATTACCGCGGCCTTTGAGTATGCGCAGGCGCAGGGACGGAAACGCGTGACCATGGCCGACAAATCAAACGTTCAACGCTTCGGCGGCGATTTGTGGCAACGCGTTTTCAAGGAGGTCGCCGCAGATTATCCGGAGCTGGAAGCGAACCATCAATATGTCGATGCGATGGCGATGTTCATGGTGCTCGACCCGGCCCAGTATGACGTGATTGTCAGCAACAATCTTTTCGGCGACATCCTGACAGACCTCGGGGCTGCGATTCAGGGCGGACTCGGTCTCGCGGCTTCCGGCAATATTCATCCGGGCCGTGTCTCGCTGTTCGAGCCGGTCCACGGCAGCGCGCCTGCGCTTGCCGGACAGGAAATCGCGAATCCGGTAGGCGCTATTCTGACCTCGGCGATGATGCTAGAATATTTGGGCCACAAAGAAGCCAGCCAGGCGATCGAGCAAGCCGTCGGCGAAGCCATTGCTCACGATGAGACAACGCGCGACCTGGGTGGAAATCTTTCCACGGAGCAGGTTGGAAAGGCGATTCGTCAGAAATTGGTTTCGCTCTAAAGCAAACTGTTAGTTTGCGCTGGGAGTTAGGAGTTTTCGTTTCAGACAATCGCAAACTAACAGTTTGCGTTACAAAGTCATGACAGCAAGCCACAAGAAATTGGCGATCAGGATTGGCGCGGGCGTCATGATCATTGCCGCAATTATCGGCGTGTCGGAAATTGTACGCGTTGCGCCGATAGTTGTGGTGGCGCTTGCTGTAGTCGGTTTCCTGGCTTTCGTTGGTTTCAAATTGCTCGCGTACCGTAAGACCAAGGTGATTTTTGGTTTCTATGTTGCCGCGAATGAAATACTGGTCCATGGCGACGGGAGCCGTTACCACTTTGAAATTGCCGAAGTCATAAAAACAGGCGAGAAGGTCATCCGGTCGATGCCCGATTCGCCACCCTTGAGCCGCTTCGCGTTGGGCGCTTTGTACTATTCCATAGGCGACTACAATGCGGCGACAGAACAACTTGGGTTCGCGGCTGAGGAAGAAGTACTGAAAGAAAGTCGCCACGTCTTGCCCTCGCGACAATTGCGGCGCTATGTCAAGCGACTGCGTTGGATTGAACGGCGGCCAAAACGTTGGGCGAAAACAAACGCCGCGATCGCGAGCCTGGAACGAATGCATCAAGAACACGCCGCGCGATTGCTCGCCGAAAGCCAACAACAATTGAAGCGAATGATTGAAGCGCACGAAGACGCGATGTCCGAACAGTTGCGCTCGCCGCGTCAGGGGCTGGCCATTTCAAACGCGCGCTCGCTCAAGTCCATTACCGCACCGCCTCCAATCTCGGAGGTCTTGCAGGATATTTATCAGGAAGAGCACAAGGCGTCCTGATTCACAAACGCGGGTGCCCAGCCTTTGCTCGAAACACTCACAGCCGAAATCATCGCCATCGGGTCGGAGCTGCTTGCGCCCGATCGCACCGACACCAATAGTCTCTGGCTCACCGAAAAACTGAACAGCATCGGCATTGAAGTAAAACTGAAAACCATCGTCGGCGACGACGACGCGCGACTCGAAGAAGCAATCAAGGACGCGACGCGACGCTCGAAGGTTGTGATAACTACCGGCGGTCTTGGCCCAACCGAAGATGACATCACCCGGAAGGTTGCCGCGCGCGCGCTGGGCCGCCGGCTGTTGCTCGACGAAACAATTCTCGCCGAGCTGCGGGAACGCTTTAAGAGCTTTGGCCAGGTCATGCCGGAACGAAATTCACGCCAGGCGATGGTGATCGACAAAGCTGAAGTGTTGCCTAATCCCAACGGCAGCGCGCCCGGAATGTTTATCGAGCATGAAGGAGTGGCGATTGTGTTGTTGCCAGGGCCGCCGCGCGAGATGCGGCCGATGTTTGAAAACCACGTGCAACCAAAGCTTGTCGGCAGAGCGGGTTCGGTGAAAGTTGTGCGTCGCATGTTGCGCGTCGCGGGCCTGGGTGAGTCGGCCGTCGACGAAAAGATTGCGCCCATTTACACGCAATACGAAAATCCGCAGACGACGATTCTTTTCAACCAGAGCGAGATCGAGATTCATCTGACAGCGCGCGGCCGGACCGAAGCGGAAGCTGAGACTTTGCTCGATCGCCTTTCGGGGCAACTCGAGGAACGTCTGGGCAATGCAGTCTTTTCTTTTGCCGGCGAAAAGATGGAAGAAGTTGTTGGTCTGAAGTTGACCGTGGGAGGTTACACGCTGTCAGTCGCCGAGAGTTGTACCGGCGGATTGATAGCACAGAGACTCACGGAAGTTCCGGGGTCGTCTAAATACTTTATCGAAGGCGTGGTCGCTTACTCAAACGACGCGAAGGCAAGGACGCTTGGTGTCGAGCCGGTGTTGCTGTTGGAACATGGCGCCGTGAGCGCGCCGGTTGCCGAAGCAATGGCCGAAGGGATTCGCAAACGCGCGCGCACGGATTTTGGTTTGTCAGTTACCGGAATTGCCGGACCCGGCGGCGGCAGTGAAGAGAAACCAGTGGGCCTTGTTTACATCGCACTCGCCGACGACGCCCACACCGAACATCGCAGGTTCATTATCCCCGGCGACCGTCAGCTCGTCCGCTGGCGCGCGTCACAAGCCGCATTGGATTTGTTGCGGCGAAGATTGATTTGATCTTTGAAGTATTGAATCGGTTTACGCTTGGGGTATGGTTGCAGACATTTTTCTTAACATGTCGGTTAGCGGAGAAACCTCATTACTTTGTTTTTGCGAACTGCGGCACTTGCTCCGACTTCCCAATTGATTCCACTGATAAGTCAATTTTGAGATCGGGCCAATGAAGATCGCGGTTATCCACAAGCTGAACATTGTGAATCGAGCCCACTGTCGCATTCCTAAACCGGGGGAATCTTTCGAAAGGTAAGAAGAACTCCTGATCGTCAATCAATAACCAGATTCCACCTATCGAAATCTGCGTGACTTCAACCTCCGAAGTGCCTTTGCCACTGCGCCTTGATTTCATCTTTATGTTCCTCAATCAGTCTGATAGCTCTCTTTATCTGCCTCGACCTAAGACCATTATTGTGCGCCATCTCTATGGTCGGTTCAAGCCAGAACTTCGCCTCGCGATTTTCGTAAGTGACGTGCACATGCATTCGTGGTTCCTCATTTGAAAAGAAAGCGAATCGAAAACCTTGTTCTCGAAAGATTGTAGGACTCACGACCTGTAGCTCTCTTATGACTTTCGTTCTACATCTCACCATCATCATTAAACCCGGAAGGGCTGCTTGGGCAATAGCTTGTCGCTCGCAGTGCCGGTTGCTATAGTGCCAGTTTCCTTGCATGGCTGAACTAAACGACCCGATGGAATAGAGCTGTGTTGCGACCTTTCGTTGTAATCGTTGTTTCTTATCTCCTCGGGTCGATACCGTTTGGTTATCTGATCGTGCGAGCGACTGAAGGCGCCGATATTAGACAGACGGGTTCGGGTGGGACCGGCGCGACGAACGTTTCGCGGCGTGCAGGAAAAGCGGCGGGTGTGATTACGTTGCTGCTCGATGCATTGAAAGGCGCGGCAGCGGTTGCGATTGCGAAAGTCATTTTAGGTTTGCCGGTTTTCGGTGCGGGACACACAGCCTCGTACCCGCCAACATTGGGCGGAGGCAATTTTAGCGAATACGTTTTGATTGGTCGGGCTGGTTCGCCTGAAGATGTTTACTGGTGGGTGGCGGCGGCAGCGATTGCTGTAATCGTCGGGCACATCTTTCCGGTTTGGCTGGGATTTCGTGGCGGTAAAGGCGTGGCGACGGGTGTCGGTGTGTTTCTAATAATGGCTCCGATCGCGGTTGCGCTGGCCGCTGTTGTGTTTGTTGTAGTAGTGATACTGACGCGCTACGTTTCACTCGGTTCGATCCTGGCCGCCATTGCTATTCCGTTGTTTGTGTTATTGCAGAATGCATTCATTCGCCCGATTGAACCTCTGGCGCCAATGTTGACCGCGGCGATCGCAGGAGCCGCTTTAATTGTTCTTGCGCATCGGAAAAATATCGGACGGCTAGTTTCCGGCAGCGAGAGTAAATTCAAATAGCGAAATGAAGAGACGAGTTGCAGTCATCGGTGCTGGTAGCTGGGGAACTGCCCTGGGGATCGTTGCAGCGCGGGCCGGGCATGACGTAGTTATTTGGTCACGCAACGAGGGGGTAGTTGAGTCGATCAATCGCGACCACGTGAATTCGAGCTACCTGACAGACGCCAGCATCCCGAGCGAGGTTGAAGCAACCAAAAATATTTCAAAGGCGGTAGCTGGGAGGGAGCTAATCATACTTGCCGCTCCTTCTCATGCAACTCG
>Ga0137409_10007557_pt1 | contig 11157 bp, 11 predicted proteins | sample CZODoug1_16funga_FD_122059 | JGI IMG/M metagenome (GOLD analysis project Ga0137409, IMG submission 122059) | Vadose zone soil fungal communities from Angelo Coast Range Reserve, California, USA - CZODoug1_16fungal (Hybrid Assembly) | ecosystem: Environmental > Terrestrial > Soil > Vadose zone... | reverse complement strand
TCGATCCAGTTCACCATCGGCGTCAGCATGTCGAACTGGTCGGTCGCCATGTTGCCGCTGCAGTGGCCCATGTTCGGAACGAGGTACAGCTTCATGAACTTCGAAGCGCCGGCGTAGCCGCCGTTCTTGACCATGACGTCATGGAAGTACTTCTGCGTGTACGGCCACGGCGGGCCCGAGTCGGAGAGCCCGTGGTAGAAGATGATCTTGCCGCCGCGGCTGATGAACGGGCCGATCTCGGTCGAATTGTTCACCACCGGCGAGGCCGGCGTCACGAGATGCATGTCGGTGTCGTAGTTCACCGTGAGCGGGTTGTAGCTCGGATCGGGCGTCGCGAACCAGAAGAGCGGTAGCTGCCCCGAGCCGAGGCCGATGTTTCCGGGGGGCGAGTTGCCCGAGCCGATGTCGCGCGTCGGGATCCCCGAGGGCTGCATGAAGCCGCCGTCGAACGGATAGCCCGAAAGCGTGGTGCCGTCGGGCGAGGTGATGCGCTCGCCGCTCGAGGTGCGCGGGCCCTGGTCGATCTTCTTGGTCGCGCTCACCTGCGCGGGCGTGAGGCAAGTCGGCGTCTTGTCGCCGGTGCACTGCAGGGGCATTCCGGGCGCGATTGACCCGTAAACCCCCGACGACGGGAACACGAACGTCGCCGGATCGAAGGTGCACGCCGCCATGTTGTCGATCACGCCGTCGACCAGGCCGTCGAGGTGATCGCACGCGGCGAGGATCGCGTTGGTGAAGAGGTTCTGGTCGGCGAGCGTGTAGCTTTGCAGGTACTGCGGCACGCCGTTCACGATCGGCGAGATGGAGATGATCTGCTCGAGACCCCAGGTCTCGGAGAGCGAGATGTCGGGCGGCAGATAGAACGGATCGCCCGCGACGATGCCGTCGTAGTGCCGTGGGAAGAGCTGCGACATCGCCATGCCCTGCCGGCCGCTCGTCGAGCAGCCGACGAAATACGAGTGCTCCTGCGCACGGCCGTAGTAGGCGTTGATCAGGAACTTCGCCGTCTGCGTGGTGACATCGATCGAGTTGTATCCCCAGTCCTTCACCGCCTGCGCGTCGGGGAAGAACATGTTTCCCGAGATGACCTGGATGTGGTTCAGGTCGGTGGTGGTGGAGCCGGGCGGATACGACGGCGGCAGCTCCGAGTTGGTATGGCCGCCGTTCTGGCTCGCCACGACGAAGCCGTTTCTCAGGATCGTTAGCCCTGCCGTGCCGCCGATCTGCCCGGTCGCGCCGGGTAGACCGCCCTCGGTGCCGCCGCTGCCCTGAAACATGTAGCGGCCGTTCCACGCCGTCGGCAGCCGCACCTCGAAGCGCGTGCCATAGGGCTGGTCCGTGCGATACGAGCTCGTGCCCGCGATGCCTGCGACGCCGGTACGCTCCTGGATCCTGCCCTGGACGAGGCAATACTCCGGAGTCGTGCCCGATGGCGCAGTGAGCGTCGCCTGTGTAATGCGAGTGGGCTGAACCGGAAAGTCGCTGAGCGTCGCGAGCGAGGCGCACGTCACTGCCGGGGCCAGGCCCTTCATCACGGTGAGCTGCGCCACCGGCCCCTTGGAGTTCTTCGACCAGAGCTCGAACAGGTTCGCGCCCGGCTGCAGCCCGGCGACGACGCCGCTCATCGCGCCGGCGCCGTCGGCATGCAAAGCGCCGGTGACGTCGGCGCCGTTCAGCTTGAGCGTGGTGCGCGAGATGAGCGCACTCGACGGCGCCGCGACCCGGATCGCCACCGATGTTCCGGTGACCATCCCGGTGAGCACCGTGTCCGGCGTCGCGATCGAGTAAGCAGGATCGGCGAGCGCCTTAAAGCATCCGCCCGCCAGCACAAAAATCGCCACGATGCGCGCGGCGGCCCTGGATTGATTCATAAGAACCCCCCCTCTTCCTTCAGCGTACTGGAACGTTCGAGTTGGCGTTACACGTCGCCGGGTTCGCCAATCCATCGGTATCGAGCGCATTGGACCCCACTCTTAAATTTCACCATGGCGCCCCTCTCCGAAAAAATTTTCAATGAAATAAAAGCAATGCTGATCGAACATGATGCGATACGGGGATTACCGCTTTGCAGCAAATGCTTTTTTGTGACAGTTCGCGGACCGCGAAACATCCCCCAACCTGACGGCGGCCTTGATACGATTTAGCACATGGTCAACTACGATTCCTATTCGACTAAGTCATGAGTTGATCAGCGTTCGCCATGAATATCACCTCGCGGCAGCTCAAGGCTTTCCTTCTCACGGCGCAGCATCAGAGCTTCTCGCGCGCCGCCGAGCAGTTGTTCATCACGCAATCGGGAATGAGCGTTCTGGTGCGCGAGCTCGAGGCGCAGCTCGGCTTCCGGCTGTTCGACCGCACCACGCGGCGCGTGACGCTCACCGAGTTCGGCGTGAAATTCCTGCCGATCGCCGATCGCAGCGTGCTCGAGCTCGAGGCGGCGGCGGCGAACATCGGCCGCTCGGCGACGGAGGCGGACCGGCACCTGTCCATCGGCGCCACCCCGCTCGTCGCCGCCGGGCTGCTGCCGCCGGCGATCGCGGAATACGCGAAAAGAAAGCCCGAGCTCGAGATCCGCGTCTACGACGCGGACCGGCCCCGCCTGATCGAGATGGTGCAATCGGGCGAGATCGACGTCGGGCTGACCGCGTTCCAGCACGCCGCGCCGGGCGTGACCAAGATCCCGCTGGCGCGCTTTTCGCTCATCCTCATCCAGGCGGAAAGCGCGCCGCGCGACCTGGGGCCGCGAGTCCGCTGGGTGGACATCGCCGCGCGCAAGTTTGTCGGCAGCCCGCCCGACGCGCCGGTCCAGGAGCTGATCGACGAGCATCTGCGGCGCGTCGGCCGGCACCAGCCGCCGGAGATCGTGTGCAATTACCTGGAGACGCAGATCGCGATGGTCGAGTGCGGCGCCGGCCTCGCCGTCATGCCGACGCTGGCGCTGCCGGCGTGCCTCAAGCGCAGGGTCACGCTGCACGCGCTCGTGGATCCGGTCGCCTCAGGCACTCTCTACTGGATCGTGAATCGCGCGCGCAAGCTTCCCGCCGCGGCGGACGGCTTCAACGCCTTCCTCGGGGAATACGTCTCCGGCGTGGTCGAGCGCTGGCCGCCTGCTGCCGCCAAGGCGGCCTGAGCCTGGAGCGTCTTACTGGATGATCGCGGTGCGGAACGCCGCGGGGGCCTCGTGCGCGATGGCACGGCCGGTGGCGCCCTGCAGCACCAGCGACGAGAGCTTGAGCTCGGCGGCGCCCGAGCGGATCGGCCGGAAGGTGACGATCAGGAATTCGGCGTCCGCCGCCGCGCCGCCGGTTCCGGAGGCGCCCACGAAGATGGAGCCGCCCGGATTGACGCGGTAGGTGAAGCTGCCGTCGCTGAAGAACCCGCCGGGCCGAACCGCGACCGCCTCGAGCAATTTCGCGTCGAAGCTCAGCTGCAGCGGCGAAGCGCGCACCGGCTGATCGGAAGTCAGCTTGAGCGCCACGTTGAAGTTGTTCCCCGCCTGCACGCGCTCCGGTCCTTCCCAGCGCAGCTGCGCGGGACGCGATCCGCCCGCCGCGGACGACGGCTCGGGCGCTCTTCCGGGAGCCGGCGCAGCGCCGACGCTCGCGACCGCAGGCGTATCGAGCTTCAGCGCCGCGGTCACCGGGAGCTGCTCGCGCACGCCCAGGGGCAGGTAGACGAGCGTGACCCCGTCAGCCTTGATCGACTCGACGCGGTAGTTGTCGTCGAGCATCTCGCCTTCGCGGACCGTCAGCACGCGATCGTCGCGGGCGAGCACCACGCGCGCCGCGCCGTCGTGCACCACCTGCCCCGCGATGCGGTAAGGCATGGGAGGCGGCGCTGCGGCGGCCGGCGCCGCTGCCGGGGCAGCCCGCACGACGGGCTGCGGCGGAGCCCATGAGCGAAAGCCGAACAGCTCGCCGCGCGGCTTGCCGATCGCATCGCGCGAAGGCAGCGCGGCGAAGCGCCCGTCCGAAGAAGCGCTGCGTGCCTCGCTTTTCGCCGGCTGCGCGGAATCAGGCTGCGGGCGCTCGGGCAGCAGCAGGCCCGCCACGGCGACCACGGCGCCCGCCACGACCAGCAAACCGAGAATTCGTTTCTTGCGCAAGCGCGGCACCCCTGCAGGCACGACCATGTATGGACGCCCAGTAAAGCTCAATCGACCGCTGTCCGCAAGAGGTCTAGAGGCGGCGGTGAGGTAAATTACACGGACAATGGCATTGACATGAATCGGATCCTCGTCATCGGCGCGGCCGGCATGGTCGGCCGCAAGCTCCTGCACAAGCTGGCGCAAGACGGTTCTTTGGGCGGAAACCAGATCGCGCACGCGACCCTGCACGACATCGTCGCGCCGCAGCCTCCGCCCAAGGCACCGTTTCAGGTGCGCTCGGCGGCATCGGATCTGTCGCTGGCCGGCGAGGCGGACAAGCTCGTGGCCGAGCGCCCCAGCGTCATCTTCCATCTCGCCGCCGTCGTCTCGGGCGAGGCCGAGGCGGATTTCGAGAAGGGCTACCGCGTCAATCTGGACGGCACGCGGGAGCTCTTCGAGGCGATCCGCAAAGCCGGCGGCGGCTACAAGCCGCGCGTCGTCTTCACCTCTTCGATCGCCGTGTTCGGCGCGCCGTTTCCCGAGGCGATCGGCGACGAGTTCCTCAGCGCGCCGTTGACAAGCTACGGCACGCAAAAGGCCATGGCAGAGCTGCTGCTGTCCGACTATACGCGCCGCGGCTTCTTCGACGGCATCGGCATCCGCCTGCCCACGGTCTGCGTGCGGCCCGGCAAGCCCAACCGCGCCGCCTCGGGCTTTTTCTCGGGGATCATTCGCGAGCCCCTCAACGGGCAGGAAGCCGTGCTGCCGGTTTCCGAGGACGTGCGTCACTGGCATGCGTCGCCGCGCGCGGCGGTCGGGTTCCTGCTCCATGCGGCAGCGCTGGCGGGCGAGCGCATCGGGCCGCGGCGCAATCTCACGATGCCCGGGCTTTCGGTGACGATCGCGGAGCAGATCGCCGCGCTGCGGCGGGTTGCCGGGGACGCGCCCGCTCGCCTCATTCGGCGCGAGCCCGACCCTGCGATCATGCGCATTGTCAAGGGCTGGCCGCAAAATTTCGACGCGCAGCGCGCGCGCGAGCTCGGCTTTCGAGCCGACGCAAGCTTCGAGGAGATCATTAGAATATATATGGAAGAGGAGCTGCCCGCATGAAAAGGACCAAGCCCGTGGGTTCGCTGACCAGCGCCAATGAGGCGGTCGATTCCGCGGAACTGCCGCCGGACCCCGATCCCGAGGAGGTCCTCGACGCCGCCGTCGCTTACACTTTTCCTGCGAGCGACCCGATCGCGGTGGACTCGGCGTTCCGGCATGCGCTATGCCGGCAGCAGAAGAAGAAGACGAACAAGTAGTCTCAGCTCCACAGTTGACGGCTGGCAAGCCGCGCGCCCTGCACCAGCGCTTCGAGCTTCGCCCACATGATCGACGGATGCACGCGGCGGTGAAACGGCCCCTGCGCGAAGCCGCAGTCGGTGCCGGCGATCACGTTTTCGCGTCCCAGCACGCCGGCGAACCGCACGATGCGCTCGGCCACCAGCTCGGGATGCTCGACGATGTTGGTGGCGTGGCTGATGACTCCCGGCACGAGGACTTTTCCCTGCGGCAGCTTGACCTCTTCCCACACGCGCCACTCGTGCTCGTGGCGCGGGTTCGCCGCCTCGATGAGATAGGCGCCGGCGCGCACGCCGAGGATCAGGTCGACGATGTCCCTCAGCGCGACGTCGCTGGCATGCGGTCCGGGCCAGCTTCCCCAGCAGACGTGGTAGCGCACGCGATCCTCGGGAATGCCCTGCAGGGCGTGGTTGAGCGCCTCGACGTGCAGCGCGACCCAGCGGCGATAGTCGTCGAATTTCGCCGGCGGCACCATCCGGTCGTAGGTCACGGCGAGGCGCGCGTCGTCGAGCTGCAGCAGCAGGCCCGCGTCGATGATCGCCCGGTACTCGACGCGCATGGCGTCGGCGATGGCGTGGAGGCAGTCCGCGTCGCTCGCGTAGTATTCGTTTCTCCGGTCCGGGATCACGCTCGCCGGCGCCGCGACCGGAAGAAATCCTTCCGCCACGCCGGCCGCCTTGAGCGCGGCCCTGAAGTTCGCGATGTCGCGCTGGATCTCGGCCTGGCCGGTGTACGTGATCGGCGCCACGCACACCGCCTCGTCGGCCGTGGCGCCGGCCGTGGCGGGAGGACCGCTCGCCGCGTCGAGCTCGGCGTAAAACTCGGCGAAGCGCGCGCGGTCGGCGCCGCGCGCAAAAGGATGGGCGCCGGGCTTCACCGGCCGGCGCTCGAAGCCGCTCAGGCGCTCGAGCGCGTATTGCGACCAGCTGATCGACTTGCCGAATTCGCCGTCGCTCGGCGTGTCGATGCCGACCTCGGCCTGCCGCCCCACGATTTCAGAAACCGAGCTCTTCAGGCAATCCTGGTACGCCTGCTCGTCGTAGGGCTGCCGGCGCTGCTTCGCGCCGATGAACTGCAGCAGCGGCGCCGGCCGGATGAGGCTGCCGACGTGGGTGGTGAGAATGCGCTCGGTGCTGCGCCTCATGCCCCCAATGATAGCTACATCATTTCAAAAGCGGCGCCGGATGCCGACGTAGAGGCGGGTCCCGCCTATGCCGGGGCCGGAGCGCTTGAGGGTGATTTCTCCGCCGCTGCCGCTGTCGCGGTCGAGCTGGTTCTGATAGTTGATCACGCCGAGCCGGCCGAACAGCGTCCAGGCCTGCGGCCGCTGCTCCAACGTGCGCTCCGAGGGATCGACGCCACGCTTCCCGGCGAACAGATCGACGCCGTCCAGCGCCAAGGGAGGCGCTGCGCAAGCAGCGAGCAGCGCCATGACGCCGGCCATGGCGACACGCACTGCAATTTCGGCTGCCCGCATGCGCGCTCTCCGCGAATGCATGCATGCTGCCGGACGCAGGTTAAGCGCCGTGACGGCCCGTGATAGTCCGTTCGCGGAGGCGTAGTCCCTGTGGACTACCGGGGAAGCGGCCCCAGCGGGCTGACCGACGGATCATCCGGCGGCGGCGTGTGAGCCACGTTCATCACCATCGAGACGGTAGTGAAATAGCCGATCAGGCCCAGCATGTCGATCACGCCCTGCTCGCCGAACTCGTCGACCGCCCGGCGGTAAGTCGCATCGCTGACGCCATGTGTGCGCAACAGCTCGTCGCAGAAGTCATGCGCGAGCTCCTCGTCTTCCGCCATGCCGCGCGGCCGGCGTCCTTCGGCCACCGCGTCCGCGACGCCGCGATCGAGGCCCGCTTTCAGCGCCAGCGGGTAATGCACGCACCATTCGAACTGCTGCGACCAATGGCGCGCGACGATCAGTATCACGAATTCGTTCAGGCTAGTCTGCAGCGAGCTCTGGTAGCGCAGGTATTCGCCCACTTTCTGAAGGCGGTCCATCAAGTCGGGGCTGCGCAGCAGCGGGATAAACGGCCCGCGCACGCCGCCTCGCGGCCCGGCGGCAAGCTCGGCGGCGGCCTTTTTCTGCGCCGGCGTCATGCGCTCCGCCGCCAGCGGCGGCATGCGGTCCTCGATCATGCGTTCCTCCGTTTGAATAGCAGCGCGAATGCGCTGGCTGCGAGAACCAGGCAGGCGGCGAGCAGCGCTCCAGAGAGGCCGCCGCGCGCTTCGATCAGCAGGCTGGCGAAGACCGGGCCCAGGATCTGCCCGGTCGCGAACGCGGCGGTCATGGCGGCCATCAGCCGCGCCGCCTGCGCGCCGGCCACCTGCAGCGCTTCCTGCATGCCGGTCATGGTGACCACCATGAAGCTGCCGCCGACGCAGAGCGCGGCGATCAGGATGCCGCCGATGCCCGGTATCGCCAGCGGCGCGCCGACTCCCAAGGCCATGACGAGCTGGCTCACCGCCCATAAACGCCGGTAGGTGAAGTGCAGGGAAAGGACTGCAACGGCGAGCGTCGACGCCGCCGCGGCGGCGCCGAAGGCCGGCCAGGCCCAGCCGAACAGCGCCGGATCGGCGATTTCACCGCGCGCCATCGCCGGAAGGAAGGTCGCGGGAATGATATAGCCAAAGCCGAACGCGCCGTAGCAGAGCACCAGAGGCCACCATTGCGCGTTCCACCGCCCCGCTGCCGGGCTGCGCGCTGAACCGTCCGGGACGAATACGTGCCACAGGAGGAAGGTGGGGAGCAGGCACATCGCGCCAAGAACGATCCAGGTCTGGCTCGAAGGAACGCTCCATGCCATCAACATCCCGCAAAGGGCGCCCGCGACGACGATCCCGACCCCGACGCCGGCGTACACGGTCCCGGCCAGCGTCCTGCGCCCCATCAGGCGCGGCAAGCACCACGCCGATACGTGAACCAGCACCCAGGCGCTCGCCATTCCGGCGGCGAGGCGCAGCGCCGCCCACACGGCGAGCTGATGGGTGATTCCCATGGCAAGCGTGGTGCCGGCAATGACCAGCAGGCCGACGCGGATCGCCCTCCCCGACCGAGGGAAAAAGCCCGCCGACAGCGCGCCGAAGAGATAGCCCAGGTAGTTCGCCGCGGCGAGCCAGCCGCCCGCGGCGAGCGACAGGCCGCTATCGGCCTGCATCATCGGCAGCAGCGGCGTGAAGGCGAAGCGGCCGATCCCCATGGCGACGGCGAGGGCGGCAAGGCCGGCGAGCGCGATACGCATGCGCGCAGTCTAGGTTGACACGGTCTTCTCGAAAAATGAATAATTGAGAAGTAATTGTTCTCGTAAAGAGATTCATGGACCTCGCCGCCCTGCACATCTTCAAGACGGTCGCGGAGACCGGCGGCATCACCAAGGCTGCCGCGCGCCTGCACCGCGTGCAGTCGAACGTCACCACGCGCGTCAAGCAGCTCGAGGAGAGCCTCGGCACGCCGCTGTTTCACCGCCACAAGCGGCGCCTGACGCTCTCCGCCGAGGGCAAGCTCCTCCTCGCCTATGCCGAGCGCCTGCTGCGGCTCTCGTCCGAGGCCCAGGCGGCGCTGCGCAGCGGCGCGCCGCGCGGCACGCTGCGCATCGGCTCGCTCGAGAGCACCGCGGCGACGCGCCTGCCGCCGGTGCTGTCGCGCTATCACGCCGCCTACCCCGAGGTCCGGCTCGAGCTGGTCACCGGCACCACCGGAGCGCTAGTCGCGCAGGTCCTCGGCGGCGACATCGAGGCTGCTTTCGTGGCCGAGCCGTTTACCGCCGAGGGACTCGAATCGCTTCACGCGTTCACGGAGGAGCTGGTGCTGGTCACCCCCAGAGGCTTCCCGCGCATCCGCTCGGCGAAGGAGATCGGGCACACTCCGATCCTCGCCTTCGCTACGGGATGCTCATACCGGCGCCGGCTCGAGGCCTGGCTCGGCGGCTCGGGCATTGCGCCAGAGCGGGTGATGGAATACGGCTCGTATCACGCCATCATTGCCTGCGTCGCGGCGGGTTCAGGCGTCGCCGTGGTGCCGCGCTCGGTGATCCGGGCCGTGCGCCGCGACAAGGAGCTTCGGATCCAGCCATTGCCGCAAGCGGTAGCGCGCGCGAGAACGCTGCTCGTGTGGCGCAAGGGTCACAAATCGACCGCCCTCGACGCAATGCAAGCCGCAATCAGGCGGTCCGCCGCGTGAAGATCTGCATCGTCTCGGACAGCCACGATCGCGCCGACGCGCTCGAGCGCGCCGTAAACGACGCGGCAGCCGAAGGTGCGCAAGCCGTCATCCATTGCGGCGACCTGATCGGCGCCCACACGCTGCGGCCCGCGCTGCGCGCGGGAATACCCGTGCATGTCATTCACGGCAACAACATGGGAGACCCGCTCGCGCTGCACAATCTGTCGCGCGCGAGCGGCGGACTGCTCCACTACCACGGCCCCGACGCGCGCCTGGAGCTGGGCGGACGAAAAATCTTCCTGGTGCACTACCCGGAGTACGGCTATGCGATGGCCTGCACCGGGAACTGGGACCTGGTGTGCTGCGGGCACTCCCACCAGGCGGGCGTCGAGCGCGTCGCGACCGTGAAGGGCGGCAGCGCCTGGCTCGTCAATCCGGGAACCATCGCCGGCCTCTCCGCGCCGGCGACCTGGGTGCTGGGCGATCTCGACGCCATGCGCTACGAGGTATTCAAGCTCTCTATGGCCGCATAGAGCGCGTCGCTCACCTGGGCGCGCGGCGCCGTCTAGAATCGAAGCGCTCCCCAGGAGGAGACGCTGGTGCTCACCAACAATCCATTTGCCGCGTTGGGCGATTTGTTGCCCCCGCTTGTCATGCAGGTCTACATCGTCCTCATGATCGTCCTGGTTGCGGCGGGGACGCTGTTTGACATCGTGCATAAGGGGAGCGCCAAGTATTTTTTTGATAATTGGCGGAAATCGAAGAGCAAAGGGCCGCAGCAAGTCGGTGGCGGCGAATTGCTGTCGCTCGCCGTCAAGACCGGCCTTGTGGACGTCCTGGCGTCCGGGGAATTCTGCAATGCGCGCCGACGGATCGCCCACCTGCTCACCATGCACGGCTTCCTGCTCTATGCCATCTCAACCGTCGTGATGGTATTCAGCTACTCGACGGCTTCCATCTGGCCGCAGCTCTGGTGGCTCGGAGGCGTGATGATTCTCGTGGGCGGCTACTGGTTCTGGTTCTTCATTCGGGTTGATGTTGCTGCTGAGGGCAATTCACCGTTCCGCATCATGCACGCGGATCTGTTCATCCTCTCGCTTCTGGGCAGCGTAACGCTAGGCCTGATCTGGGCCGTCCTGCAGACGAGCGCCAGTTCCGGGGCGAACGTGTTCTTCGGCTTGTACGTCATCGCCACGACGGTGCTGTTCGCATCGGTACCGTGGTCCAAGTTCGCTCACATGTTTTTCAAGCCCGCGGCGGCGTTCGAAAAAAGGGTTTCCTACGCGAACGGCACGAGGAGCAATCTGCCCGGCCCGGCCGACAAGCCCGAGCAGTTCGGCAGCGCTCGCACGGCGCCACGCCACTACTAAAGAAAGATAAATATGCCCACTTTCGTCTACATGACCCGGTGCGACGGTTGCGGGCACTGCGTCGACATCTGCCCGTCCGACATCATGCACATCGACAAGACCTATCGGCGCGCCTACAACATCGAGCCGAACATGTGCTGGGAGTGCTACTCCTGCGTGAAGGCCTGTCCGCAGAACGCCATCGATGT
>Ga0137409_10007556_pt1 | contig 11158 bp, 10 predicted proteins | sample CZODoug1_16funga_FD_122059 | JGI IMG/M metagenome (GOLD analysis project Ga0137409, IMG submission 122059) | Vadose zone soil fungal communities from Angelo Coast Range Reserve, California, USA - CZODoug1_16fungal (Hybrid Assembly) | ecosystem: Environmental > Terrestrial > Soil > Vadose zone... | reverse complement strand
GGTAACGCAGCGTGAGCGTGCGGATCACCAGGCCTGCCGCCAGCGCCAGGGCGGCGCTGATGAGAAACGCACCGAGCGCTGCTTCGTGGTACACCAGCGCCATCGCAATGGGCGCCAGGAACAGGATCGAGAACAGCGCCACCACCGAGCCCAGCAGGTGTACGACGCCAAGGAGCGAGCGCATCGGCCCTAGTGCTCGCCGTGGAACAGGCGCTCGACCGCCTCGACGTGCCGCCGGTCGGCGAGGAACACGATCAGGTGATCCTCGTTCTCGATCAGCGTGTCGTGATGGGCCATGATCACCTGCTCACCGCGGGCGATGGCCACGACGCTGGCGCCCTGCGGCAGCTCGACTTCCTCGATGCGGCGGCCGATGACCCGTGAGCGCTCGGGGGTGCCGTGTACCACGACCTCGATGGCTTCGGCGATGCCGCGGCGCAGGGAGTGCACCCGCACCACGTCGCTGCGGCGCACATGCGCCAGCAGCGAACCGATGGTAATGGTCTGCGGCGAGATCACCACGTCGATGTTGCGGTTGTCCATCAACTCTTCGTAGGCGGGGCGGCTGACCAGCGCCATCACCCGGCTTGCGCCGAGGCGCTTGGCGAGCATCGCAGCCATGACGTTCGCTTCGTCGGAGTTGGTCAGCGCCGCGAACACGTCCGCACTGTCGATGTTCTCCTCGAGCATCAGTTCTTCATCGGCGGCATCGCCCTGCAGCACGATGGCGTTCTGCAGAATCTCGGAGGCGCGGTGCGCGCGGCGCGGGTCGCGCTCGATGAGCTTGATCTGATGGCTGTTCTCGAGCGTGCGCGCCAGTCGCAGGCCGATGTTGCCGGCGCCGGCGATCACGAGCTTGCGCACCTTCGGCAATCGCCGGCGCAGTTCCGCCAGCATCTTGGTGAGATCATCGCGCGCGGCGACGAAGAAGATCTCGTCGCCCTCGGCAATCACGGTGTCGCCGGCGGGCGGCAAGAGGCGCCCATCGCGATAGATCGCCGCGACGCGGATGTCGGTCTCGGGCAGGTGCTCGCGCAGCGTGCGCAGCGGCTTGCCGACCAGCAGGCCCTCGGGCCGCGCGCGCACGCCGGCGAGCTGCACGCGGCCGTCGGCGAAGTCCACGACCTGCAGCGCGCCGGGATTGGACAGCAGGTGCGCGATGTAGTCGGTGACCAGCTCTTCGGGGCTGATCCACACGTCCACTGCCAAAGCGCCCTCGACGAACAGGCTCGGACGCGTGGTGTACTCAGCGGCGCGGATCCGGGCGATGCGCGTCGGCGTGCGGTACAGCGTATGGGCGATCTGGCAGGCGACGATGTTGACCTCGTCGCTGCCGGTCAGCGCGATGAGGATGTCGGTATCGGCGATGCCTGCGGATTCGAGCGCCGAGGGATGCGAGGCATGGCCCGCGACCACCCGGATGTCGATGTGGTCCTGCAGGTCGCGCAGCGCCTGTTCATCGGTATCGACCACCGTGACTTCGTTGGCGGGTTCACGCGCCAGGTTGTACGCGGCGGAGCGGCCAACCTGGCCGGCGCCGAGGATCACAATCTTCATCGCCCCACCTGCTACATGAGTTCGAGCCGTGCGAGGCTGAGCATCAGCCATTTCGCACCGAGTTGCTCAAAATTGACATGGACGCGCGCGTGCGGTCCCTGGCCCTCGACGTTGAGCACGATGCCCTCGCCAAACTTGCCGTGGCGCACGCGGGTACCGAGGCGCATGCCACCGGCGGCGGAGTCCGATTCCGCTGCGCCGCGGCGGCGCGCGCCACCTTCCATCCCGCCGAGCGGGCGCGCGAGCTGGATGCGCGGCCGCAGCTCCTCGAGCAACTCCGGCGGAATCTCCTGGATGAAGCGCGATGCCACATTGTAGCTGTCGACGCCGTGCAGGCGGCGTTGCTCGGCGTAGCTCAGGTACAGCTGACGCATGGCGCGGGTGATCCCCACATAGCAGAGCCGCCGCTCCTCCTCGAGGCTGGCCAGATCATTGATCGAGCGCTGGTGCGGAAACAGTCCGTCTTCCATGCCGGCCAAAAACACCACCGGAAACTCCAGTCCCTTGGCGGTGTGCAGTGTCATCATCTGCACGCAGTCTTCCCATTCGCTCCCCTGGGTCTCCCCGGATTCCAGCACCGCGTGCGCCAGGAAGCTCTGCAGCGGCGGCAGCTCGCTGCTCTCGGGTTCGTAGCCGCGCGCGGCGCTGACCAGTTCCTCGAGATTCTCGACGCGCGCCTCGCCGCGCTCGGCCTTGTTCTTGCGATGGTGCTCGATCAGCCCGCTGTGGTTGATGACGTGATCGACCTGCTCGTGCAGCGCCAGACCGCCGATCTCGCGGCCGAGGCGCTCGATCAGCGCCAGGAACTGGTGCAGCGCGGCCGATCCGCGCGTGCCGCCGCCCGCATCCGGCTGCACCGTCGCGGCGGCACGCCACAGTGACTGGCCCTGCGCCCGCGCCGCCTCGCGCAGGCCCTCGAGCGTGCGTGCGCCGATGCCGCGCACCGGCAGATTGACGATGCGGTCGAAGGAAGCGTCGTCATCACGGTTGGCGATGAGGCGCAGGTAGGCCAGCGCGTCCTTGATCTCGGAGCGCTCGAAGAAGCGCAGCCCGCCGTAGACGCGATAGGGAATACGGGCCTGGATGAGGGCTTCCTCGAACACCCGCGACTGCGCGTTCGAGCGGTAGAGGATGGCGCAATCGCTCCGTTGGCCGCCGTCCTTGAGCCATTGCTGGATGCGCCCGAGGACAAACTCGGCCTCGTCGCGCTCGTTGTAGGCGCAGTACAGCTGTACCGGCGTGCCCTGGGCGCCGCTGGTCCACAGTTTCTTGCCCAGCCGCGTGGAATTGTGGGCGATCAGAGCGTTGGCCGCCGGCGAAAGATCGATGCCGATAGATGGAATCAGCTTGATATCGCCGGTTCGAGGAACCATTGCCTCATGGATAAGGCAAAAATCTTCGGCGTCCGTAATTGTTGGCTGCACGCGTTGAACGTTGAACGTGATGTCAACCTTGCGCTTGTTTCTGTCGAACAAAACCGGATTAAGTGTGCCCAACTCAACAACAACATCAAAAATCCTCTGAATCCTAAGCCGAAAATCCTTGAGCGCGTAACCACCGGCGAGTGTTCCGTCTGCCGTGCCGTCGCCGTCGCACGTATCGCCGTCGGCGCACTTGACGATCCTGTTCTTCACAATCGTCGTCGCACCGGCGACGTCGAGCTCGGTGCCGCGCTCGACGCGCTTGTCGCGGCGCATCATCGCCGCCCGCTCCTTGTCGAGCTCGTCGCGCTCTGCGTCGGTGAAGAGCTCCCGAGTTCCATATTTCGGCGAACGCTGCAGAGGCGTATCGGTCTCGACCGTCCAGATGCCTTGCAGGTCTGGCTCGCCCCAGGAAGTCTTCAGAGAAGTCCTGAAGGACGTCTGCAGGTTCACTTGCGCGGTCACCATGGCCGGCATCACCAGCACGGCCGCCGACACCATCAGCGCTGATGCTCCGATCAAGCTCAGAAGGCGTGCGCGTGTGAGAGTGCACATGTCATCCCTCCCCGCCAATGTCAGACGGAGGCACAACCGCTGAGCGTGAATACTCTCAGAGGACCGTTATGCTGTCCAGCGGCTCGCGACTCCGTTACCTCACGGAAATCGCTGCTCCGCCCTGGCGCACTATTTCTTGGCCGGCTGCTGGTTGCGGACGGCGCCGGGCTGTTGCGCCCCCGGATACCAGAACACGTGATGGCAACTTTCACAGACATCCTGCATTCGGCCGCCGATGTCCAACAGCGCAGCGGTATCCTGCGCGTCGCTCGCGCGCACCGCTTCCGCACCGACAGCCTGCAACGATCGCGCAAATGCGTCAAAGCTCGCGCGATTCTTCCTGACCAGCACAGTAATCTCCGGCGGCTCCAGCTCAACACCCGGCGCCTCCGACTTGGCTCCGGGCGGCGCCGCCTCGCGGCCCGGCATCATCAGCAGGTTGGCGCCTTCGATGATCCGGATTGCAGCACGCCGGACATTGAGCCATTCCTCCTGCGTTTTCGGAAAGGTCTCACGCGCACCGTCCTGGTCGACCACGGTTCCCACCGCTCCCCACACGACATCCGCCGACGGATCGACGATCGAATCCATGAGATCCCTGATCGTGGTGTAGACCTTGCGGCCTTGCGCCGCTTGCGCTTCCGCGGGTTCCTTGACTCTCGCCGCCTTTTTTTGGGCGAAAGCCACCGATGATGACACCATGAATCCCAGGACCGCCGAGCATAGGGCAGCCGTGATTTGCCTTTTCATCATGCCGCCTCCCGCAACGAAAGGGACATGATAGCAGCTAGCAACCCTGCTCGAAAGGTTCGCTCCGGCTAGGGGTCGTGTCTCAGTTTGATCAGGGCGTCTAAATTGCACTCATGCGGCTTTCAATTCTTTAAGGTTGGCCCGAAGTTCCTTGGACAGCCAAGGCATATCTTTCGCTGTAAATGGCAGACGCAAATAGGTCCGGATTAGGTTAGCGACGATGCGGGCGTGCATCACGTCACGCGGTCGTTTTAGCGGGTCGCGATTGTCCCGCCGCGATACCCATAGCTTATGGAGGGCGAACGCACGCGGGTCTGGAACCGCAATACGCAAGGGCTTTCCGTCTCCACCAATTATGGTTTGTTCGAACTGAGGTGCCCTCAATAGCCATTCGATGCCCGGCATTGGTACTGCCTCCAGATCGGCGCCCGCGTTCATGGTGGCTATGTCGTCGGTTTCCGGACATAACAGATCGACGACATATCCCTCGTTATTGGTCGCGTTAAATCCGTAGTTGGCCACAAACGAACGGTCAACGCGACGTAAGATGCCCATTAGTCCTTCGCGGCGCATGCCAGTCGCCGCGAGCAACAATGATTGCTTTGTATCCCAAAGCAGGTCTGCGTCCCCTGTCGCAACATGCTCTGTTGGGAGCAGGGTGCCTGTCGCGGCCTCATAGGCATACAAAGCATTTGTGCCTGCAACAATGACATGAGTTCCGAGCAGCGCCTCGCGATCTAAGGCTCGCAAGATGCGAGCTGCGATAGTAGGAATTCTGCCGAGGCCTAGGGCGCGATTCACGGGTGCCATGTCGTCAAGGCGCTTTTCGAGCGCCCTTACAGTTTTCTTGAGAGTCGCGCGGTGCGCGTCATGTCGTGCCTTTTGTCTCTGTAACTCCGGCGTTTCGCGGCCAAGTGATCGTCGCACGCTTCCGTGAACCTCATACATATAGCGCATGCCTTTTGAGGCTTGAGAACGCAGCGTCCCAAGCTTGTCCAGTTCGGACGCAGCCGGCCGCCAAGCCGCAAATGCCTGTTGGGCGTCTATCAATTGTCGGCGTTGCTCATTGGACAGCTCGGCGAATTTCATCTAAATCCTTGATAATATTATAGTTGTGCGTATAGAGACGATTTTGTATATTATATCGCACAACTGTTTATAAATCAATGACTTAGTGCATTTAATGGCATCGCCGTCGCTTCTTGCTCAATGCGGCAAGCTCACTTGCATCAACCATTTGCAAGGATATCGCTCCAGTCCAGGCGCGATCAGTGAGAGCTGCAGCAAACTGAGACATGACCCGGCAAGGCCACCACGCGGCGGGTCATGGGGTCACTGGAATAGCTTGAGATCGACCGCTTCGCCCATGGCACGATAGCCGGCATCGTTGGGATGCAGATGGTCGCCGCTGTCATAGGGCGCCGCGATGGCTTCCGAACGGCGCGGATCGGCAATGACCCGGTCGAAGTCGATGATCGTGTCGAAGGCCCCGCTGGTCCTGATCCAGTGATTGACAGCGAGACGCCTCACCTCCTTGTCGAGTGTGAAATAGCCCTGGTTGGGCCGTCCGGCGAGCGCGTTCTCGAACGGCGTCAGGGTGGCGCCGATCACCTTGATCGAGCGGACACGGGCGCGCTCGATCATTTGCTTATAGCCGGCGACGATGTCGTCCGCGGTGCGAATGATGCCGTTCGGCTCGATCGCCGTGCCGGGCCAGCCGATATCATTGATCCCGAGCAGGATCACGACATGCGAGACGGCAGGCTGGCTCAGCACGTCGCGCTCGAAACGGGCAAGCCCGCTCACGCCCGCGCCATCGCTGAGCACGCGATTGCCGCTGATGCCCTGGTTCAGCACCGCGATGGCAGCGCCAGCATCCTTCAACCGGCGCGCCAGAACGTCCGGCCAGCGTCCGTTGGCATTGACGGTGGAATTCGTCCCGTCGGTGATCGAGTCGCCGAATGTCACGATGGCCCGCGTGGACGGGTTGGACTCGATCAAGACTCCGGTCAGAAAGAACCGATGAGTGAATCGATCGGCAACGGGAAATTCGGCGCTCGCCGTGAAGTCGCCTGGCGCTGACACATCGGTGTTCTGCAGACCGACCTGATGAACCGTGGCGAGCTCCGTCGCCGCCGGCAAATAGAGATTGATGGCGAGGTCGGAGAGCGCCGCCACGTTCAGCTCAACTGGATCGCTCAAGGCCGGCGCGCCCGGCAGCAGGGTGACCTTCTTTGCCCCTCCAAACGTTAGTGGCCGCAGGCTGCCGGCGACAATCTCTGCACCCTTGCCGGCCAGTCCGACACTGGCGGCGCCAATCAGCACCGGCTTGCTGCCGAACTCGTTCGAGAGTCTGATCCTGACTTTGCTTCCGCCAATGCTGATGCGGACGATCTGGCGAACAGTCTGGTTCGAGAAGCTTGCCGGCATGACGCCGCGGGGCGGCTGCGGGCTCGCAGTCCAGGTGCCGACCCAAGTTTGCGCAAGTGCAGTTTGCGCCAGCGCGGAGCCGGTTGCATGAGCGCCAAGAGCGGCGATCACGGCGGCGATCAGAACTGCAAGGAGAACGGCGCGTTTCGAGAACATGGTTCCCTCCACCATTGTCCAACGGTGGAGGCTAACGCGACTTGCGGGTTTCGGCTACGTCCTTTCGGCTACACCCGCCAGGCGTTCGGAGGTGCGCCTGGAGTCTGGCTTGTGGCCTCAGTGACCGGCTTCCTCGTCGTCCTCGGGATCAAGCAGCCGATGCATGTGCACGACGAAGTAGCGCATGTGGGCGTTGTCGACGGTCTGCTGTGCCTTCGCCTTCCAGGCCGTGTAGGCGGTGGCGTAGTTCGGATAGATGCCGACGATATCCAGCTTGTCGAGATCCTTGAACTCGATGTCGTGCAGATCACTGAGCTCGCCACCAAAGACAAGGTGCAGAAGTTGCTTGCTGGGGGGGTTTTTCGCCATGGCGGATCCTTACGCTGATCAGGCCCGTTGCCCGATTCGCAATTACTCCGGTCGCATAATGTCTATCACGCGAATTGTCTATTTCGCATGTGCCTCATGCACAGGCGCGCGGTCGCTGCGCGCCATCAGCGCATAGGCCCGCTCCGTGACCCGGTTGACGCCGGCCTCGACCTCGCGTCTCGCCGCCTCCAGCATAGCATCGTCAGCATCGGCCGGCACCGTGATCGGACCTTCCCAGACGATCGCGCCGCGCCCGAACGGAAGATTGATGACGCAGCGATCCCACGAATTCAATTCCTTGTAGCGGCTGGTGACAATCGCGACGGGAAAGATCGGCCGCCCTGACGCAGCGGCGAGCTTCACGATCCCGAGGCTCGCAACGCGCGAGACCTTCGGCACATCCGCAGTCGACGCCACGTTGTATCCCTCTTCCAGCGCCTCCAGCATCGCCCGGAACGCGCGCGGCCCTCCTTTGCGGAAGAAATCGCCGGAGTGACTGCCGGACCCGCGGATCGTCCCGATGCCGAGTCGCTCGGCCGCAATGGCGTTGATCTCGCCGTCACGATGGCGCGAGATGATCACTTTCACGCGGTGCCGCCGGCTGAGAAACGGCGTCATCAAATGCTGGCCATGCCAGAACACCGCGATTCCCGGCGGATCGGCGTCAAAGCGCTCGTAGCCGTTGGGCGGCTCGATCACGAACCGGTTGGTCTTCCACACCAGCCGCAGATATTCAGCCGCCAGCACACCAACGGCGATCTGAAACCAGCGCGAGGCAGTCATTCGCTTCAGCAATCGCATGGACAGCCATCACGCGAGTTCGGGGTGGTTGCGAACCAGACTGACAAGGACTGCATGGCGCTCCTGGCCTGCGGCCAGCAGGGCACCATGGACCAGCTCGGAGCTATTGTAGGTCAGCGCCTCGCCCGCGATCGTGGTGAGCGCGCCGCCGGCTTCGTGCACCAAGAGGTCAGCGGCCGCAAGATCCCAATCGTGACTGTTGCCGCCGGCGAAAGCAACATCGAGCACGCCCTGCGCGACGCGCGCGAGCCGCAGCGCAATCGAGCCGATGCGGGGCACCGGCATGGCGTCGGCATTGAGGCTGGCAAGCCAGTTGATGTGACGCTTGGGGCCCACCACCTTCGCGCCCGCCATATCGCGGCCGGCGCTGGCCGCGATAGAAACGCCGTTGCGGGTGGCGCCGCGTCCTGCCACGGCCAGGAACAATTCCTGCGAGACCGGAGCAAAGACCGCGCCCAGTGTCGGCCGGCCGCGAGCGGCCAGCGCCACCGATATCGTCCAGTCGTCCTGGCCCGCGAGATAAGCGCGCGTGCCGTCGATCGGGTCGACAATCCACACATTTTCGGCCTCAAGCCGCGCCGGATCGTCCTCGGTCTCTTCCGACAGCCAGCCATAGCCGCCCGCCAAGCCAAGGAGCCGCTCGCGCAGAAAATCATTGACCGCGATATCGGCTTCACTGACTGGTGACGACTCACCCTTGATCCATTGCCGCAACGGCTGCCGAAAGGTTCGCAGTGCGACGTCGCCAGCGGCGCGAACGGTATCCGCAAGGGCCGGCGCCATTGCGCTTAGACTTCGGTCAACGTCCGGCAACGGTCAGCCCCTCGATGCGCACTGTCGGCGCGTTGGTGCCATAGCGGAACTCGAGATCGTTCGCAGGCTCGAGCGCACCGAATATTGTGATCAGATTGCCCGCGATCGTGACTTCACTCACCGGATAGGTGCGGCGACCATTCTCGATCCAGAACCCCGATGCGCCACGGCTGTAGTCGCCGGTCACCGGGTTCACGCCCATGCCGATCAGCTCGGTGACGTAGAAGCCATCGGAGATGTCGGCGATCAGCTCATCGGGGCTACGCGGTCCCGCCTCGATATGCAGGTTGGTCGGTCCGGGCGACGGCGCCGAGGACACGCCGCGCTGAGCGTGCCCGGTGGTCGCGAGATTGAGCTCGCGCGCCGTGGCGCTGTCGAGGAGCCAGGTCTTGAGCACGCCATCGTCCACGATGGCTTGCGTGCGCGCCTTGACGCCCTCGCCATCGAATGGACGCGAGCGCTGGCCGCGCTTGCGCAGCGGATCGTCAATGATGCGGATGCCGGGCTTGAACAAGCGCTCCCCAAGCTTGTCGCGCAAGAAGCTGGTCTTGCGCGCGACCGCAGCGCCGTTGATGGCGCCGGCGAGATGCCCGATCAGGCCGCCCGCGATCCGCCGGTCGAACACGACCGGAACCCGCTTGGTCGCAACCTTGCGCGGATTGAGCCTGGCCACTGCCCGCTCGCCCGCCGAGCGCCCGATCTGCTCCGCCGGATCGAGATCGGCAGCGTGCAGCGCGGAGGAGAAATCATAGTCACGCTCCATCGCGGTGCCCTCGCCCGCGATCGCACTCATCGCCAGGCTGTGGCGCGACGTGAGATATGAGCCGCGAAAGCCATGGCTCGTCGCCAGCACCATGCCGCCAATGCCGGCTGATGCCGACGCGCCCTCTGACTTGTTAACGCCTTTCACCGCAAGGCCAGCAGCCTCGGCGGCCTGTGCGACCTGAACCGCAGCCGAGGGATCGCCACAAGTGCCGTAGTTGATTGCGAATAAGCCAATCTTCATCACACATCCTTCAACGGACGTTTCGCATTGGCAAGCGCGGGAGTCACTAAGGAGTTGTGATGGCGAATCGACCAAAGGAATACTTTTCCAACCGTCTGTTCCATGGATCGATGATGTCCTCAGGCTCAGCTTGACCAGACAAGACTTTTTCCGCTCCGGCTAGGGCTTCAGGGAGCAGGCCCTTGTCGAGCCAGGGCTGGTTGTGGCCGGGCATCAGATGATCAAATTCCTCGAAATAACTCATCAGTCTCCTGTAGCTCCTAAGCAAGTCTTTCAAACTGCCGCCTTCCAAATGCGTCCACACCGGACCATGAAGCAAGATGTCACCACAGAAAAGTATTCGGTCAGTCCTATCCAGAAGGCAAATATGATCCGCCGCCTCGCCGGGCGTGTAAATCACTTCCATATCCCGGCCACCAAAATCGAGCCGGTCACCATCCCTTAGCCAATGATTTACCTTAAACGGCGGTAGAGCAAAACCGCTCGGATCAAAGTCTTGGGGCCAGGGTTTGGTCACAAGATTCTCAGCCAAAATTTCCCTCTGCATGATTTGATGGGAGACTCCCTCTACCGCTACCCGGCGGGACAAGGGGTGGTCAAACATGGCTATTTCATCAAATTGACGGTTGCCGCCGAGATGATCGAGGTGAGTGTGGGTGTTGATAACTATCACAGGTTTGTCAGTCACCTCTGCTACTGCCTTACGCAAGTTCCCAATTCCACAACCGGTGTCGATCAGGGCCGCCTTCTCCGGTCCGACAATTAAACTGACGGTGGTGTTCTCGTAGTGACGGGTTTCGCAGAATGCAAAAAGGTTGCTGGCAATCTCATAGACCTCGAACCAATCCGCGGAGACAGATATCTTCCTTAGATTGGAACATTCCGAATGGCATCGCGCTCCATTCCCATTCTCTGTCATCGAATTGTCCTTTGTCGTAGTGGCTGTGTACGGACTGAGCCGAATTGCGGGGGAAAGGAGCGGACGCGAACTTGAAGTCTAATATGCTAGCACTGCTCCCTCAACTACTCGCAGATCCACGAGTTTCTCTCCGAATCCCCCCGAATGGTTGAGAATCTTATAGGTCTCCCGACCGCGCCATCCATCGGGAATATTTTCTATTCTCTCGGTTACAAATCTCAATGTCTTGCCATCAGCTGTGATCTCCTGCTCGACATATTCATTCACGAAGCCTTCTACGTGAAATTGCCGGAGCACGAACTTCTTTCGCTTTCCGTCGTAGCTGAGCCCGAGATCTTCGTGAACTTCCCCTTTGGGATTCTTTTCTTGTTGTGGGTACAC
>Ga0137409_10007555_pt1 | contig 11160 bp, 8 predicted proteins | sample CZODoug1_16funga_FD_122059 | JGI IMG/M metagenome (GOLD analysis project Ga0137409, IMG submission 122059) | Vadose zone soil fungal communities from Angelo Coast Range Reserve, California, USA - CZODoug1_16fungal (Hybrid Assembly) | ecosystem: Environmental > Terrestrial > Soil > Vadose zone... | reverse complement strand
CTCGGGCAACTGCACCATCACGGCAACTCTTACGGGCGGCGGCCCAACGGGAACCAGCCCCACCTTCACCGTCAATCCGACGAGCTTCAACGCGTTCGAAACCGCGACCGCCGCAACCGCCATCACCGGCAACATCCAGACGAAAGTTGCGGGCAATGCATTCAGCCTCGCGATCGTCGCAATTTCCGGCGGCGCCAAGGCGACCGGATTCAACGGCAACGTCAAGCTCGAGCTGCTTGCGAATGGAGCCGCCGCGGGCACGGGGTACGGGATCGACAATTGCCCGACGACGAATACCGTCATCCAGACCGTCGCCTCATCTGCTATTGCTGGCGGACGATCAAACGCGAGCTTTTCAGCCGTCGCTAATGTCTACCGCGATGTCCGTGTCCGCACCGAGTCCGTGTCCGCGCCCCTGTCTATGTCGGCCCGAAAATTTCTAGCGGACCCGCAAACCATGCTACATCGGGTCTGCCGACACGATGCGGACACGGAGCCTTCGGATCAGGTATGCACTCTTGGCGTAAGCTTTTGATTTTGTTTATTAAGCCGGCTTAGCTCAGCTGGTAGAGCACGTGATTTGTAATCACGGGGTCGGGGGTTCGAATCCCTCAGCCGGCACCAGCAAAATCCCTTAGGACACGCCGATCGGAAGGCGGCACCGCCGTGGCTGCGAAATGCTACCAAACGGCGGAGCCTCAAAATTGGGGAGAGGAAGCGCGATCACCACAATGCGCAGGAATATCGAAGATGCTCAGCAAGTTTGAATTGGAAAGCACGGGTCGAATGGGTTGCGTAATCATCCGGGCCCATGACGAAGGGCTGACCGTTCGCGCCGAGATAGCGTGGGCGACGATCGACGACGCAACAGGGCGAACGAACCTGACGAAGGAGCAGCATGCTCTGATCGTCGGCGCCAACATTGATCTGTTCGACCGTATTGCTGCTGGGAAGTACTCCCGGAAGGAATTCGCTATGCGTGACCTTCGGGGCACAACCTACGCGCACGTCGATATTTCGCTTGCCGACGTAGAACGGAACGGAGCGCGCTTGGAGACTTCAGCGCTCGAATCGCCGCGCGCGGAATCATCGCCCACGTAGCGCGAGCGAGCATCCTGAGCACAAGCGCGCGGGAGCCCTAGTAGAGCGATTCGATGAAACCGATCATATGCTCGGCTGGTCATTCCGGGGCGCCACCGAAGGTGGCGAGCCCGGAATCCATAGCCTCGGTCCGTGGGTTATGGATTCCGGGCTCGCCGCTTCGCGGCGCCCCGGAATGACGCCGCATGTGATTCGAATTTCAAAATCGCTGAACTAGTCCGCGACAATCACGAGCAACGCGGCCCGAGTACGAGGCTTCCTAGTGGGTGGACGACGCAGCCGCGAAAGGGCAGAGGTAGCGCCCACTTTGGGGGCGGGAAGCGCGATTACCGGAGACAGCATGAGCAATCCATGGGACGCCCCACCACTTCCGACCCAAGGCGATCAAGCACCATCCTGGTCGCGTCGGCGCTCAATCCGATCTTGGTCGCGAGGTAAATAAGCCGCATTCGCGCAGCGCCGGCCGCCATGGACTCCAGCTCACAGGCAAAAGCCATCGCGGAAACGCTCGCGTCGAGTTCCGCCGATCTCACCTCGCCGGCCACTGCGGCCAAGTTCGCTTGTGCGCTCATGCACGCATGGTCGCACGGCGCGGGATCGAAGCGAATCCCCAGGACGCGGAGTGATTCAATCTGACGCAGGCGCGGTTCGCACGATGCTGACGGCAAGAAATTCATCGGTATCCTGACGAATTTTGAGTTGCTTGGGCCGGCCCCCCCAAAATGAGATAGCACCGCCCTCGTTCACGACGGCCAGCCGGCACGTGACCTAACTGCAACAATTCTACAAGATTCGTGTCAGCGGCCCGTCTTTGCCCTCACGGAACGGCCACGATCCGTTGTAAATGTGGCCCCGGTCTCGGGGCTGGGGGGCTGAGGAAGAGACCAGGGCCACGCTCATTTGGGTACGAGCGGTGAGAGTTTATCACTCTCCGGAACAAACGAAAAATGAACATTTGATGACAGAACATTTGATGACATCTGGGCTGCCCACCGAGGCGGCCATTTTCATTTTGATGCTATAAGGCTTCCCGTCCTTGCATCAAGGACATTCTCCAGACTGGCCCCAGAGATGGGGCCATTTTCTTTGCCCCAAACCGACGATCAATCGACCGCCGACAGTTCAGATTGTCGCCTGTGGGATGACCAGGACTTGTCTCGCGCGGGTTGCTGGGCCTTTTGAATCTCCAGCGCCTGCCATCGCTCGACCAGCCTTAACCAAAATGCCTTGTCACTGGCATTGCCAGCGTCAGAGGCAAGCCGACGGCATTCATCCGCGCGCCGCCGAAACAAGTCTATGCTCACGCTCTCCTCCCGGAACTGATCGCCCACAGCCCTGGCGCAAAGCAATATTAACTGGGCCCTATGGCGCGTGGATATCTATGAGGCCGATAGGGAATTGTTTCGAACGAGGCTTCTGTTGCTGCCCGAAGATTTAAGAATGGCCCCGACCTTTTGGGGGGTGGGGGGGAAGGTCGGGACCATTGCTCTGAAATGCGACGCAGAGCCAAGCATCGTTAGCACCACTTCCTTGATAGAAGGATAACGGGTGGCGCGCCTTTGACCCGGCTAGCCGCCATCCCGATCACTCCTCGCAATAATCCTCGCCCCATCCCGGTACTGAATCGTATCCCTCGGATAGAGCCTGACCGCGGTCTCATAGGCGGCGCGGCCGACGAGAAGGTTGTTGGCGCGGTGCCCCAGCGGAGGGCTTTTTGGCCAAACGCCGTGTTTATTTAGTTTTTGTCAGTTGGCTTAAGTGTTTTAATTGATTTTATTTCATCCCATCTAAATAGAATAACTTGCTTGTCACCTTCCGTAACAAACAATACACCACGTTCGCCGGCTCTTAATAGCCTCTGCACTACGGCAGGCCACACGATCCGTTTTAAGCCCTCTCTTAGTTGCTCGGCGGATTCAAGCGCCACAAGTTATCCAGCCCGCCCGGACTTGCCGCTGGGCCTTGCTCGACCTCGTGGCGAAGTGGGGCGTACCAAGCCTGATGGATTTTATCGATGACCGTGTTGGGGCAGACATGAACGACAAAGACAAAGCATTCCAGGTCATCACCTCGGCTCACGACGACTGCCGTAGGCAAATCGCTGCTGGCAAGGTGCAGCGTTGGGAGGTGGTCAAGTGGGGCGTGGCCGTCAACGTAGGGCGTCGTAGATCATGACGGCAGCTCCTCGCGCGTCTCGACGGGCTCGTTGCGCCCAAGAAACGTGCTGGAGATCGCCTCGGACAGATGCATCAGGGCGTTCTCGACCGACAGAATCAATCGGTCGTCGACCCGCGCGGCCTCGGCGGTGCGCAGCCTGGCGACGGTTGCCATGGAAATCTGGCGCGGCAGCGACGGCCGTCCGTCCGGCCGCATGTGGGGCATCGCGGCGAGATGGCTTTCGATCTCTTCGAACTGGAACGCCACCGAACGCGGGTTGGAGGGATCGAGCACTGTCAGATCGACCACCGGCGCACGCGCCGCCACCATCACGTAACGCTGGCGATAGGTGATGCGGCTGTCGCAAAGCTCAAGCAGGGTGTCGAGGCCGCGGTCGAGGCGCCCGCCGAACTGGCGTGCGAACCGGCAGGTCACGAGCGCGCGCTCGATGCGGCGGCCGAGATCCAGGAATCGCCAGCCGCCGAGCCGGGTCATGTTTTCCTGGGCGAGCCCCGAGAACGACGCGATGACGCGCAGCGCCGCTTCGACGCGCTCTGCCATGGCGGCTTCGAAATCGGACGAACCGCCGAGCGGCGCATCGCAGGTGGCAACGAGCCGCGTCAAGGTTCGCCACGTATCGGGCGACAGGCGGTCGCGGATCACCGAACCGGCAGACCGGGCGGCGCTGGCGAGCGCCGGCACCGAGCCGGGCTGGTCGGCGCGCTGCAACGCGGCGCGCGCGATCGCCACCGGCCGCATGGTCGGGAGGTCGTCCGGCACCGCGTCCCACGACTGCAGAAGCGAGGTGATGGGCTCGATGTCTTGCTCCGACCGCTCGCTTTCCGAGATCCGCGCCAGCAGAGCCCGCACCAGCCGCAGCGTCGCCTCGGTGCGCTCCATGTAGCGGCCGAGCCAGAACAGGTTGTCGGCGGCCCGGCTCGGCAGCGTGCCGGAAGCGCGCTGGATCTGGATGCGGTCCGGGCTCGGGAGCAGGGTGGTCTCGGCTAACGGAGCCTTGGAGGGAATCCAGGCATCCGCCGTCAGCGCGCCACGCTGCAAGCTGATTGCGTAGACGTCGTCGGGATCGCCGATGCGCACGAAACCGCCCGGCATCACGGCGAAGCTCTCGCCATGCCGGGCAAGAAAGACCCGCAGGATGAACGGCCGCGGCTCCAGTTTGCCGTTGCGCCACACCGGCATGGTTGAGAGCCGCACCGCTTCCTGCAGCACGATGTCGATGCCGCGATCCTCGATCGCCTGCAGGATGCGCCGCCGCCGCACCAGCGAAAGCTCGTTGCCGCGCACGCCGTCGCCGATGTTTTCGCGCGGCAGCTCGCCCGCATAGGCGGAGGCCACCACCATGTCGTCGAATCGCTCGCGCATCGCCGCGCGCATCGTCGGATCGCCGAGCCACCAGGTGGCGATATTGGGAACGCCGAGCGGCCGTCCGTCGATCGTCTCCGACAGCGCCGGGAGGAACGCCAGCATGCCGCGCGCTTCCGCAATGCCGCTGCCGAGCCCGTTCGCAATCACCACCTTGCCGTCGCGCACGGCCTGCACGAGCCCCGGCACACCGAGCCGCGAGCGCGCATTAAGCTCAAGCGGATCGGAGAAGTCGGCGTCGAGCCGGCGCAGCAACACTTCGCTGCGCTTGAGGCCGGAAACGGTGCGGATGAAGAGGCCGTTGTCGCGCGCCGTGAGGTCCTCGCCCTCCACCAGCAAGAAACCGAGATAGCGGGCGAGATAGGCATGCTCGAAATAAGTTTCGTTCATCGGCCCCGGCGTCAGCACGCAGACGCGGGAATCGCTCTGGTGGCCAAGTCCGGTGAGTTCCGCCTGCATGGCTTGAAAGAACGGCGCGTGACGCAGAACATGTAGATTGCGGTAGATGTCCGGAATGCTCTGGCGCAGCGCCAGCCGGTTTTCGAGCGCAAAGCCCGCGCCCGACGGCGCCTGAGTGCGGTCGCGCAGGACCCACCAGCGGCCGTCGGGGCCGCGCGCGATGTCGACGGCATAAATGCGTAAGTGCGCGCCTCCCGGCGGCGGCACGCCGACCAGCGGCCGCAGGAATTCCGGGCTGCCGGCCACGAACGCGCCGGGTAGCCGCTTCTCGCGGAACAGTGTGCCGGCGCCATAGATGTCGGCGATCACGGCCTCCATCAAATGGGCGCGCTCAACCAGCGCCGCTTGCAGCCGCTCCCATTCCTCCGCCGCGATGATCAGCGGAATGGGCGTCAGCGGCCAGGGGCGCTCGACGCCGGCCTCGTCTTCATAGACCCGGTAAAACACGCCGGAATCGCGCAGATAGCGGTCGGTGGCGGCAAACCGGCGCGACAGTTCTTCGCGACCGAGGGCGGCGAGGCCGGCGAGCAGGTCGCCCCAATGGGCGCGCACTTCGCCGTCGCCGCTCATCATCTCGTCATAGACGTCGGGCAACGGCCGATAGCCCGCCAGCAATTGGGCGACGGGTTCAGAAGAGTCGCGCACGGCAGATTCGCGAAGTACGGACATGGGACGAAACAATAAGCGGTTCGGCGTGCGGCTTCCAGAACCGGATGCACATATCCGAGCCGCTTCGCCCTCAAGCCGAATGACGCGAAATCCAGGTCTAAAACCGCTTGCGGGTGCGCTGCGGGGCCACCACCTCTATGCCGCGCTCGGGAGCTGACCGAAACTGCGAGAGCCATCATGATCATCGATCTTTCCGGCAAGAACGCCGTCGTTTCGGGCTCGACATCGGGTATAGGGTTTGCGATCGCTCAGGGGCTTGCGGCGGCAGGCGCCGCCGTCGTGCTCAACGGCCGCAGCCAGAAGAGTGTAGACACGGCGCTTTCGCGCCTCGCCGCGACGTTGCCACACGCCAAGGTCGAAGGCATTGCGGCCGACCTGTCCGTCGCCGAGGGCGTTGCAGCGTTCGTGGCGCGGGCGCACGAGACCGACATCCTGGTCAACAATCTCGGCATCTTCGAGCCCAAGCCGTTCGACGCCATCACCGACGCTGACTGGTCGCGGTTCTTCGAGACCAACGTCATGAGCGGCGTACGGCTGTCGCGTCATTACCTGCCCGCCATGGTCAGGCGCGGCTGGGGGCGGGTCGTCTTCATTTCGAGCGAGTCCGGCCTCAACATCCCGGTCGAGATGATTCACTACGGTATGACCAAAACGGCACAGCTCGCGATCGCGCGCGGTCTGGCGGAATCTGTCGCCGGCACCGGCGTCACCGTCAATGCGGTGCTTCCAGGGCCAACCCGTTCAGACGGCGTTGTCGATTTTTTCACGCGGCTCGCCAAACAGCAGGGCCTGTCGCAACAGGAAATGGAACGAGACTTTATCGCCAAGAACCGCCCGACCTCGCTCATCCGGCGCCTCGCGAGCGTCGAGGAGGTCGCCAATATGGTGGTGTTCGTTTGCTCGCCGCAAGCCTCGGCCACCACCGGGGCTGCGTTGCGGGTCGACGGCGGCGTCGTGCGCTCGATCGCGTGACGCCTGCCTTCCGCTCTGCGCCGGCTCGTTCGGCCTATGCCCGCGGGGTCGTTTTGCGCGCCGCGCGGCGGCTCGATGCCGGTGCCGATGACCGGACGACCGGTCGGGGGGTGGGTTCGGCTGGAGCCGGAAATGACGGGAGCGGCGTCGCCGCCGGCTCCGGTGCGGACGAAACCGGTAAAATCACATGAGCGCCCGGGCGCATCGCCTTGCGCTTATGCTTGTCCTTCACGTCGGCGATCTGCCGCAGCATGTCCTTTAGATCGTCGATCGCCGCAGTTTCCTCCGTGGTCAAGGGCGCCTTCGGATGAAAATGCGCCAACAGCACGATAAGGGCATCCCCGATGCGGCCAAGCTGCTTGCCGTAGCTCGCCACGTCTGAGAGCACGTCTGCCTCGACCGCCGGCTCGCTCGACTGGCCGATCCTGACGTTGAACAATCCGACCTGGCTTCCGATCGGCGACATGAACGCTGTCCATGGGCTGATCGCCTGAAACACGTTTCCGGATAAGGGCAGCTTGAATGTCGGCATGGTGGAGCTCCGCGTTTGCCGTGGAAATGGTGCTATGATCTGGGCCCGAAGCAAAACTGGGGCCACGTGTGAGCGGCATCCGCTCCGACGGTTCGATCCCGCCACGGTCGGGCGACCACAGCAGTGCGAGTCGAGAGACGGCAAGGGAGCACTGGGTATCATGAATATCGGGGCTAACGGGGCGCTGCCAGTCGAGGCGGACGACGGCGACCCGGCTGATGAGATCGCCCGTATCGAATCACGGCTCGATGAGCTTGCCGACGCCATGGCGCGGTGCCGGAAGATCAGATTGATTTCGCAGATCGCGATCATGGCCGGCGGCATCTGGCTATTGGCAGCGCTGATCGGGGTCATCGGATTCGATCCCGTGGGCTTGATGGCGGCGATTGCGGGAGTGATCGGCGGAACCGTCATGTACGGGTCGAACACCACGACGTCGCGGCAGGTCGACGCCGCGATTGAAAAGGCCGAGGCCATGCGAGCGGCGTTGATCGAGGCGCGGGACTCTTAAGGCTTTCCGTTGAAGACTCCGCCCCCTTCGCTGCAAATTTCCGACCGGCGCGAGCTGCCAATTTGCCAGAATTCCTGCGCCAAATCAGGCCACCGGGGATTCCTGCGGACAACTGGACCACGTCCGTCAAGATCAACGGTTTGCATTTAACGGGCCTTTAACCATGGGGAGCATTAATCGCGCGGCACTCACCGTGTCCGCGGCATGATGAAGTTGCACCAAGATTCCGTAACCGGCCGGGGGGAGCTATGGGGGCGGTCATTATGTTTCCGCGGGTGCGCCGCAGGTCATGTGAAACGCCGACGCCGAACGTCTCCGCCGCCGTCGTCATCTTGCCAGCGATTCGAATCGAACGCATGTACGATGAGCCTCCGGCCACCGAGAGCAAGGCGACCAGATCGCCTTCGGGCCGCAAGCCCCGCAAGCGCGCTGCCCCCATACGACCCTCCCCCGCGCGCGGGGGAAAGTAGGGTCGCGGTCATCGCTGCGGCTTGCACTGTGCGGCCCGCAGGGCCGCCGTCGCGGTGGGCAGCAGGCTTGGCTCGGGTGAAAACGCGCGCGCGACGATAAGGCCGGTCAGGCTTGGGGATTCGACGATCAGCCGATCGGCGGCGGTGACCTCCTCGTCATCCGGCAAATCCTCGCGCTGCTTGGTCGTCATCAGATCGAGCTCGATGGAACGCCTTCCGGCGGCGCGGTCGTTGATGGCGTAATAGGCAACATCGTAGCGCGTGTAGAATGTCACCGACGTATAGGCTTGGCTCACCGGCACCGTAAGCTTGACCGGGCCCTTGGCGAGATCGTACCGACAGGCCGCGACCGCGAAGGCCGGATCCATGAATGGCAGGATCGAGGACTCAGGCGTCGGCGCCGGAAGCACCGCAAATCCATTGACGGGAACGACGGGGGCAAGCCTCGCGTAGGCGTCACGGCTTGCGGTACGCGGCAGCATCATGATGGTGGCGAGATGAACGACCCCGCCCAGCATCAGCCCGCCCGCGATCCATAACAACCACCTGATCATTGGCAGATCCGCGTCGATCGGATCGCCGGCATCGGGGCTTCGCGGCCGGCCCGCGTCGCAATGCCGAGCGAGGTATCATAGAAGCGCAGCATGAGGATATAGCTGTCGATGCCGCCGGTCGGCAGCCAATTGCCGGGCCGCGCCCGTGGCGATACCGTGATCTCGAAATCTCCGGACGCGTCGCGCACCAGTTCCTGACTGGTGAAACTGCGGCGGTCGAGCGAATTCGCCACCAGCTGTCCGGAGGGGGTATAGAGCGTCAAGGTGAAATAGCGCGCCGGCGGGGTGGTGCCGCGCACCACGACATCGCAGCGGCCGTCGAGCGGGCGCCCGTCATCGTCGGCCGCCGCAGTGAACGTAACCCCGTCGCCCGAGCCGACAGGCAACTCGCCATTTCGCGCAATCACCGCCCGCGCATAGGGGTCGATGCTGACGGTGCCGTTGCGCGGATAGCCCTTCCATGCACCGAGTTCCAGCGCTCCGAAGGAAATGTTCTGCGTCAACGCGTACCACGTCGAGCCGAGGCCGATGCCCGCCGCGACGATGAAGGATAGCAACAGTCCTGTCAGCAGGCCCACGTGTAAACCATTTCAGGTATCAGAGGTCAGGTATCAGGTATCAAGCCGTGGCACAGCAATTCGGTCTTTGATCCCTGACCTCTGATACCTGATATCTGACCTTTGTCATCTGACCGCGACGGAACCGACTTTGCGGTCAGCACGGCCCGGTACGGCCTGTGGCGCCGGAGCGAGCGGTCGGTCTCCTGCTGTGGGCGGCGGCGACTGCTCGGCCGGGCCGCCGGCACTCATCCGGCGACCGGCTTCATCCATCAGCTGCTCCACCCGCAACAATGTCTGCACGCCCTTGTTGGTGAGCATCGCGGGTCGGATCGGCGCGTCTCCTTTGCCGTCCTTGTCGATGATCGGTCCCACCGTTGCGCCGTTCCGTGCGACCCCTGCGATCTGCTTGAGCTCGATGCCCTGATGCGCATAGGCCATGATCTCATGCCACGTCTGTGCCGGCAGGGAGCCGCCAGTCATTCGATTGAGTGGACTGTAGTCATCGTTGCCGAACCACACGCCGCACACGAAATTGCCTGTGTAGCCGACGAACCAGGCATCGCGATAGGAGTTGGTCGTGCCGGTCTTGCCCGCCGACTTGATGCCATCAAGGATCGCTCGCTTCGCGGTGCCTTCTTCGACCACGTGGCTCATCATCATGGCCATGTCGGAAGCGACCTGCGGCGGAATGGCCTGAACGGGCTTCTTGCCGTCGTCGCGGTCGAAGCGCCAGATCGTGTCGCCGGTGCCCGAACGCACTTCCAAGATGGCGTGCGGCTTCACCGCCTTGCCCTGGTTCGGGAAAGTCGCGTAGGCGACCGTATGTTCGAGCAATGTGACCTCGTCAGCTCCGATCGGCAGTGACGGGGTATCGGGCAGCGGCGCCTTGATGCCCATGCGGCGGGCCGTCTGAATGATTTTAGCGCGCCCGGCCCGCGGCCCGGCGGCGCCCCCCATCATGATCGATAGTTTCACCGGTATCACATTGATCGAGCGGGTGATGGCCTGGGTCAGGGTGACCGAACCCGAGTAGCTGCGGCCGTAGTTCTGCGGACACCAGTTGCCGATGCAGACCGGGCCGTCAACAATGACCGAGGTCGGTTTGAAGCCGTTCATCAGGGCGGTGGCATACACATAGGGTTTGAACGAGGAGCCGGGCTGGCGATAAGCATCGGTTGCGCGGTTGAACTGGCTGGTGCTGTAGTCGAGGCCGCCTACCATGGCGCGTACTGCGCCGTCGAGATCGGCTACGACCACGGCGGCCTGCTTGGCATGATAGTCGCGCCCGAATTGGCGAATCATGCTCTCCACCGCGTCCTCGGTGGTACGCTGCAGCCCGAGATCAATCGCGGTGCGCACCACGAAAGCGCGATCCGAGATGTGGCGGAAGGCCGGCGTGTCGGCGAGCTTCTTCATCTCCTCGAAGGCATAGTCCAGGTAGTAGCCGGGAGCGCCCTCATCCCGACGGTCGATCGCGACCGCCGGATTGCGCCGGGCGCCGAACACCTGGCCTTCGGTCATGAAACCCGCGTCAACCAGGTTGTCGAGCACCACATTGGCGCGCGCCCGCGCGGCCGGCAGGTTGATATGCGGCGCGAACTTGGTCGGCGCCTTGAACAGGCCGGCGAGCATGGCGGCCTCGGCGAGGTTCACCTCCCGCGCCGACTTGCCGAAATAGAATTGTGCCGCCGCATCAACCCCGAACGCGCCGCCGCCCATATAGGCGCGATCGAGATAAAGCTTGAAGATCTCGTTCTTGGTGAGGCGCGTCTCCAGCCATAGGGCGAGAAAG
>Ga0137409_10007553_pt1 | contig 11161 bp, 10 predicted proteins | sample CZODoug1_16funga_FD_122059 | JGI IMG/M metagenome (GOLD analysis project Ga0137409, IMG submission 122059) | Vadose zone soil fungal communities from Angelo Coast Range Reserve, California, USA - CZODoug1_16fungal (Hybrid Assembly) | ecosystem: Environmental > Terrestrial > Soil > Vadose zone... | reverse complement strand
TGTCTCCTCCCCGCAGGTGCCGTTGCCGGCGCAGCGGGTGGCGATCGCCGCCTATGCGGACGAGGCCCATGTCGAAGAGAACCAGAGGCTCTACAAGTTGAAGTTCGATCTGGCCGACCAGATCCTCGGCGGCCGCTATGGCTATCGCCGGCCGGCCGGGGGCTTTTTGCTGTGGCTCGACGTCTCGCAGCATGGCGGTGACGAGGCTGTGACGCTGCGGCTGTGGCGCGAAGCCGGGCTGCGCGTGGTGCCGGGCCGCTATCTCGCGCGCGACCAGGCTGATGGCAGCAATCCCGGTGCCGGCTACATCCGGGTCGCGCTGGTGCAAGACCAGGCGACGACCGCGGAAGCGCTGCATCGACTGGTTGGTGTATTGGGCTGAGGAATTGCATGTCGGCCATTGACCGTACCCTTGAGAGTCTGACCTTCCTCACCGAGGAGGCGCGCGAGGCATTGCGCCGGCGGCTGCACGAGCTCGGCGGTCTCGCGCTGATCCTGCTCGCGCTGGTGTTCACGATTGCGCTGGCGACCTGGTCAGTGCGCGATCCTTCGCTCAGCCATGCCACCACATCGCCAGTCCGCAACCTTCTCGGCGCCGTGGGCTCGACTGTCGCCGACCTGTCGATGCAGATCTTCGGCATGGCCGCGCTCGCGCTCATACTCCCGATCGCGCTCTGGGGCTGGCGGCTGACAAGCCATCGCCCGCTTTCGCGCGAGCGCATCAGGCTGGTGGTCTGGGTCCTCGCCATCGCACTGGTGGCCGCATTCGCAGCATGTCTGCCACGGCCCGCATCCTGGCCGTTGCCGGTCGGTCTCGGCGGGGTGGTGGGTGACGCCGTGCTGCGCGGCGCGGCCTGGCTGATGGGCGGCTCGCTCGGCAGCTTCGCTTATGTGGTGATCGGCGCAACGACTGCGGTGCTCGGGTTCAATGCGCTTGCGATCACATGCGGGTTCGGTCTGCACGGCACCGCCGACGATCTCGACGGGACGGACGAGGAGCCCCAAGAGGACCAACGGGACGAAGAGCCGAAGGCCACCGCTGAAAGCGAGGAGAAGGAAAGCCGCGCCGCGATCTCGCTCGGCTTCCTGGTGCACGGCTTCCTCAGCCTGAAGGCGCGGCTGGCACGCCTGTTCAGCCGCGGGGACGACGACAGCAGCCGGCGCGCGCTCACCGGGCGCTCCGAGCCGAGCTTCGGCAGCGACGGATCGAGCGACCAGGTGGCGGAGGAAGAACAGCCGGAGCCGCCGAGGAAGAAGGCCAAGCCATCGCGCCGTGGGGGCGGCGGCTATGTGCTCCCGTCACTTGATCTCCTCACGGCAGCCCGATCGAATGGGCGCCCGCAGGTCAGCGCCGAGAGCTTGCAGAACAATTCAGCGGCGCTCGAAGGCGTGCTCGGTGATTTCGGCGTGCGCGGCGAGATCATCAACGCGCGGCCTGGACCGGTGGTGACGCTCTACGAGCTCGAGCCCGCGCCCGGCATCAAGTCCTCGCGCGTGATCGCGCTCGCGGATGATATCGCCCGCTCGATGAGCGCGCTCTCCGCCCGCGTCGCCGTCGTCCCGGGCCGCAATGCCATCGGCATCGAGCTGCCCAATCCGCATCGCGAGAAAGTGATGCTGCGCGAGCTGCTCGCCACCGATGCCTCCGACAGCTCGACGGCCAAGCTGCCACTCTGCCTGGGCAAGACTATCGGGGGCGAGCCGGTCATCGTCGACTTGGCCCGCATGCCGCATCTCTTGATCGCCGGCACCACCGGCTCCGGCAAGTCGGTCGCGATCAACACCATGATCCTGAGCCTGCTCTACACGCTCAAGCCGGAGCAGTGCCGGTTGATCATGGTCGACCCCAAGATGCTGGAGCTTTCGGTCTACGACAACATTCCACATCTCCTCACGCCTGTGGTCACCGATCCCAAGAAGGCGGTGGTCGCACTCAAGTGGGCGGTGCGCGAGATGGAGGAGCGCTACAAGAAGATGTCGAAGCTCGGCGTGCGCAACATCGACGGCTACAACGCGCGCATTGCCGAGGCCGTGTCCAAAGGCGAGGCGCTCACCCGCACCGTTCACACCGGCTACGACAAGGAGAGCGGCGACGCCATCTACGAGGAGGAGGCGCTCGACCTCGAGCCGCTGCCTTACGTGGTGGTCATCGTCGACGAGATGGCCGACCTGATGATGGTGGCCGGCAAGGACATCGAGGGCGCCGTGCAGCGGCTCGCCCAGATGGCGCGCGCGGCCGGCCTGCATGTGATCCTGGCCACGCAACGGCCGTCGGTCGACGTCATCACCGGCACCATCAAGGCCAATTTCCCGACCCGTATCTCGTTCCAGGTCACCTCCAAGATCGACAGCCGTACCATCCTGGGCGAGCAAGGTGCCGAGCAGCTGCTTGGCCAGGGTGACATGCTCTACATGCAGGGCGGCGGCCGCATCAGCCGCGTGCACGGCCCGTTCGTGTCCGACGACGAGGTCGAGAAGGTGGTGCGTCACCTCAAGTCGCAGGGCCAGCCGCAATACCTCGAGGCGGTCACCACCCCCGACGAGCCGGAGCTCGACGAGGACGGCAATCCGGTGTTCGACGCGACCGGCATGGGCCAGGCCGGCGATCCTACTGACCTCTACCAGCAGGCGGTCCAGATCGTCTTGCGCGATCGCAAGGCCTCCACGAGCTATATCCAACGCCGGCTGCAGATCGGCTATAATCGCGCCGCCTCGCTGATGGAGCGAATGGAGCAGGAAGGGGTGGTCGGCCAGCCCAATCACGCCGGCAAGCGTGAAATCCTGATCGGCGGCGAGAATGAATAGCGGTGCTTAGGAATAAGGTGTTGCTGGCGCATCGTGAATCGGGTTCAACCCGGGCCGCGATGTCGCCACACCAGGCGGCTAGCAAACACGGCTAGCGAATCGGGGTTAAGGCGGAAACCGGAGTGTCCCATGGCTGGCAAGCGCCAGGCAGCTTCAATTGCAGCAGCTTGGATTGCAATCGTGATGGCAGGGCAGATGGTTGCGGCCACAATGGCAGCGGCCCAGTCTGTTCCGCTGCCGCCGCCGGCACCGCTGCCCAAAACAGGCGCGGCACCCGGTGCGGCACCGCTGCCGCCGGGCGCGATCCCCAACAACGCCAAAGGATCGAACACATCGGGGCCGAGCGCAGCGCCAAGCACGCCAGCGCAAGCGGGCGGCCAGAAGGCCCAGAGCAGTGAGCAGCAAGCGCAGAGCAGCGGTCCTCTGCAGCAGCTGCAGCAATGGCTGCCGCCGATCTTTGGCGGCGGAGACGAGAAGAAAGAACAACAACAACAGCCTGAGAAACAGGCTCCGCAGCAGCAGGCTCCGCAGCAGCAGGCGCGGCCGAACCCGAACCTTGAGCCCAAGCAGCGCGCGCTGGTCGACCGGGTCAGCGCCTATCTGACGCGCGTGCAGGTGATGTCGGGCGACTTCGCCCAGATCGGTCCGGACGGGCGGCGGTCGCAGGGCCAGTTCTATGTCCAGAAGCCCGGCAAGGTCCGCTTCGATTACGATTCACCGAGCCGCATCGACATCATCGCGGACGGCTCCTCGGTCGTGGTGCGCGACCGCAAGCTCGCCACCCAGGATGTCTATCCATTATCGCAGACGCCGCTCCGCTTCCTGCTGGCCGACCGCATCGATCTCTTGAAGGACGCCACCGTCACCGCAGTGTCCGCGGATGAGACCTACGTGACAGTCCTGGTCGAGGAGAAGCACGCGGTGATCGGCACCAGCAAGCTGATGATGATGTTCGGCGCCAAGGATTTCCAGCTCAAGCAGTGGATCGTGACCGACCCGCAAGGCTACGACACCACGGTCGCGCTCTCCAATCTCGATACGGCCAAGCGGCCGGATCCGGACATGTTCAAGATTGATTACACGCAATATCCCAACTGAGTGCGTCTTACCGTTACCACCTGGAACATCAACTCGGTGCGCTTGCGCATCGATCTGGTGGCGAAGTTCATCAAGGCGGTGCGTCCGGACATCCTGTGCCTGCAGGAGACCAAGTGCCCGGACGACAGCTTTCCGCACAAGCGACTACGCCGGCTCGGCTACATCCACGCCGCGATCAACGGGCAGAAGGGCTATCACGGGGTCGCGGTGCTTTCGCGGCTGCCGTTCGAGCACTTTAATGTGCACACCTTCTGCGACAAGAGCGATTGCCGCCACATCTCGGCGGTGTTCGGCGAGCGTGCCGGCCTGCGCGACCCGGTGACGGTGCACAATTTCTATGTGCCGGCGGGCGGTGACATTCCTGATCCTCGGCTCAATCCGAAGTTCGCCCACAAGCTCGCGTTCCTCGACGAGATGCGCGGCCACCAGGCGCTGCAGCCGGGGGCGAGCGAGCGCGCGATCTTGCTGGGCGATCTCAACGTGGCGCCGCTCGAGCACGACGTCTGGAGCCACAAGCAGATGCTGCGCGTCGTGTCTCACACGCCGATCGAGTGCGACAAGCTCACCGCGATCGCGCAGGCCGGCCGCTGGGTCGATTCCATGCGCGTGCTCACGCCGGAGCCTGCCAAGCTCTACACCTGGTGGAGCTATCGCTCGCCCGACTGGGCGACGGCCGACAAGGGCCGCAGGCTCGATCATATCTGGGCCTCGCCCGCGCTCGGCGATCGCGTATCCGACATCGCCATCGCGCGGCAGTATCGCGGCGCCGAACGCCCGTCCGACCACGTGCCGGTGACCGCGACGCTGGAGGTGTGAGATCAGGTGGCAGCCTATCGGCTCGTCATGCCCGCGCCTGTCGCGGGCATCCACGTCTTTCTTCCCTTACGCAGCAAGCAAGACGTGGATGGCCGGGCCAAGCCCGGCCATGACGGTGGAAAGGCAGTGCGCCCCTCTCACCGCGCGCTCGGATCGATCACGGCGCGCAGCCGCTGCATGTCGCGCTCGGATTCGTCGGTGCGCTTGGCGAGGATTTCGCGCAGACGCACGGCCGCATCCGGATAGCCCTCGAGCATCTTGAGAAACAGCGGCCGCGGAATGCAGAGCACGGTCGAAGGCTCGAGCGCGGTCGCGGTCACAGGCCGCGTCGTCTCGGTGAACAAGGCAAGCTCGCCGAGCAGCGTGCCGACGCCGACCCTGATGCTCTTGACGGTATCGCCGCCGCGCGGCGAGAGCCGGAACGAGCCCTCCTGCACCACGTAGCCGCCGTCGGCATCATCGCCGACCGCGAACAACGTCTCGCCGCTGTGCACATAGCGGCTCTCGGCACCGATCGCCAAAATGCGCAGCGCACCCCGCCCCAGCATGCTCAGGGTCGGGACCTTCTCGAAGAAATTGATGTCGTCCTCAATCGCCATTGCATCGACGAAATCACGGCACCAGCTTGTAGCCCCCCGTCTCGGTCACCAAGATCGTGGGCGTGGTGGCATCGCGCTCGACCTTCTGCCGCAACCGATAGATATGAGTCTCCAGTGTATGGGTGGTCACGCCTGAATTGTAGCCCCACACTTCCTGCAACAGCGTCTCGCGCGACACCGGCTTCTGGCCGGCCCGGTAGAGAAAACGCAGGATCGCAGTCTCCTTCTCGGTCAGACGGACCTTGTTCCCTTTGGGGTTGAGCAGCAGCTTGGAGCTCGGCCGGAACGTAAAGGGCCCGATGGTGAAGACGGCATCCTCGCTCGCTTCGTGCTGGCGCAGCTGGGCGCGGATTCGCGCCAGCAGCACCGCAAACCGGAACGGCTTGGTCACATAGTCATTGGCACCCGATTCAAGCCCGAGAATTGTGTCGGAATCGGTATCATGACCCGTCAGCAGCAGGATCGGCGACTTGAAGCCGCCCTTGCGGAGTATCCGAACCGCCTCGCGCCCATCGATATCGGGCAGACCGACGTCCATGATCACGAGATCGATCTGGCCGGTCTTGGCGGCCTGCACACCTTTGGTGCCGTTCTCGGCGGGGACCGCCTCGAACTCTTCGTGCAAGGCGAGCTGTTCGACCAGCGCGTCGCGCAATTCGGAGTCATCTTCAACGATCAGGATCCTGCGAACGTTGCTCATCGAGGGCTCTGGACGGGGACTGGTGGTTCAATGTCCGACATTCGCAACTTTTACGAGGGTCGGCGCTGCGAACTTCGGCGGTCCTAGCAAGACACGGGCAAACGCATGATTCCTATGTGGTTCCGGCCTCCAACCATACGCAATGGCCGCAAAACCGGCTAGGACTATCCCCCCAATTGTTAACGCCGGGCAGGCGTTGCGGGAAGTAGAGCATTCGCGGCCAAAAGAGCAAGCGGCAGTTGGCAGGGGCTTATACCTCGACTGCGGCCATGAAAGAACCTCCAAGGGTGGGGGAAACCTATGCACAACATGGCCTTATCGCTCCTCAAGGTTGCCACCAGGCCAGGTATGCGCTGCCGTGGGGTGCTGATCGCAGGGCGGCTTGCCATCCCGGTAGTGCTCGGCCGAACCGGGATTCGCGCCAACAAGCGTGAAGGTGACGGGGCCACGCCGCGGGGTTGGTTCCGCCTGCGGCGATTGTGGTGGCGAGCCGATCGCGGCCCGAGGCCGCCCACCTTGCTGCCGACGGCCCGTATCGACCGTTGCGTGGCCTGGTGCGAGGACCCCGGCGACCGCCGCTATAATCGGCCATTCCGGCGCTCGGCCAGTGAACCAGGTGATCGCCTTTGGCGCGACGACCAGCTGTACGACATCATCATCGAGATTGATCACAATACCCGCCCCCGGATTGCCCGCCGGGGCAGCGCCGTGTTCCTGCATGTGGCGCGGCCAGACCGTGCCCCGACCGCAGGATGCGTGGCTTTCGCGGCTCCAGACCTGCGTCGCCTGCTTGCACGGCTCGGACCCAAGACACGAATTCTGATTCAGATCTAGTGCCCCGTTTCCGAAGTTCGTGATACACCTCAGCACACTCTGACACGAACTTCGAAAACAAAGGGGGCACTAGCAACTCTATGATTCTAGTGCCGCTTTTCAATTTGAAGTTCCTAACCGAGTTTGCTGCAGGTGGTGTAGGAACTTCAAATCGGCGGCACTAGCCTCGGCCGCCGAATATCGCGGTCCCGACCCGCACATGCGTGGCCCCGAACGCGATCGCGGCTGCGAAGTCGGCGCTCATTCCCATGGACAGGAGAGCGAGGCCATTGCGCGCCGCGATCTTCGCCGTAAGAGCAAAATGCGGGGCGGGTGGTTCATTGGCCGGGGGGATGCACATCAGGCCGGAGATCGACAGGGCGTGGCGCTCTCGGCAAGCCTTGAGGAACTCGTCAGCCGCCTCGGGCAGGACGCCTGCCTTCTGCGGCTCGCCGCCAGTATTCACCTCGACAAAGAGAGTAGGCCGCTGACCCTGTCGGGCGATCTCCTTGGCCAGCGCCTCGCACAGGCTCGGCCGATCGACCGAATGAATAGCGTCGAACAGCGCGACTGCTTCCCTCGCCTTGTTCGACTGCAGCGGGCCGATCAGGTGAAGCTCGAGCCCAGGATGGAGAGAGCGCAGGGGAGGCCATTTCGCCTTCGCCTCCTGCACCCTGTTCTCGCCGAACACCCGCTGGCCCGCCGCAATGACCGGCTCGATCGCCTCGGCGCCGAACGTCTTCGATACCGCCACAAGCGTGACCGAGGCCGGATCACGGCCGGCGGCCCGGCAGGCCTGCGCGATCTCCTGACGCACTGTGACGAGCCGAGATTCGGTGTCGATCGTGTCCATCCGCTCCCACTGCCGCGAAAGCGCATGAAGAGCAAGCGACCGCTCGGGCGCAAGCTGCCCCTTACGCGCGCCGATCTGCCCGTCAGCGTGCCGGCGGTCCCTGCGACGATGGCGGCGGCGCCGGCGGTGCGGACTTACGCGCGGGGGCAGGGGCAGCGGCTGGCCGCGGCGGCCCTGAGACCCTGTCAAGGATTTCCTGCTCAGTCGCCTGCAGCTTGGCGATCTCATCCGTCATCTGCTGCTGGGCGGCAGCGAGTTGTTCCACACTTTGTCGTACCGCAGCGAGACCGAGCGACATCGCCTTGAACTGCTGCACATCGGGAGAAGGGGTGGCGGGCGCAGTCGGCGCGACCATGTCGGGAGCGGTCTGGGCAACAGCTTGCGGTGCCAACCAGCGAAGCTGTGGGGACGAGTTCGCGATCATCTCTCTGGCTACATCGCCGTAGGACTGCCAAACCAAAGTGGCAGCAACACCAATGCAAAATATGATCAAGAAGCGCGCAAAACCGCCCGAGGCTCGTTTGTCGGGCGACGGCTGCTCGATCCCTCGGTCGGTCCGGCGAATCCCCGCCTGGATCGGCGGCTCGGTGGCCCACCGATCTTCCGGAAACTCAGATTGTGTAGAGCTAAGCGTGTAAGCCATCGGCAACCTCCGCCCGATTATTTGAGGGCAACAGGCCATCGCCCCGTGACTAGAGCAAGGCGAGAGGAGAGCAGACGCGCGGCAGAAATTGGCGAAGCCTGCGAACGGACACAGGTATGGCCGCACGTTACGGACGGAGGCTAGTAATCCCGGCGAGAGCGCATTCTTCCTCCAGCACGCGGGAGGCCGCAGCTCTTGTGCGCAGTACTATGACCAGGGCGCGTACTCATGAATCAGGACTGATCGGCTGACGGATGTCCGGTCACAAGCGGCGGAGAAGCGGACATGCCGAGAGGTCAGAGTCGGGGCCAGTGGCGGACCATAGTTCAAGCCCATTGTTGGCTCAGGACATCCGCCATTCCATGTGATGGCGCGGCGAGATTGTGTGGGTCAAAATGAAACCGTGGCGTTCATAAAAGCGACGCGCAGGATTTACCTGCAAGACCGTTAGTCGCAACACGGCCTGCTCAGATTTCGCCTCTTCAATCAAACATTGCAGAAGAAAGCTGCCGATGCCCTGCTTTTGGTGAGCGGGTAAGAGATAAATCTTTTCAAGAACCCAAAACTCTTGACGGCGGTCGACACCGATCATGCCAATGCCACGCCCATCCCTCTCGACAATCATATCCGTGGCTGGATCGAAGTCAGGCAACCCGTTCCAAGTTCCCCAAGTCTGTTCTGCGTAGGCGCGCATACAGGCTTCTGTCACGTGCAGCGCAAAGGCTGCATCGTCGGTTGTGGCGTTGCGCAGAGAGATGTTTTGCATAGTTTCTCTGTCACTGGAAATTCTTGCCGGATGGTCATATTGCGGCATCGAGCGAACGGTCGAAACGGGCTACAAGCTGACACACGCAGTGATGACTTCCTCATTGTTCTTGCGAGCCAAGGACGGCCCTTGCCAAGAACCAAGAAGGGTGTGCCGCGGCCTCTAGACTGGTATAATGGAGTCCAGAGGGTGCGCCGGTATGAAGAAGCAGAGCATCCGATTTTGCACGACCCCCGACCACGTGCGCCTCGCCTATGCCGTGAGTGGAGAGGGACCGCCGCTGGTAATGTCGGCGACGTGGCTCTCACATCTCGAGTATCACTGGCGCAGCCCTTTCTGGCGACCCTGGCTCGACGCATTCAACATCAATCACAAGCTTCTGCGCCACGATTCGCGCGGGTGCGGGCTGTCGGACCGGAACGCCGAGAATATTTCGTTCGAGAATTGGGTGCGCGATCTAGAACGGGTGATCGAGGCGGCTGGTTTCCGGAAGTTTGCCATGGTGGGGACCTGCTGGGGCGGCCCCATCGCAATTGAGTATGCGGCCCGGCACCCCGACCGCGTGAGCCATCTTGTCCTCTACGGCACTTACGCGCAGGGCCGCTTGCGGCGGAATTCGCCAGACGCGATACAGAAATCGAGAGTAATGATTGATCTTGCGCGGCTCGGCTGGGGACAGGATGGCCATCCCTACATGCAAGTGTTCGCCTCCCGCCGCCAGCCGGGCGGGACGCCGGCCCATTGGCGTTCCTGGTGCGACGAGCAGCGCGTCACGACCTCCGCCGATACCGCCATCCGAATGTTCGAGATCGCTGGGCAGACCGACGTGCAAGAGGCTGCGCGCAAGGTTAAATGTCCCGCTCTTATTCTGCACCCCGAGCGCGATTTGGTTGTACCCATCGAACAGGGTCGATTGCTCGCGAGCCTTATTCCCGACGGCCGCTTCGTCCAGCTCGACAGCGAAAACCACGCGCCGCTTGCGAACGAGCCAGCGTGGTCGCAGCTGGTCGCCGAGGTAAGGAGCTTTCTCGCTGAGCCGGCCGGCGCGACCGTGGCCATTGCCAAAGCATTGCCACTTGCCGAACTGACGCCGCGTGAGCGGGCGGTGCTTGAGGGCATCGCCAAAGGCCTCGACAACGCGGAGATCGCCCGATCCCTTAGCCTGTCGGCAAAAACCGTCCGTAATCATGTCAGCCGAATCTTCGACAAGATTCGCGTCAAACACCGCTATGAGGCGATCGTGCTTGCCCGTGAGGCAGGCCTCGGCGGAGCCAATCGCTCGTCAACCCCTGCCGGGCCAGGACATTTGTCCCGGGCCCTTGACGCAGCTCCGAAACCGAATCGGGACGGAAGCCTCAATACAACTGCTTTCGCCCGTCTCACAGTGCCGCCACGGCGTGCGTCTCGTGTGCCTGCACGCAGACCCAGGTGAGCGCGACACCCGCCAGAAAGACAGATTACGGAAGTCACCATCGCAGGCCCCGACTCGCGTAGCCGAGCCCGGCGCCAATGGGGCGACGACATGAAACTTCACCGCCGCAAGTTCTTGTGCATGGTCGCGGGCGCCGTCGCGCTGCCGGTCTTTTCGCGCGTTGCTGGAGCGCAAGCTTATCCGTCGCGCCCGGTGCGTTGGATTGTCGGTGCGCCGGCAGGGGGTACGGGGGACCTGCTTGCGCGAACGGTGGGGCGATGGCTGTCGGAGCGACTGCACCAACAATTCCTTATTGAGAACAGAACTGGAGCGAACGGCAACATCGCTACTGAGACGGTCGTTCGAGCGCCCGCAGATGGCTACGCGTTGCTGCTAGTCGTGCCGTCGCACGCCACGAACCCGTCGTTGTACGACAAGCTTAGTTTCGATTTCATCCGAGATATTGTGCCAGTTGCCGGCCTTATGCAGGTGCCCAATGTTGTGGTGGTTCACCCGTCGGTTCCCGCCAAGACAGTTCCCGAGCTAATTGCGTATGCCAAAGCAAATCCAGGGAAGCTCAATATCGCCTCAGGCGGCAACGGCACCTTAGGAGGTCACATTGCCGGTGAGTTATTTAAGATGATGGCGGGTGTAGAC
>Ga0137409_10007551_pt1 | contig 11163 bp, 13 predicted proteins | sample CZODoug1_16funga_FD_122059 | JGI IMG/M metagenome (GOLD analysis project Ga0137409, IMG submission 122059) | Vadose zone soil fungal communities from Angelo Coast Range Reserve, California, USA - CZODoug1_16fungal (Hybrid Assembly) | ecosystem: Environmental > Terrestrial > Soil > Vadose zone... | reverse complement strand
GACCGCTATGGGCATGTTGATGAGGTCGCCGCGTTGGTGGCGTTCGTCGCCGGTCCGGAGTCCTCGTACATTACCGGCGCGAATCTCACCGTCGATGGCGGGATGAATGCCTGAGCCGTAGATCGGCAACACGGTCGGTACCGCGGGGCCGGGGCCTTCCCCGGCCCCGCTCGTTTCCGATCTCCGTACACCCGTGCTCAGAGGCGCTCCCGGTGCTCCACCAGCTTCCAGTAGGTGTCCTTGTTGAGGATCTTGTCGCCGCGAAACTCGTAGAGGTCGCAGCCGCGGTAGTTCAGCTTCTCGCCGTCGACGCCGGCGCCGGTCACCATCCACACCGTGACAGCGCGGTTGCCGGTGATGAACGAGTCTACGTGGTCCCAGCGCATGTCGGTGATGACGCGGAAGCGATCGCCGAGCACCTTCCTGACCGCCGCCTTGCCGTGCACTCGCCGCCCCTCCGGCTCCGGTCCGCGTGCCATTAGGAACGTGCAGTCCTCTGCGAAGAACGACATGATCCGGTCAACATCGCGGCTGTTGAAGGCCTCGTTGATCTGTTTCATGAGCGCGGGCGTTGGACCAGTCGTCACCGTCATCTCCCCCAAGTCTCCCCGGCGACTCGTTCGGCGATCGCAGCCGGCCGACCTGTTTCATGAACGTGACTGCATCCCAATAATCAGACTCCCGGCGGATCTTACCGGACTCCAGTTCGAGGATGCTCGGGCCCCGCACCGACGAAAAGCACTTGCCAGTGGCCGGCACCGGCGCCGGGAGTGAGCTGACGCCGCTAGCTGACCGATCGTCCCTGGACCGGCACGATCACCTGCGTGCGCGAGCGGACATGCGGGGCGAACTGGTACCAGCCACGCATGGCGCGGAACTCTGGGGTAGCGATGGCGTCCGGGCTGTCGAGCTCGTAGATCGTCGTGTAGATCCGCCTCGCCGTCCGTTCCGTTTTGCCGGCCGCAGTCTCAGACATCTCTCCCGCGGATACATAGCGCCGGCCGCGCCGCACTCCCGGGCATCTCAGCGCGTCCGGCAGGTGAACCGTGTCATACCACCGATTCCATTCGCCCTCGATCGCGGCGTCGACCTCGGCAATCACAATCAGCAGGCACTCGGGAAACTCGGACATTTGCGGTCTCCTAGCGGAGTGGTTGCTTGGGCATCACGACCCTCCAACGACGGCGCCCGGGGGACCCGGACATCCTACTTCACCGCCGACCGTAGCGCGACGAAGGGGGATGTGCACCCTCCACCACCCCGGAAGTCGTCGGCACAGGGGAACGTTGTAGACTGCCGCGCATGAACCAGCCGGCGAAGGCGACCACCGTGACGATCATCGGCGCGGGCCTGGGCGGCATCGCGCTCGTGGCCAACCTGGGGCTGCTAGGCTATCGCCTCCGCCTGCACGATCGCGATGAGGCGCGCATCGCAAGGGTGCGCGAGCGCGGTGGGCTCGACGTCGAAGGCCTGGCCAAGGGGTTCGCGCCGCTCGAGCTCGTGACGCCCCAGCTCGCGCCGGCGGTGGACGGCGCCGACGTCATCGTTGTCGTCACCGGCAGTCACTTCCACGCCGACGTCGCGCGCAGCCTGGCCGGCGTGCTCCGCGACGGCCAGTCGATCCTACTCATCCAGGTGGCACCGGCGGCTCCCTCCTCGTGCGCCGAGAGCTGCGCGCGGCCGGCTGTCGCGCCGCGGTCGACGTGAGCGAGATGGACAACTACCCCTACTCGCTCGGCTGGCCCGAGCCCACGCGCGTGAAGCTGACGATCGTGAAGCGCTTCCTGCAGGTCGCGTCGCTGCCGGCCTCGCGTGTCGAGAGGGTCCTGGGCCCGCTGCGCGCCGCGTTCCCGCAGGTGGTGGCCGCGCCGAGCATTCTCACCACCGGACTCACCAACATGAACGCGACCCTGCACGTAGCGAACATGCTGGGCAACATCGGCCGCCTCGAGGGCAGCGGCAACGCGTATCGGTTTTACGCCGAGGGGTACACGCCGAGCCTCATCACGCTGCTGGAAGCGCTCGATGCCGAGCGGCTGGCCGTGGCCAGGGCTTACGGCGCACAGGTCCCCGGCATCCACGAGTGGCTGCTGAACACGTACGGACTCGGCGGCGACTCGCTCCGCGAGACCTTCCAGCGTCTGACTCACGAGCCCACAGGACCCTATCAGTGGACGCCGACGCCGCCGTCGCTACAGCACAAGTATGTGATCGAGGACGTGCCGTGCGGGCTCGTTGCCATGTCGGAGCTGGGGCGGGCCGCCGGCGTGGCGACGCCGGTCATCGACGGCCTCATCACGCTGACCTCGACGATGCTCCGGCGCGACTTCCGTTCGGAGGGACGGAATCTCGCGCAGCTGGGCCTGGCCGGCAAGACCGTGGGCGAGATCCGCTCGATCGTGGAGACGGGACCGACCGGCTGATCCCGATTCTCGCGACACAGCCAAGGGCGTCTATTTCGGTCCGAACACCTCGATGGCGATACGGCCAGCGTTCACCGCGCAGGGCCAGCCGGCATAGAACGCCACGTGGGTGATCAGCCCCTTCAACTCGGTCTGCGTCACCCCGTTATCGAGCGCCCTCTGCATGTGGCCGCGCATCTCGTCGGTCCGGTAGAGCGCAGCCAGCATTGCCACCGTGATCAGGCTCCGGTCGCGCTTGCTCAGGTCGGGATGCTCCCATACATCGCCGAACAGCACGTCGTCGCGGAGTTGCCCCAGCTTGGGAATGAACTCGTACACCGTCGGTTTCTTCTGAGCCATGTGTCGATCTCCTCGTGTATGGGTCGTGATGGCGATCGTGGATCTCGGGGAGCACCCTCACCGACGTGGCGTCACCGGCTGGTGCGACCGCAGGAAGGCGCGCACCTGGTCGATCGTCTTCTCGAGCAAGTCCTTCGGCTCTCGCCAAGGAAATACCGTTGACTGCGCCTTCGGCGCGAGCGCGGCAATGTCCACGGACGTCTGATAGGGGTGCGCCGGAGTGTCGTCCGGCATAACGAGGAGCGGCGTCTGGCAGGACCGGACGAACTCACGCGACACGCTGTACACGAAGTCCGGGCGTAGGCGATACAGGTTGTGCAGATAGGCCTCGATGCTCTCCACAGTGATCTCGGGCCGCCGGGCTCGCAGCTCGGGGCCCCAGACATCGCGCCCGGAGTTGTACATGACGTCGGGATTCTCCGGCCGATGCCCGACCGGCTGGCACAGCACCGCGGCCACGACGCGCTCGGGGGCCCGCTCGATGAGCTTGAGCCCGAACGGTCCGCCGATGCAGTAGCCCATGTAGAAGAACTTCTGCACGCCGAGGTGGTCCATCAGCCCCAGCTGGTCGTCCGCGAAGGCGCCCCAGGGGTCGCTAGCGGGAATCGGTCCCGTGGACTCGCCGCCGTTCGCATTGCGCTGATCCATCGTGATGCAGCGGAAGTCGCCCTTGAACGCTTCCATCGCGTTGAACACCGCGGTAGGCCAGTTGCTCACGCGGGAGTTCAAGCCCCCGCCGGGAGTGACGAGCAGTGGGAAGCCCGAGCCAACCATCTCGTAGCGGATGCGGACGTCACCCTTTTCATAGAACGGCACGGCAGTCTCCTTCGGCACCCCAGCGGGGGCCCGTCCTGTGGTTGATCGCGCGCCCGGGGCGGACGCTAGGGGCGCACCTCGCGTCCAAGATATTCCACGGCGGCCTGGAGGCCGCCGCGTCCGTGCGGGATGCCCAGCGCCCCGAGCGCCATCTCGATCGCACCGAGCACGCCGAACACCATCGGTGCGTTGACGTGGCCCATGTGCGCGATCCGGAACGCGCGGCCCTGCAGCTCACCAATCCCGCGGCCGAGGACGACGCCGCACTTCTCGCGACAATAGTCGCTGAGCACGCTCGGCTCGCGGCCCTGCACGAGCACCGTGGTCACCGAGTTGGCGCGCTCCTCGGCGCGGACGATGTTGAACGCGAGCACGTCCGCCTCCGCCCACCGGCTCACGGCGTGGCGCGTCGCCTCAGCGAGCAGCGCGTGGCGGCGGATCGCGGCGTCGAGGCCTTCCTCGAAGAGCATGTCGAGCGCCTTGCGCAAGGCGAAGAGCAGGTGCTGCGGCGGCGTGCCCCCGTACTTCTGGTAATGCGCTTCGCCGCTGCGGAACGTCCAGTCCCAGTAGCGCGTGCGGAGATCCGCGTGCTCATGTGCGGCGTGCGCGCGCTCGTTGGCGGCGACAAACGCGAGACCGGGCGGAGTCATCAGCCCCTTCTGCGAGCCCGCCATCGCGACGTCGATGCCCCACTCATCCATCGCGAATGGCATACAGCCAAGCGACGCCACGCAGTCCACCATCAATAGCGCAGGATGCCCGACGGACGCGATCGCACGATGGATCGCCGCGAGGTCGTTCACCACGCCCGACGCGGTATCGATCTGGACGACGAGAATGGCCTTGATCTCGCGCGCGGTATCGGCGGCGAGGCGCTGCGCGAGGGCCGCGGGATCGACGGCGCGCCGCGGGTCGCCCTTCAAGACCTCGACCTTGACGCCCATCATCCGGGCCATGTCGCCCCACCCGAGCGCGAACAGGCCGCTCTCGAGCACCAGCACGGTCTCGCCCCGCGACAACACGTTGGTGAGCGCGGCCTCCCAGCCGCCGTGGCCGTTCGCGGCGTAGATGTAGGTGCGCCCCGTCGTCCGGAAGATCTTCGGCAGATCCTCGAGAAGGCTATGTGTGACCGCGATCATGTCGCCGGCGTAGATGTCGATGGCCGGTCGATGCATCGCGGCGAGCACGGCGTCGGGAATGTTCGTGGGCCCCGGAATGCTGAGGAATTCGCGACCCCTGGAGACTGTCATGGCATAGATTCTAAGCCGACTCAGCTACCGTGAGCGCCCGGCTGTTGTCCCTCCGTCCGCCGGTCAGTATCGTCCGCCGAGCTTGCGGTGGTCCCAGCTGACCACCTTCTCCGGAACGATCTTGAGCACCACGCGCTTCGGCGCGCTGGCCAGCGCTCCCGGCTGGACCGGCGACGCACTCGCTTGCGCCCCGGCCCGCGCCTCGAACGCCGCCCTGACGCTGGCTTCGTCCTCGAGGATCTCGCAGCGCCCCCGGATCATCACGCCCCGCAGTTCCGCGTACTCGTCGCCGGCCTCGATCATCAAGGCCACCTTGGGATTGCGACGGATGTTGACGACCTTCTGCGCCTTCCCGTACGAGGTCATGTAGAACGCGCCGTCCGCCGCGAAGTAGTTCATGGCCACGACATGGGGGAAGCCGTCCTGGTCGATGGTGGCCAGGGCGGCTTTCTTGCGTTCCCGGAAAAACGCGGCCTGCTCGTCGGGGCTCAGCTGGATCTGCTGCCGTCGGGTGGTCGCCATTCGTGGCCGCATCCTCTCACGGGCGCAAATGTGTCGCCAGGAAGCGCCGGGCCGCGTCGAAGCTCTGCCCGGCTGCGTCCTCGGCATAGCCGGGGTGCGTGCGCACGGCGAAGCCGTGGCGGGCGCCGTCGTAGAACGTGAACGTGCAGTCCTTGCCGAGGGCTCGCATCCGCGCCTCCATCCGCTGCATGTCGGCAAGCGGCGCCCGCTCGTCCTCCGTACCGTGCAGGACCAGCACCGGAACGTTCACGCCCCCGGCGAGGTCGTACGGCTCGGCGCCGGGCTGCGCCCCCGCCGGGCGGAAGGCGAAACCGTGGAAGACGACGATCACGCGGATCTCCGCATGGGCTCGGGCCGCCATGATCGCGTGCACCCCACCGCGGCAGAAGCCGAAGACGGCCAGCCTCTCGAGATCAGCCTGACCGATCGATCGCAGGAAGGTCATCGCGCCCTGCAGATCGGCGTACACGGGTCCGTCCGCCGGGTCGGCACCACGCACCTTCCAGCCGTGGACCAGGGCGACGTAGCCCCACTCGGCAAGCCGGCGAGCGATCTCCGTGTAGCCGTCGTCCGGCCCCGCCACGCCTCGGAGGATCAACACGACCGGATGGGGCCCGTGGCCATCCGGGGTGGCCAGGTACGATGGAACGCCCGTCTCCCCGTCGCCGCTCGTGAACGTCACCGGCTCCAGCCGTACGGTCAACTGGAACCCGGGGTCAGCCGATCCCCCCTCCGAATGAGCTGAACGCCCTGCATTTTACTGGTGTCGAGCTTCGAATTCGGCGAACTCGCCCATGAAGGGCGCGGCGATTTCGGCGTTGACCTTGCAATCCAGAAGAATGGGACCTTCCGGCTTACCGAGCACAGGTCGGAGAGCGCGCAACTCGTCCAGGGTGCGGACGGTGTACGCCTGGAACCCGAACGCCTCCGCCACCGTCGCGAAGTCCACGTCCGGAAACACCGACTTCCCGACGGGGAGCTTGCGCAGCGCCAAGAAGTGCAGCTCCGCCCCGTACGCGCAGTCGTTCATCAGCACGATGATCAACGGGATGTCCTCCCGGATCACGGTTTCCAGCTCGCTCATGGTCATGAGGAAGCCGCCGTCGCCGATCACCAACACCGTGGGGACGTGTGGGCGGCCCTTCGCCACCCCCAGCGCCGTGCCGAAGCCCAGACCGATGGATGCGAACTCGCTCGTCATCTTCAGATGTCCGGGCGTGGGGACGGTGATGTAGGGCAGGATGCCGAGGAAATTACCGGCGTCGTACACGAGGTGGCGCTCCCGGGGCAGCAGCCTGTCGAGCTCGACTCCCAGCGCACGGGGATCCACGGTGCGGGGCGTGTGAGCCGCCTCGAAATCGAGCGCGATGTCGAACCCCGAGATCCTGGCCAGGTTTTCCGCGGTGTGAAACGGCTTCTCGGAGTCAGGCCGCGACGGCAGCGCGGCCAGCAGCTGCTCGGCCACCAGCCGGGCATCGCCCACCACCGCCACCTCCGCCGTGGTCCACCGCCCGATGTGGGCGCGCACAGAATCGACGTGGATGATGGGCACCTGGGGAACGGCGGCACCAAAGCTCATGGTGAGGAAGTTCAGCCCGGCGCCGAACACCAGCACGCAATCGGCCTGGTCCATCATGCGCCGTCCCATGGTGTGGGAGAAGGATCCCAGGATGCCCACGTTGTATGGATGGCCGTGGAACATGTCCTTGCCACGCGCCGAGGTCATCAGCAAGGCGCCGGTCTTCTCCGCCAGCGCTTGCAACGCCGGCTTCGCCCCGGCTCGATGAGCGCCCATGCCGGCCACGATCACGGGACGCCGGCTCCTGCTCAGGAGCGCCGCGGCGGCATCGATGGATTGTCTGCGCGCGCCGGTCGGCTCGCCGGCCGCGGCGACCTTCGGCGCCGGCCCCGAGACCTCCACGTTCATCATCTGCACGTTCGTGGGCAGGAGCAGGGCGGCCAGAGCTCCGTGACTGGCGGCGGTCATGGCGTCGGCCAGGGTCTGGCGCGCGGTGGCCGCGCTGGCGGCCGTGAAACAGGTCAGCCCCGCGGCACCCAGCACGGCCTGGGCGTTGAAGCCCTTGTAATCGGGACCAATGCCGTTGACGGCTCCGCTCCCGACAGCGGCGTCGCCATAGATGACCAGCACCTTCGATCCCGTGCGACTGGCCCCCACGGCGGCGTGAAGCCCGTTGGCCGTGGCCGGACCACGGCCGATGAGGGCCACGCCAAGCTCTCCCGTGGAGTAGGCATAGCCCTCGGCCATGGCGATGGCGTTGTTCTCGTGCCGCGCTCCGACGAACTTGACGCCGAGGCCATCGAGCGTCACCGCGAAGACTGCCGTGTCGTCGCTCATGAGCCCGAACACAGTGCGTACGCTCAGAGCGTGGATGTCTTCGGCCAGCGCCTGGAACACCGGTACGATCCGACTATCGTCCATCGCCATCCTCTCCTCACTCACGCCCACACCATCGTGTCGTACGAAGGGCGCTGTCAAGTGAGAAACGAGGGAGCTCTCACGTCGTGAGGTTGATCGGACCGGTCCGGTCGTCGTATACGACGAGTGCGGGGCGCCCTCCCTGCCATCTATGAGAACGGATTTTCTGTCAAGGCACATCTACTCATCCCCGCTTCGCCTGTTGACGGAGCGGCCGGCCCCGTTTCACCGTCACTGCTCTGGTGATGGTTGCCGGCGTGGCGCGCGCCGCTCGGGGGGCCGTCGCAAGATTCCACTATCCATCTATCCGCGCATGAAGGCGCATGATGTCCAGTGCAATCGTCGACGCATGCTGCGTCGAGGGTGGGGCGTCCCAATCAATAAGCGGTCCTCAAGACCATGGCAGAGGTCGGGAACGCCGCCCACTGGATCTCTTGCCTCGGCACCCTTCGCCAATCCTGCCGAAATCAGGGCGTGATCGGCATCAACTCCTTTCGCCGCGCCGCCGCTGGCGCTCGATCGAGAAACGTCTGGTAGTCGATCTGATCTCGGAGCATCACGTAGAGTCGGACCAAGAGCTTGCGCGCGACGGCGATCTTCGCGCGGGAACGGCCACGTCGATGAAGCACGGCGTAGTAGAGCCGCCGTAGATCCGGGTCGCGCTTGATCGCCGCTTGGCCCGCCTGGCCGAGCACGTACCGAAGGAGGGCATTGCCTTGTTTGGTAATCCGGCCCAGCCGGTGTTTGCCCGCCGAGGACTCGATCGCCGGGGCCAGCCCGACGTAACTCACCACGTGCTTGCTCGTGGGGAAGCGGATCACCGACCCCAGCACGAGCACCGTCGCGAGGGCGGACAGCGGTCCCACGCCGGGATGGGTCATCAGGCGCTGGGCTTCGGGATGGGCGTGCGCGGCCTCCTCGATCTGGTCGTCGAGCCCCTTGATGTGGGTATCCAGCCAGCGCAGGAGCTCAAGACTCTCGCTCCGCCGGCACGACGTGTGGGGCGGCAGCGAGAGCGCCTGGAGTTGCGCGACGCCCGCGCGGGTGAAGAGCGATGGTCCCAGGGCGAGGCGATAGTTGAGGGCGATGGCGTGCACCCCATTCTTGACCATCGTCCGCATGCGCACAAGCCGCATGCGATGGGCGACGAGCGTGCGCTGGTCGCGCACTGCGGGATCCGGGAGCCACACGGTGGGGAATCGGTCGTGCCTGAGGAGGTCCAGAAGATGAGCGGCGTCGCGCCGGTCGGTCTTCGTCTTGCGGACCACCATCGCCCGGATCTTCGCGGCATCGCCGACGATGACCTCATGGCCCAGCCGGTGCAGCAACGCATGAAACCAGAGGGCGTATCCCGTGCTCTCGATGCCGACCGTGACGGGTCCCGGGAGCGCCGCGTAGAACTGCTCGACGCTGGGGCCATCGTGGGTCAGACGTTGCTCCTGGATCTCGCCCGTAGCGGTGTCGAGGACCGCCACCTGTTGATCCCGCGCGTGGAGATCGCATCCGACCAGGATCATGAGATCGGCCTCCATTCTTGTGACGTCGTGGTGCTCGGCTTCGCCGAGGCTACCAGCGTCGTCCGACCGTTCTCATGACATCAATATGAGTGAGACAACGACCCCCCGGAAGTTTAGTGTCGAGGGCGAGCAAGGATTGGAGGACGATGAGCGTACTGGAACGAGCCCTCGGTGGACCGGAGATCGAGGTGACGGCGAAGGCGACCCGACGGCGGTTTACGGTGGAGTACAAACGGAAGATCGTCCGGGAGGCCGACGCGTGTAAGACGCCGGGCGCGGTCGGGGCGTTGTTGCGGCGAGAGGGGTTGTACTCCTCGCATCTCACGACGTGGCGCGCGGCGCGGGAGCGCGGGGAACTGGCCGGGGCGCCGAAGAAGCGGGGGCCCGTGCGGCGGGTCGCCGATCCGCGCGACAAGAAGCTCGCCGAGCAAGAGCGGGAGATCAGCCGGTGGAAGAAGCGCGCCGAACGGGCTGAGGCGCTGGTCGAACTGCAAAAACAAGTGGCGGCGTTGCTGGGAACGCCGCTGGCCACCGAGACCTCGTGATGGCGACGGTCACCCAGATCGGGCCGCGGCTGGGCATCGCCCCCACGTGCGCCGCGCTCGGGCTCCCGCGCGCGACCTACTATCGCCGCCGCCGGCCCTCGCGGGCCGCGCCGCCGCGGCGCCCCTCGCCCCGCGCGCTCAGTGCGGGCGAGCGCGGCGCGGTCCTCGCGCTGCTGCATGAGCCGCGCTTCGTGGATCACGCCCCGGCGGAGGTCTATGCCACGCTGCTCGACGCCGGGCAGTACGTCTGTTCCGAACGCACGATGTATCGCCTCTTGGCCGAGCACGCGGAGGTGCGGGAGCGGCGCGATCAGCTCCGCCATCCCGTCTATGCCGCCCCGGAGCTGCTGGCCCACCGCCCCAACGAGCTGTGGAGCTGGGACATCACCAAGCTGCTCGGCCCGGCGAAGTGGACCTACTTCTACCTGTACGTCATGCTCGACGTGTTCAGCCGCTACGTGGTCGGCTGGATGGTGTCGCAGGGTGAGAACGCCACGCTCGCCGAGCAGTTCATCCGCGCGACGTGCGCCCGGCAAGGCATCGGCCGCGATCAACTCACGATTCACGCCGACCGCGGCCAGGCCATGGTCTCGAAGTCCGTGGCCTTCCTGCTGGCTGATCTCGGTGTGACCAAGACGCATTCGCGGCCCCACGTGTCCAACGACAACCCGTTCTCGGAAGCGCAGTTCAAGACGCTCAAGTACCGGCCGGCGTTCCCGGACCGCTTCGGTTCGATCCAGGACGCGCGGGCCCACGGCCAGGCCTTCTTCGCCTGGTACAACACCGAACATCACCACAGCGGCCTCGGCCTGCTCACGCCCCACGACGTGCACTTCGGCTTGGCCGAGCAGCGCGTGGCCGAGCGCGCCGGCGTGCTCGCCACGGCCTATGCGGCCCACCCCGAGCGCTTTCCCGCGGGCTGTCCGGCGCCGGCCGCGGCGCCCACCGAGGTCTGGATCAATCCCCCCAAGCCGCGCGCGCTCGAGGAGGTCGCGCTCACTCACTAAACTCGATAACTGACTGTCTCATTCCTATTGACAGGTTCCGGCGCGCCGGGCGTCGGAGCGCGGCAGGCCAGCCCATTGCCCGGCAGCACCAGACGCTGGCCGGGGCGCGCCAGCGACCTGGGCGTCAGAACGGCAGCCCACGCCGAGCCTCATTTTCTTGACGACGAACGGGGCCGCGTTCAAGGATGCGGTCTGCGCACCAGGACTACAGCGCGAGCGTAGGGAAATAAGGCTGGACCAAGACAAGGAAGTACACCGTGCCGATCGAGATGTAGGGACGCGGTGGCGCGGGACAGACAACTCCGAG
>Ga0137409_10007550_pt1 | contig 11163 bp, 8 predicted proteins | sample CZODoug1_16funga_FD_122059 | JGI IMG/M metagenome (GOLD analysis project Ga0137409, IMG submission 122059) | Vadose zone soil fungal communities from Angelo Coast Range Reserve, California, USA - CZODoug1_16fungal (Hybrid Assembly) | ecosystem: Environmental > Terrestrial > Soil > Vadose zone... | reverse complement strand
CCGGATCCTGTCCCAGCAGCAGGGGAAGTCCAAGGACTGGACCGGCGTGGAGTACAACCGGGAGCAGAATTCGCGGGAGTACGGCGAGACGCTGATCCGCAGCGAATCGGTCCTCAACATCGGCCAGATGGGCCTGCAGCCCGGCGACCACGTCGAGCTCCGCTTCCGGGCGGAGGACTACAAGGACGTGGCCGGCCGCAACGTGCGCCTCTCGAAGGTCTACAAGATGTCGATCGTCAGCGTCGGCACCCTCGAGAAGGAGCTGCAGGACGCGATCGAGAAGATCAAGGTCCTGCTGAAGAACCAGAAGCTGCGGCAGGAGACGGCGTGGAGCCGGACGGGCCGGCTGATCACGAACTACGGCCGGCTGGACCTGCTGACGCCCGAGCAGCAGAGCGAGGTCCGCCAGGCGGGCCTGGAGCAGAACGACATCACGTCGAAGCTGGACGGCGCGCGGAAGGACATCCGCCAGATCCAGCGCCGGGGCGTCTACAACAAGATCTACAACGAGGCGGCCGCCTCCAAGCTGCAGGGCGCCCTCGACGAGCTCGATCCCCTGGTGGGCGTGCCCGGCGAGGCGACCCGCGACGGCATCTCCCGCGTGGCGGCGGCGAAGCTGGACGGCGCCGCGCGCCTCAAGAGCGCGGCGGACCGGACCACGTCGTTCCGCGAGGGGCAGGCGATGCAGAGCGCGGTGGCGGCGGGGATCCAGCGGGCGCTCGACTTCCTGGACAAGTGGTCGAGCTACCAGGAAGTGATCCGCATTGCGCGCGAGATCAAGGAACAGCAGGAACGGAACAACAACGACATCAAGAAGACCGGCGGCGGGAAATAGGAGATGAGTATGCGCCCCTTCCTTTCGGCGGCCCTCGCGATCATGCTCGGGTCCCTCGTCCTTGCCCAGGAGCAGGGGGACGGCAAGAAACCGATCAAGGAGAGTCAGCTCCGGGTCGAGGCGGAGATCCAGAAGCTCGAGGCCAAGATGGCCGAGCTCATCGACCAGCTCCGCAAGAAGGACCAGGAGCACTATGCCAAGAAACTCGAGGAGGGGCTCAAGCAGCTCCGCCAGAACCGCGTCGGCGTCAACATCCGCGCGGTGATCGAGCATCTCGACGCGAGCCGCATCGAGAAGGCGCTCGAGGCCGGCGAGGAGGTCACGAAGGCCCTCGAGGCGCTGCTGATGCTGCTCGAGGACCGTTTCGATCCCGAGCAGACCAAGAAGGAGATCGAGGCGCTCCAGCAGCTGCTGCAGAAGATCGACGAGATCAAGCAGAAAGAGCAGAAGATCAAGAAGGAGACCGAGGACCTCAACAAGGAGCGCGAGAAGGAGTTCGAGCAGGCGCGGAAGGATCTCGAGGATCTGATCAAGAAGCAGCAGGAGCTGAAGGACAAGACCGAGTCGGGCAAGCCCCAGGACCTGATGCAGCAGATCGACGACGCGATCAAGGAGATCGAGAAGCTGCAGGGAGACCAGAAACAGGCGGAGAAGGAGTTCGACGCGGCCAAGTCGAAGGAGCTCCGCGACGTCACCGAGATGGCGAAGAAGCTCAACGAGCTGATCGACCGCCAGGAGAAGACAAAGAAGGAGACCGAGAACCAGACGACGGCCGAGAAGGCGATCGAGAAGACGCTGGCCGAGATGGACAAGGTCCTCGAGGACCAGAAGAGGGCGCTCGAGAACACGAAGAAGGGCCAGGCGTCGCCGGAGAAGGCGAATCCGAAGGCGCTGGAGAAGGAGCAGAAGGATCTGAACGACCGGACCTGGGCGCTGGGCAACGACCTCTTCCACCAGGAGGCGCTGCCGAAGGAGGCCCGGAAGGCCGTTCTGGAGCCGCTCGTCCAGGCCAACAACGCGCAGGACGCGGCGCGGCAGGAGCTCGAGGAAGGCGCGCTCGATCTTGCCCGCGGCGACCAGGAACGCGCGGTGAAGGACCTGGAGAAGGCCCGCGACGCGCTCCGGAAGGTGAAGGACGAGAACGAGAAGGCGCGGCCCGGCGAGGCGGCGAAGCTCCAGAAGGAGCAGGAGCAGATCAAGAAGGAGTCGAAGGACCTGGCGGACGCGATGAAGGACGGGGCCAAGTCCAACGAGAGCCCCGCGAACTCCAAGGCCCTGGAAGGGGCGGCCCAGAAGACCGACCAGGCCTCGCAGCAGGCGCAACAGGCCCAGGAGAACATGCAGAAGGGCCAGAACCCGCAGGCCGGCAAGGACCAGCAGCAGGCGCTGGACCGCCTGAAGGAGGCGCGGGCGGAGATGGAGAAGCTGCAGAATGCGCTCGCGCAGAAGGAGCAGCCGAAGTTCGACGACGCGGCGAAGAAGGCCGACGAGCTGTCGAAGCGGGCGGAGAAGGTGGCCGACAAGCTGAACGACCTGGCCAAGACGTCCCAGTCGCAGAAGCAGGAGGCGGAGGCCCAGGAGAACGTCCAGGGCGCCGCCGCCGAGATGCGCAGCGCCGAGAACAACTTGAAGCAGTCGTCCGGCGAGATGAAGAAGGCGCAGTCGAGCCAGGCGCAGCAGTCGCAGCAGCAGTCCCAGAAGAACATGCAGCAGGCCAAGGAGATGCTTCAGAAGGCCAAGGGGGAGATGGGCAAGAAGGAGGACCCCGACTTCAAGAAGCTCGCCGAGGAGCAGAAGAAGCTCGAAGAGGACCTGAAGAACAAGGTGTCCAAGTTCCTCGAGGAGAAGGCGAAGAAGGAGACGGACGCCAAGAAGGCCGAGCAGATGAACGAGGCCGCGAAGGACACGCAGCAGGCCCAGGGCGACATGAAGAACGCCCAGCAGCAGATGCAGCAGGACAAGCCCCAGGCCGGCCAGGCGTCCAAGGAGCAGCAGCAGGCGCAGAAGAAGATGGAGCAGGCCCAGAAAAAGATGGAGGGCCTGGCCAAGCGCCCGCTGACCGAGGAGGAGAAGAAGAAGGCGCAGGAGCTCGCCAAGAAGCAGGAGGAGGCCAAGAACCTCACCGAGGAGCTCGAGAAGCAGCTGGAGCAGATGCAGAAGCAGCAGGCCCAGCGCAGCGCCAACCAGGCCAAGGGCAACATGCAGAAGGCCAAGAAGAACCTTCAGCAGAGCGAGCCCCAGGAGGCCCAGCCCGACGAGGAGGAGGCCCTGAAGGACCTCGAGGAGGCGGAGAAGGACCTGAAGGACCAGCTCGAGGAGCTCCGCCGCCAGGCCGAGGAGGAGAAGTTCGTGATGCTCCAGCAGGAGCTGAAGAAGATCATCGAGGCCCAGGACGGCGTCCTTAACAAGGCCACGCGCGACCTGGACGCGGTCCGGACGAAGAAGGGTTCCCTCAACCGCGAGGAGGTCATCCGCGCCAAGTCGCTCGGCAAGGCGCAGGACGATCTGGGCAAGAGCCTCGACGAGATCCGCCGCAAGCTCAAGGAGAACAACGTCGACGTGTTCATGTACGTCCTGGAGAGCGCGGGCGGGGACATGTCGGACGCGGCCCTCAACCTCAAGGAGGCGGAGACCGGAAACCGGACGCAGGACCTGCAGTCGGACGCGCTGCGGAAGATGAAGGAGCTCGTCGAGGCCTTCGACCTGAAGCGCAAGCAGAACCGCCAGCAGGGCGGGGGCGGCGGAGGCGCGGGAGGCAAGCCGCCGCTGGTGCCCGACCTAGTCCAGCTCAACATGATGAAGAAGCTGCAGGAGGCGCTGCTCCGGAAGACGCAGGGCGTCCAGCGCGGCTACAAGTCCGACCGCGAGGATCTCTCGGCGGGCGAGAAGACGCAGCTGCAGCGCCTCTCGGACGAGCAGGGCAAGCTGGGCCAGCTGATGAAGACCTTCGTCTCGAAGTTCGAGGAGGCGAAGAAGGCCTACGACAAGAAAGGTCCCGGCAATGAGTAAGCTCGCGGCCGCAGCCGCGCTGGTTCTGGCCCTGGCGATCCCCGGCCATGCCCAGGACAAGCCCCCCGCCCGGCCGAAGGAGGAGGCGGAGCTCAGCATCGAGGAAGCGATGAAGATGCTGAAGGAGTGCAACAAGCTGATGGACTCGGCCGAGGAGCTCCTGAACGACGCCTCGCGCGGCAAGGCGCTGGAGACGGAGAAGGAGCTCATGGAGAAGATCGACAAGCTCCTGAAGGAGGACCCGAAGGAGAATCCGGCCGAGACCCAGAAGAAGGTGCTGGAGAAGATCCAGAAGCTGATGCAGAAGGGCGAGAAATCGCAGGGCGACAGCGCGGACAAGCTGGCCGAAGTGATCCGCCGCGTCAAGGCCGCGCAGGGTCCCGGACAGCCCCAGCCGGGGCAGCCCCAGCAGCAGCCCAAGCCCGGGCAGCAGCAGAAGCCCGATCAGCCCCAGAACCCGGCGGACAAGCCCTACGACCCGAACCGGAACGGCGAGCCCATCAACAAGTTCCGTTCCAGGGGCGACCGGACGGGCCGCTGGGGCGATCTGCCCCCGCGGGTCCGCGAGGCGATGCTGTCCGGCAAGCGCGCGATCGACGACTTCCCGGCGGAGTACCAGCAGGTGCTCAAGGAGTATATGAAGCGGCTGGCTGATGAGAAGGATTGATGAGGATGAAGACCTGGATGACGGCGGCGTTCCTCCTGATCGGTGGCCTGGCGTACGCCCAGCAGGCCCCCAAGGCCGATGAAAAGGACCTGACCCCGGAAGAGGCGCTCGCCATGCTCAAGGAGGTCCAGGGCCTCATGGTGAAGTCGGAAGACCTCCTCAACGACTCCTCCCGCGGCAAGGCGGCCGAGACGGAGGCGGAGATCCTCAAGCGGGTGAACGAGCTGCTCAAGGATGATCCCGAGGCCTCCCAGAAGAAGATCCTCGAGAAGATCGCGAAACTGATGGAGAAGACCGAGGGCAAGCAGAAGGAATCGGTCGACAAGATCGAGGAAGTCATCCGCCGGGCGAAGAAGTGCGGCGGCGGCAGCTGCAACAAGCCCGGCGAACAGCAGGGGCCGCCGAAGCCCGGCCAGCCCAAGCCCGCCCAGCAGCCCGGGAGTCCGGCGCCCGCCCCCTATGATCCGGGGCGGAACAGCGAACCCATCAACAAGTTCCGCGGGAACGCGGATCGGACCGGCAACTGGGGCAACCTCCCCCCGCGGATCCGGGAGGCGATGCTGAACCACAAGCGATCCCTCGACGACTTCCCGGCGGAGTACCAGCAGGTGCTCAAGGAGTACATGAAGCGCCTGGCCGACGAGAAGGACTGAACGTTCGCGGGCGTCCGCGGTAGAATCTGCGCATGGGTCTCGTGGTCGCCGCGTTCCTCGCCGTCAAGTTCGTCCTCTACGGCGGGCTGTTCTACCTGCTCGGTTTCATCCTCGACATCGGGGTCCCTCTCGATTCCCTTCGCGCGGGCTTTCACCGCACCTGGCTCGGCGTGGGAGCCACCATCGCCAGCCTGATCCTCTATATGGTCTTTCGGATGGCCGGGCTGACCCCGCAGCAGAACCGGACGGCGGGAAGCGTCGTGATCTGGATCCTGCGCGCGGCGATCTGGACGGCCGTGACGGTCCACGTCTACCGGGTGACCCGCTGGCGCAAGGGCAAGCTGGCGATCGTGGTCGCGGCGGGACTGGCGCTGAACCTGGCGATCGACTTCGGCCTCGAGCGGCTCCAGGGGAGCCATCCCTTCATGCCGTCGCTCGGCCAGTGGGAATTGCGGCTCTGCTGACGGCTACTTCCTGACGCGCGCCCTCAGGAAGCCCTTCTCCCGGAGGATCTGCTCGATTTCGTGCCTCAGGGCCCGCGCGCTCGGGTGCCGGTCCCGGGGATCGACCGCCATCATCATCATCACCAGCTGCTCGATCGGCCTCGACAGGGTCGTCCGCCACAACCGAGGGGAGGGGCGGGGCGAGTGCAGGTGCTTCTTCACGACGGAGTCCGGCGACCGGCCGCCGAAGGGACGCCTCCCCGTCAGCATCGTATAGAGCGTCACGCCGAGCGAGTAGATGTCGGTGCGTCCATCCGCCGGCAGGCCCTGGATCTGCTCGGGCGACGCGAAGAAGGGCGTGCCGAGAACGGTGCCGTCGGGCAGGGGCACCTCCTGGTGACCGACCTCCCGCGCCAGGCCGAAGTCGGTGATCTTGATCCGTCCGTCCTTCCCGATGAGGATGTTGCCGGGCTTGATGTCGCGGTGGACGACGCCCATCTCGTGGGAATGCTCCAGCGCCTTGGCCACGATGCGCGTGATGTTCAGCGCGCGCATCACGGGCAGGGGGGACTTCTTCCGGATCACGTCCTCGAGGTCCTCGCCGTCGATGAACTCGTTGACGATGAAGGGCCGGCCGTGGTCTTCGTCGACGTCGTGGATTCGGACGATGTTCTCATGGTCGAGCCGCGCGGCGGCGATGGCCTCGCGCTCGAAGCGGGCCATCTCCTCGGGGTCGTTGCTGAGGTCGTGGTGGAGGATCTTGATCGCGACGGGGCGGCGCAGGAAGAGGTGCTCGCCCAGCCAGACCGTCCCCATGCCCCCGCGCCCGATGTAGCGGAGGATCTTGCATTTGCCGAAGGTCTGGCCGATGCGGGATTGCTTGTCGATGTCCATCACATCCCCGGTCGTGCGAGGTCCCCAACCGGGCGCATTATAGCAGGGGGCCGGAGGGGAGCTACTTTTTCAGGGCGGCGTCCACGCGGGCCGCCGGGGCCGCGGGGAGGCGGTCCTTCAGGGCGGCGAGCCGCTCGGCGATCTCCCGCGCGTCGTGCTTCTGGGCCAGCATCGACTCGACGAGGTCGTCGAGGTGGGGGCGGCAGTCGGGACGGATCTCGCGGCCGGAGAAGACGTGGTCCAGCGCGGTCTTCGCCTCGCCGTCGACGATCAGAAAGAAGGCGAGGTCCAGCGGGCCGACCTCGCGGCTTCTCCGGGCATAGTCGACGATCGTGTCGGCGTGGACGGAGGCCAGCGGGGTCAGCGCATAAGCGGAGATGCGCCCGTCGCGCAGCTTGATCGTGGGCGCTTTGTCGGCCGAGACCAGCGTGCGGTACTGGGACGCGACCTTGGCCGCGGAGGACAGCTTGAGTCCCACGCGGGACAGGAGCGCCTTCACCGGGGCGGAATGCTCCGACTGGTGGCGCTCCATCAGCCGCTTGATCACGGGCCCGTAGTTGCGCTCGGCAATCTGACGCTGGTCGGCGTCGGTGAGCAGACCCGCGAAGACGGCGGGCTCGACGGGGTCGACCGCGGGGGCGGGCTCGTCCTGCGGATCCGCGGCGGGAGCCGGGGCCGGCGGGCGCGAGGAGACGAAGAAGATGCTGAGGACGGTGGCGAGGACGACGATGACCCAGCCGGCAAAGGCGAAGGAGATGAACGGCGAGCGCACGCGCGGGGCCTCCGGGACGGCTGCCGCGACGGGCTCCGCCGGCCTGACGGGGGCGGCCGGGGGCAGCGCGGCGAGGACCTTGCGGGGATAGGCGTCGCGGATGAACACGTCGAGCGCGCGGCAGATCTCCACGCTCGATTGAAAACGCCGTTCGGGCTTCTTCTCGAGGGCTTTCAGGATCAGGTCGGCGAGATGGTCGGGGATGTCCGGGCGGTGAAAGCGCGGGTCGCGCGGCCGCTCGTGGATCTGCTTGTAGAGCACCGCCATGTGGCTCTCGCCCAGGAACGGGCGGACGCCGCAGACCATCATGTAGAGGCAGACGCCGAGCGAGTAGATGTCGCTGCGCGCGTCGGCCCGCCGCCCCTCGGCCTGCTCGGGGGACAGGTACCAGGGCGTGCCCATGACGGCGCCGGCCACGGTCAGCGTCGTCTTGTCCTCGGCGTCGTAGGCCAGGCCGAAGTCGACGATCTTCACGTCCTTCGTGGTCGAGATGAGGATATTGGCGGGCTTGATGTCGCGGTGGATGATGTTTTCGCGGTGCACGGCCTGCAGGCCGAGCGCGACCTCGTACGCGATGCGGGCGGCCTCCTTGAAGTCCAGCTTGCCCTGATCGTCGAGGAGCTCCTGGAGGTTGAGGCCGTCGACGTAGGCCATCAGGATGAAGTGGACGCCGTTCTCCTCGCCGATGTCGTAGATCTCCACCAGGTTCGGGTCATCGAGGCGCGCGGCGGAGTCGGCTTCCCGGCGGAAGCGCTGGAGGAGTTCGTCGTTCCGCGTCAGGTCGGAGGGCAGGACCTTGATGGCGATGGCCTTGTCGTAGTCCGGATGCTGGCAGAGGTAGACGTCGCCCATGCCGCCGCGGCCGAGGCGCTTGAGGATGCGGGCCTTGCCGACGCTGCGGCCGATGAGCTTGTCGGTGCCGGAGCAGGAGGTGCGGGTGATGGAGCGGGGGGTGGCGGCCGTGGTGGAGCCGCTGACGCCCGCGGGCGGCGTGACGGCGGCGGTCGCGGAGCCGGGCTTGGACGGCGACCTGTCGGACATCAACCCCTCTCTCTCCCAGTGGTGAGCCGGTCGACCACTTGATATGTAATTTATAATCTGTAACTTATATAAAAGCCACCGAAATCTGGAAAATAGGCGAGGGAGGGGAGGGAGACCGGCGGGAGGCCGGACTACTGCTTGGCGGCCTTCTTGCGCGACTCCAGGTCGTCCCGGAGTCGCTCGACGTATTCGCGGACGTTCAGGACGACGTCCCGGGACTGGGTGAGACTGAGGGTGCCTGCGGCGACGCTGATGCGGACGCCGGGCCGCTGCCAGGAGGAGGGCTGAACCCGCTGGCAGATCTCCTGGACCAGCCGCTCCGGAGCGGGATAGATTTCCAGGAGGTCCTGGACCGACATCGAGTCCTCCGTCAGCACCAGCGAATGACGGGCGTATTCGGAGTTCCGCTGGTCGCGCAGATACTGCAGGAGCATCAGCTGCCCCTGCGCCAGGAGCAGCGCGCGCTCGGCCCTCGCCAGCTCCCGCTCGGCCACCGGGCCCTCCACGAGCTTGAACTTGTCGTCCCCGCCCGCATAGGCTCCCGTCATCTGGCGCGACTTGACGTCGGCCTGCAGGACGAGCCGGTGGTTCTCGAGCTCCCGGATCTCGCGCTCCTTATAGTCGATCTTCTCGTCCAGGAGGGTGTTCATCCGGGACACTTCCTGGGAGTACTTCTCGTTGAAGTAGCGGATCTTCTCCGTCTGGCCGCGCGCGCGCCAGTCCTCCATGAAGATCCGGACCGCGTAGTCGTGCTCCTCCCGCGTCGCCATCCGGGGCCGGCGGTCGCTCATCGGGAGGGCGTGGTTGATGACGGTGACGATCTCCTGGTTGACGAGCTCATCCTCGTAGAAATAGAGGAAGAACTCCTTGCGGACGGAGGGGTCGAAGAGACGGAAGTCGGCCTGCTTGCGCAGCAGGTGCTCGGGCGGTTCCGGCTCCTCTTCCTTGGGGGGGATGCGGTCCGACCAGGTGTTCTCGGGGAAGCAGCCCGCGAGCGCGGCCAGCATCAGAACCGGAACAGCCCCCCAGAGTCTCATCATATCCTCTTATTGAGGACGGCCTAGACGCCGAAAAACTTGCGGTGGAGCGCCTGGACCGCCTTGCCGCAGTCGGCATCCTCCACGACGAAGGCGATGTTGATCTTAGAGGCGCCCTGGGAGATCATCAAGACATTTACCTGGGCTTCCTTGAGCGCCTGGAAGACGTCGCCCGCCACCCCCGGCGTGCTGCCGACCCCGCTGCCCACCACGCAGACAATGCACTTGTCCTGCTCGATGTTCACCTCCGCGAACTTGCGGAGGTCTTCGACGGCGGCGTCCAGGTTGCGGCTGGAGTCGAGCGTGACGGAGACGGTGACTTCGCTGGTCGAGACCATGTCGATCGAGATCTTGTGCCGGCCGAAGACCTCGAAGATGCGCGCCAGGAAGCCGTGGCCCTGGAGCATCCGGGCGGACGAGACGGTGATGATGAGGTTCTTCAGGTTGTGGGCGATCGACTTGATCGCGGGCCCGCCCGGCTTCGTCTGCGCGACGATGACCGTCCCGGGGTGGTCGGGCTTGAAGGTGTTCAGGCAGCGGACGGTGATGCCCTTCCGGACGGCGGGGATGATCGTCGCCGGATGCAGCACCTTGCCGCCGTAGTACGCCAGCTCGCTGGCCTCGGCGAAGGTCAGGGCCTCGATGGGTTTGGCCGCCGGGGCGATGCGGGGGTCGGCGGTCATGATGCCGTCCACGTCGCTCCAGATCTCGATCTCCTCGGCGTCGATCGCGGCGCCGAAGATCGTGGCGGAATAGTCGGATCCGTTCCGGCCCAGCGTGGTGATGCTGCCGCCCTTCGTCTTGCCGATGTAGCCCGTGACGATGGGCAGCTTCGTGAGCCGCGAGACGTTGGTCTTGATGACGACGTCCGCCTCGGGCAGGGGCTGCGCGCCGCCGAAGTCGTCCGTCGTGACGAGGCCCAGGTCGAAGGCGTCGTGCTGCTGCGAGGGCACGCCCAGCTTCGTGAAGTAGGCGGCGATGATGCGGGTCGAGAGCCTCTCGCCGAAGGAGACGACGTAGTCCAGGGAGCGCGGGCTGAGTTCCTTCACGAGTGAGATGCCTTTCAGGAGCACCTCGAGCTCGGCCAGCTCGTTCTTCAGCAGGTCGGTGTCGAGCCCCATCTCCTGGAGGGCGTCCTGATGGCGCTTGCGAAGGGCGTCGATGCCGGGGGCGACGCCTTTGACCGCCTCCTCGCCCAGCTTGAAGAGGTCGTCGGTGACCCCCCGGAAGGCGCTGGCGATGACCAGGGGCTTGCGCGGGAGCCGGCCCTTGACGATTTCGAAGACCTGGCGGATCTTTTCCGCGTTGGCGACCGAGCTGCCGCCGAATTTCATGACGATCATAGGGCGGGTATTAAAGCAGAATCCCGAAGTCGGAATCAAGAATCAGAGGGGCCTACTCGTCCTCGTCGGCCTCTACCGGCAGGGGGGCGTGGAAGAGCCGCTTCAGGAGGACCGTGGCATAGGCCCCCTTGGGAAGCTCGAAGCCCAGGGTCAGGCGCCGGCGGCCCCGGTTGAGCTCGTCGTCGCCGGTCGACGACTTCAAGCCCGCGGGAGCGATCAGGGCGTCCCTCATCCCTTTGCCGAAGAAGGTCTTCGCGAGCTTCTTGAGACGGAACTGGCGCTGCTCGATCTGTTCCTCCCTTAGCAAGGAGGCCACGATGTCCGCGGTCTCGCCCTCGAACTTCTGGGAAGGCGTCAGCAGCGGAACGGCCAGCTCGGCGAGGCGGTCGTGATCGGCGGCGCTCAAGGACCGGTAGAAGACGTGCCGGCCCGCGGCATATTCCACCTCATAGGGGTCGGGAAGCTTTCG
>Ga0137409_10007547_pt1 | contig 11164 bp, 9 predicted proteins | sample CZODoug1_16funga_FD_122059 | JGI IMG/M metagenome (GOLD analysis project Ga0137409, IMG submission 122059) | Vadose zone soil fungal communities from Angelo Coast Range Reserve, California, USA - CZODoug1_16fungal (Hybrid Assembly) | ecosystem: Environmental > Terrestrial > Soil > Vadose zone... | reverse complement strand
ACGGTTCGCATCAGCACCGATTTACCGCCGCCGGAAGCACCGACCAGGCCGAGAATCTCGCCCCTGCGGACGTCCAATGACAGATGGTCGATCACGACATGTTTGCCGAAACCAACCACAAGATCGCTGACGCGAATTGCAAACTGCGGGGCCTTATCCTGCATCGCTACATCCCGATCGATGCAAAAAACACCGCAAACAATCCGTCGAGAACAATCACCAGAAAGATCGACTTCACCACCGAGGTCGTCGTCTGCTTGCCGAGCGACTCCGCACTTCCTTTCACCCGCAAGCCTTCGCTGCAGGCGACGACGCCGATCACCAGCGCCATGAATGGCGCTTTGATGATGCCCACCTCAAAGCTGGTCACGGATACGGCTTCATGCAGCCGCGCGATGAAGATCGCCGGCCCCATGCCACCATAGAACCATGCCGCCAGGCCGCCGCCGTAGAGCGCGGCCATCGATCCGATAAAGGTCAGGATCGGCAGCGCGCAAATCAGCGCGATAACACGGGGCAGGATCAGAACCTCGACCGGATCGAGGCCCATGGTCGACAGGGCGTCGATCTCCTCGCGCATTTTCATCGAACCGAGCTCGGCGGTATAGGCACTGCCGGAACGGCCGGCCACCATGATGGCCACGATCAACACACCAAGCTCGCGCAATACCAGAATGCCGACCATGTCGACGACGTAGGAATCGGCGCCAAATTTGCGGAAATGAAAGATGCCCTGTTGCGCGATGATAGCGCCGATCAGGAAGGTGATCAGCACGACAATCGGTATAGCCAGCCAGCCCACTCTGTAAAGCTGATAGACCAGCGACGTCAGCCGCAGCGATCTCGGCCTGCGCAGCACGCCGAAGAGAGCCACAAAAAGCGAGCCCAGCATCTGCAGGAACACGGCGACGTCTTCGGTCGAATCGACCGCGGCCCGGCCGATTTCGTTTACCTTGACCACGACGGGATTTCGCGCGGGCACCGGCGCGGGATTGTGGCGATTGACCTGACGAACCTCCGCGATCAGGCCGGCATAATTGTCGGCCACGCCGACGACATCGGCTCGATGACCGGCCGATGTTGCCCGCCGCGACATTTTCTCGAGCAGCCAGGCCCCAAGCGTGTCGAGTTCGCGCACCTCGGCCATGTCGAGCTTGACGGTCTTCGAATGATCAAGCTGTGCCGTAACGGCATCGGAGAGCGCCTCCAGCGTCGTTACATAGGCGGCGGTCCAGGATCCGCCTGGGCGCAATTCAAGCACATCGCCTGACGGCGTGGCCGTTAACAGAGGTGGCGTGGCCAAGATCTGTGTTCCTCGTCAATGGGAGGCTTATTTCAGGAGCCCTTTTAATCCCTAAGTCCTGCCGCCGCACTCAAATTGACCTGCCTCAAGACAGAAATGGCCGAAGCTGTGCGGTTGACACAAATCAATAGCCATGCCGAGGGCTCGCATAGAGTTCCGATTGGATGATGCAACACGAGCAAGACCGATGTTCGACTCAAACGAGCTGAAAGATGAGCTGCAGGCGCTCAAGGGCGACGTGTCGCGCCTGCTCAATACCACGAGCGACGGAATCTTCGACGCCTCGAAGAACCGCGCCGAGGCTCTTGCCGACCAGATCAAGGCCGCCCTGAACGATCTCGGCGAGACCTTGAGCGAGGAAGAAGGCCACGTCGAGAACTTCATTTCGGAACGTCCGATCACGTCGCTCGCCTCGGCATTCGCGCTTGGCGTCGTCGTCGGTTTCATGCTGAGGAGACACTGAGGTGAACACGGAGAACGTCGTCAAGAACCTGCGCGTGCTCTGGCGCACCGACCGGATCATCGCCGATATCCGGATGCGTCATCTGCTGATCGGCTTGGGGTTGAAAGCGGTTGCGGCGCTGATCGCGGCCTTCGGCCTGCTGATGCTCGAGCTGTCGGCCTATTTCGCGCTGGTCCAGATCTGGAGCGCCATCTCCGCCGCGGCCATTCTCGGCGCGGTCAATTTTGCAATCGCCGCGATCCTGTTCGCGATCGCGGCGAGGCCGCCATCCGGCCGCGAACTCGAACTTGCGAGCGAAATCCACGGTTCTTCAGTCGATGCGTTGCAACTTGAGGCGCGGGCGCTGCAGTCGCAGCTATCGGGAATGATCCATCATCCTCTCAACGGTATTCTGCCTTTGCTGATCGTGCCGCTGATCACGATCATCATCAAGAGCCTGAAGAAGCCGGCGGCATCCGCAGCCGCTGCGGCGGCGGGCTCAGCCGAGCAGAAATGATCGTGGGGTCGCGATTGCCTCCCAGCGATAAACAAGGAGCAAGACCAACATGTCAAACGCCCATCCCAGGCCGATCCTGAATACATCCCTACCCGTCCAGTTTCGGCAGATCCGTATCGAGCTTGCACACGAGCCTGGCCACCCCGAGGGCGATGCCAGCGTTGCCTATCTCATTATCGCACCGCTCGACGCTAACGACCGGATCGATCCGACGCTCTGGCTGGAGCATCGCGAGGCATGCCGGATCACGCGATTGCGGCCGGATGAGGAGGATGAGCACGGTCGTCGCGTTCACCGTCAAGGTGGCGGCTGGGTACTCCACTACGATTCCGAACCGGATGCAGTCGGGTTTCACTTCGCGGATGAGCGTTTTATGGCTGGGGAATATGTCTCGATCAACGAGGGCGGCAAGATGCACACCTACCGCGTCGTATCGGTATCGCACCTCTGATCCAACCGCGGCCAACCCGCTCCCGTGTGGGTTGCCTGCGCCGCCGTGAATTCAAAAATTCCATCCGCTTAAAGCGTAAGCTTGACGTTGCAAATGTCGTGCTCGGCGGGATCCGCCATCACTTCGAAACCGAGGTTGCGGCACATCGTCAGCATGACCGCGTTTTCCTGAAGCACATCCCCTGAGATCGTCTTCAGTCCCTCGGACCTGGCGTATTCGATGATCAGCTGCATCAATGCCCAGCCGAGCCCCCTGCCCTTGAGATCGGATCTGAGCAGGATTGCGTATTCGCCGGTCTCGTAGATCGAATCGGAATGAATCCGGACCACGCCAACGATCTCATTGGTGACTTCGTCCAACGCCACAAAGGCCATCGCGCGGGCATAATCGAGCTGGGTCAACCGGGCGATGAACTCGTGGCTAAATTCCTTCATGGACGCGAAGAAGCGCAAGCGCAGATCATGGACGGTGACGTGCCGCAAAAGCTCATGGATCAGCGGTTCGTCCTCGGGGCGTATCGGGCGCACAAAGACCCGCCAACCGTCCTTGACCTCGAGATGCCGCTGCCATTGCGACGGATATGGCCGCACCGCGAAGTTGGCAGGGCCTGAGCCCCCGAATTTTCGCTCCACTTTCCCGACGGCGATGCGCGCGTCGACCGCCAGTACGCCGCGCTCATCCGCCAGCAACGGATTGATATCCAGCTCGCGGATCTCAGGAATATCCGCAGCCATCTGCGACAGCTTGACTAGAACCATGGCGACGGCGTCGGGTTTGACCGCGGGCACGTCCCGATAGGCCCGCAACAGGCGCGAAACGCGGGTGCGCTCGATCAGGTCGCGCGCCAGTTGCAGATCGAGCGGCGGAAGCGCCAAGGCTTTGTCGTTGATGATCTCGACCGCCGTGCCGCCGCGGCCGAACACGATGACAGTGCCAAAGGTCGGATCGTCGGCGAGGCCAAGAATGAGTTCACGCGCCTTCTGCCGCACCACCATCGCCTGCACGATGACGCCGGAAATCCGCGCCTCCGGGCGAAGCGCCTTCGCCCGCGCGAGAATGCCGGCTGCCGCCTCACGCACGTCATCAGGGGTCGTGAGGTTGAGAACGACGCCACCGATGTCGGATTTGTGAACAATATCTCGCGACATGATCTTGAGCACCACGGTCGCCCCCTGTGCGAACAGCGTCGTGGCGTGAGCGACAGCTTGCTCGGCGTCGGCGGCCGCAAACGTCGGCACCATCACGATCTCGTAGGCCTCAAGCAGCCGCTTGATTTCGAGCGGATCAAGCCACCGACGGCCATCGGCAAGCGCGGCGGTAACGATCTGCCGGGCGGCATCGGTGTCGGGCGAGAACTCGCTGGGCATCGCAGGCGGGACCTGCGCCAACGCTTCTACAACCTCGCGATGCCGCACCAGATGCATGAACCCGCGCACCGCATCGTCTTCGGTGGGATAGTTGGGAATGCCGGCGCCGCTCAGCAGATCGCCGACTTTCTGGTGCGCGCCGACCCAGACCGCGAGCACCGGCTTGGCTGAGCGGCGCTGCTGCTGGCGATACCTGCCGACCATGCCGCTCACGATGGCGGCGATTTCGTCCGCCGGGGCGATCGCGGTCTGAACGTTCATGACCAGGACCGCATCGTTGCTCGGGTCAGCCAACAACAGCTCGAGTGCTGCCGCATAGCGGCCGGAATCGGCATCGCCCACGATATCGACCGGATTTGATCCGGACCATGCTGGCGGCAACGCCGCGTCGAGCTTTTGCCGGGTAACGTCCCCGATTGCCGCGGGAATTCCTCCAAGCTCGACAAGCCGGTCGATCGCGAGAACACCGATGCCGCCACCATTGGTCAGGATCGCCAGCCGCTTTCCGAGGGGCGATTCCACGCGCCCAAGCGTCTCGGCGCAATCGAACAATTCGCGCAGGTCAGATACCCGCAGGATTCCCGCACGATGGAACGCAGCATCGTAGACCGCATCCGAGCCGGCCAGCGCGCCGGTGTGGGTCGCGGCGGCTTTCGCACCTTGCGCCATGCGGCCGGACTTGACGACGACGACGGGCTTGACCCGCGCAGCGGCTCGCGCGGCGGACATGAATTTGCGGGCGTCCTTGACGGCTTCGACATAGAGCAGGATGGCCCGCGTCTTGCCATCAAGCGCGAAGTAATCAAGCAGATCGGCGATATCGACGTCGAGTTGGTCGCCGATGGAAACAATTCCGGAAAAGCCGACCGCGCGCTGCGCCGCCCAATCCACCATGCCCGCGGCAATGGCGCCCGATTGAGAGATCAGCGCCAGGTTTCCCGCACACGGCATGTGCGCGGAGAAACTCGCATTGAGATGTGCGCCGGGCATCATGATGCCAAGACAATTGGGTCCGATCAGCCGCATGCCATATTTTTGCGCGGCGCGTTCGGCGGCCTCAGCCAGCGATCCCATGCCATGGCCAAGCCCGGCCGGGATAATGAGCGCGCCTGCCGCACCCAACCGGCCCGCCTCATCGATCAGGCCCGCGACGGCCGCAGCCGGCGCAGTAATCACAACGAGTTCAGGCACAAAGGGCAATTTGCTGATGTGGCTTACCGCGGCGACCCCGTCGATCTCGCGATAACGCGAATTCACCAGCCCGAATTCGCCTGCGAATTTCGCCTTGCGGATATTCCCCAGAATGGCCCGTCCGACGGATCCCTGCCGCGGACTGGCCCCGATCAGCGCAAGCGAACGCGGCGAAAGCAGATTTTTCAAACGATAAGTTGACATCAGTTCAATCGCCCGGCTCGCGCCGGCCTGGGTATCATGAATCTTGGCGCATTTTTGCGGACGACCGAAGCGCTCAATGCGACATCATAACCCAGCATGGTGGCCGTCCGATGATTGTTTTGGTCGCGCCACCCCAGACAATTTCGTTCAGCCGGGAGTGGCGATAGGCACCCATGACCAGAAGGTCGATGGCGTTAGCCTTCACATATGCCTCGAACACTTTTCCAACTGCGCTGCCGTCGATTCTTACCGTTTCAAAAGCAGCCTTGATTCCATGTTCGGCGAGATGGCTTACGAGGGCTGCCCCGGATTCCAGTTCCGCCAGCGTGTTGTTGTCGGTCGCGGTGACGATGCGCACATTCGCAGCCGCCTGAAGCCATGGCAACGCGTCGGCCACCGCTCTTGCGGCCGGCGCGGTATGATCCCAGGCGATGACGACGCGATCGAATGCCACCGCCAATTCGCCGGCGAATTCCTCCGGACACATCAGGATCGGCCGGCCCGATTCGAATATCAGCCGCTCGACGATCTTCTCCGATTGGTCATCATGCGGCTTGACCGGGACGAGCGACAGATCCTTCAGCCGCGCCCATACCGCAAAATTCTCCGGAATATCCGCTGCGGCAAACCGCTCAAGCCGTTGCTCGTTGCGTACGCCAAAGCGAGTGGCCGCAGTATCGAACGCCTTCAACAGGTCATGCGCGTTCGATACGCTCCGTACGGCCTCGGCCGCCGCCATGTTATCCAGATCGGTCGAGATCGTTACCTTCGGCCGCACCAGAATATCCTGTTCAACTGCCATTGCCGTGACCCGGGCGCCGATATCCCCGGCAACCGCCGTGGATTTTTCGATCGCCACGATCGCCGCCGCACTTGGCTCGCCGACGAGCGGCAGCAGGATGTCCTTGATCGCCATGTGCGCTCTCCTGGAACTTAACGATAGGCGCTTGCATGCAAGGCCTTGTTGATCTTCATCAAGGTGGAATAGAGCCACGCCCAACCGAGCCTTTCGGCCCCCGGTTATTTGACCTTGCCTTCGAAATTTGACTTTGACGGAGGTCAAAATGGGCCGGCCGGCCTGATATATTCTTGGTATTCTGCTCCGACCCTCTCGCCTGGAGAAGCATGTATGCGTGCGATGGTGCTTTCGATGCCGGGGGCGCCTTTGCAACTGCAAGATCGTGCCGATCCTCTCCCCGGCGACGGGCAAATCCGCATCCGGGTGAGCGCCTGCGGGGTCTGCCGGACCGACCTGCACGTCGTCGATGCCGAGCTTCCCGCCATCAAATATCCTGTTATTCCGGGCCATGAAATCGTCGGCCGCGTCGACCTCGTCGGCAGCAACGTCACGACGCACCGGATCGGCGACAGGGTCGGGATCCCCTGGCTTGGATATACCTGCGGGGTCTGCCGCTTCTGCAGGGAGGGCATGGAAAATCTCTGCGACCGTCCCCTCTTCACCGGATACACGCGCGACGGCGGCTTCGCCACACATACCATTGCCGACGCCCGCTATGCTTTCCCGCTCGGCGAAGACGGCGATGATGTTTCAATCGCGCCGCTGTTGTGTGCCGGCCTGATCGGCTGGCGCTCGCTGGTGATGGCGGGGAACGCCAAACGGCTTGGCATCTATGGTTTTGGCGCAGCCGGGCACATCGTCGCCCAGATCGCGCGCTGGCAAGGCCGCGCTGTCTATGCCTTCACGAGGCCTGATGATTTCGCGGCGCAGGATTTTGCGCGCAGACTAGGCGCAGTGTGGGCCGGGGCATCGGAGCAAATGCCTGACGCGCCGCTCGATGCAGCCATCATCTACGCTCCGGTCGGACAATTGGTTCCGGCGGCGCTGCGCGCGGTACGCAAGGGCGGCAGGGTGGTATGCGCAGGGATTCACATGAGTGACATTCCGAGCTTTCCATACGATCTCCTCTGGGGAGAGAGACAACTGGTCTCGGTTGCCAACCTCACGCGCCAGGATGGGCTGGATTTCCTGAAAATTGCTCCCCAGGCCGGAATCCGGACCCAGACGACGGCATTCCCGCTTGTGGAGGCCAACGACGTTCTCACCAAGCTGCGGACCGGACAAATCCTGGGCGCGGCCGTCCTCAGACCCTGAGATCGCGAGCGCATGACAGTTTCAAGCGCATCCGACGCGCGCCGGCAGGAGGATGTCTTCGCATTCCTGACGGACCCCGCAACGCATCCACATGTACATCGGATCGATACCCATGCGGCGTCGGTTTTTCTGGAAGGCGACCGCGCGCTGAAGATCAAGCGCGCCGTTCGCTTTCCTTTCCTGGACTACTCGACACTGGACAAGCGAAAAGCCGCCTGTGACGAGGAGATCAGGATAAACCGCCCGTTCGCGCCGCAAATCTACCGTCGCGTCATTCCGATCACGCAAGCTGACGATGGATCGCTGAGCATCGATGGTGATGGTACGCCGGTCGAATTTGCCATTGAAATGACCCGCTTCGACGAGCGCCAGACCATCGACCATCTGGCGGAAACCGGTCCGCCGGATCCCGATCTTGTTGAAGATATTGCAGACGCCATCGCGGCCTCCCACACCATCGCGCCGCGCGCGCCGGCTGAACCCTGGATCGCGTCGATTCCCGCGTTCATCGAGGGCAACACCATGGCTTTCCGGACCGCGGCTTGCTTTCCGGAAAACGACATCGAGGATCTCCGGCAAGCGTCCCAGTCGGCGTGGTCCGGGATTCGCGGATTGCTGGAGCAGCGTGGCCAACAAGGATATGTCCGGCGCTGCCATGGCGACCTGCATCTGGCCAACATCGTATTGATCGGGGGCAAGCCTGTCTTGTTCGATGCGATCGAGTTCGATCCGACGATCGCCTCCGTCGATGTTCTCTACGATCTTGCCTTTCCCATGATGGATTTCATCCGATACGGCCGGCAGGCCGCCGCCAACACCCTGCTCAACAGATACCTAGGAACAACGTCCAGTGACAATCTCGATGCACTTGCAGCGCTTCCCCTGTTCATGTCGCTGCGCGCCGCCATCCGTGCCAATGTGCTGCTTGCCCGCCTTGACCGGGCTGGTCGCGACAAAGCAACGCAGTCGGCGCGGGCCTATTTCGAACTTGCGCGCCGGTTGATTCACCCCCCGGCGCCGACACTCGTTGCGATCGGCGGGCTGTCCGGAACCGGAAAATCCGTTGCGGCCCGTGCGGTTGCGCCTTTTGTCGCGCCAGAGCCCGGAGCGGTTGTGCTGCGCAGCGACGTGCTGCGAAAACAGCATTTTCAGGTCAATGAAACGGACAGGCTGCCCGGGAGCGCATACCATCCGGAGATGACCGCGCAGATCTACCAAACCCTCGTACAACGAGCCGTCCGGACCCTTTCGCAGGGTCATTCCGTCGTCGTGGACGCGGTTTTTGCGCAAGAATTCGAACGAGCGGCGATCTCCGCCGCCGCGCGCGATTTGAGTATCCGGTTTGTCGGCCTCTTTCTCGTAACCGATCTGGCGACCAGGCTCGACCGCATCGGCAGCCGCAAGGGCGATGCATCCGACGCCACAGCCGAGATTGCCGGACTTCAAGAGAAATATGATACTGGCGCCGTTGATTGGACCATCATCGACGCTTCCGGGACATCCGAGCAAACCCTAATGCGATGCCAAAGCCGGATTATACAAGGTGAACCAGCCTGAGGGCCATGAGCTTCGAAACAGCAATGTCGCCATCTCCGAAATCGGGACGTAAATCTGCCGCGCGCGCCAAACCGACGGCGCGGCAGAGGCATCCGCGTCTGAATCCGATGATGGTGTGTGACACAGCATTCCGCCTCGTGGCACGCCGCTGGCTTGCGGATTTGACCGCAAATCACGACGCGACATGCCAAGGCAACGCCGATGCCCTGCATCAAATGCGAATTGCGCTTACGCGTCTGCGCGCCGCGATTTCATTTTTCGCGCCGATGGTTTCCGACCCCAAGCGGACGCAGATATGGGCTGAACTGAAATGGCTGCACGGCCATCTTGGCGTGGTGAGGGATCTCGACGTCGCGATCGAACACCTCAAGGCAAGCAACAAACAGGCGTCGCCGGCGTCAACCGATTATCGGTCGTGGAACAGCAAGCGCGCGGAAAGCCATCGACAGCTGGCGCGGGTGCTTCGGTCAGCGAGGTATCGTCGTCTGGTCGAGAGCGTCACCGGTTGGATCGAGAGTGGACCCTGGTCGACCCGGAAGGGAAAGCAAGCGGCCCAGCGGCGTGGTTCCCCGATCGCCGCATACAGCGCGCGCAAGCTGGCGCGATGGCAGGAAAGGCTTCTGAAGAAGAGCCGCAAACTGGAAAAAATGGACGCGAAGAAAAGACACCGGGTGCGTCTGCTCAACAAGAAGCTTTGCTATTCAATCGAATTCCTGGAAGACCTGCATTCCGACAGACGATTTTCGAAACAACCGGTTGCGCTAAAGTATTTGCGTAAAGCGCAAAAATCCCTCGGCCGGCTGAACGACGATGCAAATCGCCAATCGCTGACCGCCGCGCTGGAAAGAGACGGCGTGCAAGCGTCCTTGCCATTTCTCGGCTCCAAGCGCGAAAAGCGGCTGATACGAGCCGCGGCCGAGGCTTACCGAAAGTTGGCTGCGCTGAGATCCGTCTCCGACTTAAGGCGCTAGGCCGGGCTCACTGACGGACGTAATCGCCGGGCGCATCCGGCAGGCTCCGGCCATCCACGTGCCCAGAGCCCATGTGCGGCGGCTCACATGGCTCCCCAGATCGCGCGGCCAGCCACCTCGTCCATTCCGGCCACCACGATCCTTCGACCCGTGGCGCGGCCGTCAACCATTCGTCAGGACCGACATAGGGAGCATCGGCCTTCCTGGTATTGACCTGATAGAAATGGCCCTGTCCGGCGGGCGGCGCCACGATGCCCGCATTGTGGCCACCGCTGGCCAAAAGGAACGTCACGTCGGCGTCCACCTGGAAATGTACCTTATAGGCGGACTTCCAGGGCGCCACGTGATCGCGAATCGTTCCGACCACGAACATCGGCGTGTGAATATCCGACAGCGCAATCGGCTTACCTGCAACGAGGTAACGGCCCTCCGCAAGGTCGTTGTTGAGGAAGAGCTTGCGCAGGTATTCGGAATGCATCCGGTAAGGCAGGCGCGTAGCGTCGGCGTTCCAGGCCATCAGATCGCTGGGAGGCGCCCGTTCGCCCATCAGGTAGTCGCGGGTGAGCTTCGACCAGATCAGATCGTTCGAGCGCAGCAACTGGAACGCACCCGCCATTTGCGTGGTGTCGAGAACGCCGTGCTCCCACATCATATCCTCGAGAAACGAAACCTGGCTTTCGTTGATGAACAAAGTCAATTCGCCCGCCTCGGTGAAATCCGTTTGCGCGGCAAGCAAGGTAATCGAGTTCAATCTGTGGTCACCGTCACGCGCCATCGTCGCGGCAGCGATCGACAACAGCGTTCCACCCAGGCAATAACCCAGCGCATGAACCTGGCGGCCGGGCACGACCTCTCCGATGGTCGCGAGCGCGGCCTCGACGCCAAGCTTACGATAATCGTCGAAGGCGATCTCGCGATCCCCCACCCCCGGATTGCGCCAGGAGATCATGAAAACGGTAAAGCCCTCACCGGTCAGGAACTTCACCAGCGAATTCTGCGGCGACAGGTCGAGGATGTAATATTTCATGATCCAGGCCGGCACGATCAG
>Ga0137409_10007546_pt1 | contig 11164 bp, 13 predicted proteins | sample CZODoug1_16funga_FD_122059 | JGI IMG/M metagenome (GOLD analysis project Ga0137409, IMG submission 122059) | Vadose zone soil fungal communities from Angelo Coast Range Reserve, California, USA - CZODoug1_16fungal (Hybrid Assembly) | ecosystem: Environmental > Terrestrial > Soil > Vadose zone... | reverse complement strand
GAGGGCACCAACCACTTGAGGATGTGGCGCAGCAATCCAGAATTGCCGCCAGGGTAAGCGAAGGTGGGGAAGTATTCCGCGGCGGTGAAGCTGATGGAGGTGTAAGCGCTGACCTGGCTGGTAGTGCCATCGAGGGCGTCAACGGCATAGCGCGTATAGAAGTCAGAGACAGCCGGATGAAATCCTTTGACCTGGGTAAGGTAGTTGTCCCAGGTCATGGGAGAAAGATAGTCATATTTCGGATCGCTGTTGTCGGCAGGATCGGTGGGCGAACCTGGCTTGTGATACCAGTTCATAAGATCAGCGCGAGCGGCCTTTAGATCGTTCACGATATTGGTTGGATAGGGGACGGTATCGAGGCCCTTGCCGTAGGTATCGAGATTCCAGCTTCGCGTGCCAGGATTCACGAAGGGCGTATTGCCGTCGAAGAAATAGCTGTAGAAGGGCGAAGGCACGATGTAGTTCTGCCAGAGGATTCCGGTGGTGTTGTAAATGTCATCGAGAAACGGCGCGTAGGGCTGCACTGCGTAGGCGGTGGCAGTCGATGCGATGTCCGGGATCGGCGCAGCATCGTCACGATTGGCGTTGCCTCCCGGCGTAGCCTGTCCGTCGAGAATCAATATTTTCGTTCCGGGGCGCTGGCGCGTTAGATAAAACGCCGCGGAGCATCCGGACATTCCGGAACCGACAATAATCACGTCGTAGGCACCGTTATCGGGCAGGATGGGCTGGCTGCCTTGAAAGCTATCGCAGGGAGACGAGGAGATCTGTACGGAGTTAGTTTTGAAGGTGAGGCGGCCGTCGCGTAGCCAGTGCGCGATATTGAAGACCGAGCGGAGATTGCCACCACGAGTGACGTTAGGATCGGCGCCGATGGGACCGTCGCATGGGAACGTGGTGCCCGCCGCAAACGCTCTCATGGGGATCGAGCCACCGACCGCCGCCGTTCCCGCGGCGATCAACATGCCATTGATGAAGTCACGCCGCTTAATGCCGTCATCGCTTTTGTGATTGCTCATAGGATCTCCCTGATAGAAAGGATGGGACGAGCTGGGGATTGCGGCAGAAGTTATAACTCCGCTCGATTAAAGGCAAGCTTATTTTTTTATAGGAGAGTCGGTGTCCCGAGTGGGAACCTAAAATCCAAAGCTATGCGCCCAGGAATTCAGGCTTTCTTCTTTTCGATCTTCAGGGGATACACAAGCTCTTTCTTGTTGTCGAAACTGGAGATAGTGCGGGTGGCTGATTTTGCGCCATCCTTTTCGGCGTGGATTTCGTAGTCGACATTGGGGTCGAGGCCGCTGAAGCGGTAATTGCCTTCGTCATCGGCGATGTAACTACGCACCGCATTCGTGCGCACGTTTTTCAGGAACACTACGGCTGAGGCGATGCCGACTTCCGAGGACTTATCCACTACCACGCCGCGCACCGTGCGCAGCTGCGCTTCCCGCTTGGAGTCCTGCGCAACCGCCGCGCAGACGCCTACGGACAAAAGCATAGCCACAAGAAACAAACGAAGCCGGAACTTCATTGTTTTCCTTTCTTAGCCGGTTCCATGCGAAAAACCACGTTGTTTTCTGCGGAGCCAGTCCGCGCGTCTATAGTCCTGGCTTGATCAGCGAAATTCTTGGCGCGCACTACCATCTCATATTGGGCGCCTTGCGGCACACGAATAGCGAATTCGCCACGAGAATTCGTTTGGTCCTCCCAGCGGAATTTCTTCTCTCCTGCGCGGCGAATGCGGAGCTGCACACCTGGGAAGGAAAGAGCCTTATCCGTGAAGACAGTGCCGCGGATCAGGAAGTCATTCGCATGGCTGTATTTTTGCCTGCCATTTGCGGATGACGAAGATTGCGGCGGAGAGGCGAGCGCAGACTGCGAAACTGGCGTGGGAAAAACCGCGAACGGAGCCAGCAGTGCCGCAGCCCACAAGGCAACGACCCACCGAACATGCATGATTCCGCTCCTTAAAAGCTTAGATGGCAGCAGGCAGGAAAGAAGATGCCTCAGGTACTGACGCGTGCGATGAACGATTACTCTTCGTCTTCTTCCTCATCGTCATCCTCTTCTTTTTTCTCTGGGAGGTCGCCATTTTCGGCAACTTCCTCCTCCTCGTCCTCTTCGTCATCATCGTCATCATCGGAAATGATGTTCAGATGGACGGGATGGATTTGCGAGACCTCCAGCTCGGACTCGCACTCCGGGCAACTGAGAATCTCGCCTTCTTCGACTTCATCCTCGTCGACGTCGATTTCGGCGGAACATTCTGGGCAGCGGATCACGGATCCATCCTCCGTAAGTGATTCAAGGGCGCCGCTAGGACACGAGCACCACAGTCGAGCGTATTATATACCGGCGTGAAGTCAACCCCAGCCGCATGGAATGTGGCTGTAAATGAAGCCCTGGGGAGGAAAGGATATGGCTGCTAGATGGCGTCTTCGCGGGAGTACCCGGAACGCCCGATGGTGGGCGTGGGCGGAGTAATCATCGACCAGGGTCGCGCGCTGCTGATTCGGCGCGGGAGCGAGCCGTTGCTCGGAGAATGGTCGATTCCGGGAGGAATGTTGGAGCTGGGCGAGACGCTGGAGGAAGGCGTGGCGAGAGAGCTGCGAGAAGAAACAGGTCTTACCGTGCGGGTCATTGAGTTGATAGAAGTGTTTGATCGAATTTATCTGGAGAGCACGGCCGGAGCCGCGGAAGGGAAGAAGGGGCCGCGATTCCATTATGTGATCGTGGACTATCTGTGTGAACGGATTGGCGGGGAGGCGGTGGCGGGAAGCGATGTGACGGAAGTCGCCTTCGCGAGCGAAGAAGAGTTGGGAAAATATAAGTTGACCGAGACGGCGACGCGAATCCTGAAGAAAGCGTTTGCTATGGAGCGGGAGAGACGGCGCTGAGGAGCTGAAATGCTTCGGCGCTCAGAATTATTGGGCCCTGGTAATTTCGATGCTGCCGTTGGCATTGGTTAGTTGGAGTTGGCAGCCGCCGGAGCCGATGGTGCCGTCCAGCGATTCGGGGCTCATGCTGCCCGTCGTGGTGATCGGCAGATCGCTGGAGATGCGGCCGAACGAGGTGTGAGCGTTGACGTGATATCCGAGGCCGTCCGGGATGCGGACGCGGATGGAGGAGAAAGAAGTTTTGAGCGCGATGTCGCGGCAACCGCTGGCCGGACGCGCGGCAGTGACGGAAATCCCGCCGTTCTGGTCATTCACGGTAATTTTGCCGCCGACGGAGGCGGGCGTTACACCGGCGAAAGAAGTGGTCGCTTGCGCATCGCCCTTCACGTTGCGCGCGGTGATCGAGCCATTGGTATTTTCCACGATGAGATTGCCGTTGATGCGATCGGCGGAAACGCTGCCGAAGCTGGTCTTGGCGAAAGTGTCGCCGCCGATGTCCGTCAGCGTGATGCTGCCATTGCCGGTGATGGCGCGGATGCCTTTGGAGATATCCGAGGCCTCGATAGCGCCGAAAGAAGATTTCAGCTCCACAGTGCCATGGGCGGAGCGCAGCGTGATCTTTCCGTTGGAGGTTTCCGCATTGAGCGTGCCGGTGATGTTGCTCAACTCGAGTTCGCCGAAGGAATCGCGAATGGTGACGGCGCTTCCAAAGAGCGAGCTGCCATTGACGCGTCCGTTGCTGGTCGTGCAATTTACTCGGCCCTTGACCTGGGAAAATGCGACGTTTCCGAAGCTGTCGGTAATGTCTGCGGCGCCGCCGACGTTCGATACATCGATATTGCCGTTGTTGTCGTGGACCATCAGGTCGCCGTGGATATTGCGGGCTTCCACGCTGCCGAAAGAGGTCGTGATATTGGCGGAACCGACCTCCATTACAGTGACTGCCCCGTTTCCTCCCGTGATGGTGGCCGCGCCTCCAATATCGCGCACGGTGATGCTGCCGAATCGATTGCGCACTTCGAGCGAGCCTTTCACCTGCAAGACTTGTACGGAGCCGTTGTTGTCGGTCACCGACACGTCGCCGGATGCGCCATTCAGCTCGATACTTCCAAACGAGTTGGTGAGGCGAGCGGAGCCGGTGTCGCGGACGTTGAGCGAACCGTGACTGTTGTCGAACTCTGACTTGCTGCGGACGCCGCTGGCGTTCACGTTGCCGAAACTGTTTTTTACCAGGAGTGGCGCATCGGAAGGAACGGCGATGTCATAATCGACGGAATAGGAAGCGTTTTTGCGGCCGAACCAATTGCGGGTGTCTTCCGGGTATTGTGTGCGTACCTCGATGCCCTGCGCCGTTTGCTGAACTTCAATTTGGACTTTGTCGGCGAAACTTTGGGCCTGCTCGCGGGAGTCCGCTTGCGTTCGGATGGTGGCAGAGATTTTTACTTCGCGGCTCGATTCGCCGTGGATGCGAATCTCGCCGAATTTGTTTTCGATTCGGAACGATTGCCCGGAAGGCAGCGAAAGGGTCTTCTGAAAGTCGCGCGTGACTTGCTGCTGGCCGGGAGTCGCGGCGCGTGCGGTTGTTGACGCGATCAGCAGAGTTGCGGCGCAGAGCAACATGCCGTAGCTAACCGGCCGAAAGCGCCCAGCTTTTGGCTGAGTCTCTGGAACTTGGCCGGTCATCGCTTTACCTCCAGGACTTCTTCCAAGGTGCGCTGCTTCTCCTGATACATGGCCAGCAATTCGTAGCGCAAATGCGCGTTCGATGGATTTTGCCCAGCCTGCGCCCGCAGGTCACCGATGGCGCTATCCAGCACCAAAAGCTTTTCGTGGTAGTTGGCCATCAGCGGCGTGGCCGGGTTGTCGAGCTGAGGCTTGGCGTCGGCGGCGAGCTTGTCGATTGCATGCACATAAGCGGATTCTGCGCTTTCCACTTCTGTAAGCGCTTTGCTCCTGAGCAAGCTACCCTGCTGCATCGGCGGTTTGGGCTTCAGGAGCCATCCCGCGGAAATCATCAGCACGGCTACGAAAACGGCGGCCGCCGCAGTCTGCCAGGAAATCGAAAGAGTGGGGAAAAGAGAGCGCCAGCTCCAACGTCCTTGCCCCTTGTGAACCGCAACCGCTCTTTCAGCGAGCGCTTGATGGATTCGCGGCCAGAGTGCCGGGCTCTCCGTATAGTCACGCAATTCTGCTGCTGCCATGCTAAGCGACTTCCAGGAGCGAAGTTCTTCGGCGCACAACATGCAAGTTGCCGCGTGGCTTTCGAGCGCAGCCCACTCGGCTGCGCTGCCGTCTTCGAAAACTCGATCTCGATTTTTACAAGTTACATTCATCGGTTTCACCGTGCTCCCGCGCCACTCGCGCGAGGAGGCTCCAACATTTGGCGAAGATTTTTCTTCGCCTGGAAAAGCGTGTTCTTCGAGGCTGCCTCGCTGATTTCCAGCATTGAAGAAATTTCCGCATGGCGGAACCCTTCGACCTCGTAGAGCAAGAAGACGTCGCGCTGATGGCGCGTCAATTTAGTCAAGGCGCGTTCCAGCGCAAGCCGAAGTGTGGGATGAGCGACAGCGGCGCGAGGCTCGGGACGCGGTGCGGCATCCTCCCGTTGTTGATCGTCCTCCGCGGCAATTTCTTTTTTTCGCAAGCGGCTACGGCGTGCGTCGTAGCATGTGTTCACCAGGATGCGAAAGGTCCAGGTAACGAAGCTCGATTGCCCGCGAAAACTGGCGATGCTGCGCTGCACTTTCAGGAAAGTTTCTTGCACGGCGTCTTCGGCATCTGTCGCGCTGCCCAGAATGTTGCGCGCAAGATTCTTCATGCGCGCCCCATGCAGGGAATACAAGCGCTCGTAGGCACGCAAGTCGCCGGACAGGCAGGCCGCGGCTAACGCCGTGTCCTCCCTCCGGTCCGCAGCCGCCCCGGGGGCGGGATCTTGTTCGCGGAAAGCTTCCTCCACCCGCCTCTCCCGTTGCGCCACGGCAGGGATTCTAGTCTCCCAGGCCAGCGCAAGTCCCATAATTCCCATGCGATGCTCCTGGGATAGAGACGCTGGAGAGCAGCGAAACGTCAGGGTTGGTAAGCGGTTGAAAAGTCACTATTTACGACGTCGGAGAGCCAATCAAGGCACGCGATCGGCTTGGACCGCGCCGGGCGCCACAAGCGCCAGGAAGATCTTCTTATGCAAAGGGCTGTTTTCGTGGTCGATCAATACACGATCAGGCATGGCAAGGTCGTCTCCGACGAAAAGGCGCAGATCACGTGAGGTAATTGGGACGTCGAATACAAGATCGGTGACGTATGATTCGCCCGGGCGCAGCGGCTGTGACATCGGCGTCGTGCCGCCGCGCACCTTGGCCAGCGCCGCTTGCCCCTGCGATGACTGCGGAAATTGCTGCCCGGCGCCGTCGACAAGAACAGGATGTCGTGGATTGGGAGCCAACGGACTATCACCACGATGCTCAGAAATCGTGCTCGGATCGAACCAGGTTTTCAGTCGAACAATTACGAAGTGCCCAGAGGCGAAAGTTTGCAGTGATTCATCCCCGAGCGCCTTGGCTTCCGCGAAATTCACCACCGAATAGGCAATATGGCAGTCCATTTCGCAGAAGTATTTGTTCTCGCCGGGTGCGAGGGTTTTCTCGTGGCTGGTCAACGACACACCCACGAGAACCAGCGCGTAGCCGCAAGTGAGCGCGAAAGCCAGAAGGATTGCGCCGATCCCGATCCACTTTCTTTTCATCCAAAAGGCCACCAAGGTCCCCGCGGCAGCGACCGCCAAGAGAGCCGCTGTCGCCAGGAACGCCATAACGGTTAGAGGTGCATGTTCCGGCATGAATTCCATTTGGGTCTCCTTGCACTGAATCCGACGCCCTGAAGAATCTAGCCTGCGATTGCGTCCGGCAAAGCGCCGCGTGTGCGTTCGCGTTGATCAAATTCACGCAGGGCCGCTTCCAAATCATCAGGAGTAAAGTCTGGCCAGCGCTTGTCCGTGAACACGAACTCGGCGAAGGCGCATTCCCAAAGCAGGAAATCGGACAATCGTTGCTCTCCGCCGGTGCGGATTAACAGGTCCACATCCGTAGATCCGCCACGCAGAACTTCCGACAGAACGTCGCTGAACGATTCGGGAGAGAGCTTGGTCACTTTGTAGAAGCGGCAGGCAGCGTGGAAAATAGCTTCTCGCGCCGAGTAGTCGACCGCCATCCGCAAATGTAACCGTGTTCCATGCGCGGTAGCTGCTTCCGAATCGGCAATGGCCTCGCGCAACGTCGCCGGCATACGATCGCGGCGACCAATGATGCTCAGACGCACGCCTTCCGCGATGCAGTTCGAGGTTTCGGTCAGCAAATATTCATGCAGCAATCGCAGGATGGCGTTGACCTCCGCCGGAGGGCGCTTCCAGTTCGCGGAGGAAAGAGCAAAAAGCGTGAGCGTTTTTATCCCCAGTCGCGGAGCCGCCGCTATGATGCGCCGGGCCGTCTGCGCCCCGGCGCGATGTCCGGCGGAACGGGGCAGACCGCGGGAGACGGCCCAACGCCCGTTGCCGTCAGAGATGATGGCAACGTGCAGGGAGCGTCTAGGGCCAAGCTCATGAGGAATTTGAGGGGGTTGCTGCAGGACAATGGGCGATGTTTGCATGTTCTTCTCTCCAAAAGCGCGCCGGATGTTATTGCTACAAACTACTCTGCATTGCAAAGTATAGACGCAAAAAAATTCCCAGCGCTAGCCCTCGCGCGTAGCCCGAATCAACGCTTCCATATGATTTAGATAGCGCTCCAGCGCTTTGCGCCCCGCCGCTGCCAGCCGGTACTCCGTCTTGGGCAACCGACCGTCAAAAGATTTCGTGCACACGATGTAATCGGCTTCTTCCAGTTTTCGCGCATGAACGCTTAAGTTGCCGTCCGTGGTTTTGAGCATGGCCTTTAACTCATTGAAAGTCAGCGAGCGATTGACCGCCAGAGCGCTGACGATGCCCAAGCGCACCCGCTCATGAATGAGCCGATCCAGATCAGCCGGGACGGGTTCCCGGGGCTGGCCGTGCGCAGCGGGAAGCGCAGCTTCGCGCGACCGCTGGTACCTCTCATCTCGTGCTGTCGACCCTTTAGCCATGCGTTCCCTCTTCTATCGCGGCAGCTATCCCCCGTGATTGCGCGCGATCCACAAACCGAAACAAATCTGTAACACGCCAAACCCTGCGCCCATGAGCGCGTCTCCCCAATTAGACGGCGCGAAAAGCGCGATCGCTCCGAAACCCATGATAGCCAGCCCCATAACCGGTACGACTCGCACGGAGAAGGCCCCGCCCGTAACAATCGCGGTACCGTACAGCAGCAACCAAACGCCTGGAAGCGCCGTCTGCACGCCGGCCTGAAACAGCGCAAACGTCAACAGGCCGCCCACGATGATTGGTGGAGTAAAGCTGAGGAGGAATTTGCGGCCGGGGCCGGAGAGCAGTCTCGCGCTCCCACGATGCGCCTTGGTCGCTGCCGAAGACGCCGCTATAGCCACCGCGACGAATGCCTCCACCAGCCAAACGGTGAGCCAGGCGCGCGGCGATGACTGACGTGATGCTATCCATGCAGCACCAATGGCGGTCAAGCCCATGGCTACCCCGCCCCACCCTGGCACCGCTGTAAATTCGGCGGCCCGCTCCATGGTTTCGCGGATGTACCGGAGGTGGTCAGCGGCGCGTGCATCAATGGGAATTGGTTCGCGTTGGGGCGTTCGGAGTGGGCTGACAAAGGGCATAGTGGATGAATGAATAGCAGAACGGGCTGTCGCTGTCAAGTACTTTGTATTACAAAGTCGAACAGCTTTCTCCGTCAGTCCGCGGCGCTGGCAACGCTGGCCTGCGAACGCGGATACCGCCCCAGGACCGAGTTCCACCGAATGATGAAAACATCCAGGAACATCTGCAGGCTATCGCGCATCATGCTTACCTTGGTCGCCGGCGAATGCGCCCAACGTACCGGAATTTCCGCGGAACGCAGCCCGTGGTGACGCGCCAGATAGAGAATCTCGGGGTCAAAGCCGAATCGTTCAATGCGCTGTTGCTGAAAAATCACCATGCAGGGTTCGCGACGGAATGCTTTGAATCCGCACTGCGTATCAACAAACGGTAATCGGAGAATGGCGCGCACAATAAAATTGAAAACGATGCCGGCCGACTCGCGGAACACGGATTGCCGCACCGAAATCAGTTTGCGATTAAGGGCCCGCGAACCGATGGCCACATCGTGGTCCGCAAGCGCCGCAAGCAATTTGTCCGCCTCCTCGATTGGCGCGGACAAATCCGCATCGGTAAACAACACAACTCGTCCGCTCGCTTCCGTCATTCCATGGCGAACGCTATAGCCCTTCCCGCGATTCCCGCGGTTGGCCACCACCTGCAATCGCGGAATCTCGCCACGAAAGGAGTTGGCGACATCTGCGGTGCGGTCAGTCGAGCCATCGTCGACCACAATCACTTCGGTCTCGCGCTTGCTGGCACGGACATAGGAAGAGATCCGAGACAGCGTCTCGGGTAAACGCAACTCTTCGTTGAAAGCCGGAATTACGATGGATAGCTCGGGCGGCGCGGCGCTCATGACTGCGGGGATTCCTTCCAGCCGTGTGCTCCCAAAAGCGGAACGAACCGGCAAGGCTCGAGCATGGTGGTATGAAAAGTATCATGGCGGCGCTCGATCAGGCGTAAGTCTTGATTCTCAACTCCACCGACTGGTACCACCATCCTGCCGCCATCGGCAAGCTGCGCGAGCAACGGCATTGGCACCGAGGGCGCTGCCGCAGCCACGAGAATAGCGTCGTAGGGCGCAAACTCGGGCAAACCTAACGTACCGTCGCCACAGTGTACATGGACGTTGGTGTAGCCGAGGCGTGACAAGCGCTCGGCGGCTTGGGTCGCGAGTGGTGCGCGAAACTCCACGCTGAAGACCTCACGCGCCAGACAGGCAAGCACCGCGGCTTGATACCCAAATCCCGTTCCAATTTCCAAAACGCGTTCGTACCCTTGCAAGCCAAGCGCCGCGGTCATTGCCGCTACGATATAAGGTTGCGAAATGGTTTGGCCTTCCCCGATGGGAAGCGGCGCATCCTCATACGCGCGCGCGCGAAATTCGGCCGGGACGAATTCGTGCCGAGGGACCCGCTCCAGGCACTCTAAAACGCGACTGCTAGTGATATGGCGCTTGCGGATTTGCGTTTCTACCATCTCGTGACGCGCCTGCTCATAGTTTTGGTCGGTGCTGCCGCCGGAATTCCCGCTAGCGTCCATAAGATCACGCCGGCGTAGCAGCGGTCGCATGCTTCTCCCAAGCGTGCGTGCGCAGAATGTCGTCCACTTGCTCGATTGCAAAATCGCATTCCTCGATCCGATTGTAAAAATGAGGCGAAAATCGCACGCCTGCCTTCGGGCGGAAGTCCACCAGGATTTCCCGCTCCAGCAATTCGCGGCAGACCTCGTAAGCGTGCGGGCAGTCGATTGAAACGGTGCCCGCCCGTTCATCGGGATTTTCCGGCGTATTGACGCGCCAGCCGTGTGACTTCGCGCCTTCCAGCAAGCGCGTTGTCATGCGCACAGACTTAGCTCGAATTGCTTCAATTCCCACCGCATTGAGGATTTCCAATCCGGGCTGGCACGCATACAGCGCTGGAATATGCGGCGTGCCGTTGAGATAGCGGAAAGAATCTTCGCGCGAATCAATCGCGCCGCTTTCGAATCCAAATGGCCGGCGGTGTGCGATCCATCCTGTGAGCGCTGGACGCAATTTAGCGCGCAAGTCTTCACGCACATACAGGTAACCGACCCCCGGGCCGCCACAGAGCCATTTCAATACGCCGCCAACCGCAAAGTCAGCTCGTAGCGAACGAACATCAATCGGGATGGTTCCCGCAGCCTGGAAAACATCGAGAATTACATGAGCGCCGACGCGATGTGCGCGCTCGATAATCGCCTGCGCGTTGACAATGTGTGAACTACGAAAGAGAACCTGGGAAATCGGGACCAGCAGGGTGGTCTCATCGATGGCAGCCAGAAATTTGTCCAGATCGAAGCGCACCGGATCGGAGCTGGGCACCAATTCCACGCGTGCGCCCAAGCGCCTCTGTTCGTGATAAAAATATTGAATGGACGGAAATTCCAGGTCGGTCATCACGATTTTGTTGCGCGGGCCGCGAAAATCGAAACAGGATGCGATGATCGCTTGAATCACAGTGACATTTTGATGCAGTGAGATTTCGCCGGGATTCGCGCCGATGAGCGGCGCGAT
>Ga0137409_10007545_pt1 | contig 11165 bp, 12 predicted proteins | sample CZODoug1_16funga_FD_122059 | JGI IMG/M metagenome (GOLD analysis project Ga0137409, IMG submission 122059) | Vadose zone soil fungal communities from Angelo Coast Range Reserve, California, USA - CZODoug1_16fungal (Hybrid Assembly) | ecosystem: Environmental > Terrestrial > Soil > Vadose zone... | reverse complement strand
CCACTATCTTGAGCAACGATGATTTGCCGGAGCCGTTCGGACCAATCAGGCCTACGCGGTCGCCCTCGGAAATTGTGAACGAAACATTCTGGAAGAGCGGAAGGACGCCATAGCGCTTCGATAGATCTTGGGCATTGATAATGGGCGGCAACGGCTCTGAAATCTCCTGCGAGGCTTACTCTTCGAGGTTAACAGGTGCAGCCGCGGCTACGCCGTAAAGCCAGGATCGAAATCGTCCAGCAGATCGTCCCCCGAAGGGTCGTCCGCCAGAAGGTCATCCACGTCATCGGAAAACACAAATTCCTCCTGCGTGCTCCGTACCGGCGCGAAGGTCATTCGATGGAGTGGCGTCGGGCCATGTTCCATCAGCGCCGCTTTGTGTGCCCGAGTGCCGTACCCCTTATTGGAAGCCAGCGCATACTGCGGATAGGTTACGTCGAATTCGCGCATCATGCGATCGCGTTCGACCTTGGCGATGATCGACGCGGCCGCGATGGATGCGGAAAGGGCATCGCCATGGATGATGGCCCGCTGCGCGCAAGGGTGGTCCAGACAGACCGCGTCGACGAGGAGGAAATCAGGCTCGGGGCGTAGCTTCAAAACTGCATTCAGCATGGCCAGACGGGAGGCTTGCAGGATGTTGATAGCGTCAATCTGGGCCGCGTCCACGGCCGCAAAGGCCCAGCAGAGGGCTCGCTGGCGGATCTGGACAGCCAGGTGCTCCCGAGTCTCCTGTGGGAGCAGCTTTGAGTCCCTGAGGCCTCGGATGCGGTCTTGGGGGTTCAGGATGACCGCTGCCGCTACAACGGGCCCAAACAGGCAGCCCCGCCCGGCCTCATCCACTCCTCCCACCAGCCGCGAGCCGTTTAGCCAGGCTTCTTTCTCATAGCGAAGCGTGCAACGTAACCTCTTGAGCAGGCGTAACTTAGCGGCGGCTGGCGAAAGCCGGTCCGCGACAGCCTGCGAGCCAGTCTTAGCTATGCGGGGCACGAAAGCCAATCATTGCTCGGAAAATCTTGGTGTGCAAGCTGTGGAAAACGCGAAGCTGTGGATAATCCGTCCCTCCGAGTGCCTCCTGCATCCGTAACTACCCATCCGTTGTAGGCGACGTTACGGCGGTAAATTGCTGAGAAGACAAACACTTGCTACCTTTGCAAGTACTTGGTGATTCGTTATGGTGTCAGTCAAAAAAACAAGATCGAAGCAGGACACAACCAGCCAGACCTCGTCTCCCGAACGCTACGACAAGCGGGTCCAATTGGCGATTCCTTTGCGTGTGGTGACGTTGGACGCGCACAAGCGCCCTCAGCTCGACATGGCTTGCACGCTCGACATCTCTCTGCGTGGGGCTCGCCTATATGGAGTGCGGTCCTCGGCGCGAGTCGGCGAAGTAGTGACGGTCGAGCGCGGGCGGAGCAAGTTCGCCTGTCGGATAGTTTGGATTGGAGCCCCGGATACGCCCCAAAAGGGCCAAATTGGCGTGGAGGCGGTTGAGTCCAGCAAGTCCTTTTGGGATAAAGATATGCGTGATGTGGCCGATCAATTTGGCCCAATCACGATCGATCCCGCGCAACGCGTTCCCGAAGGCGAGAGAAAACGCAAGTTTCCGCGCGTCAAAGCCAATGTGCAAGCGCGCCTTCTCCCCCACGGCGGAGACAGCGACGACACATTTCGGCACGGCAGGGTCACGAATATTTGCGAAACCGGCTGTTTGCTCACCGGGTCGATGGGGCTGGAAATTGGCGCCCATGTGGAAGTGATTTTGGACTTGCCGAATACCGACGTTGCCATCCGAGGTCGCGTGAAGCACTCCGGTCCGGACGGGCTGGGTATCGAATTTCGCGAGATTCGTAAGAGCGACCGGCAGCTTCTCCGCTACTGGCTGCAGCAGCAACAAGTCGCAGTGCCTGCCGCCGAATTGGCGGTCGGCGCCTCCTAAGATTTTCGCTCCGCGACGCCAGCTCACCCGGCAACCTGCCTTGAGTGCGCGATCAGAAATCAGGGTGCGGCTGTGACCTCGCTCTGATTCCTTCATCAAACTTCGCACCCATTTTCCAAGAATTCCTTAGTCCCCACGGTCGCAAACCTGGGTCAAAATAGTTGGCGAGAGACGAGTGTCCGAAAGCGCAAGAAGAAACAACCGCACCACAACCAGTTAGGTCGCGATGCGGTTGAAGGGCTAATCTCTTTTTCGGATTGCTTTACTTCTTCGTTTCGACTTCGCGCAAACGAGCCGCTTTGCCGCGGAGCGAACGCAGGTAGTACAGCTTGGCGCGGCGAACCTTGAACGAGCGGACGACTTCGACCTTGTCCACCACTTTGCAGCGGTAGGGAAAGATGCGCTCCACGCCCTGGCCGAAGCTCATCTTGCGGACCACAAAGGAACCCTGCTGGCCATTTCTCTGGGAAATGACAAGACCTTCAAAGACCTGAACGCGTTCTTTTTCGCCTTCTTTGATCTTGACGTGAACGCGGACGGTGTCGCCGGGGTTGAACTTGGGCAGGTCGGTCCGCTGCGATTTTTCCAGGAGCTTATCGATAATTAGATTGGACATGTCTGAACTCTTTCTAAGCTATTGAGTATAACGGATTTTAGGGCCTTTTGGCGAATGGATGGCCGTGATTTTCGCGGTTTTCCGGATACTTCTGGACTTCGTCAAGGAGTTGGCGGTCTTCCTCGCTGAGGACTGCGCCATCGAGCAAATCGGGGCGGTTTCGAAGCGTTTTTGCCAAAGCCGCGCGTCTGCGCCAGCGGCGGATTTTTTCGTGATCGCCGGAAACCAACACTTCTGGAATGGGAATACCCCGGAACTCGGCTGGGCGAGTGAAATGCGGGTAGTCGAGCAGCCCACCGGAGGAGCAAGTGGAATCGGCGGCAGAAGAGGTGTTTGAGGGCATCGCACCGGCGGTGAACGACTCCTGCTGCGAGGAAGCCTCGTTACCGAGGGCTCCGGGAAGGAGGCGCGCGATCGTGTCCAGGATGACCGCAGCGCCCAATTCGCCGCCGCTGAGGACGTAGTCTCCAATAGACAGTTCGCGGTCGGCGAGGTCTGTGTTTACCCGTTCGTCGACACCCTCATAGCGACCGCAAATTAGGGCAATTTCGTCTAGCCCGGCAAGCTCTGCGGCCAGTTTCTGGTCAAAGCGATGGCCTTGGGCGGAGAGCAGGATTGCGGACTGTTTGGTGCTTCCCGTCATGCGCTCGGCGCGTGGAGCGAAGCCTAGCGTGTCCACACAGGCGAAGATCGGTTCCGGTTTGAGCACCATGCCCTCGCCGCCCCCGAACGGGCGGTCGTCTGTGGTTTGGTGCTTGTCATGGGTGAACATGCGCAGGTCGTGGATTTGGATATCGATCAAGTTTGCTTCGCGTGCCCGGCGGACGATGCCGTAGTCCAGAGGGCCGTGGAAGAATTCGGGAAAGATGGTGACGATGTGGAACTTCATGGCTGCGAAGATCCTAGTCCTTTACCACGGAGACACTGAGACACGGAGGAAAGCTAGAGCGAGTTGAGCTACTTACTTTCATGGCTTGTTTCGTCGTCTTCCTTCGTACTCGATGGCACGTTCACGTCCAGCAAACCTTCCGGTAAGCGCATGTAAATCTTCTTGTGTGCAACATCGAGTGCCGTACCGCCGCCGGGAGCTTCCAAGAACACATCAGCGAAGGGCAAAAGGTGCTCCTGTTTCCCGTCCTGAACGACCAGCAACGGGGCTTCGCCGGCTCCAAACTGTACGGCGGTTACGCGTCCCACACCGCGCCCGCGGTCAATTACTTCACAACCTACGAGATCGCTAATATATGCCACGCCTGGTTCGAGCTGTGCTCGTTGCGCGCGCGGGACTTGCAACTCGCACCGCAGGAACGTTTCCGCGTCGTTGATGGAGTCGACGCCCTTCAGCTTCAAAACCAGGCTGCCCTTATGCGGCCAAAATTCTTCCAATTCGACCTCGCGGCGCTTGTCGTCTTCTCCCAGTGCGAACAGATGCATGCCGGGAGAGAAGCGGTCGGGATGACTGGTATGCAATTCGACGGCGATTTCGCCGTGGCGGCCTTGCGTTTTCAGAACGCGGGCGACAGTGATGAAGTCGTCGTGGATGGTCGGTCTCCTGGGCTTTCGAGGCCCCGGTTAGCAAGACCTCGCGGGCAAGAGTGCCCGCGCCACACAAGCTTAGTCTTCCACGATTTCTAGGGCGTAATCGCGGTCTTGCTTGTCGCCAATGGCGCGGACCAGACTTCGCATGGCCTTCACCACCGAGCCTTGGCGCCCAATGACCTTGCCCACGTCCGTAGGGGCGACCTCAAGCTCCAGCACGATTTCGCCTTGGTCGTTGAACTGATCGACCAAGACGGACTGAGGAGCATCCACCAGAGAGCGAACTATGTGCTCGATCATGGCCTTGGCATTCGGGGCAGTACCGTGTGCGTCCTCATGGGGTGGGGTCATGGGAAAGCTCCTTTAGGGGCGTCGGTCGGGACGACAAAGATTATGCAGTCGCGGCCACTGGGGCGGCAGCAGGCGCGTGCTTTACCAGCTTGCCTACGCGCTCGGACATTTGAGCACCCTTCGAAACCCAGTAATCCACGCGGTCGCGCTTGAGGTCGATGGTGCCGGGGTTGGTGCGGGGATTGTACGTGCCGACCACCTCAACGGGCAGACCGTTGCGGGCGCGTTCTTTTTCGATGACGACAATGCGATACAGCGGCTGTTTCCGCGCACCTGTGCGCGAGAGACGAATCATTAACACAGAGAATTTCCTCGAAGAACTGATTACCGGATGATCCTTACCAGAATACCCAGACCGGAAGACCCAGCGGTGTTCGGACAAACTCTTATTATGCCTGAGGTTAGGGGGGATTTCAAGCAGGGCTGAAGACGCTCTAACCGGCTTACTCTTGCGCGTCATAGTCAGGAACAGACGCCAGCCATTCGTCGAAAACATCGTCGGTTTTGATGTACAGAGGGATCTTAATCTCCTTTTGGTTCTCCTTGCGCGAAACCAGTACGAGCACTGAATCAGCGCCAAAACCTCGAAAGTACCAACTCGCAACCTCTTCGCGGCGCATGGTTCTGGATGAAAAGCCGTTTGTACTCTCGATGACGTCGAAGCTTAAAACTACCTTCGCCATGAGGACGCTGATTAGACAATAGCCTCCCAAAAGGATCATCAGGAAGCTTGCGAGAAAGAGCGCTTCATTCCCGGAACTCTTGTGGTCAACGATCGCGTGGTCAACGATCGCGGTGTAAGTGCCGAAAAAACCGCCAGTTGCGATGCCGACGCCTAGTAGAGCAAGGAAGACCCTCCATGCAATGGACGGTCGATAGGTTATCGGGTAAACGGGCGAATCGAGCGTTAAGTTGGCTACGCCAGGCACATTGCAAATCCTAGCACGTTGTATGTTTCAAAACACGCCTGTGGCTAGCTGCCTGCGCTGCTGTGTTCTGGCGTGATCGCTTGTAACACTTCCTCCGGTTCCGGTCGCTCGGTGTAGTCCGGGTTGGCGGAGGCGTAGAGGATGGTGGCGTCGCGGTCGACGACGTAGGCGGCAGGGATCGGCAACTCCCAGCTAGGGTCTCCGTTGGTGTTGGGGAGGTTGATGAAGACGCGGCGGTAGATTTCTTGCTGGTCGGTGGGCGGGGTGTTGGGGACGCGGTAGACCAATCCGAACAGGTGCCCGACCTGATTGCCTGCGTCACTGAGGAGAGGGAAGCGCGGCTTGTGCTGGTCGTGCATGAAGTAGGAATGCTTGACGGTTTGCGGAGAGATGAAGGCGACGGTGGCTCCGGCTTGCTCGAAGCGCGGCACGTAGGCGTTCATGGCTTCGAGCTGGCCGCAGCAGAAGGGATCCCAGCGTCCGCGAATGAAGCAAAGAACTAGGCGGCCACGGGAGAGAAGGTCCGTTGAGGTAACTGGCTTTCCGTTGTGGTCGAGAAGTTCGAACGCCGGGGCTTTGGCGCCAAGCTGCAGGGTGCGTTTCGCGATTCCGGAACGTTGCAGGTCTTCGACGACTTGGCGATGGACGGCTTGCGTTTCAGCGGGAACGAGCTTTTCGATCAGTGCTCTGCGCTCGGCGAATTGCTCGCGGAGGGGGCGCATGTCCTGGCCGGGCTTCGACTCTTCTAGGGAGCGCCACTTCATGGTAAGCGTTCGACCGATGCCTTAAATCTTAAATCGCGGCGTCCTCGTGAGAATTCCTTTCAGCAACTAATGTCCCGCCGGCACCGCAGGGGGCCTTCGACTCCGCATGACCCTTCGCTTGCGAAGGATCATGCTCCGCTCAGGATGACAGGTTGGCTGTTAACGAGCAACAACACTACATCCCGGGCAGCTTCATCCCGGCCATGCGCCGGGCGAAGCTGGGTTTGCCCATTTGCTTGAACATCTTCCTCATCTGAGCGTATTGGCGGAGGAGGTTGTTGACTTCCTGCACGCTGGTGCCGCTGCCGCGGGCGATGCGCTTGCGGCGGTTGCCGTTGATGACTTCGTGATGGTCGCGTTCGTGGGGCGTCATGGAGCCGATGATGGCTTCGACGCGCGTGATTTGTTTTTCGTCGATTTTGTCGGCGTGCTTTTGCATTCCGGCAAATGGGCCGACGCTAGGCAACATGCCGATCAGGCTTTGCAGCGAGCCCATTTTCTTGACCTGGCGCAATTGTTCGCGGAAATCACCAAGGGAGAAGCCGTCACCGCTGAGCGCTTTGGTGGCGAGGGCCTGAGCTTTTTCTTTGTCGACATTCTGCCCGACGCGTTCGATGAGCGTGGCCAGGTCGCCCATGCCGAGGATGCGCGAGACAATGCGGTCAGGGTGAAACGGTTCTAGCGCGTCGTATTTTTCGCCGATGCCGACGAACTTGATCGGCTGTCCGGTGACTGAGCGGATGGAGAGAGCAGCGCCGCCGCGGGCATCGCCATCCATCTTCGTGAGAACCACGCCGGTGAGAGAGAGCTTCTTGTGGAATTCATCGGCGGAGCGGACGGCGTCCTGTCCGGTCATGGCGTCGGCGACGAACAGAATTTCCTGCGGGTTGAGCAGCTTTTTCAGGGACTGCATTTCGTCCATGAGCTGCTCGTCGATGTGGAGGCGTCCGGCGGTGTCGACGATGAGCACGTCGCAGCCGGTGTTGATGGCTTCGCGGCGTGCTTCTTTTACCAGGCGCTCAACGGTGGCGGTGTTGGCTTCGGTGGCTTCGCCTTCGTAAATCTTGGCTTTGACGGCCTGCGCGACGACTTTCAGTTGCTCGCGGGCGGCAGGGCGGTAGACGTCGACGGAGACAAGTAGCGGACGATGCCCGCCATTCTTAAACCAGTTGGCAAGCTTGCCCGAGGTAGTCGTCTTACCGGAACCCTGTAGTCCAGCCATGAGTACAACTGTTGGGAGCTGCGATGCAAACTTGATGCGGGCCGTGTCGCGGCCCAGGATTTCGATCAGCTCGTCGTGCATGATCTTGACGACCTGCTCGCCGGGCGAGAGCGATCCCGCGACCTGCTGGCCGAGGGCCTTGACCTGAATCTGATCGATGAGCTGTTTGACGACCTTGACGTTGACGTCAGCTTCGAGCAGAGCCATGCGGATTTCCCGCAGGGGCTCTTGGATGTTTTCTTCGGTGAGCGCGCCCTGGCCGCGGAGGTTTTTGAAGGCGCGCTGGAGTTTGCTGGTTAGGTTCTCAAACATGGCAGAACCCCTATTTTAGCAGTGAGGTTTAGGCGAGAGGGCGAGCGAAGACGTTTTTCGCCGCCAGCACGGTGTTGCAGTGGATCGTGACCGTGTCTTCCAAATTGTGGGCGTAGCCGCCCGCATAGGTAACCATGACGGGGATGTTGCGCACGCGCGCCACCTTGAACACAAGCTCATCGCGGCGTTGCAGGCCTTCCAGGGTTAGCGCAAGCCCTCCAAGCTGGTCGTCCATGTAAGGGTCAGCGCCGGCGATGTAGCAGATGAGATCAGGCTCAAACTGCCGTAGCCCGGAGCTGAGCGCGTTGTCCAGCCAGGCGAGGTAGTCATCGTCGCCGATTCCGTCGGGGAGATCGACGTCGATGGACGATGGGGGCTTCCAGGCTGGGTAGTTGTTCTGCTGGTGGAGCGAGATAGTGAAGACGTCGCCGTCACGCGCCTGACGGACAACGGCTTGTGGGTCGTCGGAATCGGGTGTGTCGAGTTCAGTTGTGTCCGCCGCGTCTCCTCCGGATTTGTCCCCCAAAGATTTGTCATTCCGACCAGCGGGAGGAATCTGCTCGGACGAGGTTCTACCCAGCACAGGCGCAGACCGCGAGGGCAAAGGCTTCGTGGGAATTCGCATTCCGGCAAAGATCGACGCCGTGCCGTTGCCCTGGTGTACATCGCAATCTACGGTCATAGCCCGGCGAATCTTGCCGTCGTGTTGCATTCGTCGGATGGCCACGGCCACGTCGTTAATCATGCAGAAGCCTTCGCCGTGGTCCGAAAAAGCGTGATGGAAGCCTCCGCCGATGCTGATGGCGACGCCGTCTTCAAGAGCCTGACGCGCGGCCAGAATCGATCCTCCGGCGGCGAGCCAGAATGCTTTCACCAGTTCCGCAGAGTAAGGGACCTCCAATTGCATCTCCTCACGGGCGGAGAGCGTGCCGGTTTTCAGCTTGTGAACGTAGTCGGGTTTGTGGACCAGGAGGATATCTTCGTCCTTGGCGGGCTCGGGGGTGAGAAAATCTTCGGGCTCGGCGGTTTTCGTTTCCAGCAGACGGTCGCGAATGCGGCGGTACTTTTCAGCAGGGAAGACGTGTTGGCCGATGGGGAGGTAGTAGTCGTCGCTATAGATGAGTTTGTAGGGGAGCATAGCCGTTCAGATTACCCAAGCCACGAGTATTGATATCAGGCGATTTCACCCCTCGGGCTTGCTGCTGTATTACCGACTTTTCGACCCGGACGGGTCTTATTCTGTAATCCGAAGCTTGATTTTGTTCGACGTAACTGTGCTCTGTTCTCGTGACCAAAACGGAACGTTGCGTCGCCGGATATATTTTCGCGCCAAGTCCTCGGACAAGTAGCTTCTGTATTCAGCTAGGAGCTCATAGTCGCCAGGGCTCTTTGTCAGCTGCTTCACGCTCATTTTGAGCTGTGTTCGTTGAAACTCCCCGGGATTCAATAGGATGAAGTCGGTGGACGCGAGGGGAGGCGGATCGTCAATTGGCCAGAGTACGTCTGTAACTTCGTTGCCTTTGGAATCGAACACTCTAATCTTGGAGATTGTGCCCCACTCCCACCGGCGATAAATGAACACCCTGCCATTACCCGTGTTCTCTCGCGTGACTTCAAATTGAACGTTGCCACGCAGACTGCATGAGACTCTGTCGCTAGTCAGGCGAATACTGAGTTGAGTTCTGGTAGTATTTTGCGCGGAAACAATGAGAGCGGATAGGAGTACAGCTGCAAGGATGAATAGCTTCACGTGACTTTCTGCTCCTGCGGCTTTGTCCCTTCAATGATAGCTGGCGTAATCAAGGCGATTGCACCAGCTATTTTCGATGTGCCCTAACGGGCCCTCTGTAAGAAGGCCAGTTTCTGGCTAGTGGCCCCGCACCACAAATTTAGCAGTGCCCAGATTGTCATACCGGTCGTAGACGCGGACGACGACCACGTGTTCGACTGGCCCGTCGCTCTTGGAGGAACTTTTCTTTGCTCCGCCCACAGAAACTCGAATTTCATAGTCCTCAGTCTTCGCATCCGACAGCTTCCCCGCCGGCTCAACAAACTGCCAATCCCCAGCATCCAGGGAATACTCAGCGCGCTTGATGGGCGAAAAGCTATCGATTGCGTGGAAGGTCACGTGAAGTTCGCCATTCGATTCCGCAGACGCCGTTAGCCCTTCTATCCGTGGTGCCGTCGTGTCGATCTCTACTCGCGCGCTTTCTTTTTCGTCCGTAAGACCGTCGCCGGGGCTGTGCGAGGGCGCGTCGGAGGCGACGACTTTGAACGTGTAGCCATCGTCCGGCAGCAAACTCGCCTCAAAGGAATAGAACTTGTCGGTGAGGTTGTCTTTCATCATCAGCCACCGCGACTCGCCATCGCCTCGATAATAGAGTGCGTAGGTGAGCTGGTCGTCGTTGTCGTCGTGCGCGGTCCACTTCACGCCGATGGAATCGAGATCGCGGACGGCGGGCACGGGTTGCTCAAAGTGCGGCTGCGGCGGCCCGTTTGGGTTGCTGCTGGGAATATCCGTGTTCGGCATCTTGGGGATGGCCTGATAATGCACGCCAATTTGAACGGCCACATCGTCCACTTCCGGGGCGACGTTGTTGGGCAGGTAATTGACCAGAACCTTGTCCAACGCGGGCGCCGGGGTTCCGGGATGAAGAACAGCCTTCCACTGCAGGAAACGGGCAGCGGGAGCATCGATCGCGTGATTCGGGCCTAACTTCTTCCAGGCGCTCCAATTGCGGTCGGGGTTGTCGACGTTACCGGCACGCATCCAAAGTTCGACGTTGCCAGAGCTGCGGACTTCCGCCCGTCCCCAGTGCGAGAAGATATGCGCATCGAAAACGTCGCTTTCGTATTCCCCGTCGCTTGCGGCCGAGGTGCCCAGCGAGAACAGTTTCCCGAGGTTGCTGGTAGCGGCATAGAGGCTGCCGTTCGGAGCCGGAGCGAATGCAGTGACTTGCGTGGCCGCAGTTTTTTGCAGGTCGCTATAGGTGCCGCCGGTACCCGGATTGACGGCGAAGACATGGCCGCGATTGCCCGTTCCGGCAAGCAGGCGTCCTTGCGGGTCGAAGGCGAGGGCGTAAACGATGTCTTCGCGCGCGGACCAAATCTTGAGCGGAGCGCCATCGGGCGCAATGCGGTAGATTTCAGAACCGCTGGTCGCGCCGAGGGCGGGAAACGGAAACGGTCCGCTGGGCATCGGTGATGCGGACCCGCCCATGGTAACCGTGCCTGGACCGCCGGCGGAGGTGCCAAACGTGGGTGTCGCGACAGGAGAAGGGTTCCCAAAACCGCCGAATTGCGGGGTAACACCCCGCTTCTCGCCCACGCCCGCGGCGTAGATGTTGCCTTGGTCATCGACCGCGAGAGCCGTGATCTCCCGTTTGGCCGCGCTGTAGAGGACAAAAGCTTCGCCGGATGGCGTGATCCGATATACGAGGCCGCTGCCGTCGGAACCCGCGATGAGGTTTCCCTTCCGGTCAAAGGCCAGCTT
>Ga0137409_10007544_pt1 | contig 11166 bp, 7 predicted proteins | sample CZODoug1_16funga_FD_122059 | JGI IMG/M metagenome (GOLD analysis project Ga0137409, IMG submission 122059) | Vadose zone soil fungal communities from Angelo Coast Range Reserve, California, USA - CZODoug1_16fungal (Hybrid Assembly) | ecosystem: Environmental > Terrestrial > Soil > Vadose zone... | reverse complement strand
TCTTCAGACTGCTTGGGCTCGGTAATGTCACGGACAATCGTGAGCCAACAATGCTCGCCATGAAGTTCGAGCGGCTCGGCCGAGAACGTGATCAGGCGCTTTTCGCCCGATTTCCGCTGCACTTCGAATTCAAAGTCGCGAACATAATTTTGTTCTTTCAGTATCTCCACTATGCGCCGGCGATTCACGGGATCAACAAAAAGCCCCAGGTCAATAGTGCTTTTTCCGATCATTTCATCCCGGTCATAGCCGGTCAGCGAGACGAAGCTATCGTTGACTTCAAGAATGACCGCGTCGGCGAGGCGGGAAATGACAAGACCATCAGGGCTGGCGCGAAACGCTTTTGAGAAACGTTCCTCGCTCTCGCGCAACGCTTCCTCGGCCTGCTTGCGCTCGGTAATGTCGCTTGAAGCCGCGATCCAACAACGCTCCCCATGGATTTCGAGCGGCTCGGCCGAGAACCTGACCATGCGCTTTTCGCCCGATTTCCGCCTCACTTCAAATTCAAAGTCACGAACGTAATGTTGCTCTTTCAGAATCGCCAATGCGCGCTGGCGATCCGAAGGATCGCCCCAGAGTCCGAGGTCGATCGTGCTTTTTCCGATCATCTCATCCCGGTCATAGCCGGAGAACGAGACGAAGCTATCGTTAACTTCAAGAATGACACCGTCAGAGAGACGGACAATGGCGAGACTATCCGGACTCGCGCGGAAGGCTTTTGCGAAACGCTCCTCGCTCTCGCGCAGCGCTTCCTCGGACTGTTTGCGTTCGGAGATGTCAATAAAAGTGGTGACCGCCAGGACCTTGCGGCCTTCCGGGTCGTTGATCGGCGCGGAATCGACCGAGAGGAAAGTCTCCGTCCCGTCGCCGCGTCTGTACTTCATCTCTTCGCCCTTGATCACGTCTCCGGAGATGAGAGCGCGCGCGAGGGGATACTCTTCCGGCCGATAGGAACTGCCGTCCTCGCGCAGGGCGCCGTATTGCGCGAATCCCCGATAGTCGTCAGAGGGCAGCATCGGGTGGCGCAAGAGCCGCTCTGATTCGCGGTTGCAGAAGAGCAGACGGCCCGAAGGCGCTTCAGCGACAATTACGCCGACGGGCATCTGTTCGAGAATCTGTCTCAGACGATTGCGCTCGGCTTCGATCTCTTTGTGCAAGCGCTCGCGCTCGGCCTCCGCTTTTTTTCGCCCGCGGATGTCGTGAATGATGAACTGCGCGAACTGCCGCCCGTTCCAATCGAACCGCACGGCGCTGATTTCCACCGGGATGAGCTTGCCGTCATCGCGCCGAAACACGATTTCGACCTGGCTCTCCGGCAGATCGCCGGTCAGCAGATCGGTCAGACAGCCGCGGTATTGATCCACGCATCTGGGCGGAAAGAAGTCGAAGAGGTTCCGTCCGATCACCTGCTCCGGCGCGACGCCGAGCATGCGCTGCATCGACTGATTGGCCAGATGAATCGTCCCGTCCTCGCCGGCGATCACCACGCCGTCAGGCGAGATTTCGGTGAGCAGCCGGTACCGCTCTTCGCTCGCGCGCAGCGACTCTTCGGCCTTGACGCGAGCGGTGATGTCGCTCATCGCGCCGGCTATCAGAATTGGCGTTCCACTCTCGTCGTAAAACTTCTGGGCCTGGTCGAGGATGTAAACATAGGAGCCGTCGGCGCGGCGGAACCTGTATTCGTCGAACCAGTTGCGGTCGTCGTTCCGCATGAACTTCTCAAAACGGGCTTTGACTCGCCCAACGTCTTCGGGATGAATGCGGTCGTACCAGTCCTCCAGACCTGGCTGCAAACCTCCGGGGCGGCTCCCAAACAACGGTCTCGCTCGTTCGCCCCACCACAACTGGTTGGTCTTCAGATCGATCTCCCAGATCGAATCCTGAGTGGCGTCGGAGATGCGCCGCAGCCGCTCCTCGCTCTCGCGCAGCGCCTGTTCGGCCCGCTTCTGCTTGGTGATGTCGCGCTGTGTTCCCCAAGCGCGGACGATGGCCCCATTCTCCCCATTCTCCCCATTCTCCCCATTCTCTAGGATGCCGGTCAGGTTGTTCAGGAAGTATCTCTTGTTCCCATACCGATCGACCTCATGCGATTCGGAGTCCGTCAGGTTGAAACCGGAGCGCCTGAAAGCGCGAAGATGGTCGATGTTCCGCGGATCCGATTCGACGAGCAGATCGCCGATCCGCGCGCCTATGATCTGATCAGCGGTCTCGTAGCCGTACATTCGCGCCATCGCGTCATTGCATTCGGCGAGGTAGCCGTATTTGAAGAGCATCTCGATCTGCTCGTCTTCGGGAAGGTTAACCGGGATCGGCTGTTCGAGTTCGAAGCGCCAGATCGCTTCCGAACTATTCGCGATGAAGGCGCGGTAACGCTCCTCGCTCTCCCGCAGGCTTCTCAGCGCCCTCGCCCGCTGAACCGACTCCCAGCACCGGTTGGCCACCCTCGTTACAACATCGACCTCCCAAGGTTCCCAATGGCGCGGCGTCTTCTGGCTGACGACCATCCTCGCCACGTAATGTCCGTCCTTGTTCAGCGGAGCGCAAATCAGAGCCCGGACCTCCGCCTGCCGGTACGCCGAGAGATCTCTTCCGGCCAATGCCCCGGCCTCGACGTCGTCGACCACAAAGGGGCGATTTGCGCGCATCATCCGCAGCGCCTCGACGCCTAAATCGTCCACGCTGAACCGGCCCACGACGCTGGGGAGTTCGCCGCGGGTGTACTCGTTCGTAATCTCCAGGTAGTTTTCATTCACCTCGATCTCGGCGTAAGCGCAGCGGTCCACGCCCAAATGTTCGCCCAGCATCCGGGCGGCGGCGGCCATAAGCTCTCCCGGGTCGGCCAGCGGACGCAGCGCCTGATTCAGGTCGGCGAAGAAACGGACCTTCTCCTCCGACAGCTTGCGCTTGGTGACATCGCGCGTGATTATCGTGAACCCGCGCAGACTCCCTCTGTCATCATGTACCGCGGCGATGACCCCGCTCGCCCAGAAACGCGAACCATCCCTGCGGACTTGCCAGCCGCTCACTTCGTAGCGCCCCTCGGCCGCCGCGATCTCCAGAACGCGTTGCCGCTTGCCGCTCTCAATATCCTCCGGCGTGTAGAAAACCGAAAAATCGCGCCCGACGATCTCATTCGTCCGATACCCATTGATCCGCTCGGCTCCGGGATTCCAACTGACCACTCGCCCCTGCGCGTCAAGCATAAAGATGGCGTACTCCTTGACGCCTTCGACCAGCAGCCGAAAGCGCTCCCTGGTCTCCCTCTCAGCTTGAATGCTCCCTCTGAGCCGCGACAAGGCCAGGCTGAAGAGTATCCCGAATATTCCGAAGGAAATGGCTCGGATTTCATCTAATCGGCTATCGTAAGTGAATATCGAATACTTCGGCTCGAAGAAGAGGTAATCGCTGACCAGTAGCGATAGCATGATCGCCAGCAGCCCCGGCCAGAACCCTCCATACCACGAGGTTATGATCACCACAATACCGAACAGCAAAAACGGCGCGCTCTCGCCGAGGAGCGGATCGAGCTCCAGACGAATGGCCGTGGCGAGCGCGACGCTTAGGACCGCCACGCCATAGGGCGCCAATTGCTTTAATGAAATCATCCGCATAACGCCTCGCAGGGCTGAGTATGGGTGTATTGCAAGCGCTACAATCCCCCGATGAAATAGCGACGCAATTTATAGTCCAATGGCTTTTTAGAGCGTTTTGAACTTTTCATAAGCGCTTGCCCGCAATCGCGTCGACGCGTAATATGCGCAGCCTGTAATAACGCCCCAATTCACAAAAGACTCACGAAAGACTCACGAAAGATTTATGTTGCGCTCACTGATGCATTACTTCGAGCGAAGATTACATGCTCGCGACGACGGCGCGCGCGTATCTCATCCTTTCGAGTGGGGGCTGGAATTTCTCGACGCCGGCCCTGACCTGTCTGACCTGCCTGACCTGCCTGACCTGCCTGACCTGATGGATTTGGCGCGCGATTCTCATAGCGCGCGCCAATTCATCAAGCAGTTCAATGAGAAGACGCTAGAGGCGAGCGACGGTTTTTACACTCCGCCGCCCGGTCGCCGGTCCGATTTCGAATCCTCGGCGTCCGAATCCGACTGGCGGCGCTTGAAATTTCCGAGCGCGGTCATCACGCCTTATGAAAAGAACAACCTGGTGTACGCCAAATTCTTCCCGGCCGATAGGGGCGACAGCGCGGTGATCGTTTCGCCTCAGTGGAACGCGAAGGAAGATTCGCACGTGGCGCTCTGCCGCGGTCTGAACCGCTTCGGGGTTTCGGCGCTGCGGTTGAGCCTGCCCTATCACGACCAGCGGACGCTCGACGGCTTCACGCGGGCCGATTTCCTGGTCAGCGCCAACATCGGGCGCACGATCCAATCCATCAGGCAGGCGGTTCTCGACGTCCGCCGCGCGGCCGATTGGCTCTTCTTTCAAGGCTATAAGCGCGTGGGAGTGATAGGGACGAGCATCGGCTCCTGCGTGTCGTGGCTCGCCTTCATTCACGACGAGCGGCTGGAAGCGGGCGTCTTCAACATGGTTTCGAGCTGGTTCGGCGACGTGGTCTGGCGAGCGTTGACCACGACGCACATCAAAAGAAGTCTGGAGACCGAATTGACGGCCGAGGAAGTCCGTGAAGTTTGGAAGACGATCAGTCCGAGCGCGCATGCCGGCAGGCTGGCCCGCGAGCGTCGCCCCGTCCTGTTCATCTCGGCGAAATACGACCTGTCTTTTTTACCCGATCTGGCGCAAATATTCTTCGACGATTGCGACCGCCACAACGCGCCCGCTCGGAAAGTGTTTCTACCCTGCGGGCATTACACCATCGGACAGACGCCGTTCAAATACATCGACGCGTTCCACATCATTAATTTCTTCCGCCGGTTGTGGCGATGAGCCGAAGTGAGCCTGAAAGTGGAATTTTCATCCTTACGGCAAGCGACTGCGTGAGGAGAAGCCGAAGAGGATTTCTCCGTTTCATGACCTCAACGGCTTTGTTTATCACCCGAACTGGTTGCATAACCTCTTGATCGCTTCCTCTATGGGAGGCTTGAGACTGTGACCACAAATTCCGTTAGCATCAGAGAGTTTGAACGGGTTGAGTGCCCTAGTTAGAGGAGTCCCCCTCGCACGATCTCCTCGACAGATGCTAAGAAATATTCCAAGTTCTGAAACCGACATTGAGCAGCCCCTACCCGGGAGAAATTTGATATATCTGGCATACTTTTTGCCCAAAGAGCTGGAGGATCTTTCTTCGTAGGGCAGTGACCCCCTCAATGACTATTTTGACGTACCCTTGCACGGAAAAGGTCACGCGATTGATGCCCTCCAAGAGTTGGAAGATCCAGCGGAGGGTCGGTCGGGACGTCGGCTGCCCGATCTGGTTGGGGAGGGTGTCGTGTTGCCGTGCCAACTGGTGTCGCATCCGGCGCTGGGCCACGGTATAGACCAACAACGCCAGGGTCATTACCATCAAGAGACCTTGGATCCGGGAGGGCTTTTTGACAAACAGCGACGACACAAAAAACACCGGGTCTTTGAGAAACCGAAAGCCCCCTTCCACCGCGCTTTGTCCTTTGTAGCCAGCGATCACCTCTGCATCGGTCAAGGCCGTGTCGGGGATCGTGGTGCCTAGGACGAAACACGCCTTGCGTTGCTGCTGGTGAATGATCTTGGCAGAATCAGCCACCGCGCTGGCGTGGATTTGCCACTGGAGCGCTTTGATGGGGGTCCCTGGGGTGGGGCGCCCTTTGCGAGCATACTGGATATGCGGCGTGAGGGACACCTGTGCCACTTGATGATAGCGCCAGCGCTGGGCAATCGTCTCCAGGGCGGTCTGGGCTTCGGTCTCCGACGCAAACCGTTGGGCCTGGAGATGGAAGCACTGCTTCTGCACCTGCTCCGCCTCTTTCGCCTGAGCGTTGGCGAGCGTATGTTCCGCCCGCTGCCAGGCGTCCTGCGACGCGACGATCAACCACCGTTGCGCCATGCCATAATGACACAGCTCCACCCGCTGGTACCTGACGGTCTCCTCCAGGGGCTGCCACTGACCCCAGGCCCAGGCCTGCGCGATGAGCTGCTGGGTGACCTTCAAGGTCTCGGGAATCCGGGTAATAAAGGGGAGTCGGGCCAAGTTAGATGCATTTGCTTCGGTGTATAATTTGGCGTCAGCGATCAAGTACCGAGGGGATTCACTCGCCTGAAACTGCGCAATCAGTGCCTCACAGCGTGCCTTGAACACCACGGTATCCGACGCATTGCCGTCCCAACTCTGGCTCAGAAACGGCACACCACCATCTTGGGACACGATCAATTCCAACACCGCTTGCTTCAAATCCGGCCGGTGATCCTTGGAATAGCCGTGGGTGATCGCAATGGCCTGGGTGTCCGTCTCCGGCACATACGCCCCTGTGAGGGAAAAACTGGTAGTGTCCAGACAGTTGAACTTCAGCGCAACCCCTTCCTGCTGGCACACCGCCAGCGCGACCTCGCTGAACAACGTGTCACAGCCGTAGGCGAAGCCTTTGTCGAGGCTCCGCCCCAGCTTGAAGCGGTTGAAATGCTCCGCGGAGACGCCTTCGCGGAAGAGCAGGGCAACCGGCTTGTTCGCGAAAAACTGTGGGGTTAAGGAGAGGGGGCGATCTGAAAAGCCCAGACCATTGAGGATCATGCCGGCCACTGCTTCCCCGGTCGTGATGTCCTCCTGGTCATCGGGCTGAATGCGCGCGTCAATCATCTCTATGATACCCAAGTCCTTTATGACGCCTGCAATGATTCCTAAATGGTCCAAGCGTTCCACGGTGACGACGTCCATAGAGGTCCCTCCCCTGAGTGGCTCTGAGTAGTCAGGATATTCAGAGGAGGATAAATCGTTTTTCCGCTATGTACACCTGCTCAATGTCGGTTTAAGTGCTCGATAGCATTGGAAGCTGTACCTTAACCCAGTTTACTTATGTGCCATAGAAAAAAGAAAAACTATTGAAAAACAATAGATTGCACGTCTTAGACAACATAAATATGTACGTCACATTATATGCGCTGCAGCACATATCCGTTCGGCTGCTACACACACCCCCTCAACAAACTCCCTGACAAGTTGATCGGTGTCTCGGCCTCGGTGCGCCAGGGGTTGCGCTCGAAGTTCCACGCCCTGCTGCACCGGTGTCGCCAGCGCAACAGCTTACGGGTGGTGGCGTTGGGCCAGCGCTTACGCCGTTTTGCCGACCACATCACCGCGACGCTTGGCGAGGAGCACGGCGAATGCGTACGCCACTGGTTCCAGAACAAAAAAGCGGGCTGGTATGCGGTCCTCGAAGACCCCCAGATGCCGGCGATGAGCACGGTGCTCGATCAAGCCCACAACGCCATCGACCGCAAGCTCTTCGCCATGAAGGGGTTCCACCATCCCGGTGGGAGTCAAGGGGCCTTTCTCACGGGGCTCGCGCACCTGTACAATCTGATTCCTTACCAACGCCGTGCCCTGCACGCAGGCAAGTGTGGGGTGGAAGTTGAAGGCGGGCGATTGCCCACCGCAGACTGGATGCTCAATCTGCAAATCCTCACGTCAGGAGGCTATCAGTGTGCGCCTGCACCCCCCAACCACTAAATTCGGGGGAATGTGATAATTTCTGCTTACCGCACGCCAGTTTACGCCACCCGCTGCTCCAGCCGGAGCCAACGCACGGCACGGGCTCGGCTAAGCGCTGGCAGCCACAGACGCCCGCCATGGTCGCGGGACTGACGGATCACGTCTGGACGCTGCGCGAGGTGCTGCTCTTTCGCGTCCCGCCGTGGCCACAACCAGCGCAGGGGTGAGCAAGAGAGAGCAGGGGAGGGAGCGACAGGTCGCCGGGAGCGGACGCGGGGTCGGTGTGTCCGCACGGCCGGCTGTGAGGGCGTCACCATGGGTGGAAAGGCCGCTGGGAGGCCATGAGGGTTCTCTCCTCTAGGCCTTTTTGCTCTTGTAACGGTCGACGGGTGAGCCCGCGATATTTATCCGCATTGAGCAGGTACACGACCAAATAAATCAGTCAATCGGGAAACAACGGGCGGACATCGTCATGAGCCTCTTCCGCGAAATCAAAAGCGGGATAACGACTGTTGCGCGTTGGAACACCATAGAAGAAGGGATGAGGAGTTTAGCTCATAATACTATGATCTATAAGTCCCAATGGTAACGAGGCTTGAATGCAGCTATGCCGATATAGCGATGCTCAATTGCGCTTAGTCGCTGTATCTACGATTTTACGACTAACCACAAATACGCCTTTAAGATTAGAATTCTTTCTGTATGGGTCAATGGCTGCTAGCGTGTCCAAACGAGAGCAGGGAGATGCTGGGAATAACGGATAACCTCTGAATCCCTCACAAGGGGATGCTGTGGGCATGCTGAGCGTACAAGTTCAAATTTAGGTTAAACTCTGTAGGCTAAAGGATAAGACGGGGACAATCGCTACAACACCGTAAAAATGCTGGAGCTTCTCGCAGCGACCTGCGCGTTGGAACACCACATTTGTCTTAGTTGCGCGCTGCTACACCACGTGTGCAACTGACCTGCGCGCTACTACACCACATTTTCCGCCAACCTGCGCGCTACTACACCACGTTTTCCGCCGACCTGCGCGCTGCTACACCCTATGGTCACTCTCAGTTGCGCGCTGCTACACCATATTCTACTGCACACTCAAGCGTTTCAAGCGCGCGTTGGCTTTTTTCATCTCGTTGATAAAGTCCATATCGGGCTGCAATGTATAAGCAATGTCTACAAGCCTGTTACGCGGCCCGCGTACGATATCTTTTGTAAACTTCATGAGCACCCTCTTTGTTTTCAGTTCTTCAAGCGCATTGTCGATTTCGCGGGCATTATTATTGCCACGCTTAGACTGGTATGCTCCACTATCCCTCAAGATCGTGCTCATGCGGATCGTATAGGGGCTTAGCAAGCCAGCCTGAATGTAATTGTGTGCGAGGCGCTTATGTAACCATCGCGAAAGCCGGTGTTTATAAGACATATACGTGAGGTAATCGAACTGACGGTAGGTAAGATGGTCGATAGAGGCTGTCACCAGCGGATTAAACTGCACATAACACCGAGCATCTTTGGGATTCTGAAGCCAGTCCTCCTTGCTGGCAACAAGGAGGACTGGAAAGATCGGAGCCTGGATAATGGCTGTTCCATCGGCTTTCTGCACACTTAAGCTGGCCAAGTTGCAGATTTTAAGGCCTTCGAGCAAATCCGGCAGATTCAGGGCATGTCCCCTTGCCCACAGTTTTTTTCTTAAGGCATAGAGTGTGAACTGGACCCCTGCCCTATCATCAAGGTAGACGCCGTTGAGGCGATCAGAGGCAATTTTACGCAGTGCTTCCTCAATAATCTCTTCGCGGTAACTGGGATAGTATTCCCGCTCTTGCCCATCCTTATACTGCATACGCGCTGGGCGCATTTTCAATTTATAGGACTCACCTCGGTGCTCAAACTCCCGTTCAAGGATGGGGAGGTATTTACCAGATTCACGTCTTCCAGCCATATGTTTGGTCGGAAAATACTTGGGCACGGCGTCATAGAGGTCTATCGTATTCGAATATTTGTCATCGGTTTCGGGCAAGAACGTCTGAAAGAGCGACAATTGTTTCGGCTGGGTCCGAACCAACGTCATCATCTTTCCGTACACATCTTTTCCCTTCACACGATCGCTTTTACCTGTCTTGAGATTGACCATAGCATTTCCTCCCATAGTGGCAAGACCATACCATGCGTCCGCTCCTTGGACGAGTGCGCGTATAGCACCCGATCGCTGTTTTTGCGTTCAGCCTACTCCTACTCCGGGAAACGTTCCTCGAGAAGCCGACGGATTTCATCGGCCATTTTGACCCCCTGCAAGGCGCATTGCGCCTTGATACGCCGGTGCAGCCGCGCTGGAACGTCAATGGTAAATCGCTTCATGGGTTCATCAGCCGCCCCCTGGCGATGTCTGACCCAAGCCTCTGCCGAAGGCTCACGCGCGGCGGGTGCTGGCTTTGCGCTTATGGCGACCTTTTTGCTCATGGGAAAGCGTCCTAATCTCTGCAATTAACGCGAGGATTTCCTGTGCGCCTGCTTCCTTCGGATCGGTTTCCAGCACCGTCAATCCTTGAGTGGCGCTCTCGGCGAAAGCCACTCGCTGACAGATCGCCGTCTCGAGAACAGGCAACGCATAGTGTGCTAAGGCTTCTCTGACATCTCTACCGATAGCCGTATTTACGATTTTACGACTAATGACAAATACGCCTTTCAGATTCTCCTTAAAAGCGATGGCCTCCTGCACCAAGTCGACAATTTCTTTGGCAGCCCAGACGTCGTAGGGCGACGGCTGGACTGGAATGAGCGCCACATCGCTGGCCAATGCCGCCGATCGGGTCACTTCATACACGCGTGGGGGGCCGTCAATGATGATATCGTCATACTGTGCTGCAAGGGTATCCATATCACGGTGCAGGGAGGGTTTCGGTTTACCAAGCACCGTAAACAAGGGCGCGGCGGAGCGGGCCATTTCCCAATCCAAGGCGCTGCCCTGGGGATCGGCGTCAATGAGCAAGACATGCCGTCCCTCTCGGGCTAGGGCTGCTGCCACGTGCACGGCAATAGTGGTCTTGCCGACGCCGCCTTTCTGGTTGAGAACCCCGATAATCATAAGAGCCCCCTCCTTTGCTGGGAGCGTCAAAGCGTGAAACCGCAAAGCTGTAAAATCGTAAAAGCGATTATGTGAAATGTCAAGGGAATTTACAAAAACAGAAAGCCGATTTCTCGTGTAGACGCATAGTCGTGTAATCGTGTAATCGTACAATCGTGAAAGAGCTTTTCTTTTCACTGAGGGTCCAAGAGCAGCCGTCAGTCATGTTACGGTAAGCCGCATGTCATGAGCAGCGAAGGGGGTCGCACGTCCATATGTTGCTGTCCGGTCCTGGAACACCAGGCCCCTCCGCTCCCCAGCCGCCTCCCCTAGAATTCCTGCAGGTGCTCCCGGAGCGTCCTCCCCGTGTACTCCTTCCGCGCCACGCCGCGGTGCTGGAGCAGCGGCACGACCTGCTCGACGAACGGGCCGACAGAGCCTGGCCACAGCCCCTGCCGGATGGCGAACCCGTCGCCGCCAATGGCCTCTATGGTGCGGACCATACTGT
>Ga0137409_10007543_pt1 | contig 11168 bp, 8 predicted proteins | sample CZODoug1_16funga_FD_122059 | JGI IMG/M metagenome (GOLD analysis project Ga0137409, IMG submission 122059) | Vadose zone soil fungal communities from Angelo Coast Range Reserve, California, USA - CZODoug1_16fungal (Hybrid Assembly) | ecosystem: Environmental > Terrestrial > Soil > Vadose zone... | reverse complement strand
TCACTGAGACGAGCATGATATTCATGACACCGATGCCGCCCACCATCAAGCCCACCGATGAGATAACCACCATGGCGACCGCGATGCCGCCGGTGATGGAGTGAAAGGTGCTGATTAGATTTTCAGTGGTCTCGATGCCAAAATTATCAGGGGCCCCGAAGGGAACCTGACGACGAACGCGCAGCATGTCAGTCACCTGATCCATGGCCTCTTGCATCATTCCGGGCCTGGCCACAGCCAGCACATACACATCATCAGAGTTGGGTTTCAGTTTGCGTGCGTTGTTGTAGGGCAGGTAGATGACGTTGTTCTGGTCATCGCTGCCGCCGGTAAAGAGGAATTGCTCGCGCTTTTGCAGGATGCCAACCACACGGTATTCCTCAGATCCGATCTTAATCGTATTGTCCAAAGGGGAGCCAAACGGAAAGAAGTCATCGGCCACCTTTGAGCCAATCACACAGACATTCTGATTCTGATCATTTTCAAATTGTGAGAAAAAGCGTCCTTCAGCGACGACTTGCGTGCCGGCCTTTTCAAATTCAGGCAATGTGCCCTGCAACCCTACGGAAGCGGAAGTTTTGCCACCGCCGCTGACCAGGATTTTCTTTCCAAAGAAGTTGTTGGTGATCTCGAGGAAAGGGACGGCAACTTCTACTGTCGGCAATTTGGAAAGCGCAATGGCATCGTCGTACGTCAGGTTCTTTCGCAAGCGCTCTTCACGTGAGAGGCGGCCGACGTGAATGCCTGGATTGTATTTGCTGATGTACATTGAGCGCGTGCCGAAAGATTCGACTTCTTTGGTAAAGGCGGTGTCGATCCCACTAATAATCGAGGCAATCAGCATCACCGTGACCACGCCGATAATCACTCCGATGATTGTCAGGAATGAACGCAGCTTGTTGGCCCGCAGCGTAGCCAGGGCCAGCCAGAGATTTTCCAGTATGTCGCTTCTGAGTAGCTTCATTGTCTTGATCCTTCGCTAGCCGTCGGCGCGTAAAGCCTCAATCGGATCCAATCGAGCCGCTTTCCACGCGGGCACGATTCCGGAAAGAACTCCCACCCCGCCCGACGCCGCCAGGGCGCCCAACACCGCGAGGATCGAAAGGTAAGTGGGAAAGAAGGTCGCGGTAACAATCTTGCCCACGACCCACGCGAGAAATATTCCTACCGCGCCGCCGATCGTGGCTAAGGTTAAAGCCTCGAACAAAAACTGTTTCAGGATGTCGGCCTTCCGGGCTCCGAGTGACTTGCGCAGCCCGATCTCCTTGGTTCGCTCAGTCACTGAAACCAGCATGATATTCATAATCACGATGGCGCCTACGATCAGCGCAATTCCGGGAACGAAAATGGCCACCAGAAAGATCGTGCCAAAAAGTCGATCGCGTAAACCGGTGATCGCATCGGGCGTAACGATGCCAAAATTATCTTTCTCGTTCGGACCCAAATGCCGGCGCGCACGCATCAGGAATCTCGCTTCCTCAACGGCGTCGTTAAAAGTCTCATCCGTTTTTGACGTCGCGGTAAAGTAGAGCGAGCGCTGCCGAATCAGAGGCCCAAAATCGAGCGAATATGTCTTCAGCGGAATTACGATGAAGTTGTCCTGCGGAATGCCGAAGACTGTCCCCTTAACGGCTTCTACTCCGATGACCCGGTAAGGCAAGCCGCGGATCGAAATCTCGCCGCCGATCGGATTACCGCCCGGAAAAAGTTTGGTGGCGATGTCCGCGCCGATATAAGCCACGCGCGCAGCGCCGTCGGCTTCAATATCGGTAAAAAACCGGCCATCGGCGATGTTGCGATTGTCGATGTCCGCGGTATTCGAGGTGGCGCCGCTGACAAAAATATCCTCCAGCACCTGATCGTTTCGTTTGACTTCTGAAGGCGTGCCGCGCGCTTTCGCGCCGAGCTTCGCGATGAGCGTCGCACGTTCTTTCAGGTATTCGTAATCCTCAAGCGTAAGATCTTTGTTGCGTCGCTGGGCCGCCGCGATCGTGTCCGTGTCTTTGAAATCTTCGAACGGATTGAAGCGTTGGACCGAAAACGACTTGGCCCCGATGCCGGCGATTTTTTCGTCGATGTAAACGTTGAAACCCTGGATCAGCGAAACCACCGTCACAAAGGCGGTCACGCCGACGATCATGCCCAGCAGAGTCAGCGCCGAACGCAGCTTGTGCGCCCAGATTGCCGCCACCGCAACTTTCAAAATTTCGATTAGCTTCACTGTTAGTTAATACGGCCTACAGAGGATTTGGTTACGCTTTGAGAGCTTAGGGCTTCGAGTGTAGAGCTTTGGCCAAAGATTCCAAATTCTCTTCCAACTCCAAAGCTCTAAATACTAAGCTCTAAGCCCTGCCCTCCTTCATTCGTACCGTAGCGACTCAATAGGATCCAATCGCGCTGCCTTCCACGCCGGCCACAATCCGAAGATGATTCCGACGGCGGCTGAGATTCCTACGCCCACGACTATGGCCCACACCGGAACGAACGCCGGCAAGGGCGAGTACTTGTTCATCAGAATACTGGCAAGTTCGCCGATCGCCAGTCCGATCAGCCCGCCGATAGCTGTCAGCACCACGGCTTCGATCAAAAATTGCGAAAGAATATTCAGACGTGTCGCGCCCACAGCTTTGCGCAACCCAATCTCCTTCGTCCGTTCAGTAACCGACACCAGCATGATGTTCATCACCCCAATGCCTCCAATCATCAGCGCCACGAACGAAATCGCGGTCAGCACCAGATAAGTCGCGCCGGTAAGTTGATTGTAGACATCCAGCAGCGCGTCCTGTGAAGAGATGCCAAAGTTATTCGTCGCTCCGATGGGCACGCGGCGGCGGCGGCGCAGGATGTCGGTCATCTCATCGACCGCGGACTTGACGTATGCGCGCGATACGGGCCGGACAATGATGACGTAGATGCTTTCAGGGAAATGCAGCTCGGGGTAGTACTTTTCAAACGTCTTGATGGGAATGAAGATCGAATTGTCGCGCGACTGGCCAAGAAAGTTTCCCAACGGTTCCATTACGCCAATGACGCGAAAGGGCCGGCCGGCAATCTTTACTTCTTTTCCCAGCGGATCCGTGAAGGGAAAAAGGGCCCGCACCAAATCCTGGCCGACCACGCAGACGTTGGACTTTTCCTGAACGTCCAGATCCGTGATGAAGCGGCCGCGGCCGACATAGCTTGATTGCGTGAATTCGTAATACGGCGTGACCCCGAGCAGGATCGGAGTGTCGCTCTGCTTGTCTTCAAAGCGCACCGTCTCGGCAATCTTGCGATAGAGTGGAGAGACGCTCAACACCGAAGGCGCTTCCCGACGAATCGCGTCGGCGTCTTCGAGGTTGAGTTCTTTGCGATGCAGTTCTTCTGAATTTGGCTGATGGCCAAAGCTGGGATCGAACTTCGTCGCCCAAATTGAGTTTGAGCCCAACGCTTCAATCTGTTCTGCGAAAGCTTTGTTAAGCCCCTGTATGATCGACACCATGAAGACGACGGTGATCACGCCCACACTCACACCGAGAATCGTCAGCATCGAGCGCAGCTTGTTGGTGCGCACGGTGTCGAAAGCCATGTAGGCGGATTCTTTTACGTCGGCGAAATTCATAAGAGAGTGCCACAGAGACACAGAGACACGGAGTTCAAAAAAGCGGCAAGGTTGTCGACTCTTCTTCGTGACATTTCTCTGTGTCTCAGTGCCTCCGTGGCTAAACCTATTCCGCTCTTAACGCTTCAATCGGATCCAGCTTCGCCGCTCGCCAGGCCGGCCACAAACCGCTAATGATGCCTACCAGAGACGACATGCTGACGCCCAGGACCGCCGACCAGACACTGAAAAGTAAAGGGAAACCGATCAGCAAAGCAATCAGCCAGGCCACCCCGAACCCGCTCAGGACCCCGAGCGCACCTCCAATCGCCGTAACAGTAACAGCTTCGATCAAGAATTGCGTCAGGATGTCTTTCCGGCGCGCGCCTACCGCTTTGCGAATGCCGATCTCCTTGGTCCGCTCAGTGACTGAAACCAGCATGATGTTCATTACCACGATTCCGCCGACCACCAGCGAAATCGCCGAGACGCCAATCGTCACAATGTAAATGTTTGAAGTCGCGCTTTTGTAGAGATTCAGAAAGACATCCTGGGTCTCGAGCGCAAACCCATCGTCTTCGTCGCGAAATGTCCTGCCCCGACGGTTGCGCATGATGGCCCGGGCCTGGTCTTCGGCCTGCTCGAGCTGCGGCGCTGTTTGCGTCTGGACAAAGACGACCAGCGAGTTGTGCGCGCCAAAATTCTTCTCGAAATTCGCGTACGGAATATAGATCACGTTGTCACGGGAGGCGCCGAAGATCTTTCCCAATGCCTGAAGCACGCCAATAATTGTGTACTTGTGTCCGGCAACCCAAATGTCCTGGCCTATAGAGCGATCCAGCGGCAGATCCGGAAACAGGTTTGTTACGACGTCAACTCCGACGACGCAAACTTCGCGGGCGGCGGAACTTTCAGTTTCGGTCCAAAGGCGGCCGACATCGATCGAGACGCCGTCGATGTCGAACATAGCCGCGGGCATAATCGCGCGTAGGCGTACCCCTTCAAATTTCTGATCGCCATGCTTGGCTATTTCAAAGCTGTTCGCGGCAATGCCGGTGCGCCAGCACGCCGTGCACGAACGAAAGACGGCCTCGGCATCTTCGCGGACGACGTCCTTGCGCTTGTTGAATTTGATGAAATCTTCGCGAGAGGTAATCACCTGCGGCCTTTTGGAAATCGTGAAGACCGTGGAACCCTGTGAAGAAAAAGTCGAAGCGACGGTCTGATCCAGGCCTTTGATGATTGTCACGACAGCGATCACCGCAGTCACCCCCACGATAATGCCGATCAAGGTCAGCCCCGTGCGTAGTTTGTTTTGGCGAAGACTGGAGGCGGCAACCAGGAACGCTTCCCAGATGGCGGCCACGCGAAAGACAGGAAAGGAAGGAATTCGCGCGGGCAGGACAAATCGTCGACCGAAGCGGCGGCCGGGAGGCTCCGCGATTGGTTCGCTGCCGGGGGACATCGCAGCGCCTCCTATCTAACCCGCTCGTCTTTTTCGATCAGCCCGTCGCGGATCGAGATGATTCGGCGTGCTCGAGCTGCGATGTCGTGCTCGTGCGTGACCAGAATGATGGTGTTGCCGTCTTCGTACAGTTTTTCGAACAGGTTCATGATGTCATAGCTGGTGGCCGTATCCAGCGCGCCGGTTGGTTCGTCGGCCAGCAGGATCGAAGGATGATTCACCAGCGCACGCGCGATAGCCACGCGCTGGCGCTGGCCGCCGGAGAGTTCGTTGGGCCGGTGCGTCATGCGATCGGTAAGATCGACGGCGCCGAGCGCTGCCATCGCCATCTCTTTCCGCTTCGAACCCGGAATGCCGCCATAGATCAGCGGCAGCTCGACGTTATGCAGCGCGGTGGCGCGCGCCAGCAGATTGAATGTTTGAAAAACGAAACCGACTTCCTGATTACGAATGCGCGCCAGCTCATCGTCGTCCATTTCCGAAACGTTCTTTCCGTTGAGCCAGTACTGTCCCTGCGAAGGAGTGTCGAGACAGCCAATCAGATTCATCAGCGTCGACTTGCCGGAACCGGAGGGCCCGGTGATGGCCAGATATTCGCCGCGCCGCACGTCAAAGGAAACGCCATGAAGCGCATGCACTTTCTCAGCGCCCATGTCATACGTTTTCCAGATGTCGCGCATCGCGATCAGCAGGTCTTTCCTGCTGTCGTCTGCGGTCAACTTCGGTTGGACGACTACGCCGGAAGAAGTTTCAGATGTGGCGACGGTCGCTTCGGTCATTAGCTACCTCCGCCGGCGTTGGCATTTGCGCCGGAAGCACCGCGGGCCTGGCGCTTGACGGACGTTCCGTCCTTCAAGGTTTTCAAAACGCGACTGGGCCCGGTAATGACTTCAGTGCCGGCTTGTAAGCCGCTGACAATCTCAATGTCGGACTCGCCGGTAATTCCGGTAGTGACCTCGAGGAACTTCACCTTGTTGTTCTTATCCAGAATGTAAACGCCCTTCTGTTCCTTTGGCTTTTCACCCTGAGGCGTAGGCGTGCTGCTGGCAATCGACGGTCCTGGCGAAGGCGCCGGCGGCGCTTTTTCCACAATTGCCTGTAACGGCACGGCGATTACGTTGTTCTTGGTCTTGGTGATGATCGTTGCCGTGGCGCTCATCCCCGGACGGAGCTTGGCGCGTACATCATCGCCTATGTCCCTGAGTTCTATAGTCACCTTGAACTCTTTCGCCTCCTGGACGTTGACGCGATTTGAGAGACCGCCGGTAGTGTCGGACTTGGAGACGGCGAGCGGGTTCTTCTGCGTGACCACGGCAGTGATTTCCTTTTCGCCGAGCGCGTCTACTTTCACCCTGGCCGCTTGTCCCACATCGACGTTGGCAATTTCCGTTTCGTCGACATTGACCTCAACGTTGATGGTCGACATGTCGGCGATGGTCATAAGGGGCGTCGTTGACAGCCCGGCAACGGCAAATTCTCCGACCCGCGTGGGAATGTCGGCCACGACCCCATTCAACGGTGAATATTGTGTGGCTTTCTCGCGCTGGCTGGACTGGCCGCGCAGGAATGCCTGCTGCTGATTGGCGCGCGCTTCGCTCGTCTTCACATTTGTCTGCGCTTCTTTCACGGCCACGCGCTGCTGGTTGGCACGTTCGACCGCTTCCTTCACTGCGATGTTTTGCGCCTGGAGCTTGGCTTTCGCCTGATCGTAACGATCACGAGCGGCATCGTATTCCGCGCGTGAGAGTACGTTGGATTCAACCAGATTGGTGACTCGTTTCAGCTCGCGTTCGGCAGTCTTCAGTTCGATCTCGGCGCTCACGATCTGTTGCCTGGCTTGCGACACAGCGGCTTCGGCGACGACCAGGCTTTGCTGGGCCGAGGCCACACCATTGCGAGCGCTCTGGACATCATTAATCGAAGCCTGGGTGGCGGCGAATTGCGCTTCCTGATTCGACTGAAGTTGAGTGGGATCGATGCGCACCAGCGACTGGCCCTTGGTAACCTGATCACCGGCGTTTACGTAAATCTCCTGAATCCGGCCCTGAACCTCACTGGTCAGTTTGATGTACCGAATGGGACGGACCTCGCCAGAGGCGGTCACGGTCGAGCGCAGTTCGGGACGTACATCAATTTTTACGGTAGTGACTTCGGGCTCGTCTTTGCGGGTCGCCACCACGCTGATGATCACAATCAGTGCCAACACCGCGACTCCGGCTACGAGGATAATGATTTTTTTCTTTCGACTGAGGGCCATTGAGTTTCAGATCCTTACGTTAGTTTGATTTAGGTCAGGGTCGGTCTCTATTGTCAGATTAGATGCCGCGCGCCACAATTAGTTCTGGCTCGAAGATGTTTTTACGTTGAAAACGTGCGCCCGGTTTCAAAGAAATCTCGCTGTCGCAACGAATTATAAGCGAAGAGAGCAGGACAGCAGAAACCTGTTAGGCTATGCGAACCGGCCTGGTTTGTGTGCGTGTGTGCAGGGCGAGGACTTTAGCCGGCTTTTTCTGACTTGAGAAACCCAACAAAGGCGCTGGACTCGAGGGTTGAGCGATGATTCAACCTCGTTGGCGCGGTCAACTGTTTCGCGTTAAGATATCCTCCCGCGCACTTCGGATAGCTGGCCGTGTCTTGCGCGAGGACCTTAGGCGATGACGATTTGCGAAAGGTGTGGAACCGGAAACCCGGCCGGCTCGCGATATTGCGACGAGTGCGGAACGGCGCTGTGGTTGGGAGGAGGAGCAGGCGAGATGGTTTCCCGTCCCCAAAGTAACGGATCTGATGGTGTGCGCCGGGAAGAAGCCCAGGCAGGGGTTCCATCAACGGCGCCCCCGAGTGCTGCCGTGATTTCAGAGCAGAGAACTTCCGCACCGCTGGTCGTTGCGGACCATCGGGTGCACGCGACGCTGGTAATCGAGCGCGGCAGTTCTGCCGGCAAACAGTTTCCCTTGAGTGACCGGGACGCAAACATCGGTCGTTGGGATGCGGATGGTGGGGTTTTTCCAGATGTCGATTTGGACACTGACGACCCCGAGGCGAAAGTATCGCGGCGTCATGCGCGTATTTCACTGCGCGACGGACATTACTTAATCGAAGATCTGGGATCGACGAACGGGACCTTTGTAAACCGCGGGCATCGACTGGCTTCCGGCGAACGCCATCCGCTGAAGGACGGCGATGAGATTATCGTCGGTAAAACGTTCTTGCGTTTTCGCGTCACTAAGTCGGACTCGAAAGCGTCGAGATTGAAGTAAGTGATCTCCTGGCTTTTTTCGCTCCTCCTGTAACTGTGAAATGACCCTCTGTGGTGAATGTGGCGCCGGGATAGCGCCCGGCGAAAACTTTTGTGGCAGCTGCGGCGCGCGTCGGCAGCGCGATGATACTCCTGTGGTTGCTAAGCATGCTGCTGGCGACGACATCGAGGAAGTAACCGAGGAGCATCGAGGAGTGGTCACGGACTATTCGGAAAACCTGTCTGACGGCGGCAGCACCTGGAGCTCCACCGAGGCCGGAGGAAAAGCAGTGCCCGAGGAAGTGGCCCCGAATACCGGCGAGATCGCTGCGAGCAAAGAGCTTTCGTCAAAGACTTCGCGTGCTGACGGCACCCAGAGAAAAGGAGCCCAGCCCAAGGCCCTGAACGAAGGCAAGGTGCTGAACAGCCGTTACGAGATCGTGCGCCGGATCGGCGGCGGGGGCATGGGGGCAGTTTATCTCGCCAAGGATCGCAACCTGGGCGAAGCGGCGCGCGCCGTCAAGGAAATGATCGAGGCCCACATCGACGACGCGCAACATGAAAAAGCAATCGCTGACTTCAAACGCGAGTCGCTCCTGCTGACCGAACTTGAGCACCCTTCGATTCCCACGGTCTACGATTATTTCTATGACGAGTTGTCGGAACGTTTCTATCTGGTGATGAAATTCATTCCGGGCAGCGATTTGTCATCGCGCCTGCGGAATGCGCCGGGCGGACGCATCGACGAGCCCACGGTGACTGAGTGGGGAATCCAGGTCGCCGACGTTCTGCATTATTTACACACGCGGCCGCAACCGATTATCTATCGCGATCTGAAGCCCGCCAATCTAATGATCGACAGCAACAGCAACCGGATCATGCTGATCGATTTTGGAATTGCGCGTTGGGTGAATAAAAAAGAGAAGGGTGTTACGGCGGTGGGCACGATGGGCTATGCCCCGCCCGAGTTGTTCAGTGGACAGGGCGATGCGCGCGTAGACATCTACAGTTTGGGCGCGACGATGTTTCACCTGTTGACCGGGTCCGACCCACAGGACAATCCGCTGCTGATCTTTGACTTCACGAAAAATCCCCGGCCACGCCAGATCAACCCGGCGCTTTCGAGCGAGATGGAGCGAATTCTGACACGCGCGGTGGAATACAAACCGGAACATCGCTTCCAGTCAGGCGCGGAATTTCGGGATCTACTCGGGGCGCATTTGGAAAAGTTGCGGTCAGGCCAGGTTAGTTATGGCGCCCCCGGCTATGAGTTAGGTAGCGAGACCGTACGTGTGGCCATAGTTTTTTGCGGATTTTGCGGCGGCCGGATCGCGGCGGATGATATTTTCTGCGCGCACTGCGGCTCGCGTCAGCCACAGGCTAGCGGCGAATCCAGCGCCAATTTGATACCGGCGCGGGCGACCGCGAAATTGGTAGTAGCCGGGACTACTGAGTTGGATGCCTCGTTTCTTTTGCAGAAGGACAGCAATTTGGTGGGGCGGACAGATCCGCTCTCGAACATTTTTCCGGAAGTGGATCTTTCCCGCTTTGATCCGCAAACCAAAGTCTCGCGCCGTCACGCGCGCATCTGGCGTGAAGGCGAATCGTTCATGGTCGAAGACCTGGGTTCAGTTAACGGCACAGTGGTCAATGACGTAATTCGACTCGAGCCGCGCCAGCCGCGCGCCCTGGACAGCGGCGATCGCATCAAGATGGGCGAGACTACGCTACACTTCCTGGTGGGATAGTTACCGCATTTTGGATTTGCGATTTTTGATTTTTGATTTAGTCTTGGGCCTCGTATCTTAAGCGAAGCCGGGCCAGCCAGTGGCAATCGCAAATCAAAAATGGAAATTCCCCTATGACCCCAACTGCTCAAACTGCCAAACCCGCGCGCGGTCCGTCCGATCGGCGGCCCGAGCCGCGCGTTCGCGTGCGTTTCCGCGCTCCCTTTGCGTTACGTTGCGGCGCCTTGCTGATCGACTATATCTTGCTGGCGTTGATTCTAACTTTCAGTATTATGGTGGCGCGTCTGATGGGCGGCGGTGCGCGTATGGCCGGCGGCAGCGCTCAGAAGGCGGGGATTGTGATCACGCTCGTGGTGGCGCTGCTCGATCTCGGCGTGCTGGCGGGTTTGACTGGAAAGACAGTGGGAAAGTGGACGACCGGTTTGCGGATCGAGCGCATGCATGGAGGCCCGCCGGGAATCCCCCGCGCCCTCTTGCGTCACTTTGTCGGTTACCCCTTGTCGCTGCTGCCCCTTGGTCTTGGATTTCTGATCGTCACGGTGATGCCGACAGGGCGCTCGTTGCATGATTTCATCGCGGGCACAGTTGTTGTGCGCGAAAACGCCGCGCCGGTTGTGGCGCCGGCGCGGAGGCCGCGTCCCCAGGGCGCGCAGATGTAACGGACGCAGGCGGGTCCAGAATTCAATCCTTAGGTTGCTGAATATTTCAGAGGCAAGCCAAAGCTTGAACTCTAAACGAATTCAATGGCTGAACTAATCGTCAAATATCCGGATCGCGCTGCCGAGCATTTCCAGATTAGCCGTTTGCGCGTCACGATTGGGCGTTCCGCGCGCAACGATCTGTGTATCCCCGATCCCTTCGCGTCGCGCGTACACGCCGAGGTGCGCAACGAAGGTGACGAGTACTTTCTCCAGGATCTGGGATCGGCGAATGGCACTCTTTACAACGGTTCGATCGTCGAAACGCCAATCACTCTCACCCGCGGCGGCCGCATACAAATTGGCGAGACCGAAATAGTTTTCAATGACAGCGCGTTTCCGCTCAGCAGCGGCGCGACGATGATTACAGACAATTCGTCCTCGATTCCGGAAGCGACAATCGCGCTGTCGTCGGCCGACCGCACCACCTCAGGTTTGTTCG
>Ga0137409_10007542_pt1 | contig 11168 bp, 9 predicted proteins | sample CZODoug1_16funga_FD_122059 | JGI IMG/M metagenome (GOLD analysis project Ga0137409, IMG submission 122059) | Vadose zone soil fungal communities from Angelo Coast Range Reserve, California, USA - CZODoug1_16fungal (Hybrid Assembly) | ecosystem: Environmental > Terrestrial > Soil > Vadose zone... | reverse complement strand
TGCCGCCACCAAGCTGAAGGTGGTCAAGTGAGCGAGCTGCCCGTCAGCGAAACCGATCTGCAAGCCTATGCCGACGGCCGGCTCGGCGCCGAGCGCCGCGCGCTGGTGGAAGCCTGGCTCGCTTCGCGTCCGGAGGAGGCAGAGCGCGTCGCGGCCTACCAGCGGCTCGGAAAGGAAGTGCGCGCCGCCTACGAGGCGATGCTGTCGGAGCCGGTACCCGAGCGCCTCGCTCAGGCGGCGACGCGCCGTTTCCCCTGGGGGCGCGCCGCAGCGATCGCCGGGTGGATCGCGCTCGGGACGGCAATCGGCGTGCCGGCGGGCTGGCAGCTGCGGCCTGAGCGGCTGGTGGCGCAGGCCGCACCCGACAGTACGCCTATCGCGCGTCGCGCCGCGGTCGCGCATGCGACGTACTCGCCGGAGGTGCGCCATCCGGTCGAGGTCGGTGCGGACGACGAGCAGCATCTCGTCGCCTGGCTCTCCAAGCGCCTGGGCATGAAGGTGCGCGCGCCGAAGCTCGACGAAGCCGGCATGTCGCTGGTCGGCGGGCGCCTGCTGCCGGGAGAGAACGGGCCCGTGGCGCAGTTCATGTACCAGTCGCAGAACGGCAAGCGCCTTACGCTCTACGTCCGTACCGAAGCGTCGCGCAACCGCGAGACCGCGTTCCGCTACGCGCGCGAGAACAATGTCGGCGTGTTCTACTGGATCGACCGCGAGGCCGGCTACGCGCTCGCCTCCACCGATCTCAGCAAGGACGAGCTGCTGCGGCTCGCGAACCTCTGCTACAAGCAGCTCGAGCCCTAGCGCGCGAGCGAGGCATTGAGCGCGGTCGCGAGCGCGGCTTCGCCGCTCACCAGCGCCTTCCAAGCGAGCTCCGGGCCTTTGCGCTTTCCCTTGGGCACGAGCTTGAGCCCTTCCCGGTCGATCGTGAGCATGTAAGGCTGGCCGCAAGCGGCTATTCGGTTGCGCGCTTCAGTGCCTGGAAGAGCCGCACCAGCGCCGGCAGCTGGTAGTTGGCGTTGAGACCGCTCGGGTTGGGCAGTACCCAGACGCGCGCTCCCTCGAAGCGCACGGGCTGTTCGCCGATCGCGGCGCGGGGCAGGCCGAAGGCGTGGCAGTAGGCGCCGACGCCGAGAAATGCCACCGCCGCTGGACGATAGCGCCGCACTTTTGCAGCGAGCCGTCTGCGGCCGGCGACGAATTCCTGCGGCGCGAGCTCATCGGCGCTCGCGGTGGCGCGATTCACCAGGTTGGTGATGCCATAGCCGCGCTCGAGCAGCTCGCGCTGTTCCGACGGATGCAGCAGCCGGTCGCTGAAGCCCGCCGCATGCAACGCGGGCCAGAAGCGGTTGCCGGGCCGCGCGAAGTGGTGCCCCGTGGCGGCGGTGTAGAGGCCGGGATTGATGCCGACGAAGAGCACGCGCAGGCCGGGCGCAATGACATCGGGAATGCCCTTGCCTTCGGCGGCCCTCAGCTCCGCCGGGGTTGGTTTATGCCGGGCGGATGAGGTAGCCGCCCGATTTCTCATCCGGCTCGAGCTTCACCAGTCCGCGGCCCTCGGCTTCCTCGAGCAGGTCGGAGAAGGCGCGGAAGCCGTAGTAGGACTCGTTGAAGCCTGGCTTGCGGCGCTTGAGCGCTTGCTTGACCATCGAGCCCCAGATGCGCTCGCCCTCGCCGCGCTCGGCGATGAGCGCGTTGAGCGTTTCGAGCAAGAGGTCGAAGGCCTCCTGCTTCTTGTCCTCGCCCGCCGGCGCCGACTCGCGACGCTTCTTCGCCGCGCGGCGCTTTTGCTCGTCGGCGCGCACCAGGTCGTCGTAGTAGATGAACTCGTCGCAGTTGGCGATCAGCAGGTCCGAGCTCGAGTTCTTGACGCCGACGCCGATCACGGTCTTCGCGTTCTCGCGCAGCTTGGAGACCAGCGGCGAGAAATCGGAGTCGCCGCTGACGATGACGAAGGTGTCGACGTGCGCCTTGGTGTAGCAGAGGTCGAGCGCGTCGACCACCATGCGGATGTCGGCCGAGTTCTTGCCCGACTGGCGTACGTGCGGGATCTCGATCAGCTCGAACGACGCGCCATGCATCGCCGCCTTGAATTCCTTGTAGCGCTCCCAGTCGCAATAGGCCTTCTTCACCACGATCGAGCCCTTGGCGAGCAGGCGCTCGAGCACCTTCTGCATGTCGAACTGCGCGTACTTCGCTTCGCGAACGCCGAGCGCGACGTTCTCGAAGTCGCAGAAAACCGCGAGGCTACGCGCTTCCGGGTTGGCTGGCATGCCGCGCCTCGGGTTGCTTGTCCTTGTTCAGCCAGACCTGCAGGCGCTCGAAATAGAGATAGATCACCGGCGTGATGTAAAGCGTAAGCGCCTGCGACAGCACCAGGCCGCCGACCACCGCCAGACCGAGCGGCATGCGCGCCCCGCCGCCGGCGCCAAAGCCGATCGCGATCGGCAGGCTGCCCATCAGCGCCGCCATGGTGGTCATCATGATCGGCCGGAAGCGCACCAGGCCAGCCTGGTGGATCGCCTGCTCGGGCGCCATGCCGTCCTTCCGCTGCGCTTCGATGGCGAAGTCGATCATCATGATCGCGTTCTTCTTGACGATGCCGACCAGCATGATGATGCCGACAAAGGCGTACATGTTGAGCTCGACGCCGAACGCCATGAGCGTCAGCAGCGCGCCCAGGCCCGCGGTCGGCAGGCCGGAGAGGATGGTGAGCGGATGGATGAAGCTCTCGTAGAGGATGCCGAGCACGAGATAGATCACGAAGATCGACAGCAGGATGAGGATACCCATGCCTTGCAGCGAGCTCTGGAACGCCTGCGCGGTGCCGGCGAACGAGCCGGTGAGCGTGGCGGGCACCTGCATCTCGCTCGTCGCGCGCTGGATTTGCGCGATCGCCTCCGACAGCGCGACGCCCGGGCGCAAGTCGAACGAGTAGGTTACCGAAGTCAGCTGTCCCAGATGGGTTACCTGCAGCGGCCCGACCCCGAACTCGAGAGTGGCGACCGCATTGAGTGGCACCAGCGCGCCGGTGCTGGAGCGCACGTACAGCATCTGCATCACTGTCGGATCGGTCTGGTAGCGCTGCGCCAGCTCGAGGATCACCCAGAACTGGTTGGTCGCAGTGTAGATCGTGGACACCTGCCGCGCGCCGTAGGCGTTGTTGAGCGCCATCTCGATCGACTGCGCCGAGACGCCGAGCGCCGAGGCCTTCTCGCGCTCGATCTTCACCGTCACTTCGGGGCGCGTGATCTGCAGGTCGCTGGTGACGTCGATCAGCCCGGGCAGCGAGCGCAGCTTCTGCTCGATGGTCGGCGCCCATTGGTAGAGCTCCTCGATATTGGCGCTGCGCATCACGTACTGGTACGGGCTCTTGGTGAGCTGGCCGCCGATGCGGATCGAGGGAATGTTCTGGATGAACACTTTGGCGCCGAGGACGTTGGCGATCTTCGGCCGCAGCTCGCGCACGATCTGGTCGGCGGGCTTGCGCTGGTTGAACGGCTTCAGGTTGACCGTGATGCGCGCGACGTTGAGCAGCGGCGAGCCGGCGTTCGCGCCGACGAACGCCATGGTCGCTTCCACGTTCGGGTCTTTGCCGATGATTTCGGCAACCTGCCGCTGCAAGTCGATCATCGCTTCGTAGGAGGTATCCTGAGGCCCCTCGACGAAGCACAGCAGCTGGCCGGCATCCTCGCTCGGCAGGAAGCCCTTGGGGGCGCGTACGAACAGCACCGCGGTCCCCACGCAGATGCCGAGGAAGCCGATCAGCACCAGGCGCCGGTGGGCGAGCGTCCAGCGCAGCGATGCGTCATAGCCGTCGCGCCAGGCGTCGAAGATGCGCTCGAACAGCATGTAAAGGCGGCCATGGTGCGCGTCCTTGCGGTGCGGCTTGAGGATGCGGCTGCACATCATCGGCGTCAGGGTCAGCGAGACGAAGCCCGAGAGCAGCACTGCGGTGATGATGGTCACCGCGAACTCGTGCAGGAGGCGCCCGAGGATGCCGCCCATGAACATGACCGGAATGAACACCGCGGCGAGCGAGATGGTCATCGAGATGATGGTGAAGACGATCTCCCGCGAGCCCTCGAGCGTGGCCTGCATCACGCTCTTGCCCATCTCGATGTGGCGCGTGATGTTCTCGAGCATCACGATGGCGTCGTCGACCACGAAGCCGACGCACAAGGTCAGCGCCATCAGCGAGATGTTGTCCAGGCTGTAGCCGAACACGTACATCACGGCGAAGGTGCCGACGATGCAGAGCGGCAGCGCGATCGACGGAATGACAGTCGCCGCGATGTTGCGCAGGAAGATGAAGATCACCATCACCACCAGGCACAGCGCCAGGTAGAGGGTGAACTGCACCTCGCTGACCGAGGCGCGGATCGTCTGCGAGCGGTCGTAGAGGATGTCGATGTTGATCGCCGGCGGCACCTCGGCGCGGAAGGTCGGCAGCAGCTTCTTGACGTTGTCGACCACCTCGATGGTGTTGGTGCCGGGTTGGCGCTGGATCGCGAGCACGATGCCGCGCTTGCCCTTGAACCAGGCGCCGAGCTTGTCGTTCTGCACACTGTCGATGACGCGGCCGAGCTCCTGCAGGCGGATCGGAGAGCCGTTGCGGTAGGTGACGATCACCGGGCGGAAGGCGGCCGCGTCCGCGAGCTGCCCAGTGGCCTGCACCGCGAAGACGCGGTCCTTGCCGTAGAGCGTGCCGGTGGGCAGGTTGACGTTCGCCTGCGCGACTGCCTGCTCTACCTCGTTGATGCCCACGCCGCGCGCGGCGAGGGCGTTGGGATCGATCTGGACGCGCACCGCGTATTTCTGCTGTCCGAATACCTGCACCTGGGCGACGCCGTTGATGGTCGAGATGCGCTGCGCGAGGTTGGTTTCGGCGTACTCGTTCACCACCGAGATCGGCAGCGCGTCGGAGCTGAGCGCGAGGAAGAACACCGGGAAATCAGCGGGGTTTACTTTGCGGAACGACGGCGGCGCCGACATCGTCGCCGGCAGCTGGCGCGAGGCCGAGGCGATGGCCGAGTTCACGTCCTGGGCGGCGGCGTCGATATCGCGGTCGAGGCTGAACTGGATGGTGATGCGCGTCACGCCCTGGCCGCTCACCGAGGTCATCTCGTCGATGCCGGCGATGGTCGAGAACTGGCGCTCGAGGACGGTGGCGACGGCCGAGGCCATCGTTTCGGGGCTCGCCCCCGGCAGCTCGGCGGTCACCTGGATGGTCGGGAAGTCGACGTTGGGCAGCGTCGACACCGGCAGCAGGCGGTAGGCGGCGATGCCGAAGATCAGCAGGCCGGCCATCAGCAGCACCGTCATCACCGGACGGCGGACGAACGGCTCGCAGAAGTTCAAGAAGGCTCCGCGGCCGGTTTGGCGATCTGAACTCGCGTCTTCGGCCCGAGGCGCAACTGGCCGCGCGTCACTACGCGCTCGCCCTTGGCAAGCCCGCTCGCGACGATGGTCATCTCGCCGTCGGCGCGTTGCACCACGACCTTGCGCAGCTCGGTGAGCGAGTCGGGACCGACGACGTACACATACTGCCCCTCCGGGCCGGTCTGCACCGCGGTGGAGGGAACGGTGATCGCGTCGGCCTGGTCGTAGAGCCGCACGCTGACGTTGACGAACTGCCCGGGCCACAGGGCGGCTTCAACGTTATCAAACTGCGCCCGCAGCCGGATCGTGCCGGTGCTCGGGTCGACGGCGTTGTCGACGAAGATCAGGCGCCCGCCGACCCGCGGCGCGGCAGGGTCGGGCGGAATGACATCGACGCTGAGCGGTCCGATCGCCATGTGCTTGCGCACGTCGGGCAGGTTCTGCTCGGGTACCGCGAAGTTGACGTAGATCGGCCGCACCTGGTTGATGATCGCCAGCGGAGAGGCGTCGTTCGCCTTCACCAGGTTGCCCGAATTCAGCAGGATCTTGCCGACATAGCCGTCGAGCGGCGAGCTGATGGTGCAGTACTCGAGGTTGAGGCGCGCGTTCTCCAGCGCCGCCCGGCTCGCGCTGGCGGTCGCTTCCGCGGTTTCGGCGTTGGTGCGGATCTGCGCGTACGCTTCCTTGGAGATGAAGTTCTTGTCGAGCAACTCCTGGTAGCGCTTCGCCTGCGAGCGCGCCTGGTCGCGCGCGGCGCTGTCACGCAGCGCGTTCGCCTCCGCCTGGCGCAGCGCCGCCTGATAGGGCCGCGGGTCGATGCGGAACAGCACTTCGCCCTTCGTCACCGCCTGGCCTTCGCGGAACTTGACCTCGACGATCTGGCCGTCGACGCGCGCCTTGATCGAAACGGTCGCCGATGCCTCGACATTGCCGATCGCCGTCAGGCGAATCGGCACGGTCTGCTGCTGCGCGGCGGCGACCGTGACCGGCACCGGCGGCGGACCCTTGCTGCCCTTGCCTTCGCGCGCCCGGCCATCGGAAACGAAATAGGTGCCAAGACCAGCCGCGGCGAGCACCGCCACGAGGACCGTTCCGAGCACCAAGCGTTTGCTCATAAGCCTCTGATTGTCAGCCCGGAATGCGTTCCAGGGCAAACAGTTGCTCGACCGTCTCGCGGCTGCGGATCAGGTGGCATGCGGCCGCAGAAATCAGCACTTCGGCCGGCCGCGGCCGCGAGTTGTAATTCGAGCTCATCACCATTCCGTAGGCGCCCGCGGACATCAGCGCCAGCAGGTCCCCCTCCCGAGGGGCCAGTTTGCGATCCTTGGCGAGAAAGTCGCCGCTTTCGCACACCGGCCCGACCACATCGTAAACAGCCGCGGCCACGCCGGATTCCGCCTCGCGAACCGGCCGCACCTCGTGCCAGGCGCTGTACAGCGCCGGGCGGATGAGATCGTTCATCGCCGCGTCGACGATGACAAAGTTTTTCGCGGCACCGGGCTTCACATGCTCGACGCGCGTGAGCAGAAGGCCGGCGTTGCCGACGAGCGAGCGGCCGGGATCGATCACCAGCCGTTCCTTGCGCCCTGCCAGCATGCCGAGCGCGCCATCCAGGAAGGCGCCGATCGGCTCGGGCGTCTCGTCGCGGTAGCGGATGCCGATCCCGCCGCCGATGTCGATGTGCCTGAGCGCGATGCCCGCGCGCGCCAGCCGATCGGCGAGCGCAGCGACGCGTCCGGCGGCGTCGACGTAGGGTGCGGCGCTGGTCAATTGCGAGCCGATATGGCAGCCGACGCCGACGACTTCGATCTCGGGCATCGCAGCCGCCCGCCGGTAGAGGGACTCGGCTTCCTCGTAGGCGATGCCGAACTTGGTCTCACGCAAGCCGGTCGAGATGTACGGATGCGTTCTCGCGTCGATGTCGGGGTTGACGCGCAGCGCGATCGGCGCGCGCTTGCCGAGCCGGCGAGCGACGCCCGCCACCCGGCCGAGCTCGGCTTCCGACTCGACGTTGAGGCAGGCGATGCCGCTCTTCAGCGCCAGCTCGATCTCGTCTTCGCGCTTGCCGACGCCGGAGAACAGCGTCTTGCGTGGATCGCCGCCTGCGGCGAGGACGCGCGACAGCTCGCCGCCGGAGACGATGTCGAAGCCCGCGCCGAGCCGCGCCAGCAGCGCCAGCACCGCGAGGTTGGAGTTGGCCTTGACCGAGTAGCAGACGAGCGCGTCGCGCCCGCGTAGCGCCGCAGCGAATTCGCCGTAGGCCGCCTCGATCGCGGCGCGCGAGTAGACGTAGCACGGCGTGCCGAAACGCCGCGCGATCTCGGCGAGCGGCACCTGCTCGGCATGCAGCATGCCGTCGCGGTAGGCGAACCCCATGGTCTATTTTGCGTCGCGCGAATCGTCCGGCGGGTAGGGCACCGGCTTGTACGGCGCCGGCCGCTCCGGCTTGACGCCCGGCGGCGGCGCGTCGCGCAGGTACAGCGGCCCCCTCTGCCCGCAGGCGCAAACCGGCAGCGTCACCACGAGCGCGAGCGCGAGATGCCGGCCGAAATACTTGAAGAAGCGCATAAAATCCGCATGTTAACCCATGCTCAGCGACAGCCAATTCGAAGTCCTCGCGACGCGCGCTCTGGAGCGGGTGGAAGCGGCGCTGGAGGCGAGCGGCAGCGACGCCGATTTCGAGCTGAAAGAGGGCGGCGTGCTGGAGATCGAGTTCGCCGACGGCTCGAAGATCATCGTCAACCGGCACGCTGCGGCGCGCGAAATCTGGGTCGCGGCACGCGCCGGCGGCTTCCATTTTCGCTGGGACGGCGCCGCCTGGCGCGATACGCGCGAGGGCGGCGAGCTGTTCGCCGCGCTCTCCAAGCTGGTGTCCGCGCAAGGCGGCGAAGCGGTGTTGCTGCGCCCTTAGGCTAGGCGCCCGGGACGGGCGGTGCTTCGGGCTGCGGCAGGGGCGCGACCGGACGCGGCGGCTGCAGCACTTCCGGCGGCGGGATCGCTTCTCGGTAGAAAAACTCGGGCAACAGCCGGTTGTCGCCGGGCAATGGCGGGTAGGGCCCGGTCGGCACCATGACGACGCCGTCGGGCACGTCGCGCGCCAGCTCGGGCGCGTCGTGCAGCGCTTTTTCCATATAGCCGACCCAGATCGGCAGCGCGATCACGCCGCCGGTCTGGTTCCTGCCGAGCGTCTTCGGCTGATCGAACCCGACCCACGCGATGGCGACCAGGCTCGGGTTGTAGCCCGCGAACCAGGCGTCGACGAATTCGTTGGTGGTGCCGGTCTTGCCGGCGAGGTCGTTGCGGCCGAGCCGCGCAGCGCGCGCGCCGGTGCCGACCCGGGTCACGTCCTGCATCATGTTGTCCATCACGAATGCATTGCGTGCGTCGATGACACGCAGCGTCTCGTCGCCGGCGCGCTTGGGCTGGGCGAGCGCGAGCGGGTTGCCGCGGTCGTCGACGATCTTGTGGATGAAGTACGGCTGCACGAGAAAGCCGCCGTTGGCGAACACCGCGTAGGCGCGCGCCATTTGCCAGGCCGTGACCGAGCCCGCGCCGAGCGCCATGGTCAGGTAAGGCGGGTGTCTTTCGGGCTCGAAGCCGAAGCGCGTCACGTAGTCCTGCGCGTACTTGGGCCCGATCGCCTCGAGCACGCGGATCGAGACCATGTTCTTCGACTTGGCGAGCGCGGTGCGCAGCCGCATCGGCCCCTCGAAGCGCCCGTCGTAGTTCTTCGGTTCCCAGCGCTGGCTGCCGGTCTCTTCCGCCTCGAGGACCACCGGCTCGTCGGGAATGACGGTCGCCGCGGTGAAGCCCTTCTCGAGCGAAGCGGAATAGATGAACGGCTTGAACGACGAGCCCGGCTGGCGCCAGGCCTGGGTGACGTGGTTGAACTTGTTGCGGTTGAAATCGAAACCGCCGACCAGGGCGCGCACCGCGCCGTCCTGCGGATCCATGGCGATGAAGGCCGATTCCACTTCCGGCAGCTGCACGATCTGCCAGTTCTTGCCGTCGCGCTGCAGGCGCACGATCGCGCCGCGGCGGATGCGCTTCTGCGGCGTGGTCTTGGCATCCAGGCCGCGCGCGGCGAAGCGCAGGCCTTCGCCGGCGATGTCGATCTTCTCGCCGCTGCGCAGAGCCACCTCCACATGCTTCGCGTCGGCGGCGAGCACGATCGCGGCAAACAGGTCGTCGCTGTCAGGGTGATCGGCGAGCAGCTCATCGAAATCGTCGTCGCCGACATTCGCCGGCAGCTCGACGTAGCCCTCGGGGTTGCGGTAACCATGCTGACGGTCGTACTCCAGCACGCCTTTGCGCAGCGAGGCGTACGCCGCCTCCTGATCAGCTTTGCGCAGCGTGGTGTAGACGCGAAAGCCCCGCGTGTACACCTCTTCAGGGTACTGCTCGGCAAGCGCCTGACGCACCATCTCGGCCGCGAACTCCGCGTGGACGGAGTACTCGTTCACTTCGCGTCGGGCCCGCACCGGAGCTTTAACGGCGTCGTCATGCTGCGCTGCAGTAATGTAGCCAAGGTCGGCCATCCGCCGCAGCACGTACTGCTGGCGTCGCTTGGCGCGCTGGGGGTTCGCGACCGGGTTGTCGAGCGACGGAGCCTTGGGCAATCCCGCGAGCATGGCGCTTTCGGCAAGCGTCAGCTGGTTGAGGGGCTTGTTGTAGTAGATCTGGGACGCGGCGCCGAAGCCGTAGGCTCGCTGCCCGAGATAGATCTGGTTAACGTAGAGCTCGAGGATCTGCTCCTTGTTGAGGCTGTGCTCGATCTTGAAGGCGAGCAGGGCCTCGTAGAGCTTGCGCGTCAGGGTCTTCTCCGAGGAGAGGAAGAAGTTGCGCGCGACCTGCATGGTGATCGTGCTGGCGCCCTGGCGGCGACCGCCCGCAACCAGGTTGGCATAAGCGGCGCGCATCACACCGACATAGTCGATCCCGGGGTGCTGGTAGAAGCGCTCGTCCTCGGCGGCGATGATCGCGTTCTTGAGGTCGGCGGGCACGTCGGCGATCGCCACCACCGCGCGCCGTTCCTCACCGAATTCGCCGATCATGACCCCGTCGGCGGTGTAGATTCGCAGGGGGATCTTGGGCTGATACTCGGTCAACGCCCCCAGGGTGGGCAGGTTTGGGTAGGCGAGGGCGATGACCAGGGCCACGGCGAGAATACCGACCGCTGCCAGCCCGGCCAGGACCGCCAGGGGAAAGGCTAGAAAGCGCAGCCACATCAGGGCAGTTGGACCTTCGCCGGGGGACGTTATTGCAAGCCTGTTTGCAAGCCTGAAGCCAGACGGTGCATCATACCTTTTCCCCTTTGCGGATAATTAACTAGACAGCCGCAGGGGTTGTTGCTAGCATTTAACGCGATTTCTACGTATCGCGCCTAAGAGCCGATACGCAAAGGAAAATAACCAAGGGGGCTCAGTGGCCTTGGATCTATTTACACCGAAGGCGCCGCCGTTGTTCGGTCTGGACATCAGCTCGTCCTCGGTGAAGATGCTCGAGATCGTCGACGCCGGCAAGGGCGGATTCCGCGTCGAGCGCTACGCCATCGAGCCGCTCGCGCGCGATGCGGTGGTCGACGGCAACATCAACAACCTCGAGGCGCTGATCGACGCGGTCAAGCGCGGCTACAAGCGCCTCGGCACGCGCACCAAGCACGTCGCGATGGCGGTGCCGACCGGCGCGGTGATCACGAAGAAGATCGTCGTCAACGCCGCGCTGCGCGAGAACGAGCTCGAGATCCAGGTCGAGACCGAAGCGAACCAGTACATCCCCTTCGCGCTCGA